>ERZ773139.2-NODE-2-length-367456-cov-19.342163_pt1 | contig 367456 bp, 302 predicted proteins | sample MGYA00580854_ERZ773139 | MGnify/ENA primary metagenome ERZ773139 (study PRJEB29015, sample SAMEA2737809) | human gut metagenome | biome: human gut; feature: human-associated habitat; material: faeces | place: China | collected 2012 ...
CCCGGCAGGCCGAAACGCTGGGGGATCGGCGTGAGCGCCGGGGCAGCTTTAACGCCAGAGGGGGTAAAACCGTATGTGGGGGTGGGCGTGCAGTATAATCTGATCGTATTTTAGGGCATCCTACATAGACGTTAAAGTAAAAGGGAATCGATATCGATTCCCTTTTTTACTCCCCATTTAGCTCCCTGTGTAACAACAATGAGCTGATAATCAAAGCTAATTCGTACTCTGTAAGGGAATCGAACCCTTATTTACAGACTGAGAATCTGTCGTCCTAACCGTTAGACGAACAGAGCATCGGGCGGTTTTTGTGGTGCAAAGATAAACAAAATTTTTTTCGCTCCAAATACCTGCCGCAACTTTTGATCCGCTTCTCGGAGTGAATACGCAGGGTCGTCTTCCTTCCTGTTTTCGTCCCATGCCTGCCGGTGTTGCTGTTCGGGCGCATGGAGCGTGCATGCGCGGAGTCGTATGTGCCTGTATATGGAGTATGAATACTAAAAGGGAGCCGTTCAAAACGTTTCGGCTCCCTTTATCTTTGTTTTTGTGTGACCATTTTTGCGGCACGCCGGATTTTGCAGTGTTCCGGCCATTCGTCGTTCCGGGGGTTAGCGGGCGGCGAGCGCCTGTGCGATGTCGGCGATGATGTCCCCCGCGTCTTCGATGCCGACCGACAGGCGGATCAGGTCGGGCGCTACGCCTGCGGCCGCCAGCTGCTCGTCGGTGAGTTGGCGGTGCGTGTGGCTCGCGGGATGAAGTACCGAAGTGCGCGCGTCGGCTACGTGCGTGACGATCGCGCACAGTTTGAGCGCGTCCATGAAGCGGATCGACTCTTCGCGGCCTCCCTTGAGCCCGAACGCGATCACGCCGCACGAACCTTTCGGTAGGTACTTCTGTCCCAATTCGTAATATTTGTCACCTTGCAGTCCCGGATAGTGCACCCACGCCACCTGGTCGTTCGAACGCAGGTATTCGGCCACCTGCTGTGCGTTTTTGCAATGGCGCTCCATCCGCAGGTCGAGCGTCTCGAGCCCGAGGTTGAGCAGGAACGCGTTCTGCGGCGCCTGGATCGAACCCAGGTCGCGCATCAGCTGCACGGTCGCTTTGGTGATGTAGGCGCCCTTGCCGAAGGCGGTGCTGTAGGTCAGGCCGTGGTACGACGGGTCGGGCTGCGTAAGTCCTGGGAATTTATCCGCGTGCGCTTCCCAGTCGAAATTGCCGCTGTCGACGATCGCGCCGCCGACCGCCGTGGCGTGGCCGTCCATGTATTTTGTGGTCGAATGCGTCACGATGTCGGCGCCCCACTCGAACGGGCGGCAGTTGATCGGCGTGGCGAAGGTGTTGTCGACAATCAGCGGTACGCCGTGGTTGTGTGCTATGCGTGCGAATTTCTCGATGTCGAGCACCTCTACGCCGGGGTTCGTGATCGTTTCGCCGAACAGCAGTTTCGTGTTGGGGCGGAAAGCTGCGGCGATCTCTTCCTCGGAAGCATCCTGGTCGATAAAGGTTACTTCGATACCCATCTTGGCCATCGTGACGGCGAAAAGGTTGAACGTGCCGCCGTACACGGTCGCTGCGCTGACAAAATGGTCTCCCGCCGAACAGAGGTTCAGGACGGCGTAAAAGTTCGCTGCCTGTCCCGACGAGGTGAGCATCGCGGCGACACCTCCTTCGAGCGCGGCGATTTTGGCCGCTACCGCATCGTTGGTCGGATTCTGCAAACGTGTATAGAAGTAGCCGCTTTCTTCGAGGTCGAACAGGCGGGCCATCTGGTCGCTCGTTTCGTATTTGAACGTGGTGCTCTGGTAGATCGGAAGCACGCGCGGCTCCCCTTTTTTCGGCGTCCAGCCCGCTTGTACGCACAGCGTGGCCGGTTTCAGTTTTTCGTTCATCTCTCTCTTTTCGTTTTATAGATATTTGGTGGATCGGGTTTGTCGGGCCGGAGGGCGGGAGTGTCGCAGCCCTTGTCGATACAGGCCGGAACTGCGGCTCAAGTTACAGCTATTTTTGTAAAACAGGTTCCGTTGTGGTGAAATTTCCGGCGAAAATCCGTTGAAAACAGGCGGAACCGGGTCTGGTCGGTTTGCTGATCCGCGAAAAAAACTATCTTTGTCTGCGGCATGAAAGCCGTTCGGAGGGGCGTATTCCGCTGTAGGAGGCGCGGGGCCTCGCCGTACCTTTCGGGGCTGTCCGACGGCTGTTCCCGGGGTTCCGGCAGGTTATGCGCCGGGTTGCGCAGTCCCGTTCCCGGAAAATCTGAATCGGGATCCCCGCAAACGACACGGGAGGACCGGTGTGCTGCAATAACCCGCATCCCGGTCCGAACCTCATATTGTAAGCTGAACCTGTTTGATGAAAACTATCTCCCTGAAATTCCGGTTGCCGTTGTTCGTGGCGGTCGTTTGTTGTTTGAGTGTTCCGGTGCGTGCGACCGCCGCTGTTATGGGCGGCATGGGGGCCGGTATCTGTTCGGAATTCGTAACCGGAGGGGGTGAAAAAAACGAATCCCGTCCTTCGGGCCGGGAAGGTGCTGTGCGTCCCGACCGGATGCGGTGCGAGTACCTTGAAAATCCCGAGGCGGTCGATGTCCCCTTGCCGCGGCTGTCGTGGATCGTTCGTACCGACAGCACGGTCTATGGTCAGTGCCAGAGCGGCTGGCAGGTGCAGGTCGCCTCGTCGGAGGAGCTGCTGCGTCGGGGCCGTGCCGACCGTTGGGACAGCGGCCGCGTGGGGGGTGATTCGATGCGGGTGCGTTACGGCGGGAAACCGCTCCGCAGCAGGGATGCCTGCTGGTGGCGCGTGCGCGTTTGGGATGCCGGCGGACGCCCCTCGGCATGGAGTGCCCCCGCCCATTGGCACATGGGGCTGCTCGGTGAAGCCGACTGGCAGGCGCAGTGGATCGGTGCGCCGGGGCAGGACGACGGGCCGCTTTCCCCCGATGGAACCGAACCGCCCCTTCCTGCCCCGCTGTTGCGCAAGAGTTTCGGGGTGGCACCCGGCCGCAAGGTGGTTTCGGCCCGTGTGTACGTCACCGGGCTCGGTTATTTCGAACTTTACCTGAACGGGGAGAAGGTGGGCCGCGACGTGCTCGCCCCGAACCAGACCAACTACGACAAACGTCCGGGGTTGGCGGATTGCGGCATTCCGGTCGAAGATAATTTCCGGGAGTACACGGTGCCTTACTTGGCTTACGATGTGACGGAGCGGCTCCGCAGCGGCGAAAACGTGATCGGCGCGATGCTCGGAAACGGTTTTTACAACGTGCGGGGCCGGTGGACGATGGCCTACGGCTCGCCGCGGCTGATCGCGCAGTTGGAGATTGTTTACGACGACGGTTCGCAGGAGCGGGTGGTTTCCGACCCGACCTGGAAGGTGGCCGAAGGCCCTGTGCGGATGGATCAGATTTATGCGGGCGAAGAGTACGACGCCCGCTGCGAGCAACCGGGTTGGTGCGCACCCGGTTTCGACGACTCGGCCTGGCAAAATGCCGTCCCGCGCCGGGCTCCTTACGGTCGGCTGCGGGCGCAGAACGGGCCGGCCGACCGCGTGATGGAGGTGCTGAAGCCGGTGAAGGTCGAAAAACTCGGCGGGGGACGCTATCGGGTCGATTTCGGTGAGACCGTCTCGGGCTGGGTGCGGCTGCACGGTGTGCGGGGCGAGGCCGGGCGGCGCATCGAAATCAAATACCTGAGCGAGTCGCCGAACGGCTCGAACGCTTATACGATGAAGGGGGAGGGTCCGGAAGACTATGCGACGCGCTTTACGTGGTACGTTTTCCGCGAGGTCGAACTCAGCGGCTGGCCCGGCGAGCTCCATCCCGGACAACTTACCGCCGAGGCGGTCTATTCCGATGTGGAAACGACCGGCGGGTTCGCCTGCTCGAATCCGTTGCTGAACCGGATCGACCGCATCTGGTGGCGTACGCAGCTCGACAATATGCACGGGGCGGTCGCGAGCGACTGCCCGCACCGCGAACGTTCGGCCTATACCGGCGACGGGCAGACGGTCTGCGCGACGGTGATGCACCGCTTCGATGCGGCGGCATTCTACAGCAAATGGATCGGAGATATCCTCGCTGCGCAGAACCCGGATACGGGTTACGTGCCCAACGGCGCGCCGTGGCAGCCCGGCTGCGGGGGCGGTGTGGCCTGGGGGGCGGCGATCTGCATCATGCCGTGGGAGTTTTACCTGCATTACGGCGACCGCGACATGCTCGCGCGCAACCTCGACGGCATGAAAGGTTATGTCGATTACCTGGGCGGCTGGGCCGATGCGGACGGCGTGATCTATGCCCGGGCGCCGCACGGCCGCGAACCGGTTTACTGGATGAACCTGGGTGACTGGTGTCCTCCGGGAAAACTGCCCTCCGATACGCTCGTGCATACGTTCTATTACTGGCGTTGCGCCGACATCGCGGCCCGCACGGCCCGCGTGCTCGGGGATTCGGCCGGGGCGCAGCGTTACGGCGCATTGGCGGAGCGTGTCCGCAGGGCGTTTCACGGGCGCTTTTACGATCCGGGCACAGGGAGTTACGGTCCCTTCGGAGGCGACGTTTTCGCGTTGTACATGGGCGTGCCCCCGGAGCGGTATCCCCGCGTCTGCGCCGCACTGCGCGACAACATCCGGCGTAACGGAGGCCACCTCGATACTGGCATTTACGGCACCCAGTTCCTGCTGGAGGTGCTCTGCGACAACGGGATGAACGATCTCGCTTACGGCATTATGACCAAGCGCACGTTCCCGAGTTTCGGACATTGGATCGAACAGGGGGCCACGACGATGTGGGAGCAATGGGACGGTGGCAATTCGCACTGCCACCCGATGTTCGGGGCCTGCCTTACGTGGCTCTACCGCCGGGTGGCGGGCATGGAATCCGATCCGGAACGTCCGGGTTACCGCCATATCGTATTCCGTCCCCGGCCCGTGGGCGACCTGACGTGGGCGCGGTATGCGCAACTCACCTCCCGGGGCGAGGCATCGGTTCGCTGGGAGCGCACTGCGGGAGGGTTTATGCTCGAGGCCGACATCCCGGCCGGCTCCACGGCGACGGTCTGGGTGCCGTTGGGCGATGGCCAGACCCGGGCCGATGTACGGCTTTCGCATCCCGCCGGAGTTTCTTTCGTCCGTGTGGATGAAACCGCTGAGGTCCGGCCCGGAAACGGCGGGATATCCGGAGACAGGTTTCACCGCTACGCGGTTTACGAGGTGAAAGGTTCGGGCCGGTACCGTTTTACGAGCGGTGCCGGAATCACGGATTGAATTCCGGTTTGCGGGCGACGGCCCGCTGTTCGCTGTGTTTCCCGCAACCCCGCCTTACTATTTTCCGATCCTGATGCTTTTTGCCGTACGAGGTTACATTTCCCGTCCTTCGTTCAGGCGTGACCCCGCACTATTCCCGCACTGTTCCGTGTGGAAGGGCCTGACTTTTCGTTTCGGGATGCTGGAACGGTAATTGCATCCGTCCTGAAGGGCAAATACCGGAAATGGGGATGCTCCCGGGACGATTTCCCTACAAATGGGGATTTCATCGCCCGGTACGGATATTTACCTTTGTCAAAAATCAGAAACCATGAAAACAGGAATCTTTTTCGGAAGCACGCTCGGCACGACCGAGAATATTGCCGGGCAGATCGCCACGGCGCTGCGCATTTCCCCGGACGACATCCACAATGTGGCAGATACCGATCCTTCGGCCGTCCAGGGGTACGACTGCCTGTTGCTGGGCTCTTCGACCTGGGGGGCCGGCGACCTGCAGGACGACTGGTACGATTTTATCGGAAAATTGAAAAATGAAAACCTTTCGGGTAAGCTCGTGGGGTTGTTCGGTTGCGGCGATTCGGGTTCTTATCCCGATACCTTTTGCGATGCGATGGGACACCTTTACAACGACCTTTCGGGCACCGGCTGCCGTTTTATCGGCGCATGCGATACCGCAGGCTATTCGTTCGACAGTTCCGAGGCGGTGCGCGACGGCAAGTTCGTCGGGCTGGCCCTCGACGAGACCAACGAGGACGACCGTACTGCGGAGCGCATCGCAGCCTGGGTGGAAACCTTGAAAAAAGAGGGGCTGTGAGCAGTCAGGATTTTGTCCGCTTCGGCGAGATGAAGATGTTCATGCACCACATCTATGAATATAAAAAGGGGGTGCGTGACCTGATCCTCTGCACGATGTGCCGCACCTGTGCCGAATTGGTGACCGAACGGCTTCGGCGGCAGCAGATCGAGTACCTCGCGCAGGATATAGACGGACAGCGGGTGAACCTCTATTTCGGCAAACGGGCCTGCCTCGATGCGGTGCGCATGTTCATCGACAAACCGCTGAACCGCCTGACCCCGGAGGAGGATTTTATGCTCGGTACGATGCTCGGCTACGATATTCCGATGCAGTGCGAACGGTTCTGCAACCGCAAGCGTACGCTTGCCGCCGGATAAAAAGAGAAAAACAGGAGACCGGAATTACTACGGACTATTGTTGATTTGTGTTAATGTGTTGGTTGGACCGGCGTTCCCGTGGGGACGCCGGTTCCTTTTTTCGGCGGCGGTGCAAAAAAGAGTTGTCCCGGTCGCGCTCTGCGGCACCGGTTTTGAAAGCAAAGGCATGGAGAGGATACTAATAGATCACAACGAGATACAGTGCCCGTCGGCTTATTTCGGGCCCTTTCCGTTCGCACTGCGCGAACAGGCAGTGAATAGGTATGAACCGGTCCGGCCCTGAACTTGCGGTATACGGACTGTTTGCCGGGATTGCGCTCGGCGGTACTTGACTGCTCGGGACGGACTGCACCGGAGCTGGACGGCGGAAAGCGAGGGGGAGGGGAAGAACCGCCTGAAACGAACAAAGCGTATGACGCGAACGACACGAACGAAACGTTAAACCGTACGGCGATGAAAATAGCGATCAGCGGAGCATCGGGATTTATCGGCTCGCACCTGGCGGGATACCTTACTGAGCAGGGACATCAGGTGGTGCCGCTGGGGCGCGGTTATTTTTCGGGTTTTCCCGCTCCGGGACCGGGGGTGATCGGCGATCGGGCCTGGGACGGGGCCATGGGCCGTCTCGTTGCTGCGCTCGAAGGGTGCGGCGCCGTGGTTAACCTTGCCGGAGCCCCGATCGACCGTCGTTGGAGCGATACCTATAAAGAGGAGCTTTATGCGAGCCGTATCGGCCCGACGCGTCGGCTGGTAGAGGCGATCGGTGCGCTCGAAACCCCGCCGGGCGTGTTGGTGTCGGCTTCCGCCGTCGGCTATTATCCCGCCGAAGGCTGTTATACGGAAACCGATGCGCGCAAAGGAACCGGGTTCCTGTCGGATCTTTGCGCGGCCTGGGAACAGGAGGCGCAGCGCGTCCCGCCCGGCGTACGGCTCGTCGTCACCCGTTTCGGCGTGGTGTTTTCACCCGGCGGGGGAGCGTTCCCGCGGCTCGCACGCCCGTTCCGTATGGGCGTCGCGGCACGGCTCGGCGACGGGAGCCAAAACGTCTCGTGGATCGCGCTCGAGGATCTGGTGCGCGCGATCGGTTTCGTGCTGGAGGACGGTGCGGTGCGCGGTACGGTGAACATGGTTGCCCCGCAACACCTGACCAATGCGGAACTGACCGGTGCGCTTGCGCGCCATTATCGTGTTTCGCTGCGGGTCGGCGTGCCGGGTTGGATCGTGCGGGCGATTTACGGCGAGGCCGCGCAGGTTCTGCTGTCGGGCCAGTGTGCGGTGCCCGAAAAGTTGACAGCGGCCGGTTTTACGTTCGATGCAGAAAATATCGAACGGTTTCTGGAACGGTCGGCACCGCTCGGAAAGTGATCCGGACGTTTTTTTCGCAGTCGTTTCCGGACTTCGGTTTGCGGAGTTTCCGGATCGGTTTGTGACGGGATACTGGTTTTGAAAGAAATGTTAAAAATAAAAATTATGTCAGGATGTTGTTGCGGGTGCAACCGGCGCAAGGTGTCGGTCGAACCGATGGAAAATTTCGATGTGAACCGTTATCTGGGCCGCTGGCACGAGATCGCGCGGCTCGATCACCGTTTCGAGCGGGGGCTCGAACGGATTACGGCGACCTATACGCTGCGGCCCGACGGTAAGGTCGGCGTCGTCAACCGGGGGTACGATCCCGCGAAAAAGCGCTGGAGCGATGCGAAAGCCTATGCGGTGCAGACCCGGGTAAAGAACTACCTGAAGGTTTATTTTTTTCCGCTGGTCCCGGGCAGGTACCGCATCGCTTACCTCGACGACGACTATTCGCTGGCGGTGGTTTCGGGCGGAAGCCTGCGCTACCTGTGGCTGCTGTCGCGGACGCCGGAGGTCACCCCGCAACAGCGTGTGCGGATGCTCGGCGTAGCCAGCGGGCTGGGGTATGACACCTCGAAGCTGATTTGGCCGGAACCGGACGAGCCGTCCGGAGATTAAGTTTGCTTCAGAGGCGCCTTGGCATACCTGAAAATATGCGGTTTGGCTGAACCGGTGCATAAAACAGCAAACGCAGGAAAATCGTCCTGCGTTCGCTGTTTGTGCTGTGTGAAACTCGTTTGATTTCCGGGATTGTTCCGGATTCGGGTTTTTCGATTTTTTTCCGCTTTTTCCGCCGAACCTTATGCGGCTACATCCGGAACGTATCGGGATCGGAGCCCGATCCTTCGCACCGGATTCGGTCGATGAGTTTCATGTCTTCGGGACTCAGCGAGAAATCGAACAGCTCCGCGTTCGAGACGATCCGTTCCCGGGTGACCGACTTGGGCAGCGGCAGGATGCCCCGCTGAAGGATCCAGCGCAGCGCGATCTGTGCGATGTTTTTGCCGTAGCGGTCGGCGATCGCCTGCATTTCGGCGTTGCCGAAGATTTTGCCCTGTGCGAGCGGCCCCCACGCTTCGACGAGGATATGCTGCTCTTTGCAGTAGGAGACCGTTTCGTCCTGGTTCAGTCCGGGGTGCAGTTCGATTTGGTTGACCATCGGAACGATGTCGGCCTGTTCGATCAGGCGCGTCAGGTGCCGCACCTTGAAGTTGCTCACGCCGATGGAACGGATGCGCCCTTCGAGGCAGAGCCGTTCCATCGCGCGCCAGGTTTCGCGGTTCATCTTATCCCAGTCCCCGTCGTGCCCTTTGGCGATCGGCCAATGGATCAGGTACAGGTCGAGGTAGTCGGTCCCGAGCGCCTGCATCGTTTTGTCGAACGCGCGCAGCGTCGAATCGAAGCCCTGGTCGCTGTTCCACAGTTTGCTGGTGATGAAAATATCCTTGCGGTCGATGCCGCTTTCGCGTACCGCAGCGCCGACGCTCCGTTCGTTGCCGTAAACGGCGGCGGTGTCGATGTGGCGGTAGCCTGCGGCGATGGCCTCTTTGACCGCGCGGACGGCCACTTCGCCGTCCGGGGTGCGGAACGTGCCGAAACCGACGCACGGAATTTCGACGCCGTTACTCAGTTTGAAAGTATCCTGAAGTGATTTCATGGTAAGATGATTTTGATTTGCCTGCGGGGAAGCGTGCGAATATTGTGCCGTTGTTTTTTTGCTCCGCTGTCCGCGTGTGTTCTCATAAAGGTAATGTTTCCCGGCCGGAATTGCAATGTCGTCCCCGGAAATCTTCCCCGGAAGTACCGTGGATACCGCCTCCCGCGCACGAAGCCGCGGGCCTCGGACGCCCGGGGCCGCTTACGGGGGCTGGCCGCCGGATTTGGCTCCGGATTATTTGAACAGGTCGTTGAGCGTTTCGCTCATGCTCGGGTGGGTAAAAATCATGTCGCGCAGCAGGGACGCTTTGTTCCCGTTTTTCATCGCAAGGGCGACCGTGTTGATCACCTCGCTGGATTCGGGTGCGAAGAGCGTGCAGCCGAGAATTTCGTCCGTCCTGGTATCGATTACGGCCTTGAGCACTCCTTCGGTTTCCCCGATCGTGTGCATGCGCGGGATCGATGCGACGGGGATCGAATTGACGCGGACGTCCAGACCCTTGCGGCGCGCCTCCTCTTCGTTGATTCCGATGCGCGAAAGCGGCGGGTCGGTAAATACCGCGTAGGCTACCGGCAGTCGGTCCTGCGTTTTGCGTTCGCCGGTGCCGAACAGCTCGTCGCGAACGATCCGGTAGTCGTCGAGTGAAATGTAAGTGAATTGCAGGCCGCCCTTCACATCGCCCAGCGCCCATACTTTCGGGTTGGTCGTCTGCAGGCGGTCGTCCACCATGACGGAACCGCGCGGGTCGGTACGGATGCCTGCCGCTTCGAGGTTCAGTCCCGCGGTGTTCGGCTTCCGTCCCGTAGCGAGCAGTACGGCTTCCGCTTCGAGCACCTGGCGGCTGCCGTCGGTGCCGCTGCCGGTCGGGTTGTTTGTATTGCGGTTGCCTGTGCTCCCGGCACCGTTGCCACTGTCGCGGACGGTCACGTAGGCGCATGTCTTGCCGTCTTGGACCGATTCCACCTGCGTGTTGAGGCGGAACGTCACCCCGCGCTTCTCGAGCGTTGCGCGGACGCTGGCCGCGATGTCGCGGTCTTCGCGCGGGATCAGCTCGGGATAACTCTCCAGCACGGTCACCTGCGAACCGAATTCGGCGTACATCGACGCGAACTCCAGCCCGATGTAACCGCCGCCCACGATCACCAACCGTTTCGGCAGCTCTTCCAGCTCCATGATCGACGTGCTGGTATAGACCCGGTCGCTTTCGCGCACCCCTGCAATGGGCGGGATAACCGTCTCCGCACCGGTATTGATGAAGATGCGGTCCGCTTTCAGGCGCAGCTTTTCGCCTTTGGTGTATCCGCCCGCAGCGGTTCCGGCCGGGATTTTTGCCGTTGCCGTGCCGCTCGTAGCGTTTGTACTGCCGGCAGTCCCCGGATCCGTTCCGGCGTCCCGGCGGTCCGGATAGTTGGCCGTAAACGTCACATCCACCTCGTCCGGCCCGGCGAACGAGCCGGTGCCGGTATAGACGGTAATATTCGGTTTGTCTGCGAGGTTGCGGTAGTTTTTGTCCCGCAGCAACGTCGTGACCTCCTCTTTTCGCCGGATCGCGCGGCGGTAGTGTTCGCTCCGCTGTCCGAAAGTCGGTTCCGGACGGTAGGTGGCCAACTTGGCCTGGTGCACGAGGGTTTTGGTCGGAATGCACCCCACGTTGATGCAGGTTCCCCCGTACATTTGGTCGGATTGTTCGATAACGGCTACCTGCCAGCCGCGTGCCCCGAGGTCGGCTGCGAGCGTTTTGCCGCCCTTGCCGAAACCGATGATGATTGCGTCGTAGGTTTTCATAGTGTATTGCGGTTTGATGGTTTTACCTGTGTAATCAGCTTTCCTGTCGGCCGCTCCGCCTATTTGTACGTTAGCAGGGGATCTGTCGTACTTGGCTTCGATCTCCTCGATGAAGTACATATACAGTACTGTGCATTTCCGGATATCATACTCTTTCGGATCGCCGGTTCGTCACACGGGGTGCGGGTATCGTGCCGGGCGCTCTTTCCGGGTTAACGGTTTTGTATCCCGTCTGCGTTCCTTTTCCGCAGGATGCGCCGGGCCGAATCCGAAAGAGCGACGAGTGCCCCGGCGAGGATAACCGTGTCCTTGACCACGAGCCGTCCGGCTCCCGACAACAACGGGAAGCCCGCTTCGCCGCTGCCCAGGTCGGGAACCCACACTTCGGGTGTCGTGACGAGGAACGAGAGTGTGCCGACGGTCATAATCACAGCAAGGATCGCGCCTGCCAGGCCGATGCGCGCACTGAAAATGCCCAGGAAGACCAACACGCCGATCGCCATGATCAGGATGCCGAGCCCGTGCGAAAAACCGTAGGTGTTGTTCCGGACGTGCCATTCGTGTTTGGCGGCGTCGAATTCCCCCTCTTTGAGTTTGTAGTTTTTGTACTCGGGTGCTTTTTGCGTGTAGAAAAAACTCATGAAGGGACTGTTGGCGACGAACGGGACAATTCCTTCGGCTTCGTAATTTTGGAACTTGAGTCCGCCGATCCAGACGAAGACGATCAGGATCGCCACACGGATCAGGTTGATGCCCAGGGTTTGCGAGGAGGCTGCCAGTTGCAGCAGGTTGTCGTACAGGCGGGAAATATTTGCATTCATGGTCGTAAGTTTTACGGGTTTTCCAACGATGCAAAGTTGGGGCTTCTGGCCCGGGCGGTCAATGGCGATTTTGCCGGAAGAGTTGGCGATTATTCCCGTTGGCGGGAAAGGATCCGTTTGCCTTTCCTGTCTGCCTCAGTCCTGTTTTTCCTCTCCGGGTTCTTATCGGGCTTGGGATGTGGGTGCCGCATGTTTGTTCTTCCTGCGGTAACCGGTGATGCTTTCGCCCGCTGTCTTTTTGAAAAAACGGCTGAATGCGGCGGTATCCTCGAATCCGAGCAACGCGGCGATCTCCTTTGCACTTTTGGAGGTGTAGAGCAGCAGCCGTTGGGCTTCGGCGCCGGTCCGTTCGTGGATCACCCGCAGCGGCGAGGGGAGTCCGTAGGCGGCGAAGAGGTTGGACAGCGTTTTCGGGGAGCGGTTTAGCAGGTTGGCGTACTCCTGCACCTGCTTCTTTTCGCGGAAATGTTCGTCCACCAGCACATAGTACTGCCGCACGATGTCGAAAGCCTTCTCCTTTCCGGGCGCTACGGCGAACCGTTCCCGCGCCAGCCGGGTGCAGGTGATGATGAAGCGCTTGAGCAGGATGCGCAGCATCTCTTCGCGCAGGCTGTCCTCGATCGCGTACTCGCCTGCCAGCTTGTCTGCGATTTCGTACAGTGCGGCCGTTCGCGCCGCATCGGGCCGCAGCCGTACCGTTTCCGGGCCGCCGTTAAAAAGCAGCCCGTTGCAGGATACTTCGTCGTCGTGGCCGTAAATGCAATAGAAATTGCTGTTGAACAGCAGCGTCAGGTAGTCGCCCGCGACCTCGCGTACCGCGATGCGGTGCAGCGGTGTGAGCGGAACCACTTCCCCGGCTTCGAGCGTCGTCTCTACATGGTCGATCTCCAGGCGCAGCGTGCCGCTGCGCACCCAGATGAATTTGTAAAGGCTACGGTCCCGCCCGAGGGCCGGGTCGGCATGGAAAGCGTCGGTCAGCACGATTGCGCCTTTGAGCCGGGTATGTAGTGCGTAATTGATCATAATGCGGATGCATTCCGAATCCTGGCATGGCCGGCCTGTCGTAGCGGGAAAGCCGGCTCGGGAACGGATTATTTCAAATTTAACATTTTATTTTGGAAAGCGGGTGCCGATCCCGGTGGAAGCTTCCGTTCGATCCGGCGTGCTTGCTTGTGGAACCGCAAGATATTTCTGGTTTGCTCCGCCCTTGTAAAACGTTATCTTTGCAGCGTATGGCAAATGTTGTGATTATGCAGGATATAATAAACGGGCGCTGCGGTTGGTGCGGAACCGACCGGCTGTATGTGGAATACCATGACCGGGAGTGGGGAAAATTGGTGACCGACGACAAGACGCTGTTCGAGTTTCTTGTGCTGGAGAGCGCCCAGGCCGGGCTGAGTTGGATCACTATCCTCAGGAAGCGTGAGGGATACCGCAAAGCCTTTTGTGATTTCGATGCCGGGCGGGTGGCGCAAATGACCGACGAGGATGTCGAACGGTTGATGCAGTTCGATGGCATTGTGAAAAACCGCCTGAAAATCAGATCGACGATCGCGAATGCAAGGCTGTTCCTCGCCGTGCAGAAGGAGTTCGGTAGTTTTTATGACTACACGCTGTCGTTCTTTCCCGACGGAAAGCCGATTGTCAACACGTTTAAGTCTTTGGCCGAGATTCCGGCATCGTCCCCCGAATCCGATGCGATGAGCAAGGATATGAAAAAACGGGGATTTAAATTCTTCGGAACTACGATTTGTTACGCCCACTTGCAGGCTGCGGGGTTTATCGACGATCATCTGGCGGACTGCATTTGCCGGAAAAGGTGAATAACGGCGGTACGGCGGGATCGCCGCATTGGAGGTCCCGTGCATAGAATATAGAAGGAGTCCCGCACTGACAGCAGGAGTATCGTAATTGGGAAAACAAATTGGAAAAACAGGAACATACCGGTTCGCGCCGGGGATTGTTTGCCGACCGGCCCCGGCGCTGGCGCTACCTGTCGGCGATGGCGGTGGTCGTGCTGATGGTCGGTGTGGCCGAACGGACGGGCGAGCGCGAGGTGATCTTCCCCGAGATGGCGGCCCTGGCCATCGGCATGTGGATCGCGCCGAAACGCGTGTGGAATGTCACCCGGCTGCAGTTGGTGCTGCTGATGGGTGCCGGGGCCGTGGCGGGCGTCTGTATCGTGCGCTGGTCGCCGTGGCCGTTGGCGGCTAACCTCGCGCTGGCTTTCGCGTTTGCCGCGGGGTGCCTGTCGCTGTCGCGCACGACGCTGGTACCGCTCGTGTCGGCCTGTATGTTGCCCGTGCTGTTGCACACCGAAAGCTGGGTCTATCCCGCGGCGGTGACGGCGATGTCGCTGATCGTCGTTGCCGGGCAGCGGGCGATGGAGCGCGGCGGCCTGCGCCCCGAGGTGTACTACGCCCGGCCGGAGTGGAGCTGGCGTCGCGACGGCGTGCGGTGGGTGTGGCTGTTGCTGGCGGTACTGGCCGTTGCGGCGCTGCCGCTTTCGGCCGGATACCGGTATTGCATTCTGCCCCCGTTGGTCGTTACGTTCGTTGAGTTTGCGAATTCCAAATCCGGGTTTCGCAACCGTCCCGTGCAGGTGTGGCTGATGCTGGTGGCCGGGGCTTCGGCGGGAACCCTTTTGGAGTGGGCGTGCCATGTGCGGCTCGGATGGCCCGAAAGTGTCGTTGCGCTGGCGGTGTGTGCCTGTTTGTTCGTGATGTTCGAACGGGTCGGCCGTTATTTCGCGCCTGTCGGAGCGGTCGCACTGATCCCGATGATTGTACCGCCGCAGGATTTGTTCCGGCTGCCGGTCCAGATCGCCTGCGGGGCGGCTGTCTTCATCGCTGTGGCACTGTTGCTGTTCCAGCGCTGTTATGCATGGAACCGGGGGCAATTCGTCTATTGTGTCGTGCCTACGCCGTTGCGGCGCTATATTTCCCGGCCGAACAGGGGCGTGCAGGACATGCAAGGATAAACATGTAAAGATTTGGAGATAAAGAGTAATGAGAAGAGCGTGGTCAGGAAGGAAACGAAATAGATATAAATGAAATAAGGAATAATTTTAGGATGGTTTATGGTTTCTGTCCGTTGCTGCGGTTTCCGGGCATGGGAATGACCGCGCGGAACCGGCCGGTTTCATCGAAATAACCGGTTGCAGGAAAATCAAAAGGCAGGCGTTTGAGGCCTGCCTTCGTCTTTTTGCGGTCGTAAGCTCTTTTCGAGCGGTGCACCCGGCTCTGTCCTACCGGGTGGCCGTGCCGTGCGATCTCCTCTTCCCGGCTCGCCTTGCGGTGAGCTTTGAGGTAGTCCTGTTCGGTGATGCGTTTTTTCATCTTTCGGTCGGTTTGAGGCGGCAAAGGTAGTAAAATCCCTGGCATCGTCCCGCCTATTCCATTTCGGTCAGCACCAAGTCCGGCAGCGACTGAATGAAGGTGAACAAAGCCTGTTCTTCCCGCTGTTCCTTGATTTTGACCACGAGCGACACCCGGTACGAACACAGTTCCCCGTGTTTCTCTTCGGCGGCTTTGTAGCTGACGACGCGGTAACGGCGCTGGTGCACCTGGTCGAGGATACGTACCAGGTTTTCCTGCCGCGTGGTGGTGAAATGGACGAGCATCGTGCGCAGGCCCAGGTTTTTGAACAGCACGGTCAGCAGTTCGAGTCCTGCGAGCGTCAGCACGGTGGCCGACACGCCCAGCCAGTACATCCCGCCGCCGACGGCCATGCCGATTCCTGCGGTGGCCCACATGCCTGCGGCGGTAGTCAGGCCGCGTACGAACTGTTTCTGGAAAATGATCGTTCCGGCGCCGAGGAAGCCGATGCCGCTGACGATCTGCGCCGCGACGCGGCTCGGGTCGAGTCCCACGCCGGCCTCTCCGAGTACCCCGGCGAAGCCATATTGCGAAACGATCATGAACAGCGCGCTGCCCAGCGAGACGAGGAAGTGCGTGCGGAAGCCCGCCTCTTTGGCCCGGTACTCGCGGTCGAGCCCGATGACCGCCCCCAGCACCCCGGCCAGCAGCAGTCGCAATGTAAATTCCCAGAACATTTTTATTGACTTAAATTAGTGCGGACTTTTCCTTCTTTCCGGGCGTGTCCTTTGCGGTCACTGAATCTCATTTGCAGGTTGAGACTCATTTTGTTTCCGAAACTTATTGTACCCCCGGAACCGGTTGCGCAGGAGGCCGTTTATTGTTCAGCTTGCGGCCGTCCCGGCTCCGGCAGTTTTTCCGGCGGCAGGATGACCGGATGCACCGTTTCGACGCAGGCGGCTTCCACGTCCGCCGTTCCGGAAAGCCGGATATCGGCCGACGAAGCGCCGACGCGGAACGTATAGGTTCCCCCTTCCGTCCGCCAGCTACTCGAAGCCTCGTCGAACGATGCGAGCGATGCGGCAGGAACACGCAGCGTCACCGTCTCGTCCGCTCCCGGCTGGAGCAATCCCGTGCGGGCGAAGGCACGGAGCTCTTTGGCCGGTTTGGGCATATCCTTGCCCGGCGCCGAGACGTAGAGTTGCACCACTTCGCGGCCTGCCCTGGCGCCCGTATTGCGGATCGTGCAGGTAATCCTGTAGTCGTCGCCGTCGCGGGCGATGTCCAGTCCCCCGTAGCCGAAGGTCGTGTAGCCGAGTCCGTAGCCGAAGGGGTAGGAGACCTCCTTGCCGGAAGTGTCGAAGTAGCGGTAGCCGACGAACACCCCCTCGTCGTAGATCGTGTAGTCGAGGTTCTTGCTGCCGGTGTCGGGCAGCGTGTGGTTCGTCGACATCGATTCGTGCAGCGTGACGGTGTCGTAATCCTCGCGGTGCGGGAAGTTCGGCGCGGTGGGATCGTCCTCGTAGCGCATCGCGAAACTCATCGGCAGCTTGCCCGAGGGACTAACCTTGCCCGTGAGCACGTCCGCGACGGCGTGTCCCCCCTCTTGTCCCGGCAGCCACGCGACGAGGATCGCATCGGGCCGGGCTTTCCACGAAGCCGTTTCGACCGGGCCGCAGACGTTCAGCACGACGACCGTCTTTTTGCCGGCTTTGTGGAAGGCGTTGCAAACGCGTTCGATCAGCCGGTGTTCCGCCTCCGAAAGATTGTAGTCGGTGGAAGCGATGCGGTCGAGCAGTTCGCCGGAGATGCGGCCGATCGTGATGACGGCCGCATCCTGCGTGCGGGCCAACCGGGCGATTTCGGCGTCCGAAACCTCCATTTGCGACACCTGCGGACGCAGTTGCTTCGCCCACCAGCGCTTCGGCGCGGGACGCGCGGCCTTTTCGGCTGCGATATGGCTTTCGTAAGCCAGCTGCAGTTTCTTGTCCGGTTTGATTCCCGCTGCGGCGAGCCCCTGTGCGAGCGAGACGGTGTAGGCGCTGTTCACGGTGCCGCTGCCGGTTCCTCCCGGTATAAAGTCGTATGAGGTGACGCCGAAAAGAGCCGCTTTGCGAGCCTGTGCGGGTAGGGGAAGCGCCGTGCCGTCGTTTTTGAGCAGTACCATGCCCTCGGCGGCCGATTCCCGTGCCACGGCGGCCGACGCTTTCAGGTCGGGCGTGTTCGAGAAGGTATATTTCGCATAGTGCGGCGAACGCAGGATCAGCTCCAGCACGCGCTGTACGTTGCGGTCCACGTCGTGCAGCGACAGCGTGCCCAGGCGGATCGCCTTCAGGATCGAGTCGCGCTGTTTGGCCAGTCCCGGCATCAGCAGGTCGTTGCCCGCCTGCACGCTCCAGACCGGGTTCACGCCGCCGAGCCAGTCCGAAGTGACGAGCCCTTTGAAGCCCCACTCGTCGCGCAGTACGGTCGTGAGCAGGTCGGCGCGTTCCGCGGTGTAGGTGCCGTTGAGTTTGTTGTACGAGGTCATGATCGTCCACGGCTGCGCCTCCTTTACGACGATTTCGAACGGACGGAGGTACATCTCGCGCAGTGCGCGGGTCGGGACGATCGTATTGTTGTTGAGACGGTTGGTCTCCTGGTTGTTCGCGACGAAGTGTTTTACCGAGGTGCCTACGCCCTGTTGCTGGATGCCGTTTACGATCGCTGCGGCAATTTTTCCTGTCAGCAGCGGGTCTTCCGAGAAGTATTCGAAATTGCGGCCGTTCAGCGGGTTGCGCTGCAGGTTCATGCCGGGGCCGAGCAGTACGTCCGCACCGTATTCGTGCACCTCTTCCCCCATCGCGTTGCCCACGCGGCGGACAAGGACCGTATCCCATGTCGCGGCCAGCAGCGTGCCGATCGGAAACTGCGTGGCGTAAAAGGTTTGTGCGGTACTGTCGCGTGTGGCCGAAATGCGGATCCCCGCCGGGCCGTCCGCGAAGACGATTGCCGGCACGCCGAGACGCTCGATCGGGAAGGTGGTCCCGGCGGCGCCCGGCACCAGTTTGCGGGTCTGGCCGATGATCGCGGCCTCGAGGTCTGTCGCGCTGGTGCCCGCGCCCACGAGCAGGTGGACCTTCTCCTCGATGGTCATCGCGTCGATAACCTCCCGGATCGGGTCTTTTCCCAGTTGTGGGAGTTTTTTCGCCGTTTCCCGGCAGGCAGCGGCGCTATTCTGTCCGGGCGAAGGCGCCTGCTGTTGTCCGGCAGCATCCTGTTGCCGTGTTGGGTCCGCAGCCCGGAGCGTCCCGGTAACGGCGGTCGTCAGCGCCAGTATCAGTGCGCAATGCATCCATGCGTTTCGTCTCATATCCAATCAAAAAGGTAAAATCGTTGCGGGTTGCAGGGGTGCGGGTGTTCGTGCGGCGTTTTGCCGTATAGCGGGCCTCACCGGTTTTCCATCATCACTCTTCACAATTCCGGTTGTGGCACCTGATTCCGTCGGGCACCGTTTCGGGGAGCGACTCGCCGCCGGATGTCGGTTGTCCGGACGCTGTGATCTGCCTGGACTTCCGGCGTTTTCTGCGGCTTGCGGTGTCCCTTTTGTGATTTCCTGCGACCTTTGCGGTCTTTCGAATCATTAAATGGTGCGCCGGAACGGGCTTCTGTGGCGTCTCCGAGTAGTCGCTAAGACCGGCTTACCGGGATTCGCGCTAATTATCGCCTGGCTTCGGCCCCGGGGAACCCTGCGGGCCCTTCGGCCCCCGGAAGCGGCGCCGGTTGTTGCGGCGGTTTTTTTGTCCGTCGGTCCGCTCTTTCGCACCCTGCGGCTGTGTTCCTTCAGGCGTTGCCCCCTGGTTCTGCGGGGCCTGTGCGGAGGATTGCGCCTGGGCGCCCTGCTCCGGATTCTTCCTGCCGCTGCGGTTGCGCCCGTTGCGTCCCCCGCGGCCGCCGGCACCGCTTTGTCCGTCACGCCGGTTGCCTCCCCGTCCGTGGCCTCCGCGGCCCGAAAAGCGGCGGTCGCTTTCGTCGGGATTGTATACGGGGCCTTTGCCCAGATGCTCGGGGATCGGCAATTTTTCCACATCCCGCTCCATGAAAGTTTCGATGCGGTGGAACTTGCCCTGCTCCTTTTCGCTGACGAAGGTGATCGCGCGGCCAGTTGCGCTCGCGCGCGCCGTGCGTCCGATGCGGTGGATGTAGTCCTCCGGGTCGTGCGGTACGTCGTAGTTGACCACCGTGCCGATATCTTCGATGTCGATCCCGCGCGCGACGATGTCCGTCGCTACGAGCAGGTCGATTTTGCCGTTTTTGAAATCCAGCATCACCTCTTCGCGCTGCTCCTGTTCCAGGTCGGAGTGCATCGCCGCAGCGTTGAGCTTCATGCGTTTGAGCGTGTAGGCGAGCTCCTTGACCTTTTGCTTCGACGACGAGAAGATAATCGTCTTGGTGCCGGTAGGTTCGCCGAACAGTGCGCGAACGATCTCCATCTTCTGGTTTTCGTAGCAGACGTAGATGCCCTGCTGGATCGCTTCATTGGGTTTCGATACGGCGATGTTCACTTCGGCCGGATTGCGCAGGATTTGTTTGGCCATCTGCCGGATTTTCGGCGGCAGCGTAGCCGAGAACATGATCGTTTGCCGTTCGGTGGGCAGCTCCTTGATGATCTTCATGATGTCGTCGAAGAAGCCCATGTCGAGCATCCGGTCGGCTTCGTCGAGCACGAAATAGCTCACGTGCGAGAGGTCGATTCCGCTGTTGGCGATGTGGGCCAGCAGGCGTCCCGGCGTCGCCACGACGATGTCCGAGCCCCGCAGCATGCCCTGCTTCTGCTGTTCCCAGCCGATGCCGTCGCCGCCGCCGTAAACCACCGTCGTGGAGAGGGGCAGGAAGTAGGAGAATCCCTGGAACTGTACGTCGATTTGTTGGGCCAGTTCGCGCGTGGGCACGACGATCAGCGATTTGACCACGTTGTCGGGGTTGCCTTCGCGCAGCAGTTTGTCCAGCAGCGGCAGCGTGTACGCGGCCGTTTTACCTGTCCCGGTCTGCGCGCAGCCGATCAGGTCTTTGTTTTCCAATATGATGGGGATGGTGTGTTCCTGTACCGGCGTCATCTCTTCGAAGTTCATCGCTTCGAGGCTCCGCAGGATATCGGCGTCCAGGCCGAGTTCGTCGAATCTCATACAATTTGCGTGTTTTCTCTGTGTCGTTTGTCTGTGTTAGGGACAAATATACGGAAACAATCCGGTTTCGCCGCGCGGAGCCGTAAGGAAAAAATACCGGGACCCGGAAAGCGCCCCGAGGCCTGCGGGAGCCGGAATGGAAAACCGGAGTGGAAAACGAAAGGATTGTGGCCTGTTTTCGCTGTGGATTTAGATTGTTGTTTAAATGGTTGTTAATGAGTGTGTTATTTGGCTAGTTTCGATATTCGAAACAAATTTCGGACGAAACATCTTCCGTGGAAACCGATCTTGGACTGTTTTTTGACGGGATGGATACAAAACGGTTGCGGACGGAGGGCCGCCGACCGTAGGAAATATACCATTGAATAGGTTATCGAATAAAATTATGATTATGAAAAAACTTCTCTTTTTAACCGGTTTTCTGGCGCTGGCCGCCGGAGGGGCTTCGGCACAGCCGGTCTACTCGGTCCGGGATGTCGGAATGAGTAACGTGGATGATTCGGTGCATATCCGTTTTGTGGTCGTGCCCGGGGAAAAGAACATCATGCCCCGCGGGACGCTGATCCTGACTCCCGTGATCCGTGGGACGGGACAGGTTCTGCCGCTGGAGCCGCTGGTTTACCGCGGCAGGCTGGCCGAAAAGATACACTCCCGCAACGAAGTGTTCAGCCGCCGCAGGCCCAGCCTGCCCGATACGAACAGTGACCTCGAAGGACTCACTTACTACCATGCGGTTGTTCCGTTCCGCGATTGGATGCGCGGTGGCGGCTTGGTGCTGAACAGCCAGTGGTACGGCTGCAAGAAGGATATGGTGGCCGAGCAGAATACGCTGCTGGCCGAGCCGGTTCCCGCTCCGCCCGCACCCCCGGTGGTCGTGGTGGTCGAGAAACCCGTTCCGGCCAAACCGCTCGTGTTTGAGGTGAAGAAGGTGATCGGTAACGCTTACCTCGATTTCCCGGTGGGCAAGTCGGCGATCCAGCCCGATTTCCGCAACAATGCGGCCGAACTGGCCAAGATCCGAGGCACGCTCGATTCGCTGATTCAGGCCAAGAATGTACGCGTCCGTGGAATTACCCTGGTAGGTTATGCTTCACCCGAGGGTAGCACTCAACTCAACGACCGTCTCTCTGCGGAACGTGCCGATGCTTTGAAAGCTTACCTGTTGCAGAACTATAAAAAAGGCGATCCGGGGCTGATTTCGGCCCGGTCGGGCGGCGAGGACTGGAATGGCCTGCGTTCGCTGGTCGCCGCTTCTTCGATCCGCGGCAAAGAGGCTCTGCTGAAGATACTCGATTCCGATGCTTCGGATGCGGCCAAGAAGGCGAACATCAAAGCGCTCAACGGCGGAGCGACCTATGCGACGTTGCTGAAAGACTATTACCCGCGCCTGCGCAAGGTCGAGTACACGATCGATTACGAACTGGTGCAGCAGCAACCGAGGTAGCGGGAACGGTGGAACGGCAGTTGTAACAGCCATTGGTGCCGAAACAACAACGACCGCAAGTACGAGCGGTCCGGCCGCAACGCTCCGCTTCCATTGGACTGAGATTAATCTGTCCGGCGACCCTTTTCGGGCCGCCGGATTTTTTATGCGTTCCCGTTGTTGTTCCCGTCCCCCATTGTTGTTATTGTTGTTGTGCGCAGAGGTCTCTTCCTTGCCCCGACCGTTGTGTGTTTCGGTTACCTATTCCGCCGCTGCTGGCAGTCTCTGTTTATCATCTCTTCTTCTTCCTTTTCTTTTTCTCTTGCTTTGTTTTTCTTTTTCTTCCGGGGCGGGGATGTTGTCCGCTTTCGCGAAAAATGGTATCTTAGCCGTCCGGGCTCGCCCCGTCGTTCGTACAGGTATTGGAACCTGCCCGAATATTGAACCTGCCCGGGGTTTATACCGAAATTTTACGAATCCCGTTTAAAAACCGATCCATGAAACGTCTGACCCTGACTTCCGTTTTCGCACTTTTGTTTACAGGCCTGTCGATCCTTTCGCTGCGCGGCGCCGAGCCGGAGCTGGACCTTGCGCCCGCCCGCTGGATTTGGTATCCGTCGCAGCGCACCCTCTCCAACACGATGCTGATGCTGCGCAAGGAGTTTACGCTCGATTCGGTGCCCGAAAAGGTCTCCGGGTGGATTCTCGCCGACAGTCGCTACCGGCTCTGGATCAACGGGCAGCGTGTACAATGGGGGCCCGCACCTGCCGATCCGCGCTGGCCCGAGGCCGATCCGCTCGACATCCGGCCCTACCTGCAGAAAGGAAAGAACGTACTGGCGGCGGAGGTGCTCTACTTCGGCCTCGGCGACGGTACGTCGCCCATCGGCAAGCCCGGTTTCATCTGCAAACTGGAGGTCGGGAACCGCCTGGTAGCGAGCGACAGCACCTGGCTCGTGAGCGTGGCCCGCAGCTGGCCCGCCGGGCAGTATAAGCGCCATTACGTGCGCGCTTTCCAGGAGGAGTTCGATGCGAACCGTTATCCCGATGGTTGGCGGCAGGCGGATTATACCCCCGGCAGCGAGTGGGTCTCTGCGATGGAGCTCGGGGGGCGTGCCGACCGGTCGCAGTTGGCGACCGATTATCCGGAGTACCTGCAGGACTACTGGGCCAGCAACCGCGATGTGTCGCGGATCCGGCCGCGCAGCATCCCGCTGATGCGCGAATACTGGGTTCCCGTGTCGAAACTCGCCGAGAGTATGTGGCTGACATGGGACCAGGACCCCCGGACCTATTTCGAGATGAATACGCCGCACAGCTACCGGGCCGACCGCACGCCGTGCGCCGTACAGGAGAACGACAGCACCTGGAGCGTCGTCGCTTCGGACGGCCGCGCTGCGGTGCTGACCTTCGAGCTCGGCGAACAGGTGGTCGGCTTCCCGGCTTTCACGATCGACGCCCCGGCGGGGACGGTAGTCGAACTGCTTACGCACGAGGCGCACGAGGTGGGGGGACCCGAACTGCTCAATACGCATTTCAACGCGTGGAGCCGCTGGACCTGCCGGGAGGGCCGCAACCGTTTCGAGGCGTTCGACTTCGAGAGTGCGCGCTGGCTGCAGCTGCACATTCGCAATTTTACCGGTAAAGTGACCGTCAGCGGGGTCGGCTTGCGCCGCCGCATCTTCCCGTGGCCGCACGATCCGGCGATCCGCATCGGCGACCCTGCGATCCAGCGGGTAATGGATGCGACGGTCAATACGCTGAACAATTCGGCACAGGACCTGATCGTCGACGGCATGGGCCGTGAGCGGCAGCAGTACAGCGGAGATTGCGGCCACCAGCTGCACGCCGTTATGGGGACCTTCGGCGAAACCCGCTTGCCGCGCCGCTTCCTGATCACCTATTCGCAGGGACTCAGTTCCGAGGGTTATTTCCTCGACTGCTGGCCGGCTTACGACCGCCTCGCCCGCGTGATGCAGAAGCAACTCGGTCTTTCTAACTGGGGACCGCTGCTCGACCACGGGGTCGGTTTCGTATTCGACAATTATTACTACTATTGCCAGACCGGCGACACGACCCACCTGGCCGAGACGCTGCCGCGCCTGCTTCGTTCGTTCGATTACCTCACCACGTTGATGAATCCCGCAGACAGCCTGCTCCCGGTCGAGAATCTCGGCATCCCGTCGGTCTGGATCGATCATCACGGTTATAAGAAATCCCGGCACAAGATACTGGCCTTTAACCTGTATGTCTCGGCGATGTGCCAATATGCGCTCGCGCCGTTGTGCGAACTGACAGGACGCACGGCCGATGCTGTCCGCGCGAGGGCGTTCGGCGAGGCGCTGCAGCAGGCGTGCGTGCGCCGGTTCTGGTCGCCGGAGCGCCAGGTGTTCGTCTGCAACCTGCCCTGGGAGCGGGAAGAGGGCGAAACGCGCTACCACGACCGCGACCTGGCCACGGCGGTGCTTTTCGACATGTGTCCCGGCGGCAAGACGGCCCGTTCGGTCGAACTGCTTGCCGAAGAACCTGCCGAGATGGGATTTTCCTATCCGGCCAACGCGGTCTGGCGCCTCTGGGCGCTGATCAAGGCGAACCGCATCGACGTGGTGCTGAACGATCTGCGCACCCGTTGGGCGGGTATGGAGTCGGTTTCGCTGAACAATACGCTGCAGGAGGGTTGGCATGCGAAGCCCGACAACCGGGAACAGTGGAGCCACTGTCCGATTGCACCGCTGATCGTGCTGCAACAGGGTATTGCGGGTATCCGCCCGCTGGAGCCGGGTTACGGCCGGTTCGAGATAGCGCCGCAGCCGGGCGACCTCACCGATGCGGCCTTTACCGTGCAGACTGTCAAAGGACCGATCGACTTCGCCGTCAGCGGCAAGCGGGGCAACCGCCGTCTCTCGTTCACCGTTCCGGCTGGTACTACCGCCGAACTGGTGCTTCCGGCTGGGGAGAAGGTGCCGTTTCCGCCGGTTGCGTCCGAAGGGGGTGACGGGCTGCAAAACGGATTGCAGGACGGAGTAGGGCGAGGCTTGAGCGATCTGTTGCACGACGGGCAGTCGGGCGCATGCCGCTACAGGATCGACGGTGGCCGCAAGGTGGAACTGCGCCTGCGGCATTTGTAAAATCCGGTCTGTTGTCAATTCCCTGATTGTCGGCGGTTGTAGAACCTATGTCCCGGAGCGTGTGCCAATGTTCAGGAACGTTCGCAAACACTGCTTTCCGGCGGCAGGTCCCGCATCGGTAAATTTTGTGCCTGCTTTTCCGGCCTACTATCGTTACAAGGCCCGATACCGCATCCCGGACTTTCGGGCGTATGTTTATTTTTCATAATTACGACGAATTGTTGTATTTTTTACTAACTTGAGGGTGCGTTCTCCCTGAGTCGAGCCCTTTTAATCGTTGTGGTTATGAAAAAAATCCTGATCCTTGCAGCCGGTCTGGCGATCCTTTCGGGCTGCACCCGTGACGCTTCCTTCCCCGGCGAAGGTGAAAATCCTCAGGCTGCCAAGGCCGCGGCAAGCGTCGTTACGTACAGCATTACCGGTCGCATCTCTTTCAGTCAGGGATGGAAAGTGGAGGACGTTGTGTTGCCCACCGGTCAGACCGGGGTTCCGCCTGGACCCAGTGATACGGTAACGGTCATCGAGTCGACCGGCTATACGGCGCATGTGGAGCTCAGTTGCGATCCCTGGCCCGGTTACGGCGAGATTTACCTCCCGTATTCGAACGGTCAGCAGGCGGTCATCCTAAGCGATTACCAGCAGTGGAATTTCCCGTGTTCGTCACCCAGCCTCAAACCGACCCTTTCCGGGATGTGGATCAACGGCTACGATCCATATGGGGAAGTCGCTCAGTTCCGTGTCAATTACACGGGTTACGACCAGTTCGGCAACCTGTCAGATACCTATTCGGCCGTATTGCCGACGCGCCAGCCCACCAGCGGGGTAAGCCTGCCCGACAACCCCGTTTCGCTGCATTGGTCTTACAGCCGGCAGCAATGGCTGCTCATCACGGCCTTCCCGGTGCGGTCCGATCTGACCGTATCGGTCAACGGCACGCAGTTGGTTGCCACCATCCCGGCCGGAGCCAAGGGTATCCTGACCGGCAACGGCAACCCCACGCTCTTCTCTGTCACTCCCGGCATGAGCTTCTCTCCGGTGCGCGACGGCTACTACACCTATACGAAGGGTGATTTCAGCTCGGGACCCGGTTCCGCGGTATCTAACGAAATCCGGATTACGCTGACCCGTTCCGGCAACGAATGGATCATCGAGGCGACGCAGAACGTTCCCGACCGGGATGTGGTCGTCACCTGCGACGGATGGGACGTGCTCGGCGCCACTTACGTGATTCCGCAGGGACAGACTTCGGTACGTACCGGTCCGGCCGATGCGGGGTATGTCATCACCGATGTCTATTCGTACGGCTCTAAATATACTTTCGTCTGGTAGGCCTGAACGAGGGATCCTCCGGCACTACTTACACCTACAATTACTTCAAGCGGGATCAGATTGGAAATACGCCAGTAATGTTTCGGCTCGATGACCTATTTTCGATGAACATCTTTCCGGTTGCCGTTTACGATGATTCTCCTAAAGATAGGCGCTTTGCCGGACCGGTTGAGCCTCGCCCTGTGGACGTAAAACAGGACGTTGGGTGTCGTTCTTTTCATTTTGCACATGGTTTGAGGGGAGAAATATGTTTTAAAGTGCGAAAAGTCAACGTGTAAAACACTGCTGTGAAATGCGTTGGTTGTTTGTTTGGTGGCGAAAAGCCGATAGGGGAAGTGCCACTGGATAGTACACTGCGAAACCGCATTTGTTCGCGCTTTTCTGCCTGTAAGCCAAAAATAATAAACCCTGTAAACGAGCCGTTTACAGGGTTTTGCTTTGTTTTTCAGTGGCTTTTGGCGGAGAGGACGGGATTCGAACCCGTGGTACCGGTTACCCAGTACGTCAGTTTAGCAAACTGGTGGTTTCAGCCACTCACCCACCTCTCCTGACCTTGTTAGCTGAATTGCGGCGGGAGCGCCGCAAGGCTCTCCAACCGGGCTACAAAGCTAAGCTATTTTTGGTTAATTCCAAAAAAATAGCGCTAAAATATGAAGCGCGAGCTGATCTCTTTGTAGTTGTGCACGCGCTCGATCACGTCGGAGAAGATGTCGGCGACGGTCAGCACGGTGAACTTCGACAGGTCTTCGCTCTGCTTGAGCGGAATCGTATCGGTCACGATCACTTCCGACAGCGCGCTTTTGTTGATGCGGTCGTAGGCCGGGCCCGACAGCAGCGGGTGTGTTACGGCCGCGCGTACGCTGCGCGCGCCCCGTTCCATGAACATGTCGGCGGCTTTGGTGATCGTGCCGGCCGTATCGATCATGTCGTCGACGATGATGATGTTGCGGTCGGAGATGTCGCCGATAGCGGTCATCTGGCCCACGACGTTGGGTTTCTCACGCTGCTTGTGGCTGATGATCATCGGCGCGTTGAGGTGTTGCGAATAGGCGTTCGCACGCTTGGCGCCGCCCATGTCGGGCGCTGCGATCGAAAGGTTCTCCATCTGGAGCCCTTTCATATAGGGAACGAAAATGCCGCTCGCATAGAGGTGGTCCACCGGGATGTCGAAGAATCCCTGGATCTGGTCGGCGTGCAGGTCCATCGTCATGATGCGGTCCACGCCCGCCGCACGCAGCAGGTTGGCTACCAGTTTCGCGCCTATCGAAACGCGGGGACGGTCCTTGCGGTCCTGGCGCGCCCAACCGAAGTAGGGCATCACGGCGATCACACGGTGTGCCGAAGCGCGGTGTGCGGCGTCGATCATCAGCAGCAGTTCCATCAGGTTGTCTGCGGGCGGGAAGGTCGATTGCACGATAAAGACGGTGCATCCGCGGATGCTCTCGTTGTACGCGGGCTGGAATTCACCGTCGCTGAACTCCAGCACGGTCGAGTCTCCCAGTTCGCTGCCGAAGCTTTTGGCTATCTTCTCGGCGAGGTAGCGGGACTCGCGGCAGGCAAAAAATTTGAGTTTGTGAATCGCCATGGCGGGATGAATTTTGCGTTTAGCTCTGCAAAAGTACGTTTTTTCTACCAAAAAGCGGGTTGAAATCCGGAACTTTTTTCCGGGACGGGTAAGATTTCGTGAATAGCACCTGCGGATGGGCCGCGGCGGCCGGTGAACCCGGAGCATTCGGAAAGCAGCGGGCGGTTACTGACGGCGCAATGGCGGCCCGGGCACGGCGGCGTACGGCCCTCCGGATATGGATTTCTCTACTTTCAGGATGGAGGTCTCCTGCCGGGTAGGAGTATTTTCCTGGAAGGGGTGCGGACGTTAGGCTTTATGTCCGTCTTTTGCGGGTGGGGCCGGAGGTTCCGGCGCATCGGCGAGGCATGTCCCGATAAAATCGAGGATCGGCTCGCGGCCCTGCCGCTTTTCGGACGAGGTGCGGAATATCGGCGGGAGCTCCTCCCAACTCTCCAGCAGCGTGCGGCGGTAGCGTGCGATGTTCGATTCGGTCTGGTTCGCGGAGAGCTTGTCGCATTTGGTGAAGACGATCCCGAACGGAATGCCGTGTTCGCCGAGCAGGCTCATGAAGTCGAGGTCGATCTTCTGTGGTTCGAGGCGCGAATCGACCAGCACGAAGAGGAAATACATCTGCTCGCGCTTGAGGATATAGTCGAGGATCAGCTTCGAGAACTCTTTGCGCTGCCCTTTAGAGACGCGCGCGTAACCGTAGCCGGGCAGGTCGACCAGGTACCAGCAGCCGTTGATCAGGAAATGGTTGATCAGCCGTGTTTTGCCGGGAGTGGCCGAGACTTTGGCCAACGCCGGAGAGTCGGTCAGCATGTTGATAAGCGACGACTTGCCGACGTTCGAACGGCCGATAAAGGCGAACTCCCAGCGGTTGTCTGCGGGGCATTGCGAGAGCTTCTGGCTGCTGCAGCGGAAGACGGCGGAGGTGATGTTCATGCCGGTGACGGTTTTATAAAGGGTTCTCCGCAAAGATAGCTTTTTTGTGCGGATCGGCCATGTGTGGGCCGGTGTCCCGTGCGGATAACCTACCGGTGTCGGCGTGCGGAGACCTTTCTTGCGGCCCGGGGCGCCGTGAGTGCCTGTGTAAGATTATATATTGGTATATAATCTTGCCCCGGTGACGAATGTGTATTGTTTGCGTATCCGGTTGCGCTGTACACGGAGCGTATTGTATCGGGTTTGAATGGCGGGGAAGACGATAGGTAGACATATCCGGATGGGAGAATTAAAAAAACAGTGCGGTAACCGGAAAATATCCGTAAAAAATTTGGAGAACCGATACACTTTACTACTTTTGTGGTATACTAGTATACTAGTTAACTAGTACACTAGTATACTGGGTGAATGTCTTCGTTAGCTGTCTGTGTTCATGATACCTGGTGTTTGATATTTGATGATGCCAGGTGTCTGGGATTTAGGCTCATGGCTCTGGTGTTTGATATCCGTATCTGATATTCGATACCGGGTGTCGGGTCTTGGGGCTTGTGGTCTGGGTGCCGGAACCAAAGACCCCTGTCAGTGGCTTGCAGGCTGTCTGTTGACAGAGGCCAAACCGTAGACTGCAGACTGCAGACCGCAACCGCAGCGAAAATGGCATACCATCCGCGACGAGCCGTATTATTTACTTAATTTTTTATAATCAGAGGCTATGATTCGATTGGAAAAGATTGTTTTTGGTTACGGGAGTATGCACAAGCTGTTCGACGGCCTGTCGCTGACCCTCCTGCCCGGGCATATACACGGGTTGCTCGGTGTGAACGGCACCGGCAAAACGACGCTGCTCAAGCTCGCATCGGGACTGCTGTTTCCGTCGCAGGGAACGGTGCGGGTCGGGGGACTCGACGCCGCGCACCGGGAAGCGGCATTTTACCGTGAGCTGTTTTTCGTCCCGGAAGAGTTCGCCCTGCCGGCGATCACCCTGCGACGTTACGGGGAGGTGAACGCGCCGTTTTATCCTGACTTTTCGTTCAGGCAGTTCGGGGAGTACCTGCAGGAGTTTTCGCTGGAGTGCAACCTGCGGCTCGACCGCCTTTCGATGGGCCAGCGCAAACGAGTGCAGCTCGCGTTCGCACTGGCCTGCAATACGCCTGTGCTGCTGTTGGACGAACCGACCAACGGCCTGGACATTCCTTCGAAGCGGGTACTCCGCAAATTGCTGGCGGGATATGCCGACGAGCGGCGGACGGTGGTCGTCTCGACGCACCAGGTGCGCGACATCGAGGGGATGATCGACAACGTCGTGATCCTCGACAGCCGGGGCGTGGTGCTGAACCGGACGGTCGAGGAGATCTCCGGGCGGATGTGGTTCGGTCCGGTGGAAGCCTCCGATCATGCGATCTATGCCGAAGAGGGGATTGATGGTTTACGCGGGATACTGGAGAACCCCGCCGGGAGTGACAGCCGTCCCGACCTCGAGATGCTGTTCAATGCCGCGGTAAGCGAACGCGAAGCCGTGCGCCAACTGTTCGACCGTTAAAATTTACCGTTAAAAACTTACTGAGATGAACGATACTTTTAATATGTCCCGTTTGGGATGCCTGATCGACCGGCATTATGCCATGTACCGGCGCCACTACCTGACTGCGCTGCTGATTCCGGCGGTGCTGCCGTGGCTGTTGGTCGGATTTATGCTGCTGGGCTCCGCCCGGGTCGAACCGTCGTGGGTAATGGCGCTGCTTTGTTGTATCTTTGCATTTACCGCCGTGATTGTCAGGCTGACCCTGCGGGCTTACGTCATGCCGGGAGTGACTGTCGCCGAGATGACGCTCCCGGTGTCGGGTGCCGAACGGAAACTCTTTGCCTGGGGCAATTCGCTGTTCTGGACGCTGATCGCCGCAGTTATCATGTGGGTCGAGATTCAGCTCGCGTCATTGACCGGCTGGGCGCCGGCCGTGCATTTGGGCATGCTTTATCGGTCGCTATCGGTGCTGGGGGCGCTGACGGTGGGATTATTGGGCATTCATGCGATGATTTTGTGCTGCTATGCAGTTTTCACGAAGCGCCTCTATATCGGCATCCTGCTGATGGTGTTGCTGGTGATGCTTTTCGAACGCGCGCCGTTGCTGGGCATTACGTCGTTGGGGATGCAGCTGGCGGTCTCCGGCGTGCTGACGCTGGCGCTGTGGGCCGTCGCGCTTTACCGGGTCGTCAGGTTCCAGTTCCGGTAGTCCGGCGCGGGTGCCGCCAACAAAGATATTAAGAACAGAAAGAAAATATGAATGAGATGAAGCGAACGGCAAACTTCGGGGATAACCGTCCGATCTACCTGCAAATCAGCGGCTGGATCTGCGAGAAGATTCTGCGCGGCGAGTGGGTCGCCGACCAGCGGATTCCGTCGCTCAGGGAGCTGGGCGTGCTGCTGGAGGTGAATCCGAATACCGTGGTGCGGACGTGCGAATACCTGCTTTCGCAGGGCGTTATTTACAACCGGCGCGGGCTCGGCTACTTTGTCAGCGCGGATGCCGGCGAACGGATCCGCACCGAGGCGCGCCGCGTGTTTTACGAACAAGACCTCGCGAACCTCGCCCTCCGGATGCGGTCACTGGGTATTACGGTCGATGAAGTGGCGCGGCACCTGCGCGCGATAGGGGCGGACGGCGACGGTCCGGTATCGGCGGATGAGTGAGGTCCGGCCGCCCGGGGGATGGCGTTGTGGAGTACGGACGGCGGGTTGTGGACCCGTCGCCGGGAGGGCGGCCTTTGCGGGCCGCCCTTGCCGTTGCAGGAGGATACATGCCGGGTACTCGTTACCGGGACTTGATGCCTGGGTGGGCGCCGGAATACTTGTCGCCAGAGGTCCTGTTCTGGAGATTGTGTCGGTCTGGCCTTTGTCTGGCGCTTGTCGCGGGGATGGCTCCCGGAGCGTGTCCATTGCGGGATGCCTGCCGCGATGGGGCGGTATCGGGATTTTCGTATGGATATTCGTTGCCGGTGGGGGGCTTTTGCCGGGATTTCGGGTTGTTATCCGGCGGTTTTTGCCGGACAGGCCGCCGGAGTTTTCCGGAATAGCCGTTTGTAGGCGGTGTGGCCGCGATTTTGTCAAATAAAATCCTATCTTTGTTGACCGGAGCGCTCCGCTGCGGAGACGGCCCGGAAATCAGGAAAAATTCTGTAATCAACCAAAACAAATCGAATATGGCAACCGTAGAGACCATTTACATGGGCGGGCTTCGCACCGAAGCGACCCATGTCCAGTCGGGCACGAAGATCGTGACCGACGCACCGACCGACAACCACGGCAAAGGCGAATCGTTCTCGCCGACCGACCTGGTGTCCGCCGCGCTCGGCAGCTGCATGATGACGCTGATGGGTATCGCGGCCGATACGCACGGCATTAACGTGGACGGTACGCGCCTGAGCATAACCAAGGTGATGGCGGCCGATCCGCGCCGCATCGGCGAGATCGTTATCGACGTGCATTTCCCGTCGGCGTACGAACCCAAACAGCGCAAACTGCTCGAAAACGCCGCCGCGACCTGTCCGGTCGCCAAGACGCTGCATCCGGACTGCAAGCAGACGATCCGTTATTTTTACGCGGAATAGTGCCGGTTCGGAAGCCGGCCGGTCTGCGGCGGGCGGCGAAGTAGTGCCGTCCGTGCCGGAGGGCTGTTTCGGACAGTGCTCCTTATCTGTGGAATATGGACCGGCAGAAAGCGTCCGTGATAGCGTTTTTCGCCCGGAGGGAAGCGGGGGAGGGGGTGCGGGCTTAGGTTCGCGGTCGGACGGTAATGTGTGAATAGGTAATATACTGTGAAATGGAGGCGGCTTGTTTTTGTACGGCAATGCCGCAGCAATGAGAATCTAACCTGAATGAAACCGATTATGATGATGAGAAAAATGGGTCTCGCGGCAATGGCGCTGCTGTTGCTGGGAGGTAATGCCCCGGCCCAAACGGGCGGGGTGCGGCAAGGCGCGGCGCAAAAAGATGCCGCGCAGCAATACGGGCCCCTGCGGCCCGGTGTTCCCCAACGGGTGGACATGCAGTGGTGGCAGGACAGCCATTACGGGCTCTTCCTGCACATGGGCCTCTACACGGTCGCCGGAGGCGAGTGGAAAGGCAAGGGGGGCTTCGGGGAATTTATCCAGTTGAACAACAAGATTCCCGTCGCCGAGATGCGCGAAGAGGCGAAACGGTTCAATCCCGTGCAGTTCGATGCGAACGAGTGGGTGGCGGCGGCCCGGCGCGCCGGGATGAAATACATCGTGATGGGGTCGAAGCACCACGAAGGTTTCGCGATGTTCGATTCGCCGTGCAACGATTTCAACGTCGTAAAGGCGACTCCCTTCGGGCGGGATATCATCGGCGAACTGGCGGCGGCCTGCCAGCGGCAGGGGATGCCTTTCGGCGTATACTACTCGCTCGGGCGCGACTGGGACGATCCCGACTGCCCGTCGAACTGGCCCCGCGAGGGCGGACGCAGCAACGACTGGGACTATCCGAACGAACGCGCCAAGGAGTTCTCGCGTTATTTCGAGCGCAAGGCGATGCCGCAGGTGCTGGAGCTGCTGCGGCAGTATCCCAACATCAGCATCCTGTGGTTCGATACGCCGGGTTACTGCTCGCCGGAACAGTCGCAGCGGATGATCGACACGATTCAGAAATACCGTCCCGGCTGCCTGATCAACGACCGTGTCGGCAACGGGCTCGGCGACTTTATCACCCCGGAGCAGACCGTCAGCGGCGGGCTCGATCCCGATCCGTGGGAATCGTGCATCACCATCGGCAGTTCGTGGGGGTACACGAAGCGCGATACCGTCTTCAAATCGCCGGAAATCGTCGCGCGGCTGCTGACCGATATCGTCTCGAAGGGCGGTAACCTGCTGCTGAATATCGGGCCGACGCCGTGGGGAACTTTCCCGGAGAAGGCGGTGGCGAACCTCGATGCGGTGGGCCGCTGGCTCGGCACCAACGGCGAGGCGGTGTACGGCACCCGTCCGTGGCGGGTTTACGGCGAGAGTTTCGTGCGCGAGAAGATCGGCGGCAAGACCGGTGCCGAGAATCCCGACGAGGTGAAGGACGAGACGGCCAAGGGCACCGAACCGGACATCCGTTTTACGAAAAAGGATAACGTACTCTATGTCTTTGCCCGGAGCTGGAAAGCGCCCGCGGTGCGCGTGCAGGATCTGCTGCTGACCCCGCATGAATCGGTGAAGCGGGTGTCGCTGCTCGGCTACAAGGGAAAAATCGACTGGAAGATGGACGGCAACGGCATCGAAATGAGCCTGCCGGGCAAGTTCCGCCCAGAGGTGCCGGTCTATGTCTACAAACTCGAATTATAGCGGGCCGGGACGTATTGTTCGCGACCCGATGCCGGGGATATGCTGTTCCGGGTATGCCGTGAATATCGGGCGAACCGATGGCGCCCTGTGTGTTGAAAACTACGACTGTGAAACCGATAAAACTGATTTGAAATGAGAAAAAATTACGCCAAAGGGGTACTCGCCGGGCTGTTCGGCCTGCTGGCCGCCGCCTGCGGGCCCCGGGGCGCGGTGGAGTACGTCCCGCAGGTCGGGAACGTGAACTATCCCGAAGCGGCCGTCTGGTTCGCCCGGGGGGGCTTCTCGCAAAGCTGGCAGGGACAGCTCGACACGATGCTCGGTCAGCTGGAGCTCGACCTCTATGTCCTCTCTCCGCGCGGGGCCAACCTCGCCGATACGGCCGCGATGAATCCCATTTACCGTGAGATATGCCGGCAGGCTGCCGCGAAGGGCGTCCGCATCGGGATGCATGTCCCGGCCGGAACCAATCCGCTGCCCGAAGGGGTGCAGCGCCAGCAGGTAATCTTCGACGGCACGGGGCGCCTCGATGCCGATGGCAAGGGGAAAATTCGGGTAGACGGCTGGGGAATCCGTAACGGGAAACCCGTCGGTGCGAAAGTTTACAAGGTCTATTCCTACCTGAGCCGTGGCGAGGGGCATTACGAGGCGGGGTCGCTCCGTGACATTACGGACCGCGCGAGCGTGCGCATACCCGATCCCGCACACCCGGAGTTGACGGAGGTGACCGTCGACGGCAATTCGTTTATCGGCGGGAGGCCGGTGCTCGCGATGGTGGCCTATGAGTACGAGTATCCCGATATGTTCGCCGGCATGCCCGCCTATTTCGGCGCGATACTCGACCGTTTCGGCGATGTCGGGCTGACCTCCGCGGCACTCGACGAATTCACCTACCTGCGTACCGTGCCGCCCTGGCAGATCGGTGAGCGTCAGTACCGCGGCCGGTACTACTCGCCCGCGATGGATTCGGCTTTCCGGGCGAAATACCGTACCGATATGGCCGGGACGATGCTCGCGATGCGCATGGTGCCCGAACGGCAGGAGCAGCAGCGCATGCAGGCCGTCAACCGCTACATGGACCTGATGCGCGAGGGGGTCGTGCGGGCGCAGGCCTCCTTCTACGACCAGGCGAAGGCGAAGTTGGGCAAGGACGCGTGGATCGGCTGGCACGACACCTACCACAACCAGCTCGGCGGCGACGAACTGTGGACCACCGGCGCGACGTGGTGGAGCACCCGGCGCGACTATCCGATGACCGACGAGTGGACGCCGCTGCCCACGCAGATCGGCATGCTGTACGCCTATCCGTCCAAGGTGCTCTACAACATGTTTTACGATCCGAACGATTATATCCTCTATGAAAAGGTGCTGACCGATCTGCGCTACGGCATCCGCACCGGCTACCACGCCATCGACGACGCACCGGTGCAGTACGGCGTGGATTTCAAGGCCCCGGACCAGATTCCGCAGGTGAACCGGCTCGTCGAGGCGGCGCGGCTGCTGAACCGTTTCGATCCCGGCAAACCCGACGCGAACGTGCTGGTGGTGTTCGGTACCGAAGCGCTCTGCAACTGGTTCCCCGACACTGCGCAGCGTACCGCTTACGACGTGCGCAAACTGGCGATCGAGGAGAAGGCTGTGGAGCTGCAGCAGGCGGGGTACCTCACCGCGCTCGTGCCGACCGACCTGATTACCGACGGGCGGCTGACCCTCTCGAGGAGCAACCGTCCGGTGCTGGACGGCCACGAGTTCGACGCGATGATCTTCCTTTATCCCGAGTATTCGCGTCCCGGGACGATGGAGCTGATGGAGCGCTATATGGCCGGCGGGGGTAAGCTGATGATCGAGGGTGAAATGAACTACGACTTCGACGGTAATTACGTGAAAGACCGTTTCGGGGCGTGGAAGAAAAAGGCCGTTGCGACGGAGTTCAGCGTCGAGGATATGCCGAAGCTCGGCGTGCGTAGGAACGTGCTCGAAGGGGCCTCGCGCAACAACGACGGCTCGATCGTGCTGACCGACTATCCTTCGTTGTGCAGCGGCGAGCCTGTGGCCTTCTCGGTGGAGGTGGGGCGCGACGTCTTCAGCGGCGAGTATACCGGTATGCTGGCCTTCCTGCCCGAGCGCGGCGAGGTGGTGAAACTGGCCTCGACCGGACTCAGGAGCCTGCGCAAGAACGGCAAGGAGCTGCTCGTGTTCGACGCTCCGGTGAAACTCTATGGCGAGGAGGGCGACGGAGGGTTCCGCCTGACGGTCGTCGATCCCGATGGTGCCAAGCCCGTGCCTGCGGTCAACCGGCTGTTCTGAATGCGGTCTGCCCAGGAATAAGCCGAGGCCGGGACCGGAATTAAACGAGAAGGGGTTGCGCATGCGCAACCCCTTCTCGTCCTTATTCGGTGTGTCCTTGCGTTGCTGTGTTTACAGGGCGGCGATCTGGGCGTCCATCCACGCTAAGCGGTTCGCGTAGTTGGTTTGCAGCGCGGCCACCGCATCGTTCCACGAAAGCTTCTCGTCGTGGTTGACGTCCGAGCGGGCGATTTCGTATTCCCACATACCCCAGTTCTGCCACGCCGCTTTCTGGATGTAGGCGGCTTCGCTGTCGATGAAGGCGGGAATCTGCTCCAGAGAGGGCCTGATCGCCTGCCAGCGCTCCCGGACGCGCTGCCGGAAGGCCGGGTCGCGGAAGAGCCGGGGGAACCACGAGTGGTTGTTCGCGCTTTCGTCCTTCAGCAGGAAACTGCGGCTGTCGATGAAGGTGGTCAGGTCGAAATCCCACACCGGGCCCGCTTTCAGCTTGCCGAGCCGGTCCTTGTTCATGTAGCAGCTGCCCGGCAGCCGCGTGTCCTGGTTGTGCGTGAGTTCCTGCACGATCCACCAGTCGATGAACGAATCGGTGTCGAGCAGTTCGGCGTATTCGCCTGCGGCGGGGAAATCCGGGGCGTAGAGCAGTGCCTCGACCGCGTTGAAGTAGTCTTTCATGTAGTTGAACTGCGCGGAGTTGAGTCCTTCTTCGTCGGGTTCCTTGAAGTTGACGGGCAGGTCGGCGAAGGCCGAACGGAACTTGTTCACTTCGTCGAAATAACGGTCCAGCTCGAGCAGGTAACCGCCCGTGATCGCATCGCCCGAGGTTGCTGCCGGATCCATTTCCGCGAGGGCCACCCGGTTTTTGTCTATCTTGATCTGCTCGGTGAGCAGGTAGTTGCCCAGGAACCGCCCGTTGAGGATTACGTCCACATAGCGGCTGTCGGGCGTCCAGTCCAGTGCCGTCGCATGCTTCGCGATCTCGAACGCGACGCGGTTGCGCAGCAGGGTTTTGTCGCTCGCATTGGCCAGCAGTGCCCACCGTTTATGTTTGTTTATGCCCATAACCGGTTGTTTCTCGGCGAGCTTGATCGCATAGGGCTTTTTGTCTTTCGCCCAGCTGTTGTTGCCGCGCCCCTTGATTTCGATCTGTCCGGAAAACTCGTCGCAGTCGTTCTCCTGCCGGTCGATGCGCATCGTACCCTGGATCCATGTCTCCTTCGAGGAGACGGGCGCGGCACCTTCGGTGGAGAGCACCAGCAGCGGCAGCCCCGAATAGGAGTGGTTGCGCACCGTGACCTTGAACTCCCGGAATTGGCCCGCGGGGGTGTAAATCCGGTAGGCGATCGCTTTGGTGAAGTCGTTGACCGTAACGCCGCTTTTTTGCTCGGTGCTGCCGACGGTCACCTTCGCGCCGTTCGTCTCAAACGATGCGGCGAGCTGGGTAAGGTCGGTCCGGTAGTAGAGGATGTCGCCCGAAAGGGTGTTCCCGGAGGCGATGAGCGCCACCTCGGAATAGATCTGGCCGTTGTGTTCCGGGGCGAACGAGAAGGAGAGGAATTTGAGCCTGGCCGGATCTGTCTCGACGACGGGTTTGTTATCGTCCTTGTCGTCGTCCTCCTGCTCCTGGTCTTTACCGGGAGTGGGTTTGGGGGCGGGTTGCTTGACGCAGGACGGAAGGCTTGCCAGCAACAGCAGGACTGTCAGGATGAGTAGTTTTGACAGGATGGTTTTCATGGTGGGAAGGTATCGATAGTATGACAAAAATAGATTATTTTTTGTCAATAATCAAGCTGGAAATAAGTAACATGCAGGTTAGGAATCGGCTGTTGTGCGAAGTTCCGGAGGCGTAATGAGTAATCGGGGAACGGGATTCTGGAGCACCGGATACTGGAGCACGGGGCCGTCAGGGTAGCGGACGCTTCCGGGCAGGGGAGTTGCGGGGTTATGCGGGGCAGTACAGGAACAAAAGAAAAAGGTGCCCGTCCAGCGGGCACCTTTTCCAGTGCATTACAAAATTTTCGGAAAGTCCGGATTAGTTGATCTTGCTGGTGTATTCGATCAGCTCGAGCACTTTGTTCGAGTAGCCCCATTCGTTGTCGTACCAAGAAACGACTTTCACGAAACGCGGCGAGAGCTGGATACCGGCTTTGGCGTCGAAGATCGAGGTGCGGGGATCGCCCAGGAAATCCGAAGAAACTACGGCGTCTTCGGTGTAGCCGAGGATACCTTTCAGTTCGCCTTCGGAAGCAGCCTTCATGGCGGCGCAGATCTCGTCGTAAGTGGCGTCTTTGGCCAGCGTACAGGTCAGATCGACAACCGACACGTCCAGCGTGGGGACACGCAGCGACATACCGGTCAGTTTGCCGTTCAGCGACGGAATTACCTTGCCTACGGCTTTGGCAGCGCCGGTCGACGACGGGATGATGTTGCCCGAAGCGGCACGGCCGCCGCGCCAGTCTTTCATCGACGGACCGTCGACGGTCTTCTGCGTAGCGGTGGTCGAGTGAACGGTGGTCATCAGACCTTCTACCATACCGAACTTGTCGTTCAGCACTTTGGCGATCGGGGCGAGGCAGTTGGTCGTGCAGGAAGCGTTCGAAATGATAGCCTCTCCTTTGTAGGTGTCGTTGTTTACACCCATTACGAACATCGGGGTGTCGTCCTTCGAAGGAGCCGACATCACGACGCGTTTCGCACCGGCTTTGATGTGGGCTTCGGCCTTCTCTTTGGTCAGGAACAGACCGGTAGACTCTACTACGTATTCGGCGCCGACTTCGTTCCATTTCAGGTTTGCGGGGTCTTTCTCAGCAGTTACGCGGATCGACTGACCGTTGACAACCAGATTGCCGTCTTTAACTTCGATGGTACCCTTGAACTGGCCGTGCATCGTGTCGTAACGCAGCATGTAAGCCATGTATTCTACGCTAATCAGGTCGTTGATGCCGACAACTTCAACATTGTCCTTGGCCATAGCGGCACGGAACACCAAACGGCCGATGCGGCCGAAACCGTTGATACCGATTTTAATCTTTGACATAATTGTTTGTATTAAGGTTATTTGAATTGATCTCAGAGCATGTTGCAGTCACAAAAGTACATAAAAAACAAAAACCCTGCAAAAAATAATATTAAATTTTTTTATTAAAGTGCGGGCTGCGGTGCCGTACCCGTTGGCCGGGTTATAATCAGCGGGTTGTATTTTTTTTGTACGGCCGGATTTTGCTGCTGGCGGGGGCTGTTGTTGCCGCTGTGACGGCGGGGATCGAGCGGTGGCCGCGATGGGGGAAAGAGGGGAGAAAAGAGGTATCCGGCCGTGTCGGCTGCACGGTACGTCTGCCGGTATTTCCGTTGGCATGGAAAGCGGAAACCTCCGGATCCGTTGCCGCGACTGGCTTTGCGCGGTTTTTAAGAATATTTATTTTGTATTTGATAGTCAGAAAGTTGCGATTGCTTCGCGGTTTTCTTATCTTTGTTTCAGGCACCGGTTGGTGCTGCTGTGAAATTGTTTAATCCCCAAACCTATCGCTTATGAGAAGAGCTTTATGGTTAGTGGGGCTGCTGCTGTTGGCGGCGGCCTGTACCCGTGAGCCCGGCATCTCTCCGGGAGACGGAAATTCCGACCCTGCCGGAGCGTCGCGCAATCCGGTGATGTCGATGGAGCGCCTGCAGGAGCTGGCGCTCGAGCTTCCCGATGATTTTTCCGACGGCCTCTCCACACGCTCCGCGCGCAGGATGATCCGCGAAGTGGTTCCGGTGACCGATTTTATCGACGGTTCGTTGCTGGAACCTTTCGCCGCGTCTGTCGCGGCATCCGGTACCAAAGCCGCGGCCACGCGTGCCGGAGGAGTTGCCCCTGCGAATGCCTCCCCTGGCTCCCTTTCTGCCGAGGCGGATGTCGCCGCGACGCTGGGGCGTATCTATGTGGTCAATTACGAGGACGACGCGGGCTTCGCGATCCTGTCGGCCGACCGGCAACTGCCCTCGGTGCTGGGATATGCCGACAGCGGCAACATCACCGACACGATGACCAATCCCGGCATCAAACTCTTCCTGGAGCGGCTGCCCGATTTCGTGGCGACTTCGCTATTGTGGGATTCGCTTACCGATCCCGATCCTCCGGTCGATCCCGATCCTCCGGTCGATCCCGATCCGGGCGGCGGAGGCACCGACCCCGGGCCGGCGCCCGATCCCTCCGATACGACCGTGGTGTACCGCTATCATCACAACGGAATACAACGGGGTGACATCACCGGACCGTATGTGACGGTCAGGTGGGGGCAAGGTGCTCCGTTTAACGACAATACACCCGAGTGTATGCCGCATTGGAATACTCCTGCCGGCTGCGTGGCGATCGCCATGTTGCAAATCATGTCTTACCACCAATATCCGACCAATTATAAGATGGTAGGACTCGATATCGGACCGATGCTGGATTGGCCCGTGTTGAATACCTATCGTACTGCTAACGAATTTCTCAATGCGAGTTCTCCAAATCAGGTGTATCGAACAATAATCGCCGGTTTCGTAGAACGTATCGGAGCGGATGTCGGGATGGTTTACTCCTGTACTGGGAGTGGCGCACCTTCTGCCAATGCGAATCAGGTATTGCGAAATTACGGTTATCAGACCGACGGACTCGAGTCTTACAGTTGGAACAAAGTGACCCAAAGCCTCCGAAACGCCCATCCGGTTTATATGGAAGGATTTAATGCCTCGAACAGCGAGGGCCATGCCTGGGTGATTGACGGCTATATGGCTGCACGCATCCCGGTCGATGTGTTTATGGATGTGTACGATAGCAATGGTAATTTTCTGCGGGGCTATTACCTCGGCATTCAGTACGAATATGAATATCTGCCCCATTGCAATTGGGGTTGGGATGGGGATGGTGACGGTTATTTCCATGCGGGCGTATTTGCACCTGCGCAGCCCGTTTATCAGGATGATGGTGAAAGCATGGCCGGGGGTGGTCCTTATACGAGGAACCTGAATATCATTAAAAACATACGGAGATGATACGTTGGATAATAGTAATTCTGCCGGCCCTACTGATGTATGGGACCTCCGGCTGTTCGGACTCCAAAGAAGAAGTACCGAATCCTGATGATCTGCCGATATCGGAACAGCTTATCCGGGCATACGATGACCCTCAAGAGATGTGCTGTCATGACGAGTCCGGAACGACCGAGATCATCGTCACGCTCCCCGATATCAAGAAAAAGATTGTAGGATCATGGTCAATGATCTCGACAACCTGCTTAGATGACAATAAGAAGGCATTGATTACCAAAGAGAACGATCCTGTTCGCTTTGACTCGCTAGTCAAGGCGCATGGCGATGACCATTGGAATCTTTGGGAGAAGTTTTTGCCTTGCCTATTCCGTGAGACGACAGGCCTACATGTGGTCTGCGACCGGGACTACGACGCCGGCCATCCGACCGGGACGCTGCTCGATGACCTGCTTCTGGTACACTACTATAGTCTCGACTCCTTTTTAATACATGGAGAATATGTGTGGAGTTCTTTAACAGAACAGCAGAAACCGCATAATTGGACGTTTTATGAATTCGAAGATCCTCTGCCCGAATTCAATAAAACTCGACATAAACTGATTGCCATGATATTTATTTTCAACCTGATAAAGGCTCCCGTTGAAACGAGCGATTACGTCTTTACCTGCACCTGGACCAACGAGGACGGCAAAAAGTTGACCGCCTCGACCGATCCGTTGCGGATTCAGGGGGAGGAGTGATTCCGGACCGTTTGCATGCGGGACAGACCGCGCAAAAGAGAACAGGCCTGCTCGTGGGGCAGGCCTGTTTGTGTCTTGTCGCTATGTCCTGTGCCGTTATGCCGCCGGCTTATCGGCCGGTTTCGGAGATGTGCAGTCCGCTGCAGGCTTTGGCACGTTTGGCCATTGTCGAGGCGAAAACGAATTCGTTGAGCTCCCGGTTGTCGGAATTCAGGATGTCGTGCTTGTTGCCTTCCCACCACTTCTCCCCTTTGTAGATGAAGATCACGTGTTCGCCGATCTCGAGCACCGAGTTCATGTCGTGCGTGTTGATGATCGTGGTGATGTTGTACTCCTCGGTGATCTCCTTGATCAGGTTGTCAATCACCACCGAGGTCATCGGGTCGAGGCCCGAATTGGGCTCGTCGCAGAAGAGGTATTTGGGGTTCATCACGATCGCGCGTGCGATGGCTACGCGCTTGATCATACCGCCGCTCAGCTCGGCGGGGTAGAGGTCGTTCACATCCTTGAGGTTGACCCTTTGCAGGCAAAAATTCACGCGGTCGCGTTTCTCTTTCGAGCTTTGGTTGGTGAACAGGTCGAGCGGCAGGCGCACGTTCTCTTCGACCGTGGAGGAGTCGAGCAGTGCGCCGCCCTGGAAGATCATGCCGATCTGCTGGCGGATCGCTTTGCGCTCGGTGAACGAGAGGGAGGTGTAACAGACGTCGTCGTAATAGATTTGCCCGCTGTCGATCGCGTGGAGCCCGACCAGCGATTTGAGCAGCACGGTTTTGCCCGATCCGCTCTGGCCGATGATCAGGTTCGTCTTACCGGTGGCGAACGTGGCGGAGATGTCTTTCAGCACGACCCTTCCGTCGAAGGATTTTACGATATGTTCGGCTCGGATCATCTTAAGTCAGCATGATTTGGGTGAGGATCAGGTTGAAAATCAGGATCACGATGCTGCTCACCACCACGGCTTTCGTGCTGGCGCGGCCCACTTCGAGCGAGTTGCCGTTGGCGTAGTAGCCGTAGAAGCCCGAAATGGAGGTGATGATGAAGGCGAAGACCGACGACTTGACCAGTGAATAGGTGATGTAGAACGGCTTGAAGTCGTAGCGGATGCCGGTGAGGTAGGCCTCGGGGTTGACCGCACCGGTCAGCAGCGAGATCACGTAACCGCCCGCCACGCCGATGCCCATGCTCATGATCGTCAGGAACGGGAAAAAAAAGACGGTGGCGATGATCTTGGGCAGGATCAGGTAGCTGGCCGAGTTGACGCCCATGATCTCCAGCGCGTCGATCTGTTCGGTGATGCGCATCGTGCCGATTTCGGAGGCGATGTTCGACCCCACTTTGCCGGCGAGGATCAGCGCGACGACCGTCGACGAGAACTCCAGCAGCATCGACTCGCGCGTGGCATAGCCGATCAGGTATTTCGGAATGAACGGCGACTGCAGGTTCAGCGCCATCTGGATCGTGATTACGGCGCCCATGAACACCGAGATGATCGCGACGATGCCGATCGAGTTGAGCCCGAGGCTCGCCATCTCGACCAGGATCCGCTTGCGGTAGATCGAGAACTTCTCCGGACGGGAGAAGGCCTTGCTCATCAGCATGAAGTAGCGCCCGATCAGTTCAAAAAAGTTTTTCATCCGCCTGTTGCTTTCAGGGTTTCCCGGGGTCGGCCCCCGGTTGCGGTTCTATTGTGGTCCCGGACAGGCCGCAGGACGGGGTGTCCGGTTGTTCTGTTGCTTTGTCGTTCAGTCGTGTTTTTCCGCTGCCGTTTTCCGCTGCCGTTTGCGCAAAAGCACGCTCAATTTCCGTTCCCTTTTTGTGTTCGACGGGATTCTTGCGTGGGAGTACACCCTGATCCCGGCGGTATCTTTATTTTTGCTGCGGTTCCCGACCGGAAGCATCCGCATCGGTTCCGCTTTCTGTTTCGCGGCTGACCTTGATCTCCTCGTATTCGACGTAGTCGCCCACATCGCCGCTGACACGCTTCTGGGTCATGCGCGTCTGTTCGACGGTCACCTTGCCTTCGGGCTTCGGTTTAGCGTTGCGGGAGTGTCCGCCCCCTCCCCAGGTGTAGGTGCGGAAAAACGGGTTGCCGCCCTGTTCGAACTCCTTTTGCTTGCGGATGATCCAACGGCGCAGCAGGAGCCGCCCGAGGAGCCCCGCGAGGTAGAAGCCGACGATAAGGAAAAATATAAAGCTCAGCACGCTGTCCATAGTTTATAGGTGGTGTTCCGTTAGCGGGAAGCGGGAGGCCGCTGCGGGAGGCGTACCCGGACGGGCCACCTTCCTGCGGGCGGAGGGCACTCCCGTAGTGCTCCGCACACACTCCTGCAATTCACAAAGGTAACGGTTTTATCCGAAAACACAACGTTGCACGGGAGGACTTCCGTGTGCAGGCGGAGGAAGTTTTGGTAATAATTTTGCAGTGAACCGGATTAAACCTATATTTGTAATCCGTTAAAACGCTATGGAAAACATGGAATTGACAAAGCTGACCGCTATATCCCCGATCGACGGCCGTTACCGCGACAAGTGCGAGGTGCTGGCCGATTATTTCTCCGAATATGCGCTGATCCGCTACCGTGTGCTGGTGGAAGTGGAGTATTTCATCGCGCTGTGCGAACTGCCGCTGCCCCAGCTCGCCGGCGTGGACAAGGCCGCCATGGAGAAGCTGCGCGACGTTTACCGCGACTTCAGCGAAGCCGATGCGCTCCGGGTCAAGGAGATCGAGCAGACGACCAACCACGACGTGAAGGCGGTCGAGTACCTGATCAAAGAGAAGATGGACGGATTGGGATTGCAGCCGTTCAAGGAGTTCGTGCACTTCGGGCTCACCTCGCAGGATATCAACAACACCGCGATTCCGTACAGCCTCAAGGAGGCGACCAACGACGTTTACTATCCGCTGCTCGAGGAGCTGATCGCGAAACTCGTTTCGCTGGCCAAGGAGTGGGGCGAGATTCCGCTGCTGGCCCATACGCACGGACAGCCCGCATCGCCCACGAAACTGGGCAAGGAGATATGTGTCTTCGTGGACCGGCTCAAAAAACAGCTCGCGATGCTGCGGTCGATTCCGGCCCCGGCGAAGTTCGGCGGCGCGACCGGCAACTTCAACGCACACATGGCGGCCTATCCGCAGGTGGATTGGGTGGCGTTCGCGAACCGCTTCGTGAACGGCGTGCTGCGCCTCGACCGTTCGCAGGTGACCACCCAGATCGAGCATTACGACAATATCGCCGCGATCTTCGACGGGTTCCGGCGTATCAATACGATCCTGATCGATATGTGCCGCGACATCTGGACGTACGTGTCGATGGAGTATTTCAAACAGAAGATCAAAGCCGGCGAGGTGGGTTCGTCGGCCATGCCGCACAAGGTGAATCCGATCGACTTCGAGAATGCGGAGGGCAACCTCGGTATCGCCAACGCGATCTTCAACCACCTGTCGGGCAAACTGCCCGTATCGCGTTTGCAGCGCGATTTGACCGATTCGACCGTGCTGCGTAACGTCGGCGTGCCGATGGCGCATACCGTGGTGTCGTTCAAGTCGATCCTCAAGGGGCTGAATAAGCTGATCATCAACCTCGACAAGATCAACGAAGACCTCGAAAACAACTGGGCCGTGGTAGCCGAAGGTATCCAGACGATCCTGCGCCGCGAAAGCTATCCGAACCCTTACGAGGCGCTTAAAGCGCTGACCCGGACGAACAAGGCGATCACGCACGAGGATATCCGCAAGTTCATCGATACGCTCGATGTCTCGGAGAGCGTGAAGGAGGAGCTACGCCGCCTCTCGCCGCAGACCTATACCGGCGTGTGCAACTATTAGCCTCCGGATATGACAAAGCGGGCGGCGGGAGCGATCCTGCCGCTTTTTTGTGCCGCAAAAGTGCTTTTCGTGCGGTCTTCAGGTGTTTTGCATGCGTCTGCTGTGCGCTGTTTATGTGCTGTTTGTCATCGCCGCTCGGTACCGGGCGAATTTTATGCACGAGGGCGGCCATCTTGGAACGGAATGTGTAAGGATTACAACCGTCTGATCTTCGGGAAGGAGGCTGCGGCGGAAAAACGATAAGCCGATGGTGAAGGAGGTGACGCCCCGGGAGTGGGGCGAATTGCTCGAAGTGTGGGAGAGCGCCGTGCGCGCCACGCACGATTTTATCAGCGAAGAGGATTTGCAGTTCTATAAAAAAGCGATTCCGGAACGTTATTTGCCGGAATTATGCGTATATTGTCTACGGAATGAGGCCGGGCGCATGCTGGGCTTTTTAGGCGTATCGGCCTCGGAGATCGAGATGCTGTTCGTCCGCGACGAAGCGCGGGGACGGGGCGTGGGCCGTGAGTTGCTGGAGTATGCGACCGGGGTATTGGGCCTGACGCGGCTCTGGGTGAACAGCCAGAACGGGCAGGCCGCCGGCTTTTACCGCCGGATGGGATTCCGCGAGACCGGGCGTTGCGAGCGGGATCCGGAAGGGAAACCCTATCCGCTGTTGCGGATGGAACTGCCCGGGGGCCGGTAAACGGGCCGGAGGGCGCTGAAGTCCGGTGTGCATGGTGCGGATGCCGGAAAGCTCGGGCGTTGCCCGAAGGACGGGGCGCACCGGTTCCGGTGCCGTTGATTGTGGAATGATTTGTTTGAATCAGGATAGGAAATAATTGTCAGTAAGAAAAATTGTCTAATCGATTAAAAGTAACGAAAAGATGAAAAAGTACAAATGCGAAGTGTGCGGATACATTTACGACCCCGCCGTAGGCGATCCCGATAACGGTATCGAACCGGGTACACCGTTCGAAGATCTGCCTGAAGATTGGGTGTGCCCCGTTTGCCAGGAAGGCAAGGAGGTTTTCGAAGAGGTCTAAGCGGTTCTCGTACCGTCAAAAGAACAGGAGCGTCCCTTGCGGGGCGCTCCTGTCGTATTTGGATCAGAGCTGCGGAATGCATCACCGGTCAGGAACAAGCACGAAGCAAATGCAGGCGGGGACAGACGGCCCGATGCGTCTCTCGGGGGCCGCGATGATACGTGTTTCCGGGCTGCATGACTGTGCGTGTTCTTTATAATTGCGCATATTCTCCGGTTGGGGTATGTTCCTGTATTTACTGATATGGTTATATTAACTATATGATTATTAAATGTTTATGTTATTTAAGCCCGGCGAGAGGGCGATCTCGCGGCCGTTCCAGACGAAGCGCCCGGTGAGCGTGCCGGGAAGGGTCACTTCGCCCCGGAGCCCACCGTGGCCGGAGACGGTGCTGTTCCGGCCGCCGCTGTTCCGGTTGCCGGGCTGCGTACGGCGCAGTTCGACCCGGATGTCGCCCTGCGGGTGCGGCACGACGCCGGAAATCCGGTTCAGGTGCCCCGGGTGCGGCTCGATCCTGACGCTGGCGAAACCGGGGGCGTCGGGTTCGACGCCGAGGATCGTCGTGAGGAAGTCGTAATTGGGGCTGGAGCTCCATGCGTGGCAGTCCGACCGGGTCGGTTCAGGATTCTCGGCGAAGGTGCTGAGGCCCATGTCGATCATGTCGTACCATGGTTGCAGCATCGAGCTGTAACGGTCGGCCAGCCCGGTCTTTTTCAGCGCGCGGGTCAGATAGAAACGGTAGTAGAAAGTGGCCTGCGAGATGGTCGTGTCGCTGTCGATGCGGTTGAAGACCTCCTGCTGCTGTTCCGCGGGAATCGCATCGGTGAGGATGCCCATGATGTTCGCGTGCTGGCTGAAGGTGGGACTGCCGATGTAGTCGTGCAGCATGCCGCGCTGCTCGTCCCAGCACTGTTCGTAAGTGGTGGCGGCCAACTGCCTGCCGATCGAATCGTAGCGCGCGGCACCCGCCCGGTCGCCGAAGCGGGCGAGCAGTTCGGCCCCGTCGCGCATGGCCGAGGAGAGGTTCAGCGTAATGATCGACGACCCGGCTTTTTCACCTTCGGGCGGGCAGCCGGGACGTTCGGGCACCCACCAGGCGCGTACCCAGTCGACGAAACTCCAGTGCGGCATCCGGCTGCGGAGCATACCGGTTGCGGGGTCGATCTGGCCGACGTACCATTCGAGTACGGACCGTATCCCGGGCAGGAACTGCCGCACGAACGCCTCGTCGTCGCGGTGCATCCAGTAGTCGTGCACCATGTTGATCCAGTAGAGCGAGAAGGGCGGGATGTACTGCATCTGCAGGTTCGGGTAGCGGCTGGCGGTGATTCCCTCCGGCGAGCGCGAGAGGTCGAAAGCGCGGATCGCCTGCCGCATGAGGCGGTCGTCGCCCGATACGTAGAGCGAAATGAGCGCCTGGATACGCGTGTCGCCCACGTACTGCAACTGTTCGTAGTAGGGGCAGTCGAAATAGGTTTCCATCGCGCAGAGGCGTGCGGTGCGCCAGCCCACCTCCCAGATCTTGGCCAGCCCCGGGTCGTCGCACGAGAACGAACCGCGTTCGGTGAAGGGGTATCCGGTGAAGCGGCCGTAGAGGTCCTCGATGGTGAGCGGGTCGCCGGCGGTGGTGATGTCGAGCTGGATGTAGCGGTAGGTGCGGAACCACACCGGGCGGTAGAGGCGTCCCTCGGCGCCGTCCGGGCGGACGATGTCGTAATGGGTCAGTTCGATCGTACGGCCGTCGATCTCGTTGCGGTTGCCTTTTTGTTTATGGCTGTCGAAGAGCGCTTCGCCGTAGGCGAGGCGTACCGTCGCGCCCTTGCCGCCGCTGAGGATCAGTTCCGGATAGGCATTGGTCAGGAAGGTCTGGTCGAGCAGGATCGAGCAGGTGGTGCGGGCGGGAATTTGCAGCGGGTCACAGCCCGAGATGAAGTCGCTCACCCGGGCGAGTCCTTCGCTGCGGCGGATCTGCGGGATGCGCAGCGGGGTCTCCTCCATCAGCGGAATCTGGCGCGGCACGAGCGCCCGCTGGTAACCGCCGTAGATCGAATGGCCGAACGGGATGCCTTCACCCTCGGCACGCACGGCGTGCCACGAACTGTCGTCGTAACCGGGCTGTTCCCATCCCCACGGATAGCGGTTGCCGTCGATCTGTTCGAAGAATCCGACGTAGGAAACCGGGGTCGGGGCGATCGCTTCGTTGCGGAAAACCTTCCATTCGCCCGGGGTGTTGACGGCCGATTCGGCCTCGGTGTTACCCTGCACGAGCAGGCCGCTCATGAACGATACCTGCGCCTGCGGTTTCAGCTCGCCGCCGTTCCACACCTGCACCGCAAGCGTGTTGCGGCCCGCATGCAGCAGCGGTGCGATGTCCACCGTCTCGTAATACCAGCTGCGCAGGTCGCCGCGCGCCGAACCCCAGCAGGCCGGGGTGCCGTTCACGAAGAGGCGGTAGCGGTTGTCGGCCGTGATGTTGATGACGAACGTTTCGGGCCGTGCGGCCAGGTCGAAGCTGCGCCGGAAATGGTAGACGCCGAAGTCATAGGGCGACGATTCCCCGTCGCGGGCCCAGCGGGTTTCCCATGTGGCCGTCAGCAGGCCGGAGTCGGGAGCCGCGGTGCGGACGGCGGGAAACGCGGCGATCGGCCGGGTGTTGCGTATGGCGGTTTTCGGTTCCGCCGCCCCGGCGGCGCCGATGACGGTGGAAGGCGAGGCGGCTGCACGGATTTCCGGGGAAGAGGCGCTCCAGCAGAGTAACAAGCCGAGGCAGGCAAACGGGAAGGTCGGTTTCATCGGTATGGGTCTTTTTGAGGTTTAGCGGTTTTGTCCGAGTCTGGGTTCGGGTGATTCAGGTCGTTTGGGTAGGTGCGGTAATTTGGTCGATTCGGGTTCTTCACATCATTCAGGTGCTTCGGTCGGACCGGCAGGCTCGGGCTATTCGGCTGGTGTCGGCCGCACGGATGGTTGGGGCACCCGGACGGTTGGGGAAAGGGGGCGGAAACTGAAACCTTTCCGGAGTGCGGAATGTCCCGGGAAAGGGGTGCCTTGCGGGGGGAACGCTCTACAACCGGCGGAAACTCACCGGAAAAAATCGGATGGGTTCGTTTTTTTTTGCACGGCGGCGGAATTTTTTTCGCCCTTCCGCGCGACGGCCGGAAACCCTTTCAAGCCCCGTAAATCCTAATGCCGGACCCTGTAAGCAAAGATAGCAAAATCGTTCGGAATACCGCCCCGTGAAAACAGTTTTTCGCGCTAAAAAGAGGGTAAACGGCTTATAGCCAAAATTCAGGCAGGGAATTTGATATTATCCCCTGCAAATGGGTAACTACTGATAAACGTATAGAGACTCCCAATAACTTTATTCAATATTTTAATCTTTTAAAGCTATGAAAAACTTATTCCTTGTGATGGCAGCCAGCCTGTTCGGCCTGAGCGCATCCGCCCAAGTCCTGATTACCGACGCCGAATACCTTTCGCGCCGTACGGAACGCGTCGAAGCCCGCGCTGCGCGGAATTCCGCCGACCTGAAGCGCATGGACTCGATCGTGATGTCCAAAGGCTACCGTTTCGTGCCCGACCAGTTCCAGCAGATGCCCGCCGGCGTGGCACACACCATTTACAATCCTAACTTCATGCTGACGGTAAAACCGTCGTATGTGGACATCGACCTGCCGTATATCCAGAACGCCGTTGCAGGTCCCGCCATCATCACTTCGCTCAATGCGCTGATGCCGCAGGTGCAAGGCTATGCCGCCGTGCAGAACTCCGACGGCTGGACGATTACCTTCCAGACCGATGCGATGACCGAATACACGTATACTTTCACGCTGACGATCTATTCGCTCACGCAGGAAGGCGTACTGACCGTCGCTACCGACCAGTTCAATACCGTGACCTACCAGGGTACGGTCAAAGCGCTGTTCTAAAAGTAAAACCACTACGGCGATGAAAAAAGGGATTTTGTCGGTTTTGATGCTGCTCGCGGGAACCGTGGTTTGCGCCCAGCGGCCCTCTCTGCCGGTCACTTCTGCGGAGTTCGCTCCGGGAACGGTGCGCCGGCAGGCCCGGGCCGAAGAACGGGCCGAACACAACGCACGTTTCATAGCCCGGCAGGACAGCCTGGTGCAGTCACGCAACTTCCAGTTCCTGCCCGTCAGCGTGCTCGAGGTGCCCGGCGGAGGCGAGCAGACGATCAACAACATCTACTACTACCTCGCCGTTTTCCCCGACCATATCGAGGTGCACCTGCCTACGCTGAGGGGCTACCTGAATCCTTATGTCGAGGTACTCAATTTCGATGCGCCGCGACCGAAGGATTACAAGGCTTCGAAGACCCAGTCGGGCTGGAATATTTCGTTCAATGCGGCCGACGGGGAGGGGAATGTCTACACATTCGGCATCAACCTTTTCACGGCTACGGGCGAGGCGATCATGACGATGCTGACTCCGCGGAGTACCATCAAGTACGTGGGGTCGCTGGCGGCCAATGAGCCGCTGCTGAACACGCCGCCGTCCGGGGCGAGGTAAGCGCAGGTATTGAAACAGGGAAGGCCCTCCGCATTTGCGGAGGGCCTTTTTGTCTGGGTCCTTCCCTTTTGAACTTTTCCCTTTTTTGGAAAGGTAAGGCCATTTGCGGGTCGCTCGCTTCGGAACCGGTGACCTGCTGAAGCACTCGGTCGCGGGGGACTGAACTAGCCAGGATCGGACAGTAGGCCTTCCTTCTTTCCGTCTTTCCGCGCCCTGTGTGCAGGCCGGTGGCCAAGCCTCGTTCCTAACGCCTGCCTAAAGCCGTTTACTCGCATCGCTTTATCGGTTTGCAGGTATATCCGGCCGGCCTACGCGGGAGAGCGGTGAAGCGGGAGCTCCGGGGGGCGGGGACTACCGGGGCAGGCGGATGCCGATGCGGGCGAGCAGGCCGTCGAGGGTGGCGTTGAGCTGCGGGCTCGCGTTGGTGTAGTAGACTGTGGCGCCGAACAGCAGCGAAATGACCAGCGTGCGTACGGCGGCGTCGAGGATGAAATTGCCCAGGTAGGGGATCAGTGCCGAGAGGCCCACCATGGCCCCTGTGAGCAGCACGATCCAGCAGTCGGTGGCGGCGAACGGTTGGATGCGGAAAAATTTCCACACGAAACCGATGCGGATCAGGTTGTAGACGATCACGGTGCTCATCGTGGCGATCGCCGCACCGTTCATGCCCAGCGACGGGATCAGCGCGGCGTTCGACGCGACGGTCATGCCCACCAGCAGCACCGAGAAGGTGAAGTCGTAGCGGTAGCGCTTGCTCGTGATGAGGATCACTCCCGTGAGGCCCGCGTACATTTCGAAGATGCGTCCCAGTCCCAGGAAAAGGAATACGTAGCGTCCGGCCGAGTAAGAGGCGGGCATCAGCGAGAAGATGTTGTCCAGGTTGATCCAGATCGCGAGGAAAAAGAAGCAGCCTACGATCAGGTTCATCAGCGACACGTCGCGGTGGATGCGCTGCATGCCGGCCATATCGCGCTCTTTCCACAGGTTCGTCACCACCGGCGTGGCTACCTTCACCATCGAGCGGTAGGGGATCAGCATCGCGCTGACCATGTACATCATGATCGCGTAGATACCGCCCTGCATCAGCCCTTCCATACCTGCCAGCATTGTCTGGTCGATCACGTTGGTCAGGAACACCGACGCGCCGCCGAGGTACTGCCACAGGCCGTAGATGCCTGCGATCGTGACGAGCTTTTTGGTGCGCGAGGTAATTACCGGATGCAGGTGGGATTCGCGCAGGTAGAGCGTGTAGAGCAGCAGGATCAGCATCGGGACGAAGTAGATCGCGATGTAACCGACGATGAACTGTTCGAAGTTGAGCACCCCCAGCGCATAGAGCGAAATTTCGGCGGTAATCAGCAGCCGCAGCAGCACTTCGTTGACCGCTGACGAAATGATCGTGCGCGAGAGCGCCTGCAGCCACGCGCTGTAAAAGTTATAGAAAAGGGTCGCCAGCCCGAGCGGGATCAGCAGCAGGTAATATTCCGACAACAGGGGGGACTCCTTGGCGAAGTAGTGCATCACCGGTTCGCGGAAGATCAGGAAGAGCGCCGTGAAGAGCACGAAACCGACGCTGACCCCCAGTGCCGACCAGAAGAAGAGGCCGTTGTGACGTTTGTCCGCCGTGCGGAAAAACGGGAAGAACTTGACGACCGTCGAGTTGATGCCGAGGGCCGAGAACTGCGCGTACATCACCGCCAGAGAGACGAGGATGCTGGTCAGGCCGACCTGCTCCTCGCTCAGGAAGTTCGGGAACAGCAGAATCTTGTTGACATAGCCCACCACGACTCCCACATAGGAGAGGACGGTGATCGCGATGCTGTCCCGTTTGACGATGCCCATGGCGCTTCGGTTTCGGTGTTGGTGTTCGGTTTGCGTGGCGGCCCGATCCGGGGGCTCTCGGCTGCGGCTCGGGCAGCGGCCGAGAGCATTCGCGTTTCGCCGCTGTGCGGTCGTGCCGCCGGGAGCCCGCTGCCGGTATGCTACATTCTTTCCGGTACGCCGATGCCCAGCAGGCGCATCGATGCGGAGAGCGTGCGGGCTACCGTCGCGGCCAGCGTCAGGCGCAGCGCCTGCTTGGCCGGGTCGCTTTCGCGGATCACCGGGAAGTCGTGGTAGTAGCTGTTGTAGCTTTTGGCCAATTCGAACGCGTAGTTCGCGATGATCGACGGGGCGAAATTATCGGCGGCGGCGGTTACCGTCGCGGGGTAGTCGGTCAGCATGCCGATCAGCGCCACCTCCTCGGGAACGAGCAGCGAGCCGTCGACCTGCCCGGCGGGGGCGATGCCCTGTGCGGCGGCTTTGCGCAGCACGGACTTGATCCGCGCGTGGGTGTATTGGATAAAGGGGCCGGTGTTGCCGTTGAAGTCGATCGACTCGCGCGGGTCGAAGAGCATCGTCTTGCGCGGATCGACCTTCAAAATAAAATATTTCAGTGCGCCGAGGCCCACCATGTGGCAGATGTCGGAGATTTCCCGTTCGCTCAGGCCGTCGAGCTTGCCCAGCTCCTGCGACATTTCGCGGGCCGTGGAGACCATCTCGCCGATCAGGTCGTCGGCGTCCACCACCGTTCCTTCGCGCGATTTCATCTTGCCTTCGGGTAGTTCGACCATCCCGTACGAGAGGTGCGTGATCTGGTCGGCCCACGGGTAGCCCAGCTTGCCGAGGATCAGTTTCAGCACCTGAAAATGGTAATTCTGTTCGTTACCCACGACGTAGATCATCGCGTCGAGGCGCTCCTCCTTGAAACGTGTGAAAGCGGTGCCGAGGTCCTGGGTCATGTAGACCGACGTGCCGTCGCCCCGCAGCAGCAGTTTCTGGTCGAGGCCGTCTTCGGCCAGGTCGATCCAGACCGAGTTGTCCTCCTTGCGGAAGAAGACGCCCTTGGCGAGCCCCTCTTCGACGAGCGACTTGCCCAGCAGGTAGGTCTGCGATTCGTAGTATACCTTGTCGAAGTCGACCCCCATCGCTTCGTAGGTCTTGTCGAAACCCTCGTATACCCAGCCGTTCATCGTCTCCCACAGCTTGTAGACTTCCGGGTCTTTGGCTTCCCACTTGCGCAGCATCTCCTGGGCCTGCTGCATGATCGGGGCCTCTTTTTTCGCGTCGTCCTCGCTTATGCCTTTGGCGGTTAATTCTTTGATTTGTTGTTTGTAGGCTTTGTCGAAAGCGACGTAGTATTTGCCCACGAGGTGGTCGCCCTTCATTCCCGACGAGGCCGGGGTCTCGCCGTTACCGAACAGCTGCCAGGCCAGCATCGACTTGCAGATGTGGATGCCGCGGTCGTTGACGAGGTTCGCCTTGATCACTTTGTTGCCCGCTTCGGAGAGTATCTGCGCGACCGAGTAGCCGAGCAGGTTGTTGCGGATGTGGCCCAGGTGCAGCGGCTTGTTGGTGTTGGGCGACGAATATTCGACCATCACCGTTTTGCCGGTGGGGGAGCCTTTGCCGAAATCGGCGTCGGCCACCACCTCGGCGAGCCTTTCGCCCCAGAACGCGTTGCTCAACGAGAGGTTCAGGAAGCCCTTGATGACGTTATAGCCTTTGATTTCGGGAACGTTTTTCACCAGCGCTTCGCCGATCTCCGTGGCGGTTTCTTCGGGTTTTTTGCGGCTGAGTTTCAGCAGCGGGAAGACCACGAGCGTGTAGTCGCCCTCGAATTCCTTGCGGGTTTTCTGGATCTGGACGGCGGCCGGATCGGCCGGCCCGTATAGTGCGGCGATGGTGTCGGCCGCCTGCTGTTGCAGGAAATTTTCAATGTTCATGGGTGATACGGTTGCGATTTTGTCGTCAAAGGTAATGATATTTCTCCGGACTTTCATCGGCTGCCGCTGAAATCCACCGTTTGGCCGGGTAGGGCGCTTGGGTGTCCGGACGGGAGCCGACGAAAAAATACTGTTGTTATGTGGTTGACATGTTTTTATTTATATATTTGTATCCGAGGGATCGGAGGTTAGCTTCCGTTGTTTTGCAGTGAGGTTGTCCCGGCGGCCGCTTTTATCGAACGCTGGGCGCAGTGATACACCCGGTAGGATGATCTTTACACAGCGGAAATGACGTTTCGATTCCTGTTTACAACTCCTCGCTCCCCGCGGATCGTTTCCATTCGGACACAAACCACTAATCCTGTATCGATATGAAGTACTTGTTCCTATTCCTGCTCTTGACGGTGGCATGCGGTGGCATGTGGAGTTGCAGTTCGGGTAACGACGAACCTCCCGGACCGGAGGAGGTCACTCCCGTCGTCGTGATCGAAGCGCCGTTCGATCTGACCGGTTACAATGCGGTTTTTGCCTATACTCCCGGAACCAAGGCCGTTACCGCCGCTATTCCGGTCGTCGTGGACGGCAGCAACCCGCTCCGGGGCACATGCACGTTGCCCACGCTTTCCAGCCGGTCGGTACTGACGAGCCTCGAGCTGACCCATCCGGAACACGAGGTCTATACGTTCGCCATCTCCGGAGGCCAGCAAGTGGCCGGCAGCCTGACCGTTACGGCCTACGACAAAGAAAACAGCGCCAATGCGTCCGATGCCCAGCGTTTTACGGCCAAAATGCAGGCACTTCAGGAGAGCCCCGTGCTCGAACAGTTCATCGTTTTCGGAAACATGAGCGATGCACAGCTCTCGCAGCTCCATTCGGTGATTCATAAATTCAGGGCATTGATGTTGCCCGATCAGCTGAACCTCGACTGGATGAATTTCACTTCGGTGTTGACGCGGGTGGTCGCCCCGAAAGCCGTTTCCGTTGCCGATGCCTGTTTTGAGGGGTGTGACGCATTCGTGACACTCGAAGCCCCGAACCTGATCAGTATCGGAGGTACCGCGTTCAGGGGCACCCCGATCCGGACGATCGACAGCAAAAAGCTCACCCGGGTGGGGCAGGAGGCGTTCGCCGGATGTGCAGAACTCACCTCTATCGACCTTTCGGGCGCGGAAGAGATCGGTATCGGCGCTTTCGCCCTGTGCGAGAAACTGACCTCGGTGGGTTCGCTCGGGAAGGCGAAAAATATCGGGGATGGCGCGTTTCGGGAGTGCCCCGTGCTCCAGCTCGACGGCAAGTTCGACCGGCTTGAAACCCTCGGCCTGGGCGCTTTCGACAAATGCCTGGGACTTAAACAGGTGGATGCTCCGCTGCTGAGAGAGGTCGAAAGCAATGCGTTCGCCTACTGTCCGATTACGACCGTGAAACTTCCGGCTGTTGAAAAAGTAGGCCGCATGGCGTTCAGCGAAACGGCGATCCAGGCGCTGAGCCTGCCTGCCTGCGTCGAATCGCAGGACGGATTCCAAAACATGTCGCAGCTTAAGACGCTCGATTTGCCCGCGATCCGTAAATTTACCGACGTCAACAGTTGGGGAACGACGACGCTTTCGGTGCTGAAACTCGGTTATCAGGGGCGTATCGAGTGGCCCTATTCTACGGGGAGAATCCGTTTGAACGATCCTGAACATTGCGCGCTCTATCTCGATCCGGTGAATATTCCCTCCTCCGGAAGCACCTTTTGGGGAGGACATACCTGGAAAAGCATATCGGCATACAGCGCGGAGTGAGCGTTGACTGATTCGTTGCGATTTTCAGTGTTTTGAATCGGGCGTGTCCGTAGCGAGACGCGCCTTTTTCTCCTTATGGCCGCCGGGCCTTCGGGCGGACGGACTCGCTCTTTCTTTCGAAAAAGAGCGGGGCACGTTTCGGCGCGGCGTAATATTGACTATTTTTGTGGCTTAATAATATAGAGACCCGTGAAGATAGCAACGATCGACCTCGGCGAGAAGCCGCTCTTTCTGGCTCCGATGGAGGATGTGACCGACCCTTCGTTCCGCTTCATGTGCAAGCGGTACGGGGCCGATATGGTCTATACCGAGTTTATCCCCAGCGACGGGTTGATCCGCGACGCGTCGAAGGCGCTTGCCAAACTCAACATCTTCGACTACGAACGGCCGGTGGGCATCCAGCTGTACGGCCACGAGATCGAACCGATGGTCGAGGCCGCGCGCGTGGCCGAAGCGGCCGGACCCGACCTGATCGACATCAATTTCGGCTGTCCGGTGCGCAAGATCGCCGGGCGCGGGGCGGGCAGCGGCATGATGCGCGACGTGCCGAAGATGGTCGAGATGACGCGCCGGATCGTCGGGGCGGTGAAACTGCCCGTGACGGTCAAGACGCGGCTGGGGTGGGACGACGATTCGAAGAATATCGTCGAGATCGCCGAGCGGTTGCAGGACGTGGGCATTGCGGCGCTGACGATCCACGGCCGCACCCGGGCGCAGATGTACCGCGGCGAGGCGGACTGGACGCTGATCGGCGAGGTGAAGCGCAATCCGCGCATGACGATTCCCGTCATCGGCAACGGCGACATCGGTTCGCCGCAACAGGCCGCCGGGGCGTTCGACCGCTACGGCGTGGACGGCGTGATGATCGGGCGGGCCACCTACGGCCGTCCGTGGATCTTTACTGAAATACGTCATTACTTGACCACAGGTCGGCTTATGCCACAGCCCTCGGTGCGCGAGCGGGTCGAGCTGGCGAAACTGCACCTGGACAAGTCGCTGGAATTCAAAGGGGAAAAGGGGGGCGTGCTGGAGATGCGCCGCCACTTGTCGTGTTATTTCAAAGGACTGCCCGATTTCAAGGCGACGCGGCTGAAGCTGGTGACGCTGTTCGATCCGGACGAAATCCGCGCGACGCTCGACTATGTGGCCGAGACGTGGGGTGACTTCGATGCGTCGGAGATCGTGCCGCAACCGCTTTCGCACAACGTGTGAATAGCGGGCGAACCCGTGCAAGGTTCCGGCGTCGTACGTCCCGGAGCGCGGCGAACGGGAAACCCGGAACGACGGGAAACCGGAGCGGCAGCGAAAGAGGCGACGAAGCGATAAGGCAGAAAAAACGAGGCGGCCATGATCGGCCGCCTCGCTGCTGCTCGTATGTCCCGTACTTCGGTCGCCTTATTTAGGTTTGCCGGGCCGATGGCCGCGGCGGAGCCACTGTACGGGGCATCGTCAGGTTGTTACAGGGAGGGCTGATCGGTGATTGTACCTTCGGTCCAAGGTTTGACACTCGGATCGAGCGTAATCTGCTTAGCATCCGAAACAAGGGTCAGGTCGTAGGTGTACTTCATGCCCGGAGCCCAGGTTCCTTTGAGTTCCACATTTTCTTTGGTCACGTCGAAAGTCTGCGCGGTTTCGCCGGTGCCGAGGGTAACCTCATAAACCACCTTGAGTTTCGCGCCCGTGAGCGTCTGAGGCATCAGCATCAGTGCGCCGTTGGTGCCCGCGATCGGATCGCTGGTCGTTTTGGCGATCGCTGCAGTGCCGTTCGTCAGGTAGGCGTAGCCTTCAGCGCCTTTGACACCGCTCCATGAGCCTTCGATGGCGGTGCCTTCAGAGGCGGAGGTTGCGTAAGTATAGGTACCCGCGTTCTGGATGCCGCTCAGCTCGATCGTCTTGACCACTGCGGTAAAATCGGCGTTTGCACATTTGGCCGAGAAGAGGATTTGCGAGAGCGCGTGGTTGAAATTCAGCGCCACGCTGCCGTTGTTCGAAGTCGCGTCCTGGCTGGTGCGCTGTGCCACGACCAGGTCCGCCTGGGATGCTTCTGCCGCTACCGTGTAGGTAAAGCCGGGCCAGCCTGCGCCCGTGGGAGCGACATAAGTCACATCGGTGGCAGGCGCGTAAGCGAAGAAGGAGACCTTTTTGCCCTGCGGCCAGTACTGCGGGCCGGTATAAGGCCAGCTGTAAGGGCTGCTCTCGCCGGTACGCGATACTAATTGCGATGCGATGAAAGGGGTGGGTTCATCGGTCGAAGCCGTACCCGGGAACGCGGCAGAGGTGGTGTAAGCCGTCATCAGGAAAGCTGTCAGGTTGTCGGTCTTCGTTTCCGTAGCTTTGACCGATTTACCCACGAAGGTTTTCAGTTTGATCGGGGTGTTGCCGTCGCCGTTGGGGGTATCCACGACTTCGCTCTTCGAACAACCTGCCATAGCTGCTATGGCAAGAAGCATCATCATTTGTTTTTTCATAAATAAAAAGGGTTTGGTTGGTTAATGAATATTGATTAACTGGTTGGTTTTCTGGTTGTAAGTTCGCCTGCCCGCGGTGCTTCGGGGGTGGTTGTGCGGCGCCGGTATCCTATGGGGCTGCCCACTGTCGTACGGCGGCCCGGCACAGCGCGGGTGCCCAGCGGGAGCGGAACGATCTCCTCGCCCCAGTCGCCGACCCCGACATCCACACCGCCTCCGCCTTCGGGCGGGGTGTACTCGATGACGATCTGGTCGGGAACCGGCGTAGGTGCGGGCGGATCGGTCGTCGGATCGGACGGTGCGGCCTGCGCCACGACCTGCGTGACGTTGGTCTGCGCTACCTGCCGCGATGCGTCCGGTAGCGTCAGTTCGAGCGTGATCGTGACCGGTTTCGGCTCTTCCTGCAGGACGGCGGTGCCGAAGCAGGTAAAGGTGGCCGTGACCACGTTGCCTTCGGTTCGGGCGCAGTCGGCCGGGATGTACGAAGCCGCGGCCACGGGTCGCTGGCTGCCGAGCATGATCGAGCAGGGAACGCCTGCGACGGCGCCGCGGACGCGCTGCACGAACTCGCCGCCGACGACCTGCTGGCACAGGCAGTATTGCGAGACGAGCGCAGCGGGCTTGACCCGCAACGCCTGCTCGCTGCCGCGCGAGGTTTCGCCGCCCACGGACAGTTCGCCGATCGATACGCCGAAAAGCTTGTCCGGACGGTTTACCACCGGAGTCCCGGCGGCCGGTTCGGCGCGTGCGTCGAGCAGGCCGCCGCCCGATCCCACGTTCGCCAGGGAAGGGTCGACCGTGGTTACCGTGCGCGTGTAGGCCCGGATCGTACCGAAACTCTTCTCGCCGTCGATCAGGATCGTCTCGGAGTCGTTGTTGAACATCACTACTGCGTAACGGCCCGAAGGCAGTTCGACGGTGCCCCCGTCCGGAGCGATATTGTCGACGTAGGGAGTGCCCTCGCGGTCGAGCGGGTAGAAGATCACCCGCATACCTTCGGGTTTGGCGCCCACGCCCTCCCAGTCGAAAGAGACGCGTACCGGGATGCCCCGGTAATCGTAGGTGAGCGTCTTGCGGCAGGCGTTGCAGCACAGGGCGGCGAGGCAGGCGGCGGTGACGGCGGCGCGGAGGATATGTGGCCTGCGGATATTCATAACCGTCCCCCTTTCCCGCCGAAACGCCACAGCAGTGAGATACGGGCTTTGGTCAGCCCGGTATATCGGATGCGTTTGGTCTGTTGGTAGACATAGAGGCCGTCCCGCGGTTCGTAAGTTTTGTAACTGGAGCCGATCATGCCGGCGCCGACGGCGAATTCGACCCCGAAACTGCGGCCTACCGGAAGCTGGTAGCCGTAAGTGATTCCCGCCGACCAGAAATCCCCCTGGTAGCCGGTCTTCCGGTTTTCGAGGTCGTAGAATCCCGCGCTGCCGTACAGGCCGACGTAATGGCCGTGGAAACGCCCGGGCCCGGCGAAGCGGAACCGCACCTCGGGGCCGGAGGCGAACAGCTGGTAGTAGCGGTGGGCTCTTTCGTTCGACCACCAGGCGCACAACGCTTCGAGGCCTACCGACCAACGGTGGCCCAGGCCGAGTTCGGCTTCGAGGTTGGGGGCGAGTGCCGCCCAATATAAAAGGTTGGTTTTGATTGCCCAGCGGGCGGGCGGGGAATCCTGCCGCTGGCGACGGTCGTTTTGTCCGACCGGTGAAAGGGATGCGAAGTGAGTGGGTGTGGAAGGGGACGATGCAGAAGCCGTTGAGGGGGGGCCGGCGGTTCGGGACGGAGAGGCCGGGGGGGGAGCCGTTTCCGGGAGCGATGCCGGAACAGGAGGGAGCGCCGGTTGCGGGGTTGTCGTCTGCGGGGTTGCGGACCCGTGTAACGGAGGCTTTTCCTCCGCTGTGTAGATGACCTCTTTTTCGGGAGCGTCCGCGATGGCGGCGGAGAAGGCGTCCGATTGGATTCCCGCGGTCAGGACGTCCGGAACGGAATCTTTCCAGTAGATACGCACGATGGCCCTGCGCAGCGACGGGAAAAGCGTCGATTGCAGGTAGCGGTACGACTGGCTGTCGATTAGTATCCGGAACCGGTTTTTGAGCTCCTCTTCCGACAGGCCTGTGTCGAACAGATTTGCTATCTGGTCGCGGGAAGGCAGATCCGGCATATCGGATAACCGGCGAAGGAGACCGGCCCAATCCTCGCCCTGCGGATGAATATAAATTCTGTACTGGTTCAGGTGCGGATATTTCCAGACCAAGTAACCTTTGACGGCCCGGCCCCGGTCACGCGCCAGCTGTCCGTTGTGCCAGCCGTAACCTTCCATGGAAGAGTAGGAAAAAATGCCGATCGAATCGATCCGTGATGCGCAGCAGGAGGGTCCGAGCCAGTTTCGCAGCGTATGCAATGCGCTGGAGTTGTCGCGGTAGGCGCTGTCGAGCAGCGAACGGTCGAAACGGAAACTGAGTTCGACATGCTGCACGGTGTCGGATCGGTTTCCGGAAAGGGAGGCGGGAGGAGCCGCAAGGGCGGCTTGCGGGAGAACGGTGCCCGGCAGGAGGGCGCACAGGCCGGACTGCCGGACCAGAACGGCCAGCAGCAACCATACTATATGCGCAGCTCTCCTCATATGAATATAATGTGACAAAAAGTCTACCTTACGCAATCTTCTGCTCGTATTATGCCGGTAAGCAGAAAAGAACGATGTCGAGTTTGTCGGTAGTTGTAAAGTCCTGTTTTTGGGTATTATGCGGCCTGAATCGGGTCTCCGGAATCATCTCCGGATGGCCGGCAGGGGAGTCCCGTCCCGTTTTTGTTGTAGTAAAAATAACCTATTCGGGTCAAATAACCAAGAATAAAATACTCATATTTCCCTGATTAGAAAGATTATATTGGTTGTTTTACGCTAACATTTATGTAATAAATTGATAGTGTTTATTTTGGATGGTATATTTCTTTGAAGATTATGCGTTAAGTGTGTCAAAAATAGGTGTCCGTCGACGGATGGACGACGGGTGTGAGGGGTAATAATCTGAAAATGAGTCCCTAATGGGGGGCTGCATTGCGGATCGTACAGGCAAATGGAAAGGGAAAGAAAAAAGAGAAGGAGAATAGAGAATAAGGAAAGGAAGGGCGTAAGAGTAGAAGGAAAAAGGAGCATTTCCTCAAAGGCGAGGCCGGAAAAAGAAGACGTGAGACTGCTGCCACCCATCCGGTCAAAGGCCTTAGGAACCCACCACGAGACAAGCACAGCAGCTCACGCCTAGAGCATGGCCACTAACCCAGTGCCGCCACAGCACTTACCATGCCAAGGCGTGAGCCTCAGCAGAAGCGCTGTGCCTGTTACCCGTGGTGAAAAATTTCCTAAGTTTTTGACCAGGTAACGGCCCGGCACCCTAGTGCCGGTAATAACAAAGGTAATTAAAAAAACGACATGGCAAACAAAAACAATGGTTTTTGAGACCGTACGGCGTATTGGAATGCTGCCGGCCGCGGTGTGCCGGAAGCGGTGGCGGGCAGGTAAAAATGCGGAGGAGAAGGAGTGGGGGAGAAAGAGGACAGGGGCGGGATGCACGTGGACTGGAAACGGACGAAACATGAATAGGACGTGAATCGGAAATGAACAGAAGGGGCGGGGAGTGAAGGAGAAAGGAAAGGCTGAAGGGGAGAAAAGGGAAGAACCGCATTCAGAAGGATGTATTAACTAACAAATAGGGAAAACAGGAAGAAAGGGGCAGGATATAAGGGTAAAAGAGCGCCGCCGGACGCGGAAGAGAAACGGGCAACGCCTGGAAAACAGCGAAGTCCGGGCAGGCGGGGACGCGTGGAGAGAAACAACTCCGGAAATGTGCCGCAGGGGGGGATTCGTATCGAAAAATAGTGTATTTTTGTCTCCGGATACCACCATCAGCAATGAGCGAAAAGAGCAGACATAGCGTGTCGGAGGAGTGGCATGAAGCGGCAGCCGCGGATGGGTGCGTTCCAAGCACTTCGGGCACTTCCGGAGTTTCGGGCGCGTCAGGCATGGCATCGCACGGGCGGGGACACGCATCCGAAATCCCGGCTTCCGGACGGGACAATGTTTCCGGCGACGCGGAAACCCCGCGGCCGAAACGGCCGTCGTGGGTCGAACGCAATGTGGCGCAAGTGCTGTCGGGTAACATTCTCACGCGTGCCGAGGTACGTCGTATGTATCCCTACGTGCTGTTTATCGCGGTGCTGATGTTCCTCTATATCGCCAACGGCTACCACATCCAGAAACTGCACCGCCGGCACGACCGGATTTCCGAACAGATCAAAGAACTGCGCTCGCGTTCGCTCACCCTCTCGTCGATCCGGATGACCGCGACGCGCCAGAGCGAGATCATCAAGGAACTCGAGGCGCGCGGAATTCCGCTCCAGGAGTCGCTCACCCCGCCCAAAATCATCGACAAATAACCCATGGCCGAGCCACGCAAACCCGATATCAAGAAGAGCATCCTGAACCGTGTGCGGATGCTCTACATCCTCTTTTTTGCGGTGGGGGTGGCCATTGCCGGCAAAATACTATATATCCAATACGGGCCCGGCGGCGAAAGCCTGCGCAGCAAGGGCGAGCGGATCTCCTACGAACGGGTGGCCATAGAGGCCGACCGCGGAGATGTCCTCGCGTGGGACGGACGGCTGCTGGCCACCTCCGTGCCGATGTACGAAGTGCGGATGGATTTCGCGGCACAGGGGCTCGCCGATTCGGTGTTCCGCAAATATGCCGATTCGCTGGCCGGGGCGCTGGCTACCTTTTTCGGCGACAAAAGCAAGAACGCTTACCTGATCCTGCTCAACCGCGCTTACAGCAACAAGAGCAAGAATCGTTTCACGCAGATCGCTCCGCGCCGTGTAAATCACCTTGAAATCAAACAAATATCCCAATTCCCGATCCTAAGGCTCGGCCAGAACCGGGGCGGGTTTATTCCCGTGCAGATCAACAAACGACTGCTGCCCAACGGGCCGATGGCCTCGCGCACGATCGGCCGCGTCAACGAGGCGGGACGAAAATGGGGCGTCGAGGGAGCGTTCGACAGCGTGCTGCGCGGGACCGACGGCAATATGCTGATGCAGCGCATTTCGGGCAGTTTCAAGATTCCTGTGCCCGACGCGCTGAGCGTGGCGCCGGTGGACGGGATCGACGTGGTGACGACGCTCGATATCGACGTGCAGGACGTGGCCGAAAACGCGCTGCGCAAACAGTTGGAGCTGGGTGATGCCGACTGGGGTACGGCCGTGCTGATGGAGGTTTCCACCGGCGAGATACGTGCGATCACGAACCTGACGCGCAAGGGGGAGGGTAAGTTTGTCGAGGATTTCAATTATGCCGTTGGCATGAACCTCGAACCGGGTTCCACGTTTAAACTGGCGTCGCTGATGACGCTGCTCGACGATGCGGGCGCGAGCCTCGAGGAGCATTACGACACGGGCGACGGGCGGATGATGATCGGCCGGGCGCGGGTGGTCGATTCGCACGCGTGCGGAGACGTGACCCTGCGCGAGGTGTTCGAACACTCGTCGAACGTGGGTTTCGCGCTGGCCGTGAACAAATATTATAAAGAGAACCCCCGGCGTTTTGTCGATCACCTTTATAAAATGGGGCTCGGTATGCCGCTCGATTTGCAGATTCCCGGCGGGGCGGACCCGGTTATTTTCCGGCCGGGCGACGCTTCGTGGAGCGGCGTGACCCTTACGATGATGTCCTACGGGTATGCGCTGCGGCTGACGCCGCTCAAAACGCTCAGCTTTTACAACGCGGTGGCCAACGACGGCAAGATGGTGCGCCCGATGTTCGTCAAGGAGCTCAAACAGTACGGCCAGACGCTGCGCACCTTCCCGCCCGAGGTGATGGTCCCTTCGATCGGTTCGCCCAAGGTGATCGCGCAGGTGCAGGAGGCGCTGCGCGGAGTGGTGAACGACGGTACCGCGCGCGGGCTCAAGAATTCCTATTATTCGGTGGCGGGCAAGACCGGAACCGCGCAGATCGCGATGGGCCGGCACGGTTATACTGACCGTTTCGGCGGCCGTCACTACCTGGCCACGCTGGTGGGGTATTTCCCGGCCGACAAGCCCCGCTACAGTTGTATCGTCGCGATCAAGACCTACAACGGGCCGGGCCGCCGCGGCACCTATTACGGCGCATCGCTGGCCGGGCCGGTGTTCCGTGCGATTGCCGACCGCGTTTACGCTCGCAACACGTCGTGGCAGACGCCGCTGTCGGAGCGGAGCGATAAGGCGGACGGAGTTCCGGCGCTCAAAAGCGGCCGGGCCGACGAGGTGCGCCGCGTGGCGCGCCGGTTCGACGTGCCCTATACACCGGAACGGGGCGTGCAGTGGCAGTGCCTTGCGAAAGCCGATTCGACCGGAATGGAACTGGCGCCCCTCTCCGGGGAGCCGTCCGGAGCCGTGCCCCAGGTGGTCGGCATGGGGATCAAAGAGGCGATCTACCTGCTTGAGCGCGAGGGGCTGCGCGTCGCGTTCAGCGGCACGGGCTGTGTCCGGAGCCAGTCCATTCCCGCGGGCGCTCCCGCGCAGCGGGGCGCGCTGGTGGTGTTGCAGCTGGGGGCCGGGCGGCCCGAGGTGCGCCCCCGGGCCGTGAAATCCGATGCGTCCGCCGGGCCTGAGCGGTAGCGCGACCAGCCTGCCTCGTATCGCTTGTTCGTCCTGGGTCTGTCCATTTTGGATGGTTTCCCTTCCTGTGTGTATGCCCTGTGTTTTGCGTCCGGGCGAAACGGGGAGGTCGGCTGCATAAAAACGGGATGGATTGCGTGTGGCTAAAATACTTGGAATCGGGTCGCTCCCGAAAACTTAACATTAACTTAACGGCGGGGCGGGGCGTCGTTCCGGGAATTTTGCCCGGAAAGCTTTATCTTTGTACACCTGCCGGAAAAACGTGCGACGGAGTGCTCTCCGGGTACGGTTTTTGACGGCTTACGGATCGATGATGAAACGGTTACTGGGACATATCGCTTTGTGGGTGTGCTGCCTGTTCGGCGCGTTGAGCCTTTCGGGGGCGGAGGTGCCGCAGCGATTGCCGCATGACAGCGGTTCCCCGCGCACTGCCGCCGAGCTGGTCTGCTCGCTGGATACGCAGGGTGCGGCGATGCGCCAGTTTATCCACGACTCGCTGCGCAGCGATAACCTGCCTGCCGCACAGGGCGTGAACGGTTCGCGTGTCCTGACACCGGTATTCAGGCTCGATCCCCGCCTCGACTTCCTGACCGGAGCGATGCCCGCCATGCTGCGGAACACCCCGGCCCCCATGTTGCAATATCGTGTGCAGGAACAGTTCTGCACCCTCTTTCGTTCATCGCTCGATGCGTCGGGGTATTACATCTTTGCCCTGCGCAAAATCATCGTTTAGCCCGCATTTGAATCGGTTTCCGGCCCCGGCATGTTCGTGCCGGCCCTGCCGCCGCTCCCTTTGAACGAGGGGAGCGCAACTAATTCTTATGTCGAATTTAACGATGATTTTAAATTATGAGCAATTACCATTTGTTGACAGATGTCCTTTATCACCAGGACGGTGTCGTAGCCCGCAAGAAAAACCCCGTTTTCCCCCTCGTTGTAGTCGCAGCCGGTATCGGCCTGTCTATTTGGAGCCTGAACGCTCCTGCACTGGAAGACAGCAAGAACCTTTCCGCATCGCTGATGCTGGTGGGCGGCGTCGTGGCGCTGCTCGGACTGATCCGGCTGGTGATGGCCTTCACCGGCAAGAGACCCGTTTACGGGCCTACCGGTGAGACGATGACCCGCAAGGAGCTCTTTTTCGAGGCGCAGGACCGACAGGCGCTGCTGGCGGCTTTCCAGGCCGGAGACATGGAAAAAATCGAGCGGATCCCGCACGGCCACAGCTCCAATGTGCTGCTGATGATTTACACTACTCCCAGCGGTTCCTGCACACTGGCTCAGGTGCAGGAGTACGTACCGCACGAATTCGTCGCCGTGACCGATGTGGCGCGGTTTTCGCAGGCTGCCGTTAAAGAACCGCAGACAGCCGCCAAGAACGTAGCCGTTTCGGCCTGAAAACTGCGGGACCGCCGGGAGGCGGCCCCTTTACCGATAACTAAGCAATAATACGAATTAAAATGGCATTGGAAGCATTGAAAACCTGCCGCCTGATCAAGAGCGAAGACCTGAACCACCACGGGACGCTCTTCGCCGGTAGGTGTGCGGAGTGGTTTGTGGAGTCGGGTTTTATCGCCGTGGCGGCGAAACTCGACCCGCGGACGGTGGTTTGTCTCAAAATCCATGGAATGGAGTTCCTGCACCCGGTGACGCTCGGCAGTGTGCTTACCTTCGAGAGCCGCATCGTTGCGACGGGACGCAGCACGATTGTCGTTTACGTCAAATCGTTCGAGAGCAAGACCCCCGATCGTATCTATTCCGACGGGTTCATCACGTTCTGCCATGTGGACGAGCATACGCACGCCTGTCCGCACGGATTGTCGGCCAGTCCCGAGACGCCCGAGGAGATCGAACTGAACCTCGCCGCCAAAGAGTTGCTGGCACGCAGGAAAAAAGCGTGATGCCGAAGAATTTATCGAATATCGGTATGGAAGTATCTGTTTAATAATCTATTGAATAAATTTATTTTATATTATTTAGAGGATATCCGATTGAGTACGATTATCGTGTTTTAAGTTAGAATTATAAAAATTTAAGGTTAGTAAAAGTATTTCTCAGCGAGGGCCGGTGCCGTGAAGGTGCCGGCCCTTTTTGTATGCAGCGAGTGGCGATTGCCAGGCGGGGCGGTTCGTGGTTCCCGGTTCGTTGGTGGTTTGTTTTCGGTTCGTTTGCGGGGCTGCGGTCCTGTCCGTTGTATAGGGTGCGTTTGTCGTGTCGGCGGAGGTTTGTGAGGGGAAGGCGACTTGTCCCGCACGCCGTCGGGCGGGGGTAAACGGTATGGCACGGAGCATCGGAAAATCGCGGCGATTTATTCGTCACGGGGCGGTGCACTTTGCGCGGAAATGGCTACTTTTGCAGTGAAGTTCCGAGGCACCCGGGCTCTTTTTTGTGCAGCCGGCTTTCCACCCCCGTTTGCCGGTATGCTGGGCCGGGGTTGTGCAAAGCCTGTTCCGCATGGGGATGTCCCGGACTTCCAAATCCGAATCCGAAAGATGGCACACCTTAATCCGCTGATTTCCGACCTCGCGCTGATTCTGGGCGTGGCGGGTATCATTACACTGCTGTTCAAAAAACTGAAACAGCCGGTCGTGCTGGGCTACATCGTCGCCGGATTCCTTTGCAGCGGGAATTTCCTGCTCGAAGGGGTGTCGAACGTGGATAACGTGAATATCTGGGCCGAGATCGGCATCATCTTCCTGCTCTTTTCGCTCGGGCTCGAGTTCAGCTTCAATAAATTGATGGAGGTGGGCGGCCCCGCGCTGATGACGGCGATGGTGATCATCGCCGGGATGATGTGCACCGGCTTTATGGCCGGACGCATGCTGCACTGGACCACGACCGACAGTATTTTCCTCGGCGGCATGCTGTCCATGTCCTCGACCACGATCATCATCAAGGCGTTCGACGACCTGGGCCTGCGTAACCGCAAATTTACCGGGCAGGTGTTCGGCGTACTGATCGTCGAAGACCTGTTCGCCGTGGTGCTGCTCGTGCTGTTTTCGACCCTTTACATGCAGAAGAACGTCGAAGAGGCGGATATTGCAGGACGGTTGTTCAAACTGCTCTTTTTCCTCGTTTCGTGGTTCGTTGTGGCGATTTACCTGATCCCGTCGCTGTTGCGGCGCGTACGGCGGTTGCTCAATGCCGAGACGTTGCTGGTCATTTCGCTGGGCCTGTGCCTCGGTATGGTCGTGCTGGCCAATTCGGTCGGCTTTTCGTCGGCCCTCGGCGCGTTCGTAATGGGCTCGGTACTGGCCGGGACCTCCGAAGCCAAAGCGATCGAAAAAGTGATGGCGCCGGTCAAAGACCTCTTCGGGGCGGTTTTTTTCGTGTCGGTCGGCATGCTGGTCGAACCTCCGCTGCTGTGGCAGTATATGGGACCGATCCTGTTGCTTACCCTCGTGGTGATTGCAGGGCAGATTTTTTACGGGACAATCGGTTTCCTGATTTCGGGACAGGATTTGCGCTTGTCGCTGCAATCCTCTTTTTCGCTCGCGCAGATCGGAGAGTTCGCCTTTATTATCGCGGCGCTCGGGCTTACGCTCGGTGTGACCAGTTCGTTCCTCTATCCGGTGGCGGTGGCCGTTTCGGTGATTACCACCTTCACAACGCCTTTCGTAATTAAGCAGAGCGAGCCTGCCTACCGCTGGCTCGAGGGGCATTTGCCCCAGAGGTTCAAGATGTTTCTCGCCCGGTACAGTGCGGCGTCGCAGAGCGCCGAGAACCAGAGCGCATGGCGGCAGCTGCTCAAGCGCTCGCTGCTCAGCATATCGTTTTACAGCATCCTGCTGGGAGGGTTGGTGTGGGTGGCCGTGACCTACTATATGCCGTGGGTCGAGGAGTGGGTCCCGGGATTCTGGGGGAATATCCTCTCGACCACGACGACGATCCTGGCGATGGCGCCGCTGCTGTGGGCACTGGCACTGAGACATTTGAACCGCAAGTTGTTCGCGGCGCTGTGGAAAGATCCGCGTTTCAACCACGGCCTGCTCGTCGGGCTGATGCTGCTGAGGTTCTTCCTTTCGGCCGCATTCGTGATGGCGGTACTCGTGCATCTTTATTCGTACCGCTGGGGGACGATCATCGGTTTCCTGCTGATCCTGCTTTCGATAGCGGTCTTCTGGAAACGGATCAAACATAATTTTCTCCATTTCGAAAGGCGTTTCTACGCGAACCTACATGCGGTTGACCGCGATAAGATCACGGTGCTGGACAAGCGCACGAAGTTCCTGCACCTGGCACGGCTTACCGTTTCGGCCGACAGCCGTTTCGTCGGCAAGAGCCTGCGGACGCTCGACCTGCGCACGCGCAGGGGCATCACCATCGTGTCGATCCAGCGCGGCAGCCGTAAGATCAACATTCCCCATTCGGACGATATCCTGCTGCCGGCCGACCGGATTGCGGTGGTGGGTACGGATGCCGAACTGAAGCGTTTTGCCGCCGAAGTGGAGGTCGAACCCGCTGCACCTACTTCCGGAGTGGACGAAGTGGTGATGCGGCAGTTTTCGGTAAGTCCTTCTTCGGTGCTGGTGGGGATGACCGTCTCGCAGTTCGTCGTGATGTGCGGCGGCGAGGGGATCGTGATCGGGATCGAACGGCAGGACGGGACTTTCGTCGAGCCGCTGGGGCTGGTCCGTTTCCGTCCCTACGACCTGGTGTGGGTGGCGGGTACCCGGGAACCCCTGCGCAAACTGCTCGGCAGCGATGCGCTTCCGGTTCGGAAGGACCCGGAAAAAGGCGCCGGTCACGGACTCCTGATGCGGATCGGCGCGCGGCTGTGGCTGTGGCTTACCGGGCGGAGCCGTTAAAGGGACGCGGTCGGAAAGTGTCAATAAGATGTCAGCTAATTGCCCGGGGCCGGACGGGACGGTATTGTGCAAAAGCCTATATTTGTATATTGCAAATTTTGTATGCGGATGTTAGATGAATTGTTGCAGGGCGTCGAGGTGCGCTCGCTCGTGGGTGACGGGACCGTCGCGGTCGGCCGCCTCGAGTTCGATTCGAGGAAGGTGGTGCCGGGTACGCTCTTTTTCGCTACGCGGGGCACGCAGACCGACGGCCATGCCTATATTCCTGCCGCGGTCGCAGCCGGGGCGGCGGCCGTGGTGTGCGAGGAGCTGCCCGCCGAACGGCCCGCCGGGGTGACTTTCGTACAGGTGCCCGATTCGACCGTTGCGCTGGGGCAGGTCGCGTCGGCTTTTTACGGGCATCCGAGCCGCCGGTTGAAGCTGGTGGGCGTGACCGGGACGAACGGCAAAACCACTACCGCGACGCTGCTCTACCGCATGTTCCGCAGGTTGGGCTATAAAGCCGGGCTGATCTCGACCGTGGTCTACTGCGTGGACGACCGCGAGATCCCTTCTACGCATACCACTCCCGACAGCATCCGGCTCAACGCGATGATGGCCGAAATGGTCGAAGCGGGCTGCGACTACTGTTTCATGGAGGTGAGCTCGCACTCGCTGGTGCAGCACCGCACGGCGGGGCTGGCCTTCGTGGGCGGAATCTTCAGCAACATCACGCACGACCACCTCGATTACCACAAGACATTCGCCGAATATATCCGGGCCAAGAAGCTCTTTTTCGACGGACTGCCCGCCGGGGCTTTCGCGCTGACAAACGCCGACGACCGCAACGGAATGGTGATGGTGCAAAATACGAAAGCGACCGTCAAGACCTACGCGCTGCAATCGTTCGCCGACTTCCGGTGCCGCATCGTCGAGACGCTGCTGGACGGTATGCTGCTGAATCTCGACGGCAGCGAGGTGTGGGTTAAATTCCTCGGCCGCTTCAACGCCTATAACCTCACGAGCGTTTATGCGACGGCTCTGCTTTTGGACGCCCGGCGGGACGAAGTGCTGCGTATCCTCAGTGACCTGACCTCGGTGGACGGACGTTTCGAGCCGATCCATTCAAAGGAGGGGGTCACCGCGATCGTCGATTACGCCCATACGCCCGATGCGTTGCAGAACGTGATCGGCACGATCAATGAAATCCGCAAGAAGGACCAGAGATTATACGTGGTTGTGGGGTGCGGCGGTAACCGCGATGCGACCAAGCGACCCGAGATGGCCAAAATCGCCGTCGACGGCAGCGATATGGCCGTACTGACTTCCGACAATCCGCGGCTGGAGGAACCGGGGGCGATTATCGAGCAGATGAAGTCCGGGTTGGAGCCCAGTGCGCGCTACCTGGCGATTACGGACCGCCGCGAGGCGATCAAGGCGGCTGTTGCGCTGGCCCGTCCGGGCGATATTATCCTCGTGGCCGGCAAAGGACACGAAACCTACCAGGACGTCGGCGGCGTGAAGCACCACTTCGACGACCGGGAGGAGGTGCGCGCGGCGTTCGGGACGGTGCTTTGAGGGCATGACCGGCCGGTATGGCGGGAGCCCGGGCCTGGTAAGCGTGTGAAAAATGACGAGGTATAACCCGCCATGAATGTATATGGGGACTTTGAGACGACACATAATCCTGTGGTTGCTGCTGGTGCCGGTAGGACTTTGCGGGCAGAAAAACACACCCGTGACGGTGACGTGTGAAAACCGTTTCGTCGGCAGGGATTGTGTTTCGGGAGATAGTATTCCGGCTGTGCTGTACCGGTTCAACCGGCGGGTGGAGCGTATTCCGGTGCTGGATACTGTCGCGGGCAGGGCGATTGTACAGTTCCGGGATATTACCAAGAACGGGAAGTATCTGGAGCCTGTGGGACCGATGATCTCGATGGAACTGTCGGACGGAGCGGTCTTATGGCAGCGTGACATTGGCTATATATACCGCGATGCGTGGGTCGACGAAAAACTGATCCTCGAAACCAATTTGGAAAAGTCACGGCGGATCGATCCGGAAACGGGTACGGACCTGTGGGAAAAGAAAATCCGCCTGTATGCGCTTCCGGACGATTGGTCGGGAGCGGAACCGAAAGTCGGATTAGGTTATGCCCAGAGTATGTGGACGACGGGAAAGGAGGCTCGGGGATTTGACTTGGCGGACGGTTCAACGCTTTGGAAACGTCCGCTCAATTTCAGGCACAGATGGAGCGTTTGCACAATGGTTAACGATTCGGTCGTGTTGGTACAAGCGGACGGCCTGCACCTGTTCAACCTCTATACGGGCCAGGGCTGGGATTATGAGGCGAAAATGAATGCGCCGTATGACAGGCGGAGCGTATTGAAGGCTCTGGGAGTAGTCCCGGGAGTTTTTAGCATGGATGTCTTTAACGGGTTGGCTTCTAATGTGATTCTGTCGGACAGTGTGCTCTACTGGGCTTCGCGTGAGGAAATTGTGGCACTCGACAGTACCGACGGGCATTTGTTGTGGAAAACCCGTTTGCCGGAAAAGGTCGGAAGCCGTTCGAATATTTTTGAAACGGATACGTCGATTTTCCTGATTAACCGTGGGGTAGCTCTATTTCAGAATCAGTACGTCGAATATGGTAGACCGTTTTTGGCTGCATACGAGAAGGCTACGGGACGGATAACGATGCAGCAAACGATAGTTCAGGGTCAGTGCATGATCATGGATTACGCATTCCACGAAAGCAATGTTTTGTTGGCTTTGCAGGACCGGATCGCAGTGCATGACCTGTATACGGGTGAATTGCAGCGCGAAACGCAAATCGATACGGCTGTAGTCGGAAGGATCCTGTGGGAGGATAACGAACGTTACTGCCTGTATGATTCGGTGAAAGACCGTTTTGAATTCGTTTCGGGGGGATTGAACGACTGGACGCTGAGGACTGACAAAGATAACCTGTTGAGGTGGAATGTGCTTCGTGATGAAGTCCGGGTCGTGCCCGTCGATTCCTGTTGGGTTCAGCGGGACCGATATGACAACCTGCTGCTGGTCGGCTTGGGCGACAAGAGTTGCCTGATCGACGATAACGGTTGCAGATATGCGGAACTGGCTCTCCCGGCGACGAGGTTGCGGGGTACGACGATGTATTCTTATACTGAGGAGGGCTTGGTCAAAGTCGATTTGAAACCTTTGCTGGATCGTCGCTATGAGCGGCCTGCCGTGCCGCAGGAGCGGGCGGCCGGAACGGCGTTGGCACTGTATGGAAGGGGGACGGGGTGCCCTGTGCGCCTCCCCAAACGATAAAATATAGTTATTATGTTATACCACCTGATCAAGTATCTTTCATTGCATTTCGATATTCCCGGCGCGGGCATGTTCCTCTCGCTGTCGTTCCGGGCCGCGATGGGCATTATCCTCGCGCTGGTGATCGGCATGATCTTCGGCAAACGGATCATCCGCATGCTGCAGCGCCGCCAGATCGGCGAGGAGATCCGCAACCTCGGCCTCGAAGGACAGCTCCAGAAGCGTGGCACGCCGACCATGGGCGGGATTATCATCCTCGCGTCGATCCTGATCCCGATCCTGCTGTTCGGCGACCTGACCAACATCTACGTCCTGCTGATGATCGTTTCGACCGTGTGGCTCGGGCTGATCGGTTTCCTGGACGACTATATCAAGGTGTTCCGCAAGAACAAAGAGGGGCTCAACGGCCGTTTCAAGATTATCGGACAGGTGGGCCTGGGCATTATCGTGGGCCTGGTCATGTGGCTCAGCCCGCAGGTGGTCGTCAAACAGAAGCTCGACCGCCATGCGCCGAAAGCGCAGGTCGAGTACGTGAACAACAACGGCGCGCGCGCGGCCGTCTACATGGGCCCTGCGGAGAAGACCACCAAGACGACGATCCCGTTTGTCAAAGACAACGAATTCGATTATCACTGGCTGATTCCCGGCGACAGCGACGGCTGCGACCGGGCCGGGTGGCTGGTCTATGTGCTGGTGGCGATCTTCGTCATCACGGCCGTGTCGAACGGCGCGAACCTGACCGACGGGCTCGACGGGCTCGCTTCGGGCGTCTCGGCCACGATCGTCGTGATCCTCGGCATCCTGGCGTGGCTCTCCGGTAACGTGATCTATGCCGACTACCTGAATATCATGTACATTCCTTCGAGCGGCGAGCTGATCGTTTTCGCCGCGGCATTCGCGGGGGCCCTGTTCGGTTTCCTGTGGTACAACTGCTATCCGGCGCAGGTCTTTATGGGCGACACCGGGTCGCTGGCCATCGGCGGCATCATCGCGGTCTTCGCGCTGCTGATCCGCAAGGAGCTGTTGTTGCCGCTGCTCTGCGGTATCTTCCTGGTCGAGGCGCTGTCGGTGCTGATCCAGCGGGGATGGTTCAAATACACCAAACGCAAATACGGCGAAGGGCGGCGCGTCTTCCTGATGGCGCCCATCCATCACCATTACCAGAAGAAGGGCTACTTCGAATCGAAGATCGTCGTACGCTTCTGGATCGTGCAGCTGTTGTTGGCTGCCATTACGCTCGCAACGCTTAAAATCAGATAACGATGGCTCGGATTGTAGTGCTCGGAGGGGGCGAAAGCGGCTGCGGCTCGGCCGTGCTGGCTAAGGTCAAGGGGTTCGACGTGTTCCTGTCGGACCGGGGGGCGATCGCCCCGAAATACAGGGGACAACTCGAAGAGTGGCGCGTGTCGTATGAAGAGGGACGCCATACCGAAGAGTTGATTTTCGATGCCGACGAGGTGGTCAAAAGCCCCGGCATTCCGGAGAGCGCTCCGATTGTGAAGGCGCTGCGTGAGCGCGGGATTCCGGTAGTCTCGGAGATCGAATTCGCCGGGCGCTACACGGACGGTTCGCGCACGATTTGCATCACCGGCAGCAACGGCAAGACGACCACCACCACACTCACTTACGAAATGCTGCGGCAGGCCGACCTGAGCGTGGGCCTTGCGGGCAACATCGGGCAGAGCTTCGCGCTGGAGGTGGCCACCGAGTATTTCGACTGGTACGTGATCGAGCTGAGCAGTTTCCAACTTGACGGCATGTACGATTTCCGGGCCGACGTGGGGGTGCTGATGAACATTACGCCCGACCACCTCGACCGCTACGACCACAAGCTGCAGAATTACGTGGACAGCAAGTTCCGCATCCTTCAGAACCAGCGAGCGACCGATAAGTTCGTCTATTGCGCGGATGATCCGCTGACGCTCGAAAACCTCGGCAGGCACGATCGGAACATGGAGGTGCTGCCCTTCGGCGTGAAATGCACGGAAGGTTGTGCGGCGAGCCTCGACGGAGACACGATCCGCGTGCGGGTGGACGGCAGGGAGCTGTCGATCGGTGTGGATGAGCTGAAGATAAAAGGGGTACACAATATTTACAACGCGATGGCCGCGTCGATCGCGGCGCTTTCGGCCGGAGTACCTCCCGAGAGCATTTGCCAGACCTTGCGCACCTTTACCGGCGTAGAGCACCGGCTGGAGCCGTGCGGCGAGTACGGCGGCGTGCAGTACATCAACGACTCGAAGGCGACGAACGTCGACTCGGTGTGGTATGCGCTCGACAGCATGCGCCGTCCGACGGTGTGGATCGCCGGGGGAACGGACAAGGGCAACGATTACTCGCGGCTCTTCCCGCTCGTCGAAGGCCGGGTCAAGACATTGGTCTGCATGGGTGTGGACAATGCGAAGCTGATGCGCGAGTTCGCGGGACGCATACCGGAGATCGTCGACACGCATTCGCTTGGCGAAGCGATGGAGGCTGCGGTGCGGAGCGCTGCTCCGGGGGATACGGTGTTGTTATCTCCGGCCTGTGCGAGTTTCGACCTGTTCAAAAATTACGAGCAGCGCGGCGAACAGTTCAAAGCCTGGGTGGCGAAACATGCCGCCGGGAAAAAGGGCCGGTAAGACGTTTCGGGCCGGTTGTGCGGCGAGTCCCGGAGGCGTGCGGTTTTGAAAGGCCGGTTCACGGAGGTGCGGGATCGCGTCCTGTCCGGTAACGGCCGGGGGAGATGCACGGCGGATATGCGGTGAATGTGCAGTCCCGGCACCCGGCGATTTGCCGATAGGCCGGCGAAATGTCCGGAAGAGGTCGGAGTACAAGCATTTGGCAGGGAACCGCAGATGTCGATGGGATGCGGGGACTTACGGTCCGGTTGCGGCGAGCGGAGGGGGATCGTGATTCGGAAGGGATTTACGGAAAGCTCGTGATAAGGCAGCCGTGGATTTGCAGCCGACGCACCGGTAAACGGGCGACAGATTCTGTAGAAATAAACCGGAAGAGTATCCGTGGATGGAAGGACGAAGCGTTCACGGGAAAACCCCTGAAAAATAATTTACGAGCGAGGACAGAGACTAATGGCGGAACAACAGCAACTGCAACCGGGGCAGACCGAAGAACCGGCGGAAACGGGCTTTTTCGACCGTTTGTTCAGCGGTGACAAGCCGTTGTGGATCATCGTTATCTCACTGGCCATCATTTCGCTGCTGGTGGTCTATTCCTCGACTGCGTCGATGGCCTACAAAAATGCCGGGGGCAACACCGCACATTACTTCTTCAACCAGCTCAAATTCATCGCCATCGGCTTCGTGATCATGTGGTTCGTTCACCGGATCAACTACCAGCGCTATGTGCGCTTTACCGTGGTGCTGTTCATCCTGGCACTCGGCTTCATGCTGCTTACGTTCGTGATCGGCGTGAACCTGAACAGCGCGTCGCGCTGGATACGTATCCCTATCATCGGGATGACCTTCCAGCCTTCGGATTTTATGCGTGTGACGCTGGTGGCGCTGCTCGCGCAGCAACTCGCCAAACGCCAGAAGGTGATCGACAAGATCCCGATCCTGCCCGCACTGACTCCCGGCGGCTGGCGCAAGAACCCGCGCAAGAACCGTGACATTCTTTTCGATACGACGATTCCGCTGCTGGGACCCGTGGTCGTAGCCTGCGGCGCGATCTTCTTTTCGAACTTCTCGACCGCAGCGCTCACTTTTTTCACCTGCTGGGTGATGCTCTTCATCGGCCGGGTGCGGGTGCGGGAACTCTGGCGGCTCATTGCGCTGGTGGTCGTGGTGATGGCGGCGGCCGTGACGGTGATGTACATGTTCAACATCGGCCGTTCGCATACGTGGGTCAACCGCCTCGGATTGGGCGACGCGCTCAGTAAAACGGAACAGGTGCAGGTCCAGAACGACGAGGACAACCTGCAGGAGGAGCAGGCGCAGATCGCGATCGCCTCGGGAGGTATCACCGGCAAGGGGCCGGGTAATAGCACGCAGCGGTCGAATCTGCCGCACGCCTATTCCGATTTCGCTTACGCATTCATTGTCGAAGAGTACGGTTTGGTCGGCTCGTGTCTGATCCTGTTTTTGTACCTGTGTGTCTTTTTCCGGGGAATCGTAATCTTCCAGCGGTGTGGAACGGCGCTGCCGAGCCTGCTGGTTTTGGGCCTCAGCCTGATGATCACGTTGCAGGCGCTGATCAATATGATGGTGTCGGTGGGCTATTTTCCGGTGACCGGGCAGACGTTGCCGCTGATCAGTCTCGGAGGTTCGTCTGTGGTATTTACGAGTTTGTCGTTGGGGATTATCCTCGGCGTGAGCCGCCAGATGAAAGAGCAGTCGCTCGACCGCCCCAAAGGCGAGTCCTTGCTGGAGTAGGGGTGCGGCGAAAGGGCCGGAGAACCGCAGTCGGTACCTGGATTTGGAAAACCGTTGGTTTGTGGCGGGAAAGGCCCTGAATCGGGAAGCGGGAAAAGAGAGTGTGAAAGGGCAAAATAAACAGGGATACTTACATAGGGATATTTGAAAGATAGCCGGATGAAGAAGCGATTGATAGCTTGTTGCGGATTGGATTGCGAAAGCTGCGACGCCCGCAGGGCTACCCTCACCGATGACAATGAATTGAGGGAAACGACAGCCCGGAAGTGGAGTGAAATGAACGGTGCGCCGGAGATTACCGCAGCGACTGTAAATTGCATGGGGTGTCGTACGGAGGGGGTGAAATTTGCCTATTGCAGCGAGTATTGCGAAATCCGCAAATGCGTATATGCGAAAGGATTCGAAACCTGCGGGGATTGTAAAGAGTTGGATGGTTGCCGGATAGTCGGTGCGGTTTTGCAGCATGCTCCCGGCGCAAAGGAGAATCTTTTATCCGGACTGTATGTATAAGATCCCGGTATGTAAACTGTAAACAGGTGTGGTTATGGACAAAATAAAAATCATTCTGAGCGGCGGCGGTACGGGAGGCCATATCTACCCGGCGGTCGCGGTGGCCGAAGCGTTGCAGCGCCGGCTGGGCGACGGTGTGGAACTGCTGTTCGTCGGTGCCGAGGGTAAGATGGAGATGGAGAAGATTCCCGCATTGGGTTACCGCATCGAGGGGTTGCCCGTGGCGGGGCTGCAACGGCGGCTGACGGCCCGCAACCTGTCGTTGCCGTTCAAGGTCGCCGCGTCGCTCCGAAAGGCCCGTCGCGTGATCCGCAGCTTCGGGGCCGACGTAGTGGTCGGTTTCGGCGGCTATGCGAGCGCACCGGTGCTGTGGAGCGCCCAGCGCATGGGTATTCCGACGCTGATCCAGGAGCAGAACTCCTACGCCGGGGTGACGAACAAGCTGCTCGCATCGCGGGCCAGACGCATCTGCGTGGCTTACGAGGGGATGGAGCGTTTCTTTCCGAAGGAGCGCATCGTGATGACGGGCAATCCGTTGCGCGGACGTTTTGCCGAAGGGGCGGACCCGGCAGCACGGAAGGCCGAAGCATTGGCCTATTTCGGGCTCGAAGCGGATAAGCCGGTGGTACTGGTCGTGGGCGGCAGCCTCGGTACGCGCACGCTGAACAACATGATGAAAGCCAATGTCGAACGTATTACCGCCGAAGGACGCCTGCAGGTGATCTGGCAGACCGGTAAATTCTACGAGCGCGAGATGACCGAATTTATGCAGGGCCGTTCGTCGGAAGGTATCTGGCGCGGTGCGTTCATCGACAGGATGGACCTCGCTTATGCTGCTGCCGACGTGGTGGTCGGGCGTTCCGGGGCCGGAACGGTGTCGGAACTGTGCCTGATCGGAAAGCCGGCGATTTTCGTGCCGTCGCCCAATGTGGCCGAAGACCACCAGACCAAGAATGCGCTGGCCCTCGTGGAGAAGGGTGCGGCGCTGCTGGTGCGCGACGGCGAGGCGGTTTCGGGGCTTTTCCCGGTGGTCGATGCGTTGTTGGCCGACCCGGAGCGGATGCGGCGCATGGCCGCCAATATCCGCGTGCTGGGCATCGCGGACTCTGCCGAACGGATCGTCGACGAGATCGTGGCGGTGGTGCGGAAAAATTAAATCGGGATCCAAACGTTCGTAAATTATCCGCCGGTTATTTATCGCAGGTGTGCCGATTCTGTACGGTACGGCAGGAGGATTCCGGCAGAGGATAGGGGAAAGACGGTGCGCATACACGAGAGGTAGAGGATGGCTTCTTATCCACAATGAGTTTACTCGACTGAAGAACCTGTCGTCCGATAAGGGGGCGGTGTTGCAAAATCAATAAAACATGGAGTTTCAAAACGTATATTTTCTGGGAATCGGCGGGATCGGCATGAGTGCGCTGGCGCGCTATTTCCTCCACGAAGGCAAACGGGTGGCGGGCTACGACCGCACCGAAAGCGAACTGACCGGCCTGCTCTCGACGGAAGGGGCCGCGGTAACCTATGATGAAGCGGTGGCGGCGATTCCCGAGCCGTTCCGGGACCGGGCATCGACGCTGGTGGTCTATACTCCGGCCGTACCGCACGACCATCCGCAGTGGGAGTGGTTCCGGGCGCAGGGTTTCGAGATCGTGAAGCGGTCGCGGATGCTGGGTGTCGTTGCACAGGGCAAATATGTAATGGCGGTGGCCGGTACCCACGGCAAAACCACCACTACGACGCTGACCGCCTGGCTGAACCACGAAGCCGGCGGGGGCGGAAGCGCTTTCCTCGGCGGTATTTCGAAGAATTTCGCTTCCAACCTGGTGCTGGGGCCGGGGCCGAGGCTGGTGGTCGAGGCCGATGAGTTCGACCGTTCGTTCCTGCAACTGTGGCCCGATGCGGCGGTGGTGACGTCGGCCGATGCCGACCACCTCGATATTTACGGTACGCACGAAGCGGTCAGGGAGGCCTTCGCGCAGTTTATTTCGCAGATCAAACCGGGCGGCGCGCTGATCCTTAAGAAGGGCGTGGACCTGGCGATCCGCAACCGGGAGATAACGGTTTACCGGTATAGTTACGATTCGCCGTGCGACTTTTATGCGAGGAATATCCGTGTTGGAAGCGACGGGCGCTATACGTTCGATCTGGTCTGTCCCGACCGGGTGCTGGCGGATTGTACGCTGGGCGTGCCGGGATGGGTCAATGTCGAGAATGCCGTGGCCGCCGCCGCCCTGCTGTGGGTGGCCGGATTCGACGAAGCGAAACTGAAAGGCGCGCTGGCGTCGTTCGGGGGCGTGAAGCGCCGTTTCGATTTTTACATCAATACGCCGCAGCGCATCTATATGGATGACTATGCGCACCATCCCAACGAACTGAAAGCCGCGATCACCTCGTTCCGGGAGATGTTTCCCGGGCGGCGGCTCACCGTGGTGTTCCAGCCGCACCTCTATACCCGTACCCGCGACTTCTGCCGCGAGTTCGCCGAAGTGTTGTCGCTCTCCGACGAGGTGCTGCTGCTGCCGATCTATCCGGCCCGTGAAGAGCCGATCGAGGGGGTTTGCTCGGAGATGTTGCTGCCGCTGATTACGGCTCCCGCGCGAGTGGTTCCCAAAAATGAACTGCTGGCACTGCTGGGTGCGGAAAATCCCGATACGATTATTACCTTTGGGGCGGGCGATATCGACCGTTTTTGCGAGCCGATCGCGGAATTGTTGGGAAAGAGATAAGTGCCCTTTCGTCCGTCGGGACTGCAGGGCTGCGGACGCTTTCCGGTATTCATGGGCTGTTGTTACCGTTACGGTCGACAGACGTTCATGTCGCACCTGCATAAGTCAATAAAGGTTTGAAAAGGATCTTCTCCATAACGCTGGGCGTGTTGTCGTGGGCGGTGATCGTGGGTTACCTGATCGCCGCGTCGCGGTATTGTCATGCGCAGCAGGAACAGACCCTTTGCCGGGGTCTCCGTGTGAAGGTGCTCGACAGCGCCGAACGGGGATTCATCACTCCGGCGATGGTGAAGAACTGGTTTGCCGCCGAGCAGAAGGAGTTTCTCCGCGAGCCGGTCGGCAAGGTCAACACGCTGGAGGTCGAAGCGTTCGTCCGCCGTCGCGGGTTCGTCAAAACGGTGCGCGCCTATACGTCGATGGACGGCATGCTGAACATCGAGCTTACCCAGCGGAAACCCGTTCTAAGGGTCAACAGCGTAAACGGTTACGATTTCTACGTGACCGACGACAATTATATCCTGCCTACGCAGCGCTACTATTCGGTCTATGTACCGGTTGTCACGGGGATGATCGTGCCGCCTTTCGGCCCGGACTTTGTGGGAAGTTTGGACGATTGGTCGAAAAAGGGCGAAAAAAAAGTGTCCGAAAATTATTTGTTTTTGGCTAATCTGATTAATTTTGTGAAATTCGTGGAGAGTGATGGCTTCTGGAGCGCTTTTTGGGTGCAGATCAATGTCCGGGACGGCGGTTCGGAAGGTCGGTATGATCCTCAGATCGAGCTGGTTCCGCGTGCCGGAGACCAGATCGTCTGTTTAGGATCGCTCGACGATTACCGCTCCAAGCTCGACAAGCTGACGAGCTTCTACCGCAACGGCCTCGCTTACGAAGGATGGGAGGCGTGCCGTTATATCAACCTGGCTTACCGCGGGCAGGTCGTCTGCTCCGATTAAGGCCCGGTTCCTCCGGAAAGAGTGCCGGGCGGTCGATGCGGCTTGCGGGGTGGGGAGTACGGAATATGTTTTATTATCACAAGTGCAGGAAACTGTACGCTAAATACAGGGCTGAGAAGTGGAAAACGGAGATTATGTAGTTGCAATTGATTTGGGCACCAACACGGTGGCGACGGTAGTCGGCACGCGCGGCGAGGGCGGCAAAGTCCGCATCATTGATTGCGAAATCTCCCCCGTGCAGGGCGTCGTCCGCAGCGAGATCAAGAACGTCGAACTGGTCGCCCAGAGCATCAAACAAACCATCGAGGCGATCGAGGCCCGCCAGCAGATCACGATCCGGGAAGCCTATGCGGGCATTTCGGGACAGCACATCCGCTGCGTCAAATATCCCTATTACGTTTTTGTCGGCCGCGACGGCGAGATCCGCGAAGAGGACGTCCAGAAGCTTCACGAGAGCATGGGCAATGTGCAGGCTCCCGACGGAGAGACCATCATCCAGATCATTCCGCAGAATTATATCGTCGACGACGAGGAGACGATGAACCCGGTGGGCGCGTTCGGCAACAAGCTCGAGGCGGTGTTCAACTTCGTGCTCGGCGACAACAACGCCGTCAGCCGTGTGAAACGCGCGTTGCAAAAGGTCGAAATCCGGCAGGCAGGGCTTTTCCTCAACGCTGTCGCTTCGGCCGAGGCTGTGGCCACCGAGGACGAGAAGGAGGAGGGTGTGGCCGTGGTCGATATCGGAGGCGGTACGACCGACGTGACCGTATTCTACAAGAACAGCGTCCGCCATGTGGGCATCGTGCCGATGGGCGGCAACGCGATCAACCGCGATATCCGTTCCTACGGCATTCTCGAACGCCATGTCGAGAGCCTGAAGGTGCGTTACGGCAGCGCGATGCGCGACCAGATCAAGACCGAAATGTCGATCAAGACCCCGGGACTGAACGCACGCATGCCCAAAGAAATTTCGCTGCTGAACCTCGCGGCGATCATCGAGGCGCGGATGCTCGACATCATCGACTTCGTAATGGCCGAGATCAAGGCGTCGGGCTGCCAGCAGAAGCTCGGTGCGGGCGTCGTGCTTACCGGCGGTGCCGCGCAGATGAAAGACCTCGACCTGCTGTTTAAGAATTATACCGGGATCGACGTACGTGTCGCTACGCCCGATACGGTCATCGAGCCGGGAAGCATCGAGTCCGCATCGAATCCCGCGTTGGCTACGGCAGTGGGCCTGTTGCTGAAAGGGCTTAGCTCGGGCAGACCGGTCCGGGGCAGCCGTTCCCAGACGCGTCCGGCCCGCCAGGAGGCGCAGCCGGAGCTCGGCGGCAATTCCTACGGGGCGGCTTCGACCGAGAATCCGCAACGCCGCACGATCAACACGCTGTACCGCGAACGCAAGGCCGCGGCCGACCGCGAACAGGAGTTTATCGATGAAGAAACTCAGGAAGAACCCGTTACAGGCAAGACCAAAAAGGGGGGCGGCCTTTTCGGACGCCTCAAACAGAAGATCGACAACATGTTCGATGTGATCGAAGATAACGAAATATAGTACACAGAGAATTATGCCGCAGCAAGAGAATATGCCCGATATCATAGAATTCGACCGTCCGAGGATCTCTCCCTCGATCATCATGGTGACCGGCGTGGGCGGCGGCGGCAGCAATGCCGTCAACCACATGTTCGACCTGGGGATAGCCGATGTGTCGTTCATGGTCTGCAATACCGACCGGCAGGCGCTTTACCGCAGTCCGGTGCCGATCAAAGTTCGGCTCGGCGAGAGCCTCACGCAGGGGCTCGGCGCGGGCAACAACCCCGAAAGAGGACGCGAGGCCGCTCTCGAAAGCCTCGACGAAATCGTCGAAATCTACAAGCGCGAAGGAACCAAGATGGTCTTCATTACGGCCGGAATGGGCGGCGGTACCGGTACGGGTGCCGCACCGGTGATCGCCAAGGCTGCCAAGGAACTGGGCATCCTGACGGTCGCCATCGTGACGCTGCCGTTCAAGACCGAGGGCCCGAAGCGGATGAAACATGCTTACGAGGGTATCGACGAGTTGCGGCAGTATGTGGATTCGCTGCTGCTGATCAACAACGAGAACATTCAGGATATTTACGGCAAGCTGACCCTTTCGGAGGCGTTCGGCAAGGCCGATGATATTTTGGCCACGGCGGCCAAGAGCATTGCCGAGGTGATTACGCGTGACAATACGGTGAACGTCGACTTCGCCGATGTGCAGACCGTGATGAAGGACAGCGGCATCGCGCTGATGGGTTCGGGCCGCGCTTCGGGCGACGACCGTGCGATGAAAGTGGCCGATGCGGCGCTCGCCTCTCCGCTGCTGAACCACAACGACATTATCGGGGCACGCAATATCCTGATCAACATAACTTCCGGTGAAGAGGAAATCACCCTCGAAGAGACTTACCTGATTACCGAATATATCCAGACGCGTTCGGGCAACAATGCCGACATCATTTGGGGCGCCGGCACAGATGAGGCGCTCGGCCAGGATATCGAGGTGACGATCATCGCCACCGGGTTCGACATCGATACGCTGCCTCAGTCGTTCGACCGCATGACCTCGTCGCCGTTGCAGGCGCGTATTGACAGTTCGGTTTTGCAGGAGGATGTGCCGGCCGGAGACGAAGTTCCCGCGGAGGAGGAGACGCCTGCCGCCGAGATACCGCGCCGCCACGGCCCTTTCGCTCCGCGGCCGAGGTGGACGCCCCCGACCGAAAATCCCGCAGCACCGCAGGGAATGAATCCGTTGCAGGATCGTCCCGGTTTCAACCGTCCCGTCCAGCCGGGAGTGCAGAAGCCGGGTGCGGGCGAGTCCCAGGCAGGCGTTCCCGGACAAAATCCGTTCGGCATGCCGGGAGGGCAAAACGCCAATGCCGCCGGAGGATCGAATCCGCTGAGCCGCCCGGCCGCAGCACCGCAGGTGATCGAGGCCAAGCGCCCGGATTCGGACGTCAATATCGACGAATTGGAGAATGTCCCCGCTTTCGTGCGACGTAACATGAAGTTCGTCAAGGATAGCTCCGACGAAGGCGGACGCGCCACCCGCGTCGTGCTCAAGGACGATGCCCCTCAAAGCGACAACCCCGGGGGCGGGTCACTGTTCGATTAAAAGGGCGGGAATCTGGTTCGTAAGCGGGTTGACCCGTTGATAGCCGGACGGTCGGATGCGGTGCGGGAGAAATCCTGCGGAACCGGATCGGCGTCGTGATAGCGGCATTATCCGGACGGCAGCGGAAGGCTCGGCGCATTTCACCCGGTGATACGGGGTTCCGTAAGGGAAAGGCGAAGCTGGTGTTGCCTGCGTCGCCTGCGGAAAAAAGGCTTACAGTGACCGGGACACCAGTGTTCCGGCGCTTTTTTTAGGTTTTTTAAGGTTTGATACATTCTATTCCGGCAGTCGTGTTCCATACGCTCGCTCCGCAGGATTTTCTCCTGCTGGGGGGTGTTGCCGTGCTGCTTTGCTGTTCCGCGCTGGTCTCGGCTTCCGAAACCGCCTTTTTCTCGCTCTCTCCGCATCAGGCGGAGGGACTTCGCAACCGTCCCTCACGCAGCAACAGCGCGGCACTGAGACTGTTGGACAAGTCCGATTACCTGCTCTCGACGATCCTCATCGCCAATAACCTGGTCAATATCTGCATCGTGATCCTGTCGAATACGCTGATCAATTCGTGGATCGATTTCGGCGGTGCCACGGGACTGGAATTTGCCGTGAAAATGGTGGTCGTTACTTTCCTGCTGCTGCTCTTCGGCGAGATCATGCCTAAAATTTTCGCCACCTATAACTCTCTGCGTGTCATCGGGCTGATGGCGGTGCCGCTCAGGTTTCTCTGTGCGCTGTTCCGTCCGGTATCGTACCTGCTGATCCGTTCGGGGAGTCTGATTAACCGCCGCATGGCGCAGAAAAAGGTCAATATCTCGATGGACGAGCTTTCGAATGCGATCGAGATGACTTCGGACCAGACCGTCGAGGAGAAGAAAATCCTTTCGGGTATCGTCGAGTTCGTCAATACGGAAGTAGGGGAGATCATGCGCTCGCGGGTCGAGGTGGTCGCGCTCGACGAAACGGAGGACTTCGCACGGGTCAAGGAGGTGATCATGCAGTCGGGCTATTCGCGTATTCCGGTTTACGAGGAAAACCTGGACAATGTGCGAGGTATTCTCTATGTAAAGGATGTGTTGCCTTATATTTCCGCCGCGGACGATTTCGGCTGGACGAACCTTTGCCGCAAGCCCTATTTCGTGCCGGAACACAAGAAGATCAACAGCCTGCTCGAGGAGTTCCAGACCCAGAAAATCCACATTGCCATCGTTGTCGACGAGTACGGTTCGACGCTCGGTTTGATCTCCCTGGAGGATATCCTCGAGGAGATCGTGGGCGAGATCACCGACGAGTCGGATATCGAGCAGCAGTTCTATACGAAGGTTGCCCCCAATACCTATATTTTCGACGGCAAGACGCACCTGAACGACCTGTTGAAAGTGTTGGAACTGGATGACGGATACCTCGACAACTTCCGTGGCGATGCCGAAACGGTAGCGGGGCTGATGCTCGAAATCCGCCGCGATTTCCTGCGGCAGGGCGAGGTGCTCTACTGCCGCAAGCTGACCCTGACGGCCGAAGCGGTCGACGGGCACCGGATCGACAAGGTGCGCGTGGCGCTCGGGGAGTAAGTATCCGGAGGGTGCCGGAGCCGAATGGGAGGGATTGGAAAAGCAAAAAGCGGCAGTAGAAAAAAACAAGAACAAGAACAAGAACAAGAACAAGAACAACAAAACCATAACCAAACAGCTACTAAAACGATTAATCAAACCGTAATGAAAAAACTGATTTTAATTTTGATGGTGGCGGTCTTTGCCGGGCGGATTTCGGCAGCGGATCAGCCGTCGCAATTGACAGACCAGCAAAAAGCCATGATGACCGCATTCCATGCGGCGACACCCGAGGACATCCACACCTGGGCGCATGAATTGCTCAAGGACGAGTACCGCGGCCGCCGTTCGGGAGATGTCGGTTACGACAAGGCGGTGACTTATGTGATCGACCATTTCAAGAAATGGGGCCTCAAGCCGATGGGTGACAACGGCACATACGAGAACACCTTTGCGCAGCCCTACAACGACGTGCAGAGCGTGGGACACCTGAAAGCCTTTTACCTGTTGGGCAAAGATACCGTCGTGAAAGACTACCTGCCGCGCAAGGATTATTTCCCGACCGCTCTTTCCGGCAACGGCGACGTGACCGGCGAGCTGGTTTATGTGGGTTACGGCGTGACTGCGCCCGAACTCAAATACGACGATTACAAGGGTGTCGACGTGCGCGGCAAGATCGTCTTGTGCGAAGGAGGTTACCCCTATCAGGGCAAAAACCTCGATACGCTGAAGATGTGGAGCGAGCACCAGCGTGCCGGGGCCAAAATCGCTGCGGCGGCCGAGGCGGGTGCGGCCGGAGTGCTCTTCGTGTCGAAATATGCCAATCCTTTTCCCCGCCGTGCGGAGGACGACGTGGTGGTGGCTTTCATCAGCGAGGCTACGGCCAAGGAACTGATGGCCGGTACGGGACGTACGCTCGGCCAGTGGCGTGACCGTTTCAAAGCCTTCAAAGGTAAGCCCGTTTTCACCGGACGTGCCGTGAGCGTGGCGGCCGATACCAAATTCTATCCCGACAATACGACGGCCAATGTCGTCGGCGTCATCGAAGGTACCGATCCGGTACTTAAGAACGAATACATCATTCTCGGTGCGCACCTCGACCACCTGGGTATGCTGCCGGAGATGTATCCCGGTGCGCTGGACAATGTTTCGGGTTCGGTGATTATGATGGCGGCGGCCAAGGCGCTCGCTACCTCGGGCGTGCAGATGAAGCGCAGCGTGATCGTCGTGCTGTTCGCCGCAGAGGAACTCGGCGTGCTCGGAGCCGGGCACTATCTCAAAAGCATGCCTTTCCCGAAAGATAAAATCACCTGCATGGTCAACATCGATATGCTGGGAAAGGGTAACGGCCTGATGGTGAATACGGCGACCGAATGGAAAGATCTGGTACCCTATTTTCGTGACGGATCGGAGAATTGGGCGCGCCGTCCTTTCTCGACGGTGATGAACGATTGGAGCTATGCGACGCGGATGTTCACCGACGGCAATGCGTTCCAGAATGAAAAGATCCCGACTATCGAGATGCGTGCGACCGGCGGTCCGTGGCCGCAGGCTTACCATGTACCCGAAGATACGATCGACCAGCTCGATCCCGTTATTATGGCCGATGCCGCCCGGGCGCTCTGCATCGCGGTGATCAACATTGCGAATAAATAAGTTCCGGTCGGGCTTGGTTTAAACCTAAATAAACAAGGGAACCGCATCGATCGATGCGGTTCCCTTGTTGTTGTACGGTCCGGATTGTACCGGGTTGCCTTTCGCCCGAGGCTGACTTGCCGCCGTTTCCGGTCTTGTGATTCTTATTGTCACCGAAAGTTTGTAAAGCCGGTGAAGTCTCAGGAGGAGGATGACTTTGTCGTTCAGTTATTTTTGTGGCTTATTTCTTCAGCCGGATGTCCTCGTATTCCACTTCGAGGCCTTTGCCGTAGGTGGTCATCGCCTTGCGGCTCATGCCCATGCTCGAGAAACCGCCGTCGTGGAACAGGTTCTGCATCGTTACCTTACGCGTCAGGTCCGAGAAAAGCGTCAGCACGTAGCCGGCACAGTCGTCGGCCGAAGCGTTGCCCAGCGGGGAAACGCGTTCTGCGTAGTCGAGCAGGTCTTCCATGCCCAATACGCCCTTGCCGGCCGTGGTCGGGGTGGGCGACTGCGAGACGGTATTGATGCGTACGCACTTTTCACGGCCGTAGATGTAGCCGAAACTGCGTGCGATCGATTCGAGCAGAGCTTTCGCGTCAGCCATATCGTTATAGCCGTAAAGCGTACGCTGCGCTGCGATGTAGGTCAGTGCGACGATCGAGCCCCAATCGTTGATCGCATCTTTTTTGCGTGCGACCTGAATGACTTTGTGGAACGAGATGGCCGAAATGTCGAGCGTTTTGGCGAGGTAGTCGTAATCGAGGTCGTCGTAGGTGCGTCCCTTGCGGACGTTGGGCGACATGCCTATCGAGTGGAGGATGAAATCGAACTTGCCTCCGAAATGCTCCATGGTTTGGTCGATCAGGTTCTCGAGGTCTTTTACGCTGGTCGCGTCGGCCGCGATCACCGGGGCGTTGCACGCCTTTGCCAGTTCGTCGATTGTGCCCATGCGGATCGAGACGGGAGTATTGGTCAGTACGATCTCGGCGCCCTCTTCCACGGCCCGTTGTGCCACTTTCCATGCGATCGACTGTTCGTTCAGTGCCCCGAAGACGAGGCCCTTTTTCCCTTTAAGAAGATTGTATGCCATATGTTTTTCTATAAATTGGTCGGGGCAAAGGTACTAAAATATCCCGGAAAGCAAACTCCGTGCCGCTATTCGGCTTATGCTGAAATGCTTATCCTGTTTGAGCCGGTGTGCTTTTTCCTGTCGGTACGGGGACTCCGGTGCGTTTTGGCGCGTTCTTTTTTAGTGGGATATGGTCCTGTAACTCCGCCCGGAGGAAAACCCGTGGCCGGGAAGAGAGACCGGTTGCAATGAAAATTACTGCCGCTGGAACAGGTAGGTGATCGTGCCGGACTGGCTCGCGGGAGCCGACGCGTCGACATTGAAGCGCGACAGGCGTGCGGCTTCCAGTGCACGTTCCGAGAGGCATTCCTCGCCGGAAGTGGAGCTCCGCACGCTGGCCGAGGTGACCTTGCCGTTGCGGTTGACGCTGATGGAAACGACCACCTGGCCGCTTCCCTCGCACTGGTAAGCGGGGACGTGCATGTAGGTAAACGTACGCCCGGCCAGCGAAAAAGAGATCAAGACGTTACCTGTGACGCGGACATCCTCCTGTTTTTTGCCCTGGTTGTCCTTGCTCCGCTTGCCGGCGTTGTGCGCGTCGATCATCGCCTGTTCTTCGCGCAGGCCGCGTTCGTAGGCTTCGCGCGAGGCGCGCATGCGCGCCGCCACGGCGTCGGCCTCGTCGGCGATATTGTCCGGGATCGGGCTGCCGTTCGAACTGCCCTGCGAGCCGCCCGAACCGGCCCCGCTGGTGCGTTCGTTCTGGCGGGAGGCTTCGTTGCGGGCGTCTTCGTTGGAAATGGCGTTATGCGCATTGCTCAGGTCGGCCTCCATCTGCCGGCGCTCTTCGGGTGTCAGCTCCTGTTTTTGCTCGGGAGGCGGGGGAACCATGTCCAGGTAGATCGTATGTTGGTCGGGCGGAGCGCCTCCTACGACCAGTTTGGTCGTGACGAAAATGATGCCGAGCACCAGATAAGCGATGATCATCACACAGAGTCCCACCTTGTGTTCGTAGGTCCATGTGCCCAGGTCGACCGGCTGCGGATCGAACGGCAAAACGATCCGGCCCCGCCTCGGATCGCGGGGCGCGGCGGGCTGTTGCTGTCCGGAGAAAGCTGCCTGAGTGGAGGTTGGACGGGGATCTGGATTCATCGCTTTGTTACAAAAGAGAAGCAAAATTACGATTTCTTTGAAAAAAAATAATACCTTTGCACCTAAATTATTTACAAAAATCATGTCGCAGAAACAACAGACATTGAACGGCCCCCTCTCTTTTCAGGGAAAAGGGCTACATACCGGGCTTAATGTACAGATGACTTTCCTGCCTGCCGAGGCGGGTAGCGGGATCCGGTTCCGCCGGACGGATTTGGAAGGGGCTCCCGAAGTGGAGGCCCTGGCCGATTACGTGGTCGACACCTCGAGGGGGACGACCATTGAGCGCAAAGGCGTGCGCGTGAGCACGATCGAGCATGTGATGGCCGCGCTGTGGTCGTGCGGCGTGGATAATGCGGTGGTAGAGGTCGATGCGCCCGAAACGCCGATTATGGACGGTTCGGCCCGCGAATATGCCGAGGCGATCGCCTCCGTAGGGCTTCAGGAGCAGGATGCCGACCGGGTGTACTACGACATCAACGAAAAGACGGTCTTTTCGATCGAGGACAAAGGGGTCGAAATCGCGGCCTATCCCGACGACAAGTTCACGGTCAATGTCAACATAGATTTCAATTCGAAAATTTTGGGCAACCAGTATGCCCGGCTCGACAACATCGAGAATTTTTCCTCGGGAATCGCCCCGTGCCGGACGTTCGTTTTCCTGCACGAGATCGAGCAGCTGTTGCAGCACAACCTGATCAAAGGCGGCGACCTGGACAATGCGATCGTGATCGTCGAGCGCGACATCACGCCCGAAGAGCTCGAACGCCTTTCGAAGCTCTGCAACAAGGCCGATATCAAGGTTACCAAAGGATACCTCAACAACCTCAAGCTGCGCTTCCCGAACGAATGCGCGCGCCACAAACTGCTCGACGTACTGGGCGATCTGGCGCTGATCGGGGTGCGTATCCGGGGCAGCATCGTGGCCAACAAACCGGGTCACTTCGCCAATACCGAGTTCGCGAAGCTGGTGCGCAAGAACATCAAGCGTGATTCGGTGCGGCCTTCCTACCGGTACAATCCCAATACGGAACCCGAATACGATATCAACCAGATCCGGTCGATGCTGCCGCACCGCCCTCCGTTCCTGTTGGTCGACAAAGTGATGCATGTCGATTCGGAACATGTGATCGGCATCAAGAACGTGACGATGAACGAACCGTTCTTCGTGGGACACTTTCCGCAGGAGCCGGTGATGCCGGGCGTGCTGATCATCGAAGCGATGGCCCAGTGCGGGGGAATCTTGGCGCTGCACGATATTCCCGATCCGGAGAACTATTCGACCTATTTCATGAAGATTGACGGCGTGAAGTTCCGCGGCAAGGTGGTTCCGGGCGACACGCTGCAGTTCGAACTGAGGCTGGTGGAACCGATCCGGCGCGGTATCGTGCTGATGGAAGCCAAGGCGTTCGTCGGCGACCAGCTCAAAACCGAGGCGCTGATGATGGCGCAGGTGGCCCGCAATAAAGCATAATAGCACAGAGTTACGAATACATTCATATATCCTTATCCGCAAGCATGATTAGCAAATTGGCTTACGTTTCCGGCAAGGCTCAGCTCGGAGCGAACGTTACCGTAGAACCTTTCGCCTATATTGCCGACGACGTAATCGTAGGCGACGGCTGCTGGATCGGCCCCGGGGCCGTATTGATGGACGGAGCCCGGTTGGGCAGGAACTGTCAGGTGCATACTGCCGCCGTGGTGGCTGGCATCCCGCAGGACCTCAAGTTCAAAGGCGAATATACGACAGCCGAAGTAGGGGACAATACGATGATCCGCGAGAGTGTGACGATCAGCCGGGGAACGGCGGCTAAAGGAAAGACCGTGGTAGGCAGCAATGTGTTGCTGATGGCTTATGTGCATGTGGGACACGATTGTGTGGTGGGCGACCGCTGCATCCTCGCCAATCGCGTATCGCTGGGCGGTGAGGTCGAGATCGACGACTGGGCGATTCTGGGCGGCCATTGCGCCGTGCACCAATTCTCGCGTATCGGCGCGCACGTGATGGTGAGCGGAGGCTCGCTCATCAGCAAGGATATCCCCCCGTTTGTGACGGCGGCGCACAATCCGCTTTCGTTCGTGGGCATCAATTCGATCGGCCTGCGCCGGCGCGACTTTACCAACGAGCAGATCGAGCAGATCCAGGAGATGTGCCGCATCTTGTTCCAATCGGGGTACTCCTACACGAAAGGGTGCGAGTTGGTCGAGAGAGAGATGCCGCAGGGTCCTGAGCGGGATATGATGCTGAGTTTTATCCGTAATTCGAAGCGCGGCATCATCAAACCGTACAATCCGCGCAAAAAAAACGAGGATATCGGCTAAATCCTTTCCGGGGCGGCTGGTATTGCTATGGGCTGCGTTCTTAATCTCCCGTGCGTGTACAGATATTTCTGCATGGTGGGGTCCGGAGTGGTTCGTTCGCCGGATGAAGAAGATCCAAACAGGTTATAAGCTTGTAATATTTCCGCTAATATTCCCGGCGATCGGACGTTCGCCGGGAATATTTTTGTTATTTTACCGGAAAAATTTGACTCATGTCCCCTGCTGCGAAAACCTACTACCCCTATCTGGATAAATTGCGGGTCTTTTTGACCTGTCTGGTTATCTTTCATCATACAGCTATTGCGTTCGGGGCTTCCGGCGGCTGGTACTATAAATCGCCCGACCTTTGGAGCGGCTGGAGCGAGAGACTGATGTCGCTGGTCATGGGGATCGATCAGTCCTATTTTATGGCCCTCTTTTTCTTTATTTCCGCCTGGTTGATGCCCGCATCGTACGAGCGGAAAGGAGCGATGGCATTTGTCAGGGACCGGCTGGTGCGGCTGGGTGTTCCTCTGCTGGTTTTTATCCTGGTGCTGAATCCTGCGTTGGTCGGTATCATTCGGTTCTATAAGGGAGTGCCGGTGGATTGGGTGCAGGTGTTCTTGCACAACCATTACCCGGGCCCGATGTGGTTCGTGCTGACGTTACTCGTTTTCGAATTGTTGTATGTCGTGTACCGCTCCTGTCGCAAAACCGTTCCGAAGATCTCCGCTGCAACTAAGTTGCCGTCCGTCCGGACGGTCGTCGCATTTATTGTGGTGATGGGATTGGTTGCGTTTGCTATCCGGTTGGTATGTCCGGCCGGGAAGAGCTGGTTCGGGTTGCAATTCGGATATTTCCCGTTGTATGTGGGCATGTTTTGTGCCGGTATCGTTGCCTGGCGCGACGGGTGGCTCGAACGGATGCAGGTGCGCAACGCCCTGGGTTGGTTCGGGCTGGCATGGGTCGCCATTGTCGCGTTTGTGGCGTTTTATTTCGTGAACCGTTCGTCCGGAGATTCCGATTCGGGAGGTTGGAACCGGATGGCTTTTGCTTATGCCATGTGGGAGCCGATTCTGTGTGTCGGGTTTTCGTATTTTCTGCTGGCAGCATTCAAACGCTGGGGGAATGAGGCCGACCGGTTCTTCCGGGCTTTGGCCGCCGATAGTTACATGACTTATGTGTTGCATCCGTTTTTCGTCGTGGGAGCCACATTCCTGGCCCAGTGCCGGGGAATGGGGCCGTGGGTAGGAGCGGCATTCGTCTGTGTCGCTGCGATCGTTACCGGATTCGGTGCCGCCCATCTGATCCGGCGGATTCCGGCCGTGCGGCGTTGGGGGTGGTGAGTGCGGCGCGGCTAACTGGACCCGTGCGGCGGACAAGGGATGTGAGCCGGGGCCGGAACTGTACAAGGTCGGCGAATCCATGGCGGGATCGGGGCGGTTCGCCAGGGACGGTTCGTAAGGGGCGTCCGGATAGAAACTCGCCTCAGGTTCGTAGGAACCGGAAAAAGTGGAATAAAATCGGGGCGGAGTATTGTTTTTTATGGGGAAATAGCTATATTTGCACCATATTCTACGCAATGGGATGGGGGACGGTAAGTCCCCCGTTTTGTTAACTATATGAAACCGAATCGATTATGATTGACGCTGTACGGATACGCGAAATCGCCGAGGCGCAGATGGACGGTACCGACCTCTTTGTGGTCGACGTACGCGTTGCGCCGGGGAACGGGATCGAAGTGGTCGTCGACAGCGATACGCAGGTGGGCATCGACCGTTGCGTCGCGCTGAGCCGGGCGATCGAGGCGTCGCTCGACCGCGAGCAGGAGGATTTCGAACTGACGGTCACTTCGGCCGGAATCGGGCAGCCGCTGAGAATGCTGCGCCAGTACCGCAAACTGATCGGCCGCGAGGTCGAAGTGGTGCTCAAGGAGGGCGGTAAGCTGGTGGCCACCCTGATCGATGCGACCGGTGAGGCGATTACGGTGGAATATCAGGAGAAGGCGGCTGTCGAGGGTAAAAAGCGCAAGGAGCTCGTTACCCGCCGGCGCGAGTTGCCGCTCGCCGAGGTCAAATCGACCTGCGAACATCTTAGCTTTAAGTGAAAACATACAAATTCAGAATAAGTTACAGTTATGGACAACCTCAATCTGATAAGCACTTTTGCGGAGTTCAAAGAGCTTAAGAATATCGACAAGAGCACGATGATCGGTGTGTTGGAGGACGTGTTCCGCCACTTGTTGATCAAGACCTATGAGACCGACGAGAATTTCGACGTGATCATCAACCCCGAGAAAGGCGACCTCGAAATCTGGCGGAACCGCACGATCGTCGAGGACGGCGAGGTGGAGAATCCCAACCAGCAGATTTCGCTGACCGACGCCCGCAAGATCGACCCGACCTACGAGGTGGGCGAGGAGGTTGCCGACGAGATCAAACTGGCCGACTTCGGCCGGCGTTCGGTACTGTCGCTGCGCCAGAACCTCGCTTCGCGCATCATGGAGCTGGAGAAGGCCAACCTGTACGAAAAGTACAAGGACAAGGTGGGCGAAATTATCACCGGCGAGGTTTATCAGGTGTGGAAAAAAGAGGTGTTGATCCTCGACGACGAGGACAACGAACTGGTGATGCCCAAGGCCGAGCAGATCCCGAGCGATTTTTTCCGCAAGGGAGATACGATCAAGGCGATCGTTGCCCGCGTCGAAATGCGCAACAACTCGCCGCTGATCGTGCTTTCGCGTACGGCGCCCGAATTCCTCGAAAGGCTGTTCGAAATGGAGGTTCCCGAGATTTACGACGGGCTGATTACGATCAAGAAGATCGTGCGCATTCCCGGCGAGCGCGCGAAGGTGGCCGTCGAATCGTACGACGACCGCATCGATCCGGTCGGCGCCTGCGTCGGCATGAAGGGCTCGCGTATCTATTCGATCGTCAAAGAGCTGCGTAACGAAAATATCGACGTAGTGAATTATACGTCGAATTCGCAGTTGATGATCCAGCGCGCGCTGAACCCGGCCAAGGTGTCGTCGATCCAGCTCAACGAGGAGACCAAAACGGCTGCCGTTTACCTCAAACCGAGCGAAGTGTCACTCGCCATCGGTAAGGGCGGCCTGAACATTCGCCTGGCCAGCATGCTGACCGGTTACGACCTCGATGTGTACCGCGAAGTCGAGGAAGAAGACGTGGCACTCGACGATTTCTCGGATGAGATCGATCAGTGGATCATCGACCAGCTCAAAAGCATCGGTTGCGATACGGCTAAAAGCGTGCTCGAACTTTCCGTCGAGGAGCTGGCCAAGCGTACCGACCTCGAGGTGGAGACCGTCGACGAGGTGATGCGTATCCTTAAATCCGAGTTCGAATAGAGTCGGACGGGGAGATTTTGCAGGGCGCTGCGGATGGCGTGCCGCTCTGCAGTCTGTCGCACCGGGCGGCCGGAGACGGCGGCTGTGCCCATGGGAAATAGCGGGAAAGCCCTGTTTCCCACCGGATATGGACCCCGATAGGGGGCGGTTGTGCGGTATGGTGCGTGCAGAATTGAAAAATTTGAACTATTTTTACACAAAATATAGCTATCGAAGCCCTTATCGAATCCTTTAGTTAGTGATACCCGCGGGAATGATTCCCGGTCGGGGGCCCCGATGCCGGGAGGCGCCCGAGGCTCCGCAAAGCGTAACGCCGAAAAACAATAGCATATGCCAAATGTACGAAGACTGAGACTCCATCAGGTTGCAAGAGAGTTGAAAGTAGGACAGACCACGATTGTCGAATATCTCGAGAAGAAGGGGATTAAGGTGGAAAACGCCCCCAGTACGCTGATCGAGCCGCACGTCTATGAGGTGCTCGACAAGGAGTTCGGCGCCAACAAGGCCGAGACGGTCAACATCCGCGAGAAGATCAATCAGAAGCTCGAGGCGGTATCCCTCGGCAATCGCAAGGACGGCGCTCCGGCCGAGGATGACGCCGACTTCAAGAAAGAGGTGATCATCAAGAGCGGTGTGATCAGCGTGAAGGACGAGGTGGCTGCGATGAGCACCCCGAAAATATTGGGCAAGATAGACCTGTCGGGCAAGAAACCCGCTGCAGCGCCTGCCGAAGCGAAGAAACCTGAGCTTCCTTCGGAGAAGAGCGTCCCGGCGGTTGCACCCGCCGCAGAGCAGAAACCCGCTCCGGCTCCGGCCGTCAAAAGCGAACCGGTTTCGCAGCCTGCCGCCGCGGCGCCTAAAGCCCCGGCGGCGACATCCGTTGCCCCTTCGGCCGCTGCGCCTGTGTCAACCGCCGCACCGGAGGCAACAGCCGCTGCGCCTGCCGCTAAAGCTGCGCCCAAGGCCGTTGCGCCTGCGCCCGCATCCAAACCGGCTGCAGTTGCAAAACCTGCGGCACAGCCCGTGCCCGTTGTTTCGACCCGTACGGCCGATGCTGCGGCGCAGACCCAAACGTATGACGAGCGTGTGGCTGCCGACCAGACGAACCTGTTTCGCCCCAATTCGGAGGAGAACCGCTTGTCGGGACCGAAGGTGCTCGGCAAGATCGACGTGAACCTGCTTGAGAAAAAGGGCGACTTCGGCCGCCGCGAGAAACGCAAGCGCATTACCAAGGATAAGGTCGACCTGAACCAGAAACCGGCTCCGGGCGCACCGCGTACCGACGGCCGTTCCGCAGCGGGTGGTCCCGGTTCGGGCGGAGGCTCTGGCCGCGGATCGTTCCGTGATAACAACAAGAAGAGGGGGCCGAAGGGTGCTCCGAAACCCGCTCCGGTGCACACCGAAGTGAGTGAGGAAGAGGTACAGAAGCAGATCAAGGATACACTGGCCCGCCTGACTTCCAAAGGATCCAAATTCAAGACGGCCAAGCACCGCCGCGACAAGCGCGATGCGGTATCGGCCCGTATACAGGAGGAACAGGCACGCGAAGAACGCGAAAAGAGTATCCTGAAGGTAACCGAGTTCGTTACCGTCAGCGAGCTCGCCTCGATGATGGATGTCGGCGTTACCGACGTCATTACGGCCTGCATGAACCTCGGCCTGATGGTGTCGATCAACCAGCGTCTCGATGCAGAAGCATTGGTGGTGGTGGCCGAAGAGTTCGGCTATAAGATCGAATTCGTCACCGTCGATACGCAGGAGGCTATCGACACCGAAGAGGATAAACCTGAAGACCTGGTACCGCGTCCGCCGATCGTGACCGTGATGGGCCACGTCGACCACGGTAAGACTTCGTTGTTGGACAATATCCGCAAAACCAACGTGATCGCCGGCGAAGCCGGAGGTATTACGCAGCACATCGGCGCTTACAGCGTGAATGTAAACGGCCGCCGTATCACTTTCCTCGACACTCCGGGCCATGAGGCGTTTACTGCCATGCGTGCCCGCGGTGCGCAGGTGACCGACGTGGCGATCATTATCGTCGCGGCCGATGACAGCGTGATGCCGCAGACGGTCGAGGCGATCAATCACGCCGCCGCCGCCCAGGTGCCGATGGTTTTTGCGATCAATAAAATCGACAAGCCGGGGGCCAATACCGATAAAATCCGCGAGGAGCTTTCGGCGATGAATTACCTGGTCGAGGATTGGGGCGGTAAATACCAGTCGCAGGAGATTTCGGCTAAAAAAGGTATCAACCTCGACAAATTGCTCGAGAAGGTGTTGTTGGAAGCCGAGATGCTCGACCTGAAGGCGAATCCGAACCGTATGGCTCAGGGCGTCGTGATCGAGTCAACGCTCGACAAGGGGCGCGGTTATGTGGCGACGGTATTGGTGCAGAACGGTACGCTCCGCGTGGGCGACGTGATGCTTTCGGGTACCTATTCGGGCCGTGTGAAGGCGATGTTCAACGAGCGCGGTACGCGCATCACCGAGGCGCCGCCTTCGACGCCGGTGCTGGTACTGGGTCTCAACGGCGCCCCGCAGGCGGGCGATACGTTCAACGTGATGGACGACGAACGTTCGGCGCGCGATATCGCCAACAAGCGCGAGCAGTTGCAGCGCATGCAGGGGCTCCGCACACAGAAACACATTACGCTCGACGAGATCGGGCGCCGTATTGCAATCGGCAACTTCAAGGAGCTGAATATCATCATCAAGGGCGATGTGGACGGTTCGATCGAAGCGTTGGCCGACTCGCTGATCAAACTCTCGAAAGAGGAGGTGCAGGTCAATGTAATCCACAAGGCGGTCGGTCCGATTTCCGAATCGGACGTACTGCTGGCTGCGGCGTCGAACGCCGTGATCGTCGGCTTCCAGGTGCGTCCGTCCACTTCGGCGCGCCGCCTGGCTGAGAAGGAGGAGATCGAAATACGTCTCTATTCGATCATCTATGATGCGATTAACGATATCAAGGACGCGATCGAAGGCATGCTCGCGCCGGTGATGAAAGAGGAGATCGTCTGCTCGGTGGAGGTGCTCGAAACCTTCAAGATTACGAAGGTGGGCACTGTGGCGGGCTGTATCGTGCGCGAAGGCAAGATTACGCGCAATACCCCGATCCGCGTGATCCGCGACGGCATTGTAGTCTATACCGGCAAGCTAGGTTCGCTCAAACGTTTCAAGGACGATGTCAAGGAGGTCGGCCCGAACCTGGAGTGCGGTTTGAACATCGACAACTACAACGACATTAAGGTAGGAGATATCATCGAAGGTTACGAACAGGTCGAAGTGGCCCGCAAGTAGCGGTTGCCTGACGCGGCTTCCCGCATCCCGCCGGATATCTGTTTTCGTTCGGTACCGGTATCAAAAATATAAGACAGAAGCTTCCCCGACAGTTGCCGGGGAAGCTTTTTTTGTTCGAATGTATAACATTTAGGCTTTTTTTTGTTAATTTTATTCTGCGGGGCAACGGCTCTCCTTCTCTCCTCCGCGTCTCTTACTGACCATAAATTACTAACCTGAATGAAGAGATGAGGAAAAAAACAAACAAAAGTCGCCTGATGCTGGCTTTGTGGCTGGGCATCGCGTGGCCGGCACTGGCCGGAGGCCCGTTTGTCATTAACGGTAAACTGGCGGGAGTCGAAGATGGCGCGGTAGTGAGGCTGTTCCGGCCGGACGGCAGCATGGGAGCTGCCGTGGCGGCGGATACGCTGCGCAACGGTCGTTTCATGCTGTGCGGCGAAGTGGAACAACTTGAAATGCTGTCGATCGCGGTGCAGGGCGAAGGTTTTCCGTCGATGGGACTGAATGTCTGGGTGGAGCCGGATGCGGTCGTGTCGGTCAGCGGGCGCGATAAATTGCTGGTGACCTGGAAGGTGGCAAGTAAGATACCTCAGCAGGCTGAAGCGAATCGCTATATCGATGCGAGTCGCAGCGAATACGTGCAGATGCAGCAGGCGGCGGTTGAATTTAGCGCGCTGGCCGGTGAGGCGGATCGTGCCCGGCGGAGTCGGTTGCTGAAGCGGATGGATTCCCTCCAGATGCTGATCAGGAAGGCGGAGATCGAAATTTTGCAACAGACACCGGTTTCGGAGATATGGCTGGACAAACTCCGTAATCAGGCTGTTGCCGCACGGATTATGAAAGATTATCCGTATCGTGAGGAGGTGCTGGCCCTTTATGAAAAATTGCCGCAGCAACTGCGGGAAACTTCCCGGGGACGCTCGATACGGCTCAACCTGTTTCCGCCGCCCGTAGTGCAACCCGGTGACGAGATGGCCGACGCCGACCTGCTCGACACGCTGGGCCACGTACACCGATTAGCTGATTACAAAGGCAAATACCTGCTGCTCGATTTCTGGAGCATCGGTTGCGGCCCTTGCAGGATGGCCATGCCGGAGATGAGACGAATGGGAGAGGTCTATCGGGATGTGCTGACGGTGATCAGCATTACCCAGGACGGGGAAACCAGTTGGAAAAAGTATTCCGCAGAGCAGGGGATCGAGGGTGTGAACCTGCGGGATCCGGAGAGCCTGACCGGACTGTCGGTTTATTACGGTGTCAAAGGGATTCCCCATTATGTCCTGATCTCGCCCGAAGGAAAAGTGATTACATCGTGGACGGGTTATGCTGCGGGGCAGCTCGAAAAGAAGCTCGATGAACTGTTGCCCGATTCGGTGGGCAGACCTTTTGTAATCGAGGGAAACCTGCAGGGTGTTGAAGACGGCTTGGGCATCGGCTTGGGCCGGGTTGAACCGGGAGGCATCCCTCAAATCGGACAGGATACGATCCGGGGAGGAAAATTTCGCTTCAGCGGTTTGCTGAATGGGCCGACGCACATGGTGCTGATGGGCGATCCCCTGCAGGGATTTTCATTTACACGGCTCGATTTCTGGGCCGGGCCGGGGCGGACGACCGTTGCCGGTGACGACAAGATGATCCGGTCGTGGCGTGCAGAGAGCGATCTGCCCGAACAGACCGAACAGAACCGTTATGCGGATGCCTGCCGGGATGCCGTCCACCGCCAGCAACAGTGCATGATCGAAATTAGGCAGGCCGGACGGGTCCAAACCCCGCAGACCGATTCGCTTTGGGCCGAATACCAGGCATTGCAGCGATTGGTGGACAGTGTTGAAATCGCGATCCTGCAAACGCTGCCCGAAGGCGTTACTCCTTCCGCAGTCTGGATGGATAAACTCTCGACGCAGGCAAGTAACGCCCGTTATGCAAAGGATTATCCATACCGGGATGTCGTCGTGGAGTTGTATGAGGCGTTGAGCGACAGCCAGAAAGGCTCTCCGGAAGGGATCGAGATCGGACACAGGCTCTATCCGCGAAGTCTGAAACCCGGCGATATGGCGCCGGACGGCGTGTTGGCCGATCCGTCGGGTAAATCATGCCGGCTGGCCGATTTCCGTACACCGGACAAATATATGCTACTCGATTTCTGGAGAGTGGCTTGCGCTCCTTGCCACAAATCGGTGCCGGAAATGAAAGAAGTGGTCGAGGAGTACCGCGACCGGCTGACGGTGGTGGCGGTCAACCTCGACGGAATACGAGACCAATGGCTGAAAGCAGCGGCAAAGGACGGTATAACATGGACGAACCTGAACGACCCGCAAGGTTTCGAAGGGTTGCCCTTTTATTACGATGTGTTCGCGGTCCCGACTTATGTGCTGATTTCCCCCGCCGGCAAAGTGTCCGCAATTTGGAGCGGGTATGGACCGGGACTTCTCAAAAAGAACGTCGCAGAAGCGTTCGCGAAGGCCGATGCGGCGTCCGGGCTTATGTCCGCGGAGGCGGATGTTGCCGGGAACTACGACGACATAAGCCCGGTAAAACAGGCCGGAACTTATGTGATCGAGGGGCATGTCACAGGCATTGCCGCCGGAGCCGTATTTTTTCTGATGGACCTGGATTTCGAAGGGGGCTCGTCGATCGCGCGGGATACTCTGCGTGACGGAACATTCAGGTTTACCGGATCCGTCGAGGCACCTGTTAAAATAGGATTGTCATCCCAAGCTATATCTACGATGTTGGAGTGTTGGATCGGCCCGGGTGCGACCACTGCCATTACCGGAGAAGGGCCGTTTCCTGCAGCGTGGAAGATCGAAAGCGACCTGCCTGAGCAAACCGAGTCGAACCGTTACGATGAGGTCTCCCGGGAGATGTCGTTGTTGCGGCAGCAATACCACGCCGAATTCATGTCCATTTACAATAAACTTGACCTGAGTAAGGATTCGGTGCCGCCGCGCCTCTTTTCCCTGCAGACAAGCCGGGATTCCGCGGCCCGGATCGCTGCCAGCCGCGAGTTGGAGTTACTGGCCGTATCGCCGGTTTCGACCGTGTGGATGGACCGATTTGTGAGTCAAGTACAACGGGTCTCTTCTTCTACGAAATCTCAGGGGCGCGATACCGTTCTGACCCTTTATGACCGGCTCGGCGACGGTTGGAAGCAGAGCGAACCGGGCCGGTATATTGCGCTGAAACTCTTTCCGCCGAAAGCGGTCGGAATCGGCGATGAATTTGCCGACGGCGAGTTGTTCGATACTACCGGGGTTGTGCGGTACCTGGCCGATTTCCGCTCCGAGGGCAAATACATGGTACTCGATTTCTGGCATTCGGCCTGCCGGGCCTGTCTGGAGGCGATCCCCGAGATGAATGAGGTGGGAGAACAGTACAAAGACAAGTTGGTTATTGTCGGCATTACGCTCGACCGCAGTCCGGAGGTATGGAAGCGCACGCTTGCCGGGCACCGGGTCTCCTGGCCCGGATTGCGTACGGCCGAAGGCAAAGTGGGATTGGCCGCAAAATACAAGGTGAACGGGACCCCGCGTTATGTGATGATTTCGCCGGAGGGACGGGTCGTAGCCTTGTGGGGCGGATATGGGCCCGGAACTTTCCGGAAAGAGGTGGAAAAAGTATTGCAGCCGGCCGATATGCGGTGAGGCGTGTGTCCCGGAATGGAATCGTGTTATCTGACCCTGACCTGAATATAAACTAACCTAAATATTAATATACACTAACAGAAACCTTTACTGTTATGAAAAAAACACTTGTCGTTTCTATATTCGGCATCGCGGCATGCCTGCTGATGGCGTTTGTTCTTTTTGCGAAGAAAAATATAACGCCGGCACCGGTGCAGCGACCGGCTTCCGCCTGGAAACTGGAAAAATCGAAGGCATGGGTCACCGGACGCATCGCGCTCGACAGCGGCTATGCCAAATCCGTTACACTTACCGCACCTACTTTATCGCTGTCCGGCATGTTCCATACGGAGTTGGCCTATCTGAATGAGGACGACGGAACATTTATGCTGGAAACGGATATTTATGGTCCGCAAAGGGAACACCTGATTTATAGCGGCAACGGCATTCCTGTTTATCTCGAACCTGGCGATACGCTTCATGTCGAATTCGCTTCCAGCGACTTTATGAAAAACAGTGACGGCAAATTCTCTTCGGTGCGGTTCAGCGGACCGAATGCGGCGGTAAATGCCGACCTGTTGGCCTTTGCTGTATATAGGGGGAATGCAAGTTATGATCCGTTTCGCGAGGGAAAGACAGCGGAGGATTTCAGGGCCGGGACTGATGCGTTGTACAGAACCTATCGGGATCAATTGCAGGCATTCACAGTTAAGCGGCAGTGCGATCCGAAATTCTTCGACCTGGCGGATCGGGAGATTACTACTGCGAAGCAGCTGTATACCTGGTATGCGATAGAGGTCAGTGGTGGTGGCCCGCTTCCTGCCAAAGAGGCCCCCGCTCTCTTCGCAGGCAGCGAATCGTCGTTGGATGACCGGAATTTTACTTTCCTGATGCCGTACCTGTATTACCTGGATCAATTGGGGCAGGTCGATATCTGGGGGGCGGATACGGTCGGCAAACCGGAGACGGAGAAGATACAGGTTCTCCGCAACAACTTCGATACGCTCCTGGCCCGTTATCCGGCCGGATTGTCGCGCGATGCGTTGTTGCTGGTTGCGCTGCAACGGCATTACAAACACAAAGAGATCCGCGATGCTCTGTCGGACGTCTATTCCGCTACGGACCGTTATCTCCAAAGCCCGGTCATGCGCGAAGCGTGGGAGGAAATTGTCGCTCCTTACCTGGCTGCCGCCGCGCCGAAACGGAATGTGTACAAACTCGAACTGCGTCCGACCGAACAGTTTATCGCCGATCTGTTCGCACCGTACCGCAACAGCGGTAAGGTGCTGTATGTAGATATCTGGGGAGTGTGGTGCGGGCCATGTCGTCAAGAGATGCCCTATTCGGTCGAACTGCATGAAAAATTGCAGGGGCGTCCTGTCGAGTTCGTCTATCTCTGTACCTCCAGCGATAAAGGGGATTTCGACCGGGAGATCGTCAAATTGGGAATTGCCGATACCGGGAAGAATATTTGGTTGAACGAAGATGAAAGTAGGATATTGCGACACTATTTTGGAGTCAGCGGAACTCCGCACTATTGGATCATCGGCGAGAACGGCGACTTCGTGTCGGAATCCGCAACCGATCCTTCCGATCCGAAAACCTACGAAACGCTGCGGAAGCTGACGGAAAAATAGCGTCGCTTTGCGCGTGACGGTTTCGCGCGTTGGCTCGATGAGAGGAATACGAGAAACGCATCCGGTTAGGATGCGTTTCTCTTCGTGTCCGGGGGTGATTACCCGGGTATGCTTTGAAGAATCGTTGTGTCCGGTCTGGCCCGACTATTCGGTTTTTGAAAAATCGCCGATGCGTGAGACCGGTGCGATGTCCATCGGTGCGAATTCGCCGCGCTGGTACTTGAAGTAGCCCGTGATGGCGATCATCGCCGCGTTGTCCGTCGTGAATTTGAACTCGGGAAGGTAGGTATTCCAACCGCGCTTGCGTCCCTCGGCGGCTACGGCGTTCCGCAGGCCTGAATTGGCCGATACGCCGCCGGCGATCGCGATCTCGTCGATGTCGTACTGTTTCGCCGCCTTGACCAGTTTGTTCAGCAACGTGTCGATGATCGTGCTCTGGAGAGAGGCGCAGAGGTCGGCCTTGTTCTGTTCGATGAAATCCGGATTGTCACGCATCTCGTCGCGCAGGAAGTAGAGGAACGAGGTTTTGAGCCCGCTGAAGCTGTAATCGAGGCCGTCGACCGACGGTTTGGCGAATTTGAAGCGTTGCGGGGCGCCCTCTTTGGCCAGCCGGTCGATCACCGGGCCGCCGGGATAGGGCAGGCCCATCACCTTCGCGCATTTGTCGAACGCTTCGCCTGCGGCGTCGTCGATCGTCGTGCCGATGATCTCCATCTCGGCGTAGTCCTTAACCAGTACGATCTGCGAATGGCCTCCCGACACGAGCAGGCAGAGGAACGGGAAGCGCGGGTGCGGGAGTTCCCGGTCCGGCAGGTCGATGAAATGCGAGAAGATATGTCCCTGCAGGTGGTTGATCTCCATCATCGGTACGTCGAGCGACAGGGCCAGTCCCTTGGCGAACGAGACGCCGACCAGCAGCGATCCGAGCAGGCCGGGCCCGCGCGTGAAGGCGATGCCGTCGATCTCCGAGGCCGAAATCCCCGCCTCCTTAATGGCCGTATCGATCACCGGGATGATGTTCTGCTGGTGCGCACGCGAGGCCAGTTCGGGGATTACGCCGCCGTATTTGCGGTGCACCTCCTGCGAGGCGATCACGTTCGACAGGAGCGTGGTGTTGCGGATGACGGCCGCCGACGTGTCGTCGCACGACGATTCGATGCCCAGGATTGTAATATCCATGCGGGGAATTTATTTATTGGCTATTTTTTAGTAAACTTGTGCATCCGTTCGCGCGCTGCGGGCGGCATCGGGAGTGCATGGGCAAAGTTATAAAAATATTGTTATCCTTCCTATCGGCGACCCTCCTCGCGCTGATCATTTTGCCCATCGCCTGCTCGCTGTTGCTGAACCTTCCTTCGGTGCAGGATTATGCGGGCCGCAAGCTGACCGGATGGCTCAGCGGGAAATTGCAGACCGAAGTGCATGTCGACAAACTGCGGCTGCGGCTTTTCAACCGTGTGACGCTCGACGGGCTGTATATCGAAGATTACCATCAGGATACGATGCTTTATGCCCGGCGTATCGTGGTGCCGTTGCAGAGCCTCAACCCCTTTACGGGCCGTGTCGCGCTGGGGCGTGTCGAGCTCGAGCAGCCGAAGTTCTACCTGATGCAGGACAGTACGGGGCGCACGAACCTCAAACAAATCCTGCTGAAGCTCAAGCGCGAGCGCAAAAAGGAGAAAAAAACGTTCCGGCTGACGGCTGCGGGTGTTGCGATCAGCGACATGGCTTTCAAGCACCTGAAGCTCGAGCGGCGTGACCGCGATTACGGGGTGAATTTTACCGACCTCGATGTACGCCGGTTCAACCTGCGCGTACACGACGTTTCGGTTGTGAACGACAGCGTGAACCTGGCGATCGACCACATTTCGCTCGAAGAGCGCAGCGGGTTGGTGATTGATGCCCTGTCGACACGCAATTTCAAAATTTCCGGTTCCGGGATGCGTTTCGAACGGTTGGCCCTGCGAACTCCCGACTCGCGCGTGGGCATGAACCACCTCTATTTCCGGACCGGTACGTGGAAAGGCTACAACGATTTCCTGGAGAAGGTGGATATTTCGTCGGAGATCGTCGATTCGCGCGTTAGTTTCCGCACGATCGCTTTTTTCGCCCCGACGCTGCGCAACTGGCAGACCGTTTTCGAACATGTGAACGGTACCGTCGAGGGGCCCGTGGCCGCGATGTCGGGCAACCTGACGCGCGTGGATTGCCGCGATACGCGCGTGAGCGTGCGCTTCGGCATGTACGGCGTTCCGGACATTCCCCGCACGCGCTTTACATTCGACGTGGCTTCGCTCGAAACCAACGAGGCGGACGTGGCCTTTATCCTCGGCGATATTGCCGGGCGGACGCTCCAGCCTGCCGATGCGGAGCGGTTGCGCCGGATGGGCCGCATCTCGTTTACGGGACGTTTCGACGGCCTGTTCCGCGATTTTGCGGCATCGGGGCGGCTCGGCATGGATCAGGGAAATGTCAACCTGAAATTGAATTTCAAGTCGCTGCAGGCCCGTACTGCCGGATTCAGCGGCGAGGTGCGTACCGACGGGTTCGACCTGGGTAGCCTGCTGCAAGTGCCCAAGTTGGGCCGGTTCACGCTTGCGGCCGGCGTCACCGGTTCGTACGGGGGCGGCATGCTCAAACTCAAGACGAAAGCCGACCTGCCGCGCATCTATTACAACGGTTACGATTACCACGATATCGAACTCAACGGCGAATTCGACAACCGCAGTTTCCTCGGCGCGATTCAATCCAAGGACGAAAACCTGTCGTTCGATTTCGACGGGCAGCTGGCTTTCAACGATACGGTGCCCGCCTATAATTTCGCGTTGCAGCTCTATCGGGCCGACCTGCACAGGCTGAACTTCAACAAGCGCGATTCGGTGTCGGTCGTGCGCGGCAACCTGGTGGCGGTGGGCTCTGGCTCGACACTCGACAACATGAACGGGGAGGCGACCGTCAGCCACATGGTCTATGTCAACCATCTCGATACGGTCCGTACGGGCAACATCCGTTTCGTCGCGCAGAACAATGCCGAACGCAAACAGTTGGGGATGTACTCTTCGTTTGCCGACGTCGAATTCCGCGGTCGGCTCGGCTACAAAAACCTCTTTTCGTATTTTACCAATACGCTGGTCACCTACCTGCCCTCGCTCGACGAAACTTCGCGCCGCAGGCGTGCCGAGCGTCCCGAAAAACCGCAGGCCGCCACGGTGGATAACTACTACCTGGTCAAAGTCGACGTCAAAGAGGCGAACAACGTGGCCGGTATTTTCCTGCCCGGGCTCGAACTGGCCGAAGGGACGAAGCTTTCGTTCCTGTTCAATCCGCAGAGCGATATTTTCTCGCTCACCTGTACGTCCGACTACATCGAGCGCGGCAATTTCTTCGTCTCGGACCTCAATGTCAGCAGCCGGAACCAGGGCGACTCCATTTCGCTGTACCTGCGCTCGGACGATATTTTCGTCGGCGGGGTCTATATGCCGGATTTCTCGGTGCAGGGCGGTGTGAAGGAGAACCAAATCCGCCTGGCGACCCGTTTCAACAACAAAGAGAACGGTGCCTATGCACTGATCAGTACCGTATCGACTCTCCAAAGCGATCCGCTCAGCGGCATTCCGCAGCTCAGGATACATTTCTATCCTTCTACGTTCGGTACGGATAAACAGATATGGGCGCTCGGCGCAAAGGAGATACTTTACGATTCGACCCGTATGGTGGTCGACAGTTTCATGATGGTCAGCGGCAAGCAGCGGTTGGTGATCGACGGCGTCGCGTCGCACAGCATGGCCGACACGTTGCACCTGAGGATGGATAACTTCGACCTGACGCCGCTTTCGCAGATTACCGACCGGCAGGGCTACCGCATCAGCGGGTTTACCAGCGGTTCGGCCGATATGGCTGCAGCGCTGGGCCGCGGCGTGCTCTATGCGAATATCGCCTTCGACGATATCCGGGTGAACGACATTCCGATGCGCAATACGGTTTTCCGCAGCAAATGGGATTTCAATGCGCAGCGCGCGCTGTTCGAACTGGCGGACCGGCAGCAGCAGACGCCCATCGTCCAGGGCTACTACCAGCCTTCGGAGCGCTATTACCGTGCCGACGTACAGCTCGACAGCATCGACCTGGCGCTGTTGGACCCGGTGCTCAAGGGGGCGATCCGCGACAGCCGGGGAACGGCCAATGCGGCGCTCAGGCTTTCGAATCCCGAGGGGCGCATGCGGCTCGACGGGAGGATCGTCGTCCCATCGTTCCATACGACGGTGGACTATACGAATGTACCCTATACGCTCGACTCGTCGGTGATCGACGTCCGGTCGAACGTGATGACGATGCAGCCCACCACGGTGCGCGACCCGCAGGGACATTCGGCCGGATTCGGGATGAGTTTCGATTTTTCGAACTTGCGCAACCTCGCCTACGACGTGCGCGTCAGGCCCGAAGGAGTGCTCGTGCTCAATACGACGCTGGCCGAGAATGACCTCTTCTACGGCAAGGTCTATGCGTCGGGTTCGGCCACCATCAGCGGGAATAAAAACGGCGTGAACATGAACATCGTCGCCTCGACGGCCGGCAATTCGCAGTTTTTCCTGCCGCTGAGCGGTGCGTCGAATATCTCGGCAGCCGATTTCATCGTCTTCGAAGACCCCGCTTCGAAGCGGCGCACGGACAGCCTGCACCGCATGAGCCGGCGCAAGCAGATCCTGCTGAACCGCAAGGCCCGACTCCGGAATACGGCCCCCTCGCGCATGAATATCAACATGCAGCTCACGTTGCGGCCCGACCTGGAGATGCAACTGGTGATCGACCCCGCTACGGGCGATGTCCTCAAGGGGCGCGGCAACGGAAGCCTGAACCTTTCGATCAGTCCGTCGAACGACCTGTTCACGATTTACGGCGATTACGATATTACCGAAGGAAGCTACAAATTCACGCTGCGCAATATCGTCGCGCGCACTTTCTCTCTTGAACCGGGGAGCAGTATCCGCTGGACGGGGGACCCGCTCGACGCGACGCTCGACATTACCGCCGCATACAAACTCAAAGCGTCGCTTTCGGGGCTGATGGCACCCGGCGACGGAGCCGGGCGCAGTGCGAGCACGTCGGTGGACTGCCTGATCAAACTGACCGACAAGCTGACCGATCCGACGATCAATTTCGATATTCAGCTGCCCAATGCCACGCCCGAGACGCAGGCGCTCGTGTCCCAGTCGATCAACACGCAGGAGGCGATGGCCACGCAGTTCCTTTGGCTGTTGGCTACGAAGAGCTTTTACAGCGAATACCAGAGTTTCGGCACGAGCCTCGCCACGGCCACCGGGGTCGATTTCCTCACCAACCAGGTCAGCAGCCTGATGTCCACCGAACGTTTCAGCCTCGTGCCGAAATATACGCCCAAAGGGGAGCTTTCGTCCGACGAGGTGGGCGGTTCGGTCTACGGCGAGTTGATCAAGGACAAACTGATCCTCGAGGCCGACGTGAACTACGATATGCAGAACAACAAGGCCAGTACGCGGCAGAACAGCATGTCGGGCGACGCGACGCTGAGCCTGATCCTCGACCGTTCGGGCAACCTGCGCGTGCAGGCTTTTACGCGGACGATCGAGGATTTTCAGCCGAACCAGGGGACGCAGGAGAGCGGTATCGGGATTTTCTACCGTGAGAACTTCAACAGTTTCAAGGATCTGGTGCAGCTATTCAAGGACCGTTTCGCGAACATCGCGCGCCGCCGGGCCGAGCGCAAGGCCGCGAAACGGCAGCGCAAGGCAGCAGAGCATGCTGTGCCGGCCGTTGTGAAAACATCCGAAGGGGAGCCGGCCGGCCGGGAGGAGACGCCCGTCCGGGCCGAAGGCGAATAAAGCCATCGGGCGGGTGTCCGTACACCGGGTCGGGTCGGCCGTACCGGCAGTATAGCTGTTTATCTGCCTGTTGTCCGGGCAGGGGTGTGCCGTGGTGCGGCGGGGCAGTATAAATTGCTAACAAATCGTAAACAAAAAGCGACGTTATTTGCGAAAAAACGTATTTTTGTGCGCTGAGGCCGTTCGTTCCCGTAAAGCTCGGGCGTGACGGGTGCCGCAGATGCGGAAAGAACCTTGCGGAAGGCCGCAGCGGAGGTCCTGTCCCGGCACGGATGCGGAACGGTTACCGGTAAAATTATAGTTGGCCGAGAAGTTACTGCCGCCGGGAACCCGGTTCCCTGAACCGGTGCGGGACGGTTGGCGATGAGACAATAAAAACCTGAAAACGATATGAGTATGTTATTGCAAGCGACTGAGGCGGTAGCCGAAACGACTGAAAAAGCCCAAACGATGGGGCTCGGTGAACTTTTCCTGGCCGGCGGTTGGCTGATGTGGCCGCTGCTGGCGCTGGGCGGACTGACGATCTTCATCTTCTGCGAGCGCTTCTGGGCGATCAAGCAGGCTTCGGTGATGGACGTCAACTTCATGAACCGTATCCGCGACCTGATTTACGAGGGTAAGATCGCTGCCGCCGTGCAACTGTGCCGTTCGAGCAGTACGCCCATTTCGCATATGATCGAAAAGGGTATCGAGCGGATCGGCCGTCCGCTGAGCGATGTGAATACGTCGATCGAAAACGTGGCGAACCTCGAGGTGTCGAAACTCGAGCGCGGGCTGCCGTTCCTGGCGATGATCGCCGGCGGTGCGCCGATGATCGGTTTCCTCGGTACCGTGCTCGGTATGGTGCAGGCCTTTATGAACATGGCTGCGGCCAGCGGGACGGTCGATATGAGTATCCTGGCCAGCGGAATGTACGTGGCGATGGTTACGACTGTCGGCGGTCTGATGGTCGGTATCCCGGCCTATTTCGGTTATAGTTACCTGGTGGCGCGCATCGAGCGGCTCGTATTCCAGATGGAGGCCAATTCGATCGCCTTTATGGATATCCTCAACCAGCCGGTTGAGCAGTAAACCTTACGATCATGGCAATTAAAAGAGGTACGAAAGTCGATCCGTCGACCAGCGCTTCATCCATGACGGACCTGATGTTCCAGCTGCTGTTGTTCATGCTGATCTCGACGACGCTGATCAACCCCAATGCGCTGAAGCTGATGCTGCCCAAAAGCTCGAACCAGCTCAAGGAGAAGCCCTATACGACGGTGTCGATCACCAAGGACCTGAACTATTACGTCGAGATGGAACCCGTTTCGCTCGATGGCCTCGAAAGAGCGTTGCAGGCCAAGATGCAGGGGGCCGAGGATCCTACCGTATCGCTGCATTGCGACAAAAGCGTGCCGGTGGACGAAGTGGTCAAGGTGATGAATATCGCCAAGAATAACAAATACAAGCTGATTCTCGCGACCAGTCCCAATTGACGTGCGATCCCGTCCCTTGTGGCCGGGTGACGGCCGTTTTGCCGGTTCTCCGGTCGTTCGGTTCCGATGACAGGAGCCTTGTGGCAGGACCGGAACAAGACGCCGGGCAGGTACCGGAGGCTCCGGCCGGGATGAAGCGGAAGCTTACCGGAAGTTCCAGCGGGGCTGAGAGCATTCCGCGTTTTTGGCTGATGAGCAGAATATGATGAACATTTAAACCCCGTAACGGTGATCTACTTTTATCAACAGGAGGAGAATCGGACGACCGGACGCGTGATCGGCGGCGTGGCCACGCTGCTCTATTTCATTGTGCTGGTGTTGTTGTTTCTGTTGGTGAAGTTCCACCAGCAGGAGGTGACTGCGGCCGAAGGCGGCCTGATGATCAACTTCGGCAATGTCGATGAGGCCGCACCGGGCGCCGATATGGCGCTCAACGACGAGATTGCCGATGCGCGCCAGCAGGAGCAGCAGACCCCGAAAGTCGAAAGCGAGGAGGAGCAGATGACGCAGGACTTCGAGGAGGCTCCCGCGATTAAAAAAGAGGCGAAAAAGAAGGTAGAGAAACCCAAAGAAGAGAAGAAAGTCACTCCGCAACCCAAGCCCAATCCGCAGCCGCCGGCCGAAAAACCGCGCGAAGTGAACCGCAAAGCGCTGTTCCCGGGCCGCACGGCGGGCAGTACCGCTGCGAGCGACGGTACCGGGAAAGGGGCAGGCAATCAGGGTAACCTGGCGGGTGCGGCGAACGGAAGTTTCGACGGATCGGGTACCGGAACCGGCGGTACGGGACCCGGCAGCGGCGCCCCGGGTACGGGGGGGCAGGCGAGTTTGTCAGGCCGCACGCTGGCATCGGCATTGCCGCGTCCCGATTACGGGGCACGCGACGAAGGACGCGTGGTGGTCGAAATTCTCGTCGACCGTAACGGTCGCGTGACTTCGGCGGCATACCGTTCGTCCGGTTCGACGACCAACAACAGCACGCTGGTCGCTGCCGCGCTACGGGCTGCGCGCAACGCCCGTTTCAATGTCGACGACAATGCCCCGCTTTCACAGCGCGGCACGATCACCTACAATTTCCGGATGCAATAGACCTGCTTTTTAATGCGAAGTCTCCTTCCTGGGGCAGAACATTCCCGGTTTTCGATTGATCTCTACATTATGAAACGTCTTTCGCTGATTCTTTTGTTGCTGTTCGCCGCATGGGGCGGTTTGCGGGCGCAGCCTGCACTGACCCTGTTGCAAAAAGGGTATGACCTCGGCTCTATTCCCGAGGATGGCGGTACGGTGAGCCGGGTTTATACGTTCCGTAACAGCGGAAATGCCCCGCTCGTGGTCGTCCGGGCCGAAACGTCGTGTACCTGCACGAAAGCCGACATTTCGAAAAAACCGGTCATGCCCGGCCAGGAGGGGACGGTTACCGTCACCTACAATCCCCGCCGTCAGCACGGTGCGTTCAACAAGGCGATCAGTATCTATACGAATGTGCCCGGTGCGCGCTATGTCGTGACGCTGCGCGGTGAAGTGACCGTGCGTTGAGCTTTCCGGGTATGCGAGGTTATGCCGTACCGTTTTCTGTTGTGTCGTGTTTTCTCCCGCTTAGGTTGTGTTTGGCGGTCTGTGCCGGACTGTGCCAGTTTCTGTGTGGCTAACCGCAGGAGTGTTCGCCAGTTCACGCGGCACCCTGCCGCGTGAGGGGAATGGATCGAAAAGCGCGGAAGCTACGGTATGGTATGAAGTCCGGTAATTTTTTGCCGGCGGGGTGTGTCGTCTACGCGTGTCGTATTTTGTGTTTTGGCGGAGCATTCCGGAACTGGACGGAATCCTGAAAAATAGTTATCTTTGAGAGGCTGCCCGCAACGGAGCGGACAGCGGATATCCGATCGTTATGAATATATTGATTGCCGGTTGCACGGTGTTGCCGATGACCGCTTCGGAGGCCGATGCACACAAATATTTCACCGGGAACATCGGTATTGCCGATGGCCGGATCGCTTTTGCCGGTGCCGATCCGCAGCAGGCGGCGGCATTCCGTGCCCGTTGCGGGACATCGCTGCGCGAGATCGACGGCCGCGGCAAGGTGGCGATGCCGGGCCTCGTCAACCTGCACAACCATGTTTCGATGAGCCTGATGCGAAGCTATGCCGACGATATGCCGCTGATGCCGTGGCTCACCGAAAAGATATGGCCGTTCGAGGCGAAGCTCGACGGGGAGGATATCTACCTCGGGGCGCGGCTCGGAATCGCCGAGATGCTGCTGGGCGGCACGACCACGTTCGTCGATATGTACTGGCATTCCGACCGGGTGGCGGATGCCGTGACCGAAACCGGGATCCGGGGTGTGGTCTGTCCGACTTTCGTCGGGGCCAGTTATGATGCGTTCGAACCCGAAGCGCTGCGCATGGCCGAAAAGTACGCTTCAGGGGGACACGACCGGGTGCAGATCATGCTCGCCCCGCATGCCCCTTATACCTGTCCGCCGGAAGCGCTGAAAAAGACGCTGAAGATTGCCGAACAATACGGCCTCGGCATCCAGATCCACATCAGCGAAACGCTTGACGAACAGCAGACGATCCGCGAGCAGTACGGCAAGACGCCGGTCGAGCACCTGCGTGACGTGGGCCTGTTCGAACGGCCCGTACTGGCCGCGCACTGTGTCTATGTCAACGATTCGGACATCGAGATTATGGCCCGCTACGGGGTTTCGGTCGCTCATAATCCCCAAAGCAATATGAAACTTGCGAGCGGTATTGCGCCGGTCGTGCAGATGCTTGCCGCCGGGGTGAACGTGGGAATCGGTACCGACGGTCCTTCGTCGAACAACGACCTCGATATGTGGGAGGAGATGCGAACCGCATCGTTGTTGCAAAAGGTGGCGACCGCCGATCCTTGTTCGCTGTCGGCTTACCGGACGTTGCAGATGGCTACCGTTCACGGTGCGAAGGCGATCGGCCGGGAGGGCGAACTGGGCGTAATCGTTCCGGGTGCGCTTGCCGACCTGCTGCTCGTGGATATGGAGCGACCGCACCTTTCGCCGCGCAACGACCTGATCGCGAACCTGGCCTATTGCGGTAAGGCGTCCGATGTCGATACGGTGTTTGTCGGCGGCGAAATCGTGGTCGAAGGCGGCAGGTTGCTGACCTCAGATGTGCGTGCCCTGTGCCGCGAGGCCGGGGAGCGCGTGGCCGAGATTAAACAACGAGGATAAAAATATATAAGTAAGTTATAGTCGTATTTGTCGAAGGTACATAAACGCTTTGGACCTTTGAAGAATATGCGTGTTTATTTTATTATTCGTGAGACGGAAAATTTGAAAGGTGTGTCCGTGTGAAGTGTTTGAGGTTCCCGGACCTGTTTCCTGATTTGCTGATTTGGGTGTTAGTTTTTGTCAAGTGGCTAAAAAACAATATATTTATAAAAATATTTCATGCCTGATGCAGCCAAGGGGATTATTGCAGTATCGCTTGACTGATCATCGCATGATAAGGTGTTTTATTCGATATATAGTGTGAATTTAATCACAGATAAATACTACTAACCTTAACTTTTATCACGATGAAAAAAATTCTGTTTTTTATACTGGTATTTACAAGTAATTTGTGTTTTGCCCAGATTGAAGTCCAGAAAGAGGAATTACTCGAACATCAGGGGATAGTGACTGTTAGCGGGAAAAGTGCGAATGCAATTTACGATCAGCTTAAAATATGGGCTGTGACTCAATTCCCTAATGACAGTGCTGTACAGCTAGACGATAAAGAGAACGGCAAATTGATACTTAAGGGAGAGCAAAGTTTTTCATTCAAAGCGGGGATCGGGCATGTCCCCGGACGTGTCCACTTCACACTTACGATGGAGGTGAAAGACGACCGTTATCGGTATACTTATGTGATTACCGATATAACGAGCGATATGGATAATGGGGCTTCGATGCTTCCGTCCCTGAAGCGCCATCCCAATAATGGCAGGGTTAAAACTGTTATGAATACGATAAAAGATTCTTTGAATGATTTGATACAGAAATCTTATCGTTCATTTGATACTTCCTCGGACGCAAATTGGTAAGAGTGGGGCTGAATGGTCTGAGAAAGCCGGTACAATGACCGGCTTTCATTTTTATTAGAAGCGGAGTATACGATTATTTTTTCAGGCTGTCGAAATAGTCGTTCAGCAGGTCGCGCGCGGCGATGAACGAACTCTTTTTATCCGAAAGGACCAACTCTTCATTTTCCTTGAGATGCGCTTCGACCTGCGGGTTGCGGTAAAAGTTTTCACGCAGTGCCTCGTTGATCGTTTCGTACATCCAGTATTTGGCCTGCCGGTGGCGGTTGCGCTGGTAGTAGCCGTTCTGCTTCGTGAACTTCAGGAAGTCCTCGATGCCGTTCCAGATATCGGAGAGCCCGTTGCCTTCGGTGGCCGAGCAGGTATACACCCGAGGACGCCATCCCGAATCGGGCATCGGAAAGAGGTTCAGCGCATTGAGGAAGTGGCGCTTGGCCAGCTCTGCGCGCTGCTGGTTGCCACTGTCGCACTTGTTGATCGCGATCATGTCGGCCATCTCCATAATGCCGCGTTTGATTCCCTGCAATTCGTCGCCGGCTCCTGCGATTTGGATCAGCAGGAAGAGGTCGACCATCGAATGGACGGCCGTTTCGGACTGGCCGACACCGACCGTCTCGATGAAAATCACGTCGAACCCGGCCGCTTCGCACAGGATAATGCTTTCGCGCGTTTTGCGCGCCACGCCGCCGAGCGATCCTGCCGACGGGGAGGGGCGGATGAAGACCGACGGGTTGTGCACGAGCTGCTCCATGCGGGTCTTGTCGCCGAGGATCGAGCCGCCGCTGCGTTCCGAACTGGGGTCGATCGCCAGCACCGAGAGTTTGTGGCCTAGTGATGCGACTATTTCGCCGACCGCTTCGATAAAGGTCGATTTTCCGGCGCCCGGAACCCCCGTGATGCCGATGCGTACCGAGTTGCCGCTGTACGGCAGGCAGCGTTCGATGATCTCCTGCGCCTGCGCGTAGTGTTCGGGCAGCAGGCTCTCGACCAGTGTGATCGCCTGCGCGAGGATCGTGATGTTGCCCTCGCGGATGCCTTTGATGTAGTCGTCGGTGGAGAGCGTATGACGTTTGCGGCGCTGGAAATACGGATTTACGATCGGCGGTTGCACGACGCCTTCGTTGACTTTCAGCGCGCTGTCGTCATGCTCTTTGCAGTGGATATCTTCGTAGTGTTTCATATCGGAATGGCTTTGGACGGAACGGTATCGGGACAGCCGCCTTGGTTTCGGGCGTTTTTGCCGCTTTGCTGCCGTTATTCGGAGCACTGGCAGCATAGTGCCTCCGCTGCGGGCGCTTTTGTCTGCAGACGGCGCTGTCCCGGGTTATGGAATGTTACCGAATCACCGGAGTATAGCATGTATTGGACCCGGATTTGCGGTACATTTCCCAAAGCACGAAAATACCAATTTTTATTCTGAAAACTTCGCAAACCGTCGAAAAATTGTGACCTTTGCCCCATGAACCGGAAGATTCTCGCACTGGCGATTCCCAATATTATTTCGAACATTACCGTGCCATTGGTGGGCATGGTCGATATGGCCATCGTCGGCCACCTGGGGGTCGATTCGCTGATCGGCGCGATGGCCATCGGCGTGGCCATCTTCAACTTCATCTACTGGAATTTCGCCTTCCTGCGCATGGGAACCAGCGGGCTCGTGGCGCAGGCCTACGGTGCGCGCGATTTCCGCGAAGTGGGCTCGGTGTTCGTCCGTTCGGTAAGCGTTGCGCTTGCCGTTGCGCTGTTGCTGCTCATTGCCCGTTACGGGGTGGGGCACCTCGCTTTCCGGATGATGGACGGTACTCCGGAGACGATGCGCGAGGCGGCCGAGTATTTCTATGTGCGGCTGTGGGCCGCGCCCGCTACGCTGTCGCTCTTCGCGTTCCAGGGTTGGTTTATCGGCATGCAGAATTCGCGTTTCCCGATGTACATTTCGATCATCGTCAACCTGCTGAACGTCGCGTTCGGGTTCTGGTTCGTCTACGGCCTGCACTGGGGGATCGCGGGCGTCGCATGGGGTACGGTCGTGGCGCAGTACGGCGGCCTGGCTACCGCTTCGGCGCTGTGGCTGGTCTATTACCGCCGTTTCATCGGATATGTCGACCTTCGTACGAGTTTCAATATGCGGCCGATGCTGCGGTTTTTCCGCGTCAACCGCGATATTTTCCTGCGCACGGCCTGTATCGTCGTAGTCTATACTTTCTTTACGTCCGCATCGTCGGGTATGGGCGATGTGATGCTTGCGGTCAATGCGCTGCTGATGCAGCTCTTCACGCTCTTTTCGTACATGATGGACGGCTTCGCATTTGCGGCCGAATCGCTGATCGGGCGCTATGTCGGCGCCCGGAACCCGGCGATGGTCCGGCGCGCGTTGCACAGCCTGCTGCTGTGGAGCGGGGGTGCGGCGCTTTGCTATGTCGGGATATACGCTTTTTTCTGGCGCGATCTGTTGGGGCTTTTCACCTCGTCGGAGGCGATTCTGTCGGGAGCTTCGCATTACATACTTTGGGTGATTGCCGTGCCGCTGGTCGGTTTCGCCCCATTTTTGGTAGACGGTGCGCTGATCGGCGCGACCGCTACGCGGGTAATGCGCAATTCGGTTTTCCTTTCGATGGTGGCCTTCTTCGCCACCTATTATGCGCTGCGCGTTGCGGCGGGCAACAATGCGCTGTGGCTCGCCTTCATGGTTTTCCTCGTATTGCGGGGCGTGCTCCAGTACTTCATGACCGGGCGGCTCAGGCGGTTCTGACGGGTTTCCGTGCCGAGTTCGTTGACGGCTCCCGGAACGCCTGTGGAATCAGGGCGGTCACCGGTTTCTTAGCTTTCGCGCAGCTTGCAGGAATGTTTGCCGTGAAGGTCAGTAATCGGCTTTGCGCACGACGATCTCGTCGATGAAAAACAGGGCATCGTCGCCCGCATAGTAGTGCCAGGCGGGGCACAGCTCCATCGCTTTGACCCGGACACGTACGTAACGCACCGGACGCGGTGCGAAATCGCAGTCGAACTGCTTGATGCCGAAAAACGGTTCGCGCAGGACGGTGTTGGTTTGCCGGCCTGCGGTTTGGTACCGTTTGCCGTCCGTGGAAGTGTATACCTCGACGCTTTCGGGCAGGAATGCCGATTCCCAGAGGATTTGCAGGAACGATGCGTCGACGTGGTAGACCGGTTGGACGGTGTCCAGGTCGATATAGAAATCCACCTCGGGCTGGTAGTAGCCGAGCCATTGGCTTCGGTAGATCTCCGTGCCGCGAACGCCGTCGGTGAGCAGCTGTGTGCCCTGTCCCTGCGGGTTACGGTTTTCCGCGACCGGGACGCTGGCCCGGACCGGTTTGCCGAAAGCGAGGTTGTCGACCTGTTCGACCTGTGCGCTGCGGAGCATCTGGCGCAGGTAGGAGTCCGGTTCGTTGTGCCATTCGCAGACGTTCTTCACGCCGTTCAGTTTGCAGGAGGTCACGAAATCGTGCAGTTTGTCGAGCCATTCGCGTTTGACCTGCCAGTGCCCTCCCACCTCTTCGAGGTAGCCTTCCGGGCCGTAAGGATCGGTGCGGCTCAGTTCGAGCTGGGCGAATTGCACCGGCTGGCGCGTGTAGTGTACGCGGCGCAGCAGTGTCGTGTCGCCCGCCACGGCCGCTTCGGCCCGGTCGAGGATCGCGAGGTAGCCGCGCAGTTTGTCGGGAGCGAGCCAGCTGCCGGCGAAATCGGTCGTATAGTTGAAAATCCCGAACGGCTCGCCCGATGCTTCCCGGTTTTGCCGCAGGAGGTCGATATATTCGCGGATGATGGGCCCGGCGGCACCGTAATAGCCGTTGAGGAAATCGTTCATCGTCGCGTCGAAGTCCAGCTCGGGATCCCACAGCAGTTTCGCGGCCAGATAGCCGCGCAGTTGGTGGAACTCGCTGCCCATCGGGCCGGAGCACTGCTCGAAGAAAATCTTGACGCCGTTTCGGACGAAATATTGGATGTTGGACTGCATCACGCCGAAGCCCGGCGTCGGCATTTGCAACTCCTTGAAGCTGCCGCAGTAGTCCCATACGAAAATGTTGTCGGTCAGCGCGGCCCAGGCCTCCATGTCGCGTCGGAAGTCGGCGCTGCCCGGATCGTCGGCGATAGGCATGTGACGGTCGCACTCGATGCTGCAGAACATGATGTTGACGTTCGGGGCGGGTTTGGTTTTGGGAGCTTTGCGCGAGTAGAGGTAACCCAGCGTCGAGATCGTTTTGTTGGGGAAACGTGCGGCCACTTTGTTTGCGAAACGGACGACCGACCCGGCCGGGCTCTCCTCTTCGGCATCTATTTTGGCACATTCGGGACAGGTACAGTAGCCGTAGTTGTCGTTTGCGCTGACCGACCAGTATTTCGCTTCGGGGTTCGCCGCGATCCGCCGCGAGAGTTCGTCGCAGACGATTTCGAGCACCTGCGGGTTCGACAGGCAGGGTTGCGTGGCGACCCGCCGGCCTTTGACCATCGCATAGTATTCGGGGTGCTGCGCGTAGTATTTCTCGGGAGGCAGCAGCGTGTTGAACGTGTGGACGAAAAGCCCGAATTCCGAGATGCGGCAGTCGAGTTCGTGGTTGAGTTTGTGCCAGTCGAGGTAGAGCGAATCATACGGCATCGTATAGGTGTAACGCGAGGTGATCTGCGGAATCTGTTCGTCGTCGAGCGGCACGCCGATCCTCAGCTTTGCGGTGTGCGGCACCGCGACCGGTTCGGCGGTGTATTTGCGGCAGCCGAAATACTTTTCCAGCAGTGTGTAAACGCCGTAGAGCGCCCCGTGGCGCGGGCCGCCGTAAATCGCGAGCCGCTTTCCGTCGGTGCGGATCACGAATCCGTCCTCGCCGAAGCGTGCGAGCGAGTCGTCCCGGAGGCGGTTGGTGATTCCGATCAGTATCTCCCGGTCGGTCGGCGGTGCGGTGTCGGAAACGACAGGCAGTTCGGCCCCGGAAATTTCGAACAGGTATTTTTGCAGTTCCGATGCGGCTTTCGCTTCGGTGGCCGTTGCGGCGGCGGGTTTGACGATTACATAATCGTTCAGTACGATGCTTTTCGAACAGGCGCCGAGCAGCAGCGACGCCAGCACGCCGATTAGGGAGAGTTTGGTTTTCATGGCAGGGAGAGAAGCAGATTGGATGAGAAATATAACCGGCTCCTGTCCGGATAAAACCGGGCAGGAGCGGTGTACGATAGAATGTACACCGCAAAAATACCAGCCCTGTCGGTTTTATGCGGTTGCATACGGCGGATGCACTTTGGCCGGGCACGATATGCGGATGCAGGGGGTACAGAACCGCGGGTACAGGTGTGTGGGTACCCGTATTCTCAATAGGTCTGCGCCGCTATTGCTCAGGTGCGGTGCAGGCGCAGAGCGGAATTTTGTCGATGCGGCGTTGGTGGCGTCCTCCTTCGAAGTCGGTGTTGAGGAAGGTTTCGACGATTTTCACGGCCGTATCGTTGTCGATAAAGCGGGCCGGCAGCGAGCAGATATTCGCATCGTTGTGTTTGCGGGCCAGCTCGGCGATTTCGGGCTCCCAACAGATGGCCGCCCGGATGCCTTGGTGTTTGTTCAGCGTGATCGTGATGCCGTTCGCACTGCCGCACAGCGCGATGCCCCGGGGCAGTTCGCCCTTTTCGATCGCGTTGGCCAACGGGTGGGCATAGTCCGGATAATCGACGCTTTCGGGACTGTTCGTGCCGAAATCATACACGTCGTACCCTTTCGAGCCGAGGTAGCCGACCAGGAACTCCTTGAGTTCATATCCGGCGTGGTCGCAGGCGATGCCGAGTTTGTTGTTGTCCATATCGTTGAAGGTTTATTGAGCTTTGGGTTGGTGCGATAGCTTTTGATTGGCTCCGGAAGAGCGGAGGGGAATCGTGCGGGTGGGGAATGGAACAAAAAATGTTCCGGAGTAGGGTTTCCCGTCGCGCGTTTCCGCCTATTTGTGCCGGCGGGTGAGTTCCTCTTCGATGTCGGTGAGCGAAAGCCCCTGGTTTTCGAGCAGCACGAGCAGGTGGTAGATCAGGTCGGAAGCCTCGTACACGAGCCGTTCGTTGTTGCCGTCGATCGCTTCGATTACCGTCTCGACGGCCTCTTCGCCCACCTTCTGCGCGATCTTGTTCACGCCTTTGGTGAAAAGCTTGGTCGTGTAGGAGCCTTCCGGCATCTCCCGGTGGCGGCCCTGGATCACGCTTTGCAGCTCTTTGATGAACCCTTCGGTCTCCCGGCCGTTGAAGCAGGTTTTGCTGCCGGTGTGGCAGACCGCTCCGGCGGGAATTGCACGGATCAGCAGCGTGTCGTTGTCGCAGTCTTTGGCGATGCTTTTTACCGTGAGGAAGTGGCCGCTCGTTTCGCCCTTTGTCCAAAGGCACTGGCGGGTACGGCTGTAGAAAGTCACCTTGCCGGTGGAGACGGTTTTCTCATAGGCTTCGGCGTTCATGTAGCCGAGCATCAGCACCTGCAGGGTGTTGTCGTCCTGGATGATTGCGGGAACCATGCCCTCGCAGTTTTTCGTCGTGTCTAATTCGCTGAATTTTATCATGGTCGTTTCGGTTTGATGCGGTTGTGTGTTGCGGATGCGGTTTTGGCCGGATCCCCGTGTGCGTGTGGGAGGGCCGGTACTGTCACCCAAAGGTAATTAAAATTTCGTCAGCCTGACCGGAATACGTTGCTTTGCCAGTTCGCGTTTGAGCACGGGGATCGGGATTTCGCCGTAGTGGAAAATGCTGGCGGCCAATGCGGCGTCGGCCTTGCCGAGGGTCAGTACGTCCGCGATGTGCTGTGCGGTGCCTGCGCCGCCCGAGGCGATCACCGGGATCGACAGCATTTCCGAGAGCTGTGCGTAGGTGTCGCACGGGTAGCCGTTCTTCGTCCCGTCGTGGTCCATCGAAGTGAAGAGTATCTCGCCCGCACCGCGCTCCTCGGCCTCCTTCGCCCAAGTGAAGAGCTCGCGCTCGGTGAGGTTGCGACCGCCGTGGGTTGTCACGCGCCACTGTCCGTCCACCGTTTTCGCGTCGATCGCTACGACGACGAACTGGCTGCCGTATTTCGATGCGATTTGGCCGATTAGCTCCGGGTTGCGCACGGCGGCGCTGTTGATGCTGACCTTGTCGGCCCCGGCCCCGAGCAACCGACCGGCGTCGTCGACCGTACTGATCCCTCCGCCTACGGTGAACGGGATGTTGATATTCCCTGCGATGCGGGTCACCAGTTCTGCGAAAGTCTTGCGTCCCTCGAATGTGGCGCTGATGTCGAGGTAGACCAGTTCGTCGGCTCCCTCTTCGGCATAGCGGCGCCCGAGGGCGACAGGATCGCCCACTTCGCGCAGTTCGAGGAAATTGATGCCTTTGACGGTTTCACCGTCTTTGATATCGAGGCAGGGGATGATGCGTTTGGCTAACATGTGTATTGGCTTAGGTGGTTGCGGATTGTCGCGGGTTGTTTATCGTGCTGTTACCCGGAGTTGGTCGAACGAGATACGTCCTTCGTAGATCGCTTTGCCGACGATGACGCTGCGCAGTCCGAGGCGGTCGAGTTCCTCGATATCGCTCCATGAACCGATGCCGCCGCTGACGGTGATGTCTATCTCCGGGAAAGCGGCCTGCAATTTCGTGTAGAGGGAAGTCGAAGGACCGCTGAGCATACCGTCCTGCGTGATGTCGGTGCAGATGACCTGTGAAAGCCCGACGGGACGGAAGTGCTCGATCAGCTCTTCGACGCCCATGGTGGCGGTCTGCTGCCAGCCGTTGATCGAGATCAGCCCGTCGCGCGTGTCGGCGCCGAGGACCATCCGCTGCGGGCCGAAGTCGGCGAGCCAGCGGGAGAACATGTCGGGCTGCGTGGCTGCGATGCTGCCGCAGATCGCACGCTTCGCGCCGCTCGAAAAGACCGCTTCGAGCGCCTCTTTGCTCTTGATGCCGCCGCCGTACTGTACTTCGAGCGGTGTGCGCGAAACGATGCGTTCCAGTACCGCCAGGTTGACCGGATGCGACGCCTTCGCACCGTCCAGGTCGACCAGGTGCAGCCGCCGGATACCGCAGTCGGCATATCGCAGCGCCACTTCGAGCGGGTCTTTGTAATAAGAGGTTTTGCGGTCGTAATCGCCCTGCGTGAGCCGGACACACTCGCCGCCGATCATATCGATGGCCGGAATTATAGTGATCATAGCTTGGTAAGATGGATTGTTGAGGTACGGAGCATGGTTCTGGTTACAGGGTCAGGAAATTTTGCAGGATTTGAGCGCCGATCGAGGCACTCTTTTCGGGGTGGAACTGCGTGCCGTAGAAATTATCCTTGCGGATCGCGGCGCTGAACGGCACGCCGTAAGTGGTCGTGGCGATCGTGTCGGCGTTCACCTCCGGCGCAAAGGAGTGTACGTAGTAGACGTAAGCGCCCTGGTCGATGCCGGTGAAAAGTCCTGAACGGAGATTCTCGACGCTGTTCCAGCCCATGTGCGGAATTTTCAGCCGGCCTGCCGGGCGAAGTATGGTGGCATCGGCAGGGACGTCGGCCTGCCGAGCGGAACAGGAGTCTGCATCTGAGAGAGGGGCTGCGGTGCCGGTTGCGTCCGGGAGGAGGATTCCCGCTTCAGCGAACAGCGTGTCGAATTTGCGTACGCGGTTGTCGAAGATGCCGATGCAGGCGGTATCGCCCTCTTCGCTGCTTTGGCAAAGCAACTGCACGCCGATACAGATGCCCAGCACGGGTTGGGTGAGCGAGCGGATCACCTCGACGAGGCTCCTCTCACGCAGTTTTTGCATCGCGCTCGATGCTTCGCCCACTCCCGGCAGCAGGACCCGGTCGGCGCCGCGGATTTCGTCCGGCGATGCGGTAATCCTGTATTCGGCGCCGAGTCTTCCGAGCGCATTGGCTACCGAGCAGAGGTTCCCTGTGTCGTAATCGATGACTGCTATCATAAATTGTTGTCGTTTATCTTGTTGTCAGGTGCCGGGACTTACAGTACGCCTTTGCTGCTGGGCAGTTCGAACTTGAAACTGTTGCGCGATGCGGCCATGCGCAGAGCCCGGGAGAAAGCTTTGAAAATGCCTTCGATTTTGTGGTGCTCGTTTTCGCCTTCGGCCGTGATGTGCAGGTTGCACCGGGCTGCGTCGGCGAAGCTCTTGAAGAAGTGGCGGAACATCTCGGTGGGTACGTCGCCGACCCGTTCGCGGCGGAAAACGACATTCCAGGCGAAATCGATCCGGCCGCCGAAATCGATGAGCACCGTAGCGTCGCACTCGTCCATTGGCAGGCAGTAACCGTAACGCTCGATGCCGAGTTTCGAGCCGAGCGCCGCGTACATTGCCTCGCCCAGCACGATGGCCGTGTCTTCGATCGTGTGGTGTTCGTCCACCTCCAGGTCACCCCGTACCGTCACCTCGAGCGTGAAGCCGGCGTGGTGTACGATTTGGTCGAGCATGTGGTCGAAGAATTTGAGCCCTGTATCGATATGCGAAGGCCCTCCGCCGTCCAGGTCGAGCCGTACCGAAATGTCGGTTTCGCGGGTTTTGCGGCTGATCGCTGCAGTGCGTTCCCCTGCGCGCAACAGCTGCCATATCTTGTTCCAGTCGTCGGTAATCAGCGCGCAGTAATCCGTCAGTCCGGTTTCGGCGAGCATTCGGCGCCCCTCTTCGGCCGGGCGCAGCAGGATGCCGCGCGCACCGAGGTTTTTCGCCAGTTCGATGTCGGTGACCCGGTCGCCGATTACGTACGAGGCCTTCAGGTCGTATTGCGGATTGTCCAGGTACCGGCCGAACATGCCTGTGCGCGGTTTGCGCGTGGGGGCGTTGTCGGCGGGCATCGAACGGTCGATCAGCTGTTCGTCGAAACGAATGCCTTCGCCCGCAAGGGTGGCGAGCATCAGGTTGTGCGCAGGGTGAAACGTCTCTTCGGGAAAGCTCGCGGTGCCGAGTCCGTCCTGGTTCGTGGCCATTACCAGCTCGTAACCGAGCGTGGCGATGCGACTCATCGCGGTGATCGCGCTGGGCACGAAGCGCAGCTTTTCGAGCGAATCTACCTGGTAGTCCACCGGCGGCTCGACGATCAGCGTGCCGTCGCGGTCGATAAAGAGTACCTTCTTGGGTTGTGGCATGGGGTATTTTATTGCGGGCCGGGGCCCTTCGGTTTGACTCGGTTCCGATTCCGCCGGCGGGCGGAACGGATGGTATGCCGGGATTGCGTGCCGCCCTTGTTTGCGAGGCTGTTTATTTTCCCGGGGTGTTTTTCTTTCGCGGGCGACGTTTGCCTAAGCAATGTTTCCCGGGGAAATCCTGCAAGACCTATAGGGGAGATGCACGGGGTCCGACAGGCGGTTTACAGCTGGGCCATCACCTCCAGCAGCCGCGTGTTCTCCTCGGGCGTGCCGATGGTGATGCGCAGGCAGCCCTCGCACCCTTGCATGCGCGAACGGTCGCGGACGATAATCCCTGCGGCGATCAGCCGATCGTAGACCTTGCGCGGTTCGTCGACTTTTACCAGCACGAAATTCGCGTCCGACGGGTAGAGTTTGCGCACGACTTTCATCGGTTGCAGCGCTGCGGCGACCCGTCGGCGTTCGGAGAGTATCTCGGCCACCTGCGCGGCGGGCGACCCGGCGAGCCGTTCGAGGACGGTCTGCTGTGTGGGACCGTTCACGTTGTAGGGGTACTTGACATTCGACAGCGTAGCGACGATCAGCGGGTCTGCGAAGGCCAGTCCCAGCCTTAAACCCGCCATGCCCCATGCCTTCGAGAGCGTTTGCAGTACGATCAGGTTCGGAAATTCGCCGAGGCGCGAGAGAAAGCCCGGCTCTGCGGCGAAGTCGATGTACGCTTCGTCGAGCACCACGATTCCTGCGAATTCGCGGATGATCCGTTCGATGGTCGCCGTGGGGAAGCTGTTGGCTGTCGGGTTGTTCGGGGAACAGAGCCACAGCAGGCGGGTGTTGGCATCCGTTGCGGCGAGCAGCTTGTCCGCGTCGAGCGAAAAATCCTCCTCGAGCTGTACTTCGCGCACCTCCACGTCGTTGATTTCGGCGGCCACTTTGTACATGCTGTAAGTCGGGGCGATGGCTACGGCGTTGTGCACTTTCGGTTCGCAGAATACCCTGTAAACCAAATCTATCGGTTCGTCCGAGCCGTTGCCCACGAAGATGCTTTCCACCGGGACGCCCTTGATCTGCGAAAGGCGTGCCTTGAGCGCCTTCTGGCGCGGGTCGGGGTAGCGGTTGACACCGTTGTCGTAAGGATTTTCGTTGGCGTCGAGGGCTATGCTCAACTCGGTGCCCTGGTAATCGTCGCGCGCGGTGGAGTAGGGCGCGAGGTTGCGGATATTCTCCCGTATGAGATTGCGTATGTCCATGGTTTGTCTGTTTGTGCCGCCGGGGCGGAGTTTGTTTCAGCGGCAGTCTGTCGTCCGTTCGGGGATGGCTCGTTGCCGGTTTTACACTGTTTTGTCAGGCCCCGTTTGTTAGGCCCTGCCGCCGGGCGATTGCTGCGGTGGGCGATAACCGGGTTCCGGTCGTGGCGCCGATTTCATTCCAGTTTCCGGAGCCGGAGCGTAACCGCGTTTTTGTGCGCCCCGAGTCCCTCGGCCGCGGCCATCGTTTCGATCACGCCGCCGATTCGCTGCAACCCTGCGGGGGAGATCTCCTGGAAGGTGATTTTGCGCATGAAGCTGTCGAGGTTTACGCCGCTGCACGAACGTGCCCAACCGTACGTCGGCAGTGTGTGGTTCGTCCCCGAGGCATAGTCGCCCGCGCTTTCAGGCGTGTAATTTCCGATGAAAACGCTTCCTGCGGCGGTAATCCTGCGGGCCACCTCCCACGGGTTGTCCATCGAGATGATCAGGTGCTCGGCAGCGTAGGCGTTCGCAAATTCGACCATCTCTTCGGGCGTGTCCATTACGATGATGCGGCTGTGGTCCAGTGCGCGGGATGCTATCGCCTCACGGGGCAGTTCGGCGAGTTGCCGTTCGACCTCCCGGACGACCCGTTCGGCCAGTGCACGCGACGAAGCGACCAGCATCGCCTGGGAGTCGGGGCCGTGTTCCGCCTGTGAGAGCAGGTCCGATGCGACGAAAGCGGGATCGGCCGTTTCGTCGGCCATTACCAGCACTTCGGACGGACCTGCGGGCATGTCGATCGCGGTGAACTGCGAGACCTGCTGTTTCGCTTCGGTGACGTATTGGTTGCCCGGACCGAAAATTTTGTCGGCTTTCGGAATACTTTGCGTGCCGTATGCCATCGCTGCGACCGCCTGTGCTCCGCCCGCCTTGAAGATATGCGTGACGCCGCAGAGCTGTGCGGTGTAGAGGATTGCGGGCGAGAGTTTGCCCTGTTTGTCGGGCGGCGAGCAGAGTGTAATCTGCGGACATCCGGCGATGCGGGCCGGGATGGCAAGCATCAGTACGGTCGAAAAGAGCGGGGCCGATCCGCCGGGGATATAGAGCCCGACGCTGCGGATCGGAACGGCTTTCTGCACGCAGCGCACGCCCGGCATCGTCTCCAGGTCCACGCCTTCGCCCTGCTGGGCGGCGTGGAACCGTTCGATATTGTTTTTGGCCGTGGCGATAGCCGTTTTAAGTTCCTGTGGGACGAGGCGCGAAGCCTCTTCGATTTCGTCCGCGGTGACGGCCGGCGAGGGCAGTTTTACGCCGTCGATCTCGCGGGTCAGCCTCAGCAGCGCATCGTCGCCTTCGGCACGCACTGCATCGAGGATCGCTGCCACACGCGGCCCGATCGTACTGCGCTCCATCTGCGGGCGCGCGGTCAGCGCGGCCCACTCGCGCTTTTCGGGATTGACGATAATTTGCATCAGCGGATCATCTTTTCGAGGGACAACACCAGGATATCTTCGGCGCCGATCGCTTTGAGCTGTTCGATTTTGCTCCACAGCTCGCGTTCGTTGATGACAACGTGGATCGAACTCCATCCCTCCTGCGCCAGCGGCAGGATTGTCGGGCTTTTCATGCCGGGCAGGATTTCGATCGCTTCGGCGATCTTGTCGTGCGGCAGGTTCAGCAGCACGTATTTCATGCCTTTGCTGCGCTCGACCGCTTCGAAACGGAACAACAGCTGGCCGAGCAGTTGGCGCTTTTCTTCGTCGAGATTCGGCGTGGCGATCAGGACGGCTTCCGAGAAAAGCACCTTTTCCACCTCTTTCAGGCCGTTGGTCACCAGTGTGCCGCCCGAGCTGACGATATCGAAAATGGCGTCCGCCATACCCACCGACGGTGCGATTTCGACCGAACCGGCGATTTCGTGGATTTCGGCCGAAATACCCTTTTCGGTGAAGAAGCGCGAGAGAATCGCCGGGTAAGAGGTGGCTACCCGCTTGCCGTTGAAGTATTCCAGTCCGGGATAGGTCTCGGTCTTGGGGACGGCCAGCGAGATACGGCATTTGCCGAAACCGAGCTTGTGCGTCAGTGTGACATTGAAATTTTTCTCCTCGACTTCGTTGAGGCCGACGATTCCCAGGTCGGCTACGCCCATGGCGACGGCCTGCGGAATGTCGTCGTCGCGCAGGTAGAGCACCTCGATCGGGAAGTCCTCGCTTTTGGCCAGCAGCTTGCGCTTGCTGTCCTCGATGGAAATTCCTGCCTCTTTGAGCAGGGCGATGCTCTCTTCGTTGAGCCGGCCTTTGGCCTGAATGGCGATTCTGATCATATTGCTATTGACTTTTATGGTTTTTTCTTCGTTTTAGCTCTCGCTACCGTGCCGCGGATGCAGGTTGCCGTTTCCGGTTGACATTGCCGTTTCCGGTTGCACACCGCTGCGGGGGACTTTACCCCGGCACGCGGGACCTGTTAAATAAAAATGAGGCTCGCCCTGACAGGTAAGCCTCATGTGGTATCGTAATCTGTTCCGGTGGACACAAACACTCCCGCAGCCTACCTGTGAAGGCAAGGATGATGATGGGCGTGGATGTGATGGGTCGTGAACATAACCGTTTCAAAATGAATACAGGGCAAAGATAATTTAAAAATGTTAAAAAACAATGCGCGTGTGTTATTTTTAGGGGACGGAACATCATTATTTGCATGCAGCGATAAGTTGGGGCAGAATTGATGAAACACAGATTGTTAGTGTTATGATGAAATAAAGGGAATTTCGTAAATATAAAATTGCCAGATTCAATATTTTTATTTTAAATTTATACTATAAACGATCAAATGTGTCATTTATAATCATGGACTTATGAAAAAAATACTTGTGCTGACGGTGGTATCCGTGCTGTCTTTACACGCTTTCCCGCAAAATAGACAGGTGAAGTATCAGGGCGAGGTTTCTGTCGGATATGCTTTCGGCATCGGAAAAATAGACAGTAATAAAGCGAGTCTGCAAATCGTCAATGGGGTAAGGATCGGAAAATATTTTGCGGTCGGGCTTGGTCTGGGTTGGGATTGCAGAGGCGAATATGCGTGGGGCTTGTCTACTTTCGGCAATCTGAAAGGCTATCTGCCCGTGTCTGAAAAAATGAGTTTGTTCCTTTCAACGGACGTCGGTGGGGGTTGGGGAAAGGCCAATCGCGGTGAAATAAACGGGGTCATCGTTTCTCCCGCTCTCGGCGTCAGTTTGAAAGTATCTCCCCAAAGTGCGATTAACGTCTCGTTGGCCTACACCCACCAGGCGTTTGGCAAATACAGGTTTGGCGCTTATGGCAACTACGATGCATTAGGTATTAAAGTCGGTTTCCAATTTTAAGCGGTAAAAAATTTCCAAAGCCAGGCATTGGGATGCGTCTTTACTAAATCTATTATATTTTCGAACTGAGCAGACCACTGCAACCCAACCAACGAAAAGCTACCTTATTTCGATGGATTCCGTGCGCCGGATCGAGGACAGTATAATTGGTCCGGAGCCGAGCGGGGAATATTGCGTCGATCATTATAACTATTTCGGTCCTGAAACCACGACCAAGGGCCCGTTCATTACAACTCGGTGGGGACAATTATGGCTGTTCAATCAATATCATGCAAGTGCGATATATGGACTGACCATAGCCGTGGTGCAGTTAATGGCTTATTACAATTGGCCGCTTCCCATGCAGAACTATGAATCGCAATCCATCACGGTCTTCAACTGGCCGGAAGACCGGGGATATGTTTTCGGTCCTATCCTGCAAATGTATCCGGAAGCGGTCGAACGGGTTTCACGGGCATGTCATAAAGTGGTTAATCTTTTACTTGAAAATGAGGGTGAGAGTTATGGAGTGACTGTCGAAGCGATAAAAAACACTTATGGAGAGTACGGATATATCGCCGATAAAATGGAATCTTACTCATCTTCATTGATCAGAACAGATCTGGACAAGGCGCGACCGGTACTGATGAGCGGCTACAGTTCAACCAACTGGTGGGACGGAGACATGGGGGCAAGTGGTTGGATCGTCGATGGATATAAAGATACTTATTCCTCATATCAACTCGTTAGGACGTGGTATAATGCTCAAAATGAGGTGATTGATATGGAGTATTTTCCTGTTGTGCCGACTTTTACGAAATTACTTCATATCAATTGGGGATGGGACGGCAGAGGTGACGGATATTTCTTAGATGGTTTGTTCGCTCCCATGCAGGGGGATTCATACGATTTTCCGACTTTGGGAACAACGGACGATCACCATTATCGGTATACAGTTAAGCAACTGGTGAATTACCGGCGTCAACACGACCCGAAATAAGGTGTGTGAAATTTAGACCTTGAAATAATGAGAACGGTTGTCTTGTCAAAAAAAGCAGCGGATTCCGCTGCTTTTTTTGTCCGGATTAACATCTACAGTGTTTGATTTTAAAGGTTATTCCGTTTTGATGTATCCCACGCCGGGAACGGCGCGTGCGGTTCGGTCTGGTACCAGTAGGCTACCGAGGAGATGTGGTCGTTCAGCTTGCGGTATTTGTTTTCCGCACTGCGCCACCAGCCGAGCGCCTGGATGGTTACTTTTAGATCTTTCCCGAACGTAATCGGGTCGAGCACGTGCCAGCGGTAGAGACTCCAGCGGTTGGGAAGGCTGTCGGCCTCGTGCGCGGGAAGCGTGGTACCCGAATAGAGCCCCGAATAGCTTTGCGGGAACCCGTAGCTTCCGAGGAAGTAATCTTCCGTGCCGGTGCCGCAGATGGTCGGGAACTCCCGGTCGCCGTCGATGAAGAACTTGATCTCGCCTTCGCCGAACCAGTTGTTGTCGGTTTGCTGGGTCCAGGCCAGGAAGGTGCCTGCGTATTTGCCCTGGCCCTGTACCCCGTCGAGGATCACATACGGGTTCTGGGTGCGGGTGTCGGCCTGTCACCACTGGGCGTGGAAATAGGCCGTGTTGCGCGGGATTTTGCCCAGCGAGTAGGTAATCTGGTAAGCCAGCAGCCGGAGTTCTTTGTCGCTTTGGTTCGTGAAGGTGATTTTCGCATGGCGCCGGAAGGGCATCGGCCAAAAGCAGTTCAGCGAATTGGCCGGGTTGACCGCCACCATCTGCGAATTGACCGGGGCGAAACGTTCGTGGCCTACGGCGAAAAAGTCGGGTGCCGGAACCTCCACCGAGGGGGCTTGCTCGCCGTCCCAGTAAAAACGAAGTACGTGGTCGCGGCTCAGCCCCTCCACCATCCAGATGTGGCGGATCGTACCGGGGCCGTCGGCATCCATCAGCGTGACCGTTTCACCCGCCTGCACGGCGATAAAAGGTCTCACTTTCCAGCCCTGGCCGAGACTATCGGCGGCGCGTGCGTTCGTGGCTCGGCTGTCGAGTGTCGAGTCGGGGTGGGCCCTGCCGCCTTGGCCCGGTTCGCCGGTCGGGTTTTCGGGCGTGATCGAGCGGGTTCGGCTGCCGTCGAGCAGCGGCAGGGTTTCCGGTCCGGGATAGACGGGTCCGGGGCCTCCGCAGCCAGTCAGGAGTGCGCCGGCCAATACGGACAGCAACAGACGTCTGCGGGAGAGTACAGATCGTTGATTCATCATGCGGGAAGTTAATCGGGTTTGGTTGTATGTGATTAGAATGAAAACTGCCAAGGAGCCGCAGCGTTTACGGCGTCGGTGGGTTTGCGGAGCTAATACCTGACAGTGGCTGGATCGGGGCGACGTGCCTTTATCGCGCTGTTTCGGGTGTGGTCGCGGTGTAGTGCAGCAGCAGCGAACCCCGTTTCTGCGGAATTTGCAGCATCAGCCCGTCGAGCAGTTGGCGGCCGTCCATGCGCAGTGTCAGTCCGGTATTGTCGTTGTAAACGTCGTAGGCCGCAGCCGGGTCTATGCCCGAAAACCGTACCGTAATGCGGTCGGAAACCGCTTCGGGCCGGCGGAATGCGACCACGATGCCCGAGTTGTCCGAAGGACGGTGCATCTGGTAAGCGAGCCAGATACTGTCGCTTTGCGTGTCGATGATGCCGGTGAGCGGGTAATAGTCCTCATAATAATAGGGACGGTATTTCTTGAAGTTCGCAATTGCGCGCTGGATGTCGGCTACTTTGAGTTTGCGCGTGGAGAGGTCCCAGGTGGCGACCACCGCTGCGCCGAGGCTCGAACGGGTCGAGTAGTCGTCGGTCTCCCACATTCCGGTGCCGTGCTGCGGCAGGAAAAAGTTGAGCCCGTAGGTGTGGCTCTGGTAGCCGGTCACCTCGCCGTACGGGTAGTCGGTGCGCCACAACGGCGCGCTGCGCGAGAGGGTTTCGAGGTCGATGCGCCGTCCCCCGGCCGCGCAGTTGTCGATCAACAGCCGCGGGAAGCGTGACAGCAGGTAGTCCCAGTAGGTGTACAGTCCTTCGATGTGGCGGATCTCCGTCATGCCGATCCGGTCGGGTTGCTCGTTGTCTTCCCAAAACGGCTTGGGCGGATGGTTGAAGTCCTGCCGGTAGATGTCGATCCCTTCCCGCTCGATCATGTCGCCGACGTGCGTGCAGAGCCATTCCAATGCCTCGGGATTGCCCAGGTCCAGCAGTGCCGAGTTGCGCCGGGGGGTATGCAGCAACCACGGCTGGTGTTCCCGCGCGAGCCATGATCCGCGGCTGACGCGTTCGGGTTCGAACCAGAGCAGGAAACGGGCGCCGAGCCGGTGCGCTTCGTCCGAAAGCGGCCGTAGGCCGTTCGGGAAGCGTGTCGTGTCGGGCGTCCACGTGCCGACGCAGTCGCACCAGTCGTAGACCGGGGCCCCGCTGTCGGTGTACCAGCCCGCATCTAACCAGAATACCTCCGGCACGAGGTTGAACTGCTTGTGCCGCCGTGCCATCGCGATAGCCATCTCTTCGGTCAGGCAGCCGTTTTCGGTGCAGGGCTCGGGGCCGGGCAGCGCGAACCCTGAAGCGTAGGGGTATTCGGCGAATTTGCCGTCGAGCTGGCGGCTGTGGTGTGCGAGCAGGAAACGGCGGAATTTGTTTTGCCCGGTCATCAGGTTGTCGCCGTTCCAGAACATCAGGCTCACCAACGGGGTGCGGATGCGTTCGCCCGGTTTCAGGTAGAGGCGGAACCGTTCCATCCCGGTCTGCAGGGTCAGGGCGCTCCCCGTTCCCGGTGCCGTGACATTGCCCGAACGTACGGCCTGCCGGTTGGCGATGGGTGCGGAAGTGCCGCCGGTCAGCGCAGCCTGCCAACCGCCGCTCCAGCCGATGGCGGCCATGACGCCCTGCCGTCCGTTAGGAGCGATCAGGTTGAACATCGGAAAAGCCGTGCAGTCCGACGAGCGGCCTCCCTGCGGCGCTAAGCGGATCGTGCTGTCGGCGGGAAGCTCGCGTTGCGATACCATGAAATCGGCACGTGAGCCGACGCTGCCCCGCGCACTCAACAGCGAGAAGGTGCCGGGCGTGCGGTTCGTGAAAGTCAGGTCGGCCACGTTGTTCCGTTCGAGGATCGGCGTATCGGTTTGCGAGGTATTGGTAAAGTGCAGGACCCATTCGACGGCGTGGAAATCCTTGAATCCGGTTACGTCGCATTCCACTTTCAGCCCGGTGGCCGGGTCGGTGTAAATATGGCGCTCGCGTACGGTCTGCGGATCGGGGCTTGCGATCTTTTCTTTTTCATATTGCCAGCGCGTGAGGAATTCCGACGAGGGAATGCCGTTGTAGACGAACGAGAAAGGCGGTTGTTTGCCTTTGGCAAAACGTGCGGCGATCCACTCCGCGACATCGGGCGTGCCGTCGAGCCGGACGGTAGTCTGTGCGTGCGAAACGAGCGGGCAAAACAGGAGGGCGAGTACCAGCATCCGTATCGGGAACGGCATAGTTGCTTTGTGTGTGGACAATTCGGTCCGGCAAGGCCGGATTCCGGAACAGGTTCGGTCCGGCAAGACCGGACACTGCAGGAGCAATGAAAGCGTGCGGGAGAGTTGCATGGAACGGTTCGGTTTAGGTTCGTAGAAACGGTCCGGCACTTCGTAGCGCCGGACCGTTGTAAAGATAGCGAAAATTATCCGATTCCGTATACGCAGCAGATGCCTTCGACGGTAAAGCCGTGTAGTTGTAACGTTTTTCCGGCGGCAGTGACGGTCAGCCGGTGGAATGCCTCCAGGGCCGGGAATCCTGTCCCGGAGGGGTTTGTACGGGTGGTTTCCGGGTGAATTTCGGTGATGCGGATGTCATGCAGCAGGCTCAGGCCGCTTATCCGTACCCATTTATATACGGCCTCCTTTGCACACCAGACCAGTGCGGGGAAAAGGACTTCGGGAAGGGCGCACGGTTGTAGCGCCTGTTCCTGCGGGGAGATGAAGCGCCGCGCCGCGCGGGAGAAATCCGAGTCGGCAGGCTCGATGTCCACCGCGCAAGGCTGCGCAGAGAGAATGACCGCCGCGTAGCCGTGCGAATGGCTGACGCCGATGTGGCGCAGCGGGGCGAACTCACCCGTTTGCAGCGGGTCGCCGAACCGGGTGTGTTCGAATGGAATGTTGTCGGATCGGGCGTTTTTGTGCAGGCCGGTGTCGGGCCGTATGCAATTTTGCCGGTGCGGGAGCCCTCCCGGTATGTCCGCCGGAGTATTCTGGCCGGATGACGGGAAAACTAATACGGGACCTCCTTCCGGATCGTGCGCCGCGTGTGCTTCGGGCAGCAGCGCGTGCAACAGCGCATGCCAGGCCAGGTATTCGAGCCGGCGGCGGGGGGCGGCGAATGCGGCGGCCTCCTGCTGTTCTGCGACGGTGCAGAGCGATGCGAGCGGGGGTTCCTCTTCGTCGATCCGCCAAAGGGCCAAGATCGTGCCTCCGGGTAGCGGTAGTTTCAGGTGAACGGGCATGGATTCCGGTGAAATTGAGTCCCGGCGCATTCATTCTACGCGGGCCGTGATGAATCGTTTAACAAAGATAGGAATATTTCCGGCAAAGCAACGGCGATCCTGCCGGCGGGAGATGCCGATTAGGTTCTTTGTTCCGGAAATGAAGGTGTCGAAAGGCTTTGAGGTAGAAAAAATACGGGTAAAACGAACGTCTTCCCTTTAGATGCGAATGTAATACTTTTTTTGACACGAAAAAAACATTTGTAATAATTTTTATACCAACAATTTAACCTGTGTCATTGTTCCGCTGCCGGAGTCGTTTCGTCCGGGGACGATCGATGTATGTTTTTAATGTTCGTTTTATGCGCGTAAAATTTTTCTGACGGCATGAAATTCAACGAAAGAGACGGGCGGCGCATGGGACCGTGGGGAAGAAAACGGGCGGACGGCTTTCCGATAAGTAGCGCGATTGCGCGGGAATGAAAACATATCGGAATGAGGCTAAGACGATGGATGTTGGTAGCGGCGGTCTTTGTACCGCTGAGCTTATCGGCCGGACAGGACGCTGATCTGGCGTGCGATCACGGTAGGCAGGAAACCCCTGCGGCGGAAGATACCTGCCGGGTCGTTTTCCGGTTTTCCCCGAAGAAACTGATGTTCCAGGCTCCGTTCCGGGGAAACGAGACGGGAATCGCCCGCCTGACGGAAATGATCCGGCAGCACCGGGATTCGATAGAGGCGGACCGCGCTAAAATCAGGGTTGAGGGATATTGTCCTTCGTTCGGGAGCGTGGAGGCGAACCTGGCCGCTGCAAAAAACCGGAGCAATCAGGTTAAATCCTATTTCATTACACACGAACGGTTGCGGGAAGAGCATTTCCGCACGTTCAATTCGGCGCGGGCATGGAACGGGCAGCACGATGTGGTCGTGGTGGCCTATTGCATGGCCGGAGACCGTGCGGCGGATAAGCGGACAGCCGGAGCGCCGGGCCGGGAAGGGAGTATCTCCTCTGGAATGGGTGCTGCAAGGGTTGGTGATGATGATACTGGTGGCAGTACCGCCGGTTCTGTCTCTCCGGCTGTTTCGTTACCGGACGGCCCGGAATCCGGGGGACCGCCCGATACTCCTGACGATGCTTCCGGATCGGGGAATTTGTCTCCGGGAGCGGTTGCCGCCGCGGATCGTCCGGTGCGGGAAACGGCTCCCGCGCCGTCCTTCCGGATGGCCGTCAAGACCAACCTCGCGGTGTGGGCCGCAACGGTGGCCAACCTGGGGGTCGAGTTCGGTTTCGGCAGGCATTATTCGGTCGATGTGCCGGTTATCTACTCCCCGTACACCGTGCGGCGGGTATACCGGATGAACCTGTTTGCCGTGCAACCCGAGTTCCGTTACTGGCTCGACCGTCCGTTCCGGGGCCATTTTTTCGGGCTCCACCTGCACAGCGGCGGATTCAACATCGCGGTCGATGCCCGGACCCGCTATCAGGATTGCCGGCCCTTCTGGGGTGCGGGGATCAGCTACGGTTATGTCGTGCCGCTGAACCGCTGCTGGGGCGCGGAATTCACCCTCGGCGCCGGTTTCGTCAATGTGAAATACGACCAGTTTTACAACATCCCGAACGGCGCGCGGTACGGGCACGGCCTGACCCATACCTACTGGGGCGTAACGCGTGCCGGGATTACGCTGCTGTACCGTTTCGGGTTTAAAAAGGAGGACCGATGATGAAAATATATGCCCGTCTTGCCGCTGCCGTACTGATCGCCTGTTTTTCAGCGGGTCTTTCTGCCTGTAATTCGTTCCACGAATGGCCCGAAGGCGGAGGCGACGATCCCACGCTGATCCGGACCACGCTCCGGCTGCATGTCGACTGTACTCCGTTTGCGGAGGGTGCCGGGCAGGCGGCCGAATCCTCCGGCGACTATCAATTGCGCTGGACGGTCGACCTGTTTGCCGATGGGGGAGGTTCCCAAAGCGGGAGGGTCGCCCGGGAGGTGGTGACCAGTGCCGGGACGCCCGGCGGCGAAACCACCTTCGAAGTGCCGTTCGATCTGCATGCCGGTAAATACCGGGTCTGCGTCTGGGGCGATTATGTCCGGAAGGGGGCAACCGCCGATGTATATTACAATACGGCCGATTTGAGCGCGGTAACGGTGATTTTTCCCTATACGGGCAGCACCGATGCCAGAGATGCCTTTTCGGGTTGTGCGGAGATCGACCTGACACCGTACCGTGACCGTTATTTCGCCGAAGTGGACGCCGATGTGACGTTGCAGCGCGCTTGCGGCAAATTCAGGATACGGACCAACGACCTGGCCGAACTGGCAGCCCGCCGCCGGACTTTACAGGAGAGTCCCGGGCCGCGCGTCCGGCCTGCAAATCCGGATGGGATCCGGACCGGAGGCGAATCGAAAGCCGGATCCGATGCCGCCGGGATTATCCCGCCTGTTCCGGTGACGGTTCGGGTCTCATATTCGAGCTATTTTCCGTGCGGCTATAATGTAACCACCGGATATGCGACTGGCGGGGATTTCCGGACCGATGTGGCTTTTACCGGGGCTGTTTCGGAATTGGGCGCGACCTCGGCGGTGCTGGCCTTCGACTATGTGTTCATCTGCACCGAATCCACCGTGGTCTATGCCGATATAGAGGCATATGACGCTGCCGGAGGCCTCATTTCTCGAAACACCGGGATCCGCGTTCCCCTCGAGCGTGGTAAACTCACGACCGTTGAGGGGGCATTCCTGACCCAAAGTTACGATAACGGCGATATCGGTATCGACGACCGTTTCGACGGGGAGATCGTCGTGACGCTGCCGAACTGACCCTGCGACGGGACAAATTGCATTTCAATCTTTCCGGTATTATAAAACCCCAAAACAAATTCGCTATGAAAAACTTATTACTTGTGCTCACGGGTGCGCTCCTGTTGCTGATGGGGGGCTGTACCAAAGACCCTGCGACGGGCTCCGGCCAGGGAGAAGTCACTGTTAACCTGACGGCGTCTCTTCCTACGGCGATCCAGAGCTATTCGACCAAAGCGTCCAATCAGGGCGGGATCAACAATGTGACTGACAAAACCCTGCGCTACATTCTCGAGGTGTACGACGAAAGCGGTAATTTTATCATGCGCAAGACCGTTTTCAAGGCTCCCGGCGCTTTTACCGATCCGGCTTCGTTCTCGCTGACCCTGCTGGCCCAAAAATACAAGTTCGCCTTCTGGGCCGATTTCGTGGCTTCGGAAGCCGATGCCGATCTTTATTACAGCACCCTCTCCGCGACCGATCACGGCCTGCAGGCGGTAGCGCTGGAAACCGCCCCTTATGCGATTAACGATGAGGCCCGGGACGCTTATACGGCGACCCTGGATGCGGACCTCTCCTCTTCGTCGCTGAACCGGACCGTAACGCTCAAACGGCCGTTCGGCAAAATCCGCCTGCTGGCTACCGACCTGGCTGCAGCGGCTTCGCAGGGGTACACGCCCACACAGACGAGCATTGCCTATACGGTCGAGCTGCCCACTACGTTTAATGCCCTGACGGGGGCGGCGCAGGCCTCTCCGACGGCCCTGCCTTCGGCAACGGCGGCGATCCTGGACGAGGACGTTACGGGCGGCAAAGTGATTGCGCTGGACTATGTTTTCGCCGGGGTGAAGCCGACGGTCAGCCTGACCTTCTCGGCTTCCGGTACAGGAGGGACGACCGAGCGGGCGATCGAAACGATTCCGGTCGAGGCCAATAAGCTGACGACTATCAAAGGTGCGCTATTTACCCGCGGAGCGAACCTGTCTGTGTCGGTCAGCGACGAATTCAACGAGCCGGGAAACGAAATGGAACTGACCGAGGTGAACTCCATCGACGAAGTGGCTACGGCCCTCAGCGGCGGCGATCAGATGCTGGTGGTGAAGGATGAGGTGCAGGAAAGCAAGTCCATCGATTTTTCGGCCGCCTCCACCCCGTATCAGGGAACGGAGACGGTGGCCGTGACGCTGAATGCGGTGGCCTCAGGGGCCGCGGTCACTTTCCAGGCTACGGCTGATGCTCCCAAAAACCTGGCGATTACGATGCCCGAAGGACATTCCGTGACGCTCAATATGCCCAATACGACCGTAACCCTCAACGGTAGGCATTACAGCTCCGTAGATGCGATTACGGCCACCAGCACGCTGATCGTGCCGCGTGACGTTACGGTTGAAAACCTGACCCTGCGCCAGGGCAACGTTAAAATCTACGGTGTCGTGGACAATGTGACCAAGGTCGGGGGCTATGCGGATAAGCTCATCCGCTGCGTGGCTTCGCAGGCCGATCTCGACCGCGCCCTGGCCGACGACAAGAGCGGGTACGATTATTTGCTGATCGAACAGCCCGTTTCGGGACTCGATGCCAAGGGAGCCACCCTCGCCGCACCTTTGGAAATTGCGGCCAATGCCGAGTTGAGCAACCTGACGATCGATGCGCCTGCCGGTAACGGCATCACCCTCGCGGCCGACAATATCAATGTCGTGCTGGACGGGGTAACGGTTCGCCAGAACGAGGCCGATGTCAATGCCGCGCGGAATTGCGCGATCCTGGCCGCCGGTTATAATAATCTGACCCTGCTGGTGAAGAATTCGGACCTGATCGTTCCGAAAGCCAACCAGAGGGGTGTCAATATCCACGGTGCGAAGGACGCTGCGAGTGTTTGCCGCGTGACGCTGGACAATACCCACATAGGCCCGCAGCCGCGAAGCGGCGATCCGGGCAACGTCGCTTACACTCCGGAGCAAAATACGGCGTTTAAGAAAATGTCCGACTCGCGCGGTATCGGCATCGGTGCCCATGCCGGCAATATCATCGTTCGACTGCAGAATAAATCGGTTGTCGAAGGCGTATTTTACGTTTTCAACGCCACGCAGCACAGCGATAAATTCGAAGTGTACGTGGACGACTCGCGCCTGGACGGACGCTGTGCGTTCAACCTGTGGAGCGACGGGGGAAGCGTTATCAACGTGACGAACGGCTCCGAGCTGATCGGGCGTAATCCGTTCCCGGGCCCGACCGAAATCTTCGCGACTATCGTGGTCTGCGAGAAGGACGGCAACTGGGCCGGTGCCGCAAATCACGTGATCACGGTGAAGGATTCGAGGATTTACAGCTACAATGATCCGGAGACCGACACCAATATCCAGTATGCGGCACAGTTGCGTTCGCCCCGTAAAAATGTCCTGAATCTGCGCGGTACCACCGCGATTTACGACCAGAGTGCGACGAAGCGCTTGCCTTATGCCGTCCAGGTGCAGAATTGGATCAATGAGGTGAACGTGGATCAGAGCGTTACGCTGGAAGGGGGTACGGATGCGACGATCCTGCCTCCGGTGGTTTGGGACGGTACTTCGTATGCGTCTCCCGGCAAAGCCGCAGATGGGAAATATTATATAGGGGAACCGTCGGAGCTGGCCGGATGGGTGAAACAGAAAACCGGAGGCGATGCCGTGCTTGTCCGTGATTTGGATCTGAATAACAAGGCTTGGCCGGTAAGTACCGAAACTACGGCGATAACCGGTTCGTTCGACGGATGCAGTCATACCGTTTCGAATCTGAAATGCCAAACCTATGCAGTGGAGGCAGACGGTGAGCAGGGTGTCGCTTACGATAATAAAAAGCAGAATGCGGGTTTGTTCGGGTGCTTTAAGGGAACGTTGAAAAACCTGACCATAGACGGAGCGGAGATCTATGGTTCGCGTTCGGGTGCACTCGTGGGCCGTTTCGACGGCGGGACCGTTACCAACTGCCATGTCGCGAACGTGGAGGTGACCGGCGGCGCCCAGAAGGTAGCCCCGTTTATCGGATATGTTTCAAACAACGGTGGTGACGGGGTCTTTTCGAATTGTTCTGTAACGAATTCTTCCGTCGAGGCCGATTCCAATATGCCGGTCGGTGACGGCACCTGCCAGGCCGGGGGATTCATTGGATACCTGCAAGCTATCGACAGGAACGTAACGTTTGAGAACAACCGGGTAGAAGGCGTGACGGTTACATCCGGCGGTCTGTGGGAAGACCAGCCTGAGGCCGCTTCGCATGTTTTTGTCGGTAACCTGATCAATCTCAGTAAGACCGAGAAAACGATCTGCAAATTCACCGGCAATTCCGTTACAAACTGTTCGCTGAAAAATGCAGCAGTTATGTCGTGGGCGACCGAGTTCTTCGGATTCTATTACACAGCCCCTCAACAGCCGAAGTTCCCGATTGTGAACACGGTGATTGTGGATGGAAAGACCCTGGTCGAATAGGGGCGGCTTCACCGATTAATCGCGACAATTCAAACAAAGGAGGCCGGCTGGAAGCCGGTCTCCTTTTTCCATGCTATTTTGTAGTTTTCCCTGGCATAGGGTTGTGCCTTCTGAGATCTCGGATATCCGGGACAGCATCCATGACGGGGAGATTCCCTTTAGCTAATATTCGTTCCAGCTTTTGATCTGGATCTCGTCCGGGGCGAGGCGGCAGAAAGCCGTGATGAAGGCGCTTGCGAGCCGGGCGTTCGTGATCAGCGGGATGTTGAAGTCGATCGCGCTGCGCCGGATCGTGTAGTCGTTGTTCAGCTCGTCTTTCGAGAGGTTCTTCGGGATGTTCACCACCAGGTCGATCTTCTTCTCCTTGATGTAGTCGAGCGTGTTGGGCTGCTCGTTTTGGTCGGGCCAGTGCAGTACCGTCGCATGCACGCCGTTCAGTTCGAGGAAGGCCGCCGTACCTTTCGTCGCAAAGATGTTGTAACCTTTTTGTTGCAGGGCCTTCGCCGCCGAGAGCATGTCTATCTTCGAGCGCGAGTCGCCGGTCGAGAGCAGGATGTTCTTTTTCGGGATCGCATAGCCCACCGAGATCATGCTCTTGAGGATCGCCTCGTGGAAATCCTCGCCGATGCAGCCTACTTCGCCGGTCGAGGCCATCTCGACGCCGAGTACCGGGTCGGCCTTTTGCAGTCGCGAGAACGAGAACTGCGGCGCCTTGATGCCGACATAGTCCAGTTCGAAGGCCGATTTGTGCGGGACTTCGGGATCGACTCCCAGCATCACCTTCGTCGCGATGTCGATGAAGTTTACTTTCAGCACCTTCGAGACGAACGGGAAACTGCGCGAGGCGCGCAGGTTGCACTCGATCACCTTGATCTCGTTGTCCTTGGCCATCAGCTGCATGTTGAACGGGCCGGAGATGTTGAGCATCCGCGCCACCTCGCGGCTGATCTTCTTGATGCGGCGCATCGTCTCGACATACATCTTTTGCGGCGGGAAGACCATCGTCGCGTCGCCCGAGTGGACACCCGCGAACTCGACGTGCTCCGAGATGGCGTAGATCAGCACTTCGCCGTCTTTGGCCACTGCGTCGATCTCGACCTCTTTCGCGTGTTCGATGAATTCGGTTACTACCACCGGATACTGTTTCGATACGCTGGTGGCCAGCGTCAGGAAATGTTCCAGTTCGGAGCGGTTCGAGACAACGTTCATCGCGGCGCCCGAGAGGACGTACGACGGCCGGATCAGCACCGGGAAGCCCACTTCGTCGACGAATTTATAGATGTCGTCCATCGTTGTCAGCTCCCTCCAGCGCGGCTGGTCGACGCCGATCTTGTCGAGCATCGACGAAAACTTGTGGCGGTCTTCGGCGTTGTCGATGTTTTCGGCCGAGGTGCCGAGGATCGGCACATGTTCGTTGTGCAGCCGCATCGCGAGGTTGTTCGGGATCTGGCCGCCGGTCGAGACGACCACCCCTTTGGGTTCCTCGAGGTCGGTGATGTCGAGCACGCGCTCCAGGGTCAGCTCGTCGAAGTAGAGCCGGTCGCAGACGTCGTAGTCGGTCGAGACCGTTTCGGGATTGTAGTTGATCATCACCGAGCGGTAACCCTGCTCGCGGATCGTCTTCAGCGCACTGACGCTGCACCAGTCGAATTCCACGGAGCTGCCGATGCGGTAGGCTCCCGAACCCAGTACGATCACCGAGCGGTGGTCGTGTGCGAAATCTATATCGTTCGAAGTTCCGTTGTAGGTGACGTAGAGGTAGTTGGTCTGGGCCGGGTATTCGGCTCCCAGCGTGTCGATCTGCTTGACGACCGGGGTGATGCCGCGCTCCTTGCGGTGGCGGCGGACCTTCAGCATATCGGCCTCGATCTCGTCGGACTTGCTGTGGCTGACCGTACGGGCCAGCTGGAAGTCCGAGAAACCGCGCTGTTTCGCTTCGCGGATCAGTTCATCGGGCACGTCGGCGATACCGTTGTGCTTTTCGAGCTCGCCCTCGATGCGGATGATGTTTTCGAGCTTCTCGAGGAACCATTTGTCGATCCGGGTCAGCTCGTGGATGCGTTCGATCGTGTAGCCCTGTTTGAGCGCGTGGGCGATCACGAAGATGCGTTTGTCGGTGGGATGCGTGAGCGCCTCGTCGATGTCGATGCCGGCGAACGCCTTGTTCGCGACGAACCCGTGCATGCCCTGTCCGATCATGCGCAGCCCTTTCTGGATCACCTCTTCGAAGCAGCGCCCGATGGCCATCACCTCGCCGACCGATTTCATGCTGGAGCCCAACTCGCGCGAGACGCCTTTGAACTTGCCGAGATCCCAGCGCGGAATCTTGCAGACGATGTAGTCGAGAGCCGGTTCGAAGCAGGCGGTCGTACTCTTCGTGACGGCGTTTTTCAGTTCGTGCAGCCCGTAGCCGAGCCCCAGTTTCGCGGCGACGAAGGCGAGCGGGTAACCGGTGGCCTTCGACGCGAGCGCCGACGAGCGGCTCAGGCGCGCGTTCACTTCGATCACGCGGTAATCTTCCGAGTCGGGGTCGAGTGCGTACTGAACGTTGCACTCGCCGACGATCCCGATGTGGCGGATGATCTTGATCGCCAGTTTTCTTAGTTTATGGTATTCGGCGTTCGAAAGGGTCTGCGACGGGGCTACGACGATGCTCTCGCCGGTGTGGATGCCCAGCGGGTCGAAGTTTTCCATGTTGCAGACGGTGATGCAGTTGTCGTAGCGGTCCCGCACTACCTCGTATTCCACCTCTTTCCACCCTTTGAGCGATTTCTCGACCAGGATCTGCGGCGAGTAGGTGAACGCCTTGCTGGCGAGCGTATCGAGCTCCTCGTCGTTGTCGCAGAAGCCTGATCCGAGGCCGCCGAGGGTATAGGCCGCCCGGATGATGACCGGGTAGCCCAACTCGTGCGCGACGCGTTTCGCTTCGGCGACGGTCGTCACGGCTTCGCTTTTGATCGTCTTGACATCGATCTGGTCGAGCTTGTGCACGAACTTCTCGCGGTCTTCGGTGTCGATAATTGCCTGCACGGGCGTTCCCAGGACCTGCACGCCGTATTTTTCGAGCACGCCGCTCTGGTAGAGTTTGACGCCGCAGTTCAGCGCCGTTTGGCCGCCGAATGCGAGCAGGATGCCCTGCGGCCGCTCCCTGGCGATCACCTGCTCGACGAATTCGGGCGTAACGGGTAGGAAGTAGACTTTGTCGGCGATGTTCTCCGAGGTCTGGATCGTCGCGATGTTGGGGTTGATCAGCACCGTGTAGACGCCCTCTTCCTTGAGGGCCTTGAGCGCCTGCGAGCCCGAATAGTCGAACTCGCCGGCCTCGCCGATCTTCAGGGCGCCCGAACCGAGCAGGATGACTTTTTCTATTTTGTTTTGCATAATTCTTGATTTTAAGGCTTTCTCAATCTGGTAATTCCGTTCAGGTGTTGCGCCCGGTTCGCCGGGCCCGCACACGGCCCGGCGAACCGGGCTTACCGTTTTGAGCCGGCGTGATCCCGGATGTTGCGGATGAAGTCGTCGAACAGGAATTCAGTGTCTACCGGGCCGCCCGAGGCCTCCGGGTGGAACTGCACCGAGAAGAAGGGAAGGCGTTTGTGCCGGATGCCTTCGCTCGTACCGTCGTTCAGGTTGACGAAGTAAGGTTCCCAGTCGGGGCCCAGCGTGTCGGTGTTGACCGCGAAGCCGTGATTCTGCGACGTGATGACCGCTTTGTTCGTGCCGACCATCAGCGCGGGCTGGTTGTGGCTGCGGTGGCCGTACTTGAGTTTGAAAGTGGTCGCGCCGGCGGCGATCGAAAGCAGCTGGTTGCCGAGGCAGATGCCGAAGATCGGCTTACCGAGGGCCATCGCCTTTTTGATGTTCGAGATCGTGGCGGTGCATTGCTGCGGGTCGCCGGGACCGTTGGAGAGCATCACCCCGTCGTAATCGAGGGCGGTGAAATCATAGTCCCACGGCACGCGGATCACCGTGGCGCCGCGCGAAAGCAGGCAGCGGATGATGTTGTACTTGCAGCCGCAGTCGACCAGCACGATCTTCATCGGGCCGTCGCCGTAGGTTTCGACCTGCGGCGTACTCACTTCGGCGGCGAGGTTGCGCAGGTTCGGATCGTCGAATGCGGCCGGTTCCGCGCTTCCTTCGACGACGATCTTGCCCAGCATGACTCCCCGTTCGCGGATGATCTTCGTGAGTTGGCGCGTGTCGATCCCCCAGACGGCGGGAACGCCGTTTTCGCGCAGCCATTCTCCGAGGCTTTCGCCCGCATTCCAGTGGCTGTATTCGAACGAGTAGTCCGAAATGACCAACCCCTTAACATGAATACGGTCTGACTCGAAAAACTTGAGCAGACCGTATTCACTTTCTTTTTGGGGAACGCCGTAATTACCAACGAGCGGATAGGTGGAGACCAGGATTTGACCGCTGTAGGATGGATCGGTGAGACTTTCGGGATAGCCTGTCATGGCTGTGTTGAAAACGACTTCACCGGTAGTGGCCGTTTCGGCCCCGAAAGAGTAACCGGTGAAAGTTGTCCCGTCTTCCAGAATGAGACGGGCGGATTTTTTGTCAGACATTCTTTATCAGTAAGTTAAGTATTTATACCACTTGCTGAAACTGTCTTCTTCTCAGAATAGTTTCTGAAATGCAAAGGTACGCAGTGGTTTTTTGTTTTGCAAATCGCACGGGAATTTTTCTCAAAAATCGTTCCGTATCCCGAGGAACTGCGTGGATGGATCGCCGTCGTGTACGGGAGAATGCGCATACAAAATCGTGTAAAAAGTAATGGTACGGGTGTCTGATTTGCGGACAGTTTCGATGATTGCCGCACCGGGGATCTGAATGCCGGTATTCAACCTGTGGAGATTCTGGAGGTGCGGTAGTTTTCCCGGGTTTTGTTACATTTGTGTCGTATATGCTCTCCGTCCGTCAATCGGTGCGGTATGATCCGGGGCATGTTCGCATAATCGATGATAAAAATGTTGACCAAAGCCGAAATACAGACGATCCGCTCGCTCGGGGACAAAAAAGGGCGGAACGCAGCGGGATTGTTCGTCGCCGAAGGGCCCAAACTGGTGACGGAACTGGTTGCGGGTATGGGAATGGCTGCACCGCTCCGCGTGCGGCGGGTGCTGTGTACCGTAGCGGGAGCGGAGTATTTTGGCAAGGCTGTACGCGCTCTTCGGGGAGGCCATGCTGTCGGCGGCCCGGGCGATGTTTTGGGAGAAAGTTCTGGTATCGTCCGGTCGCAAAACAGTGGCATGCAGAGCCCGGGAGGTTGGCACGGCGGTCCGGAGGTGATTTCACACAAGGAGATGGAGCGGATCAGCTCCCTGAAAACGCCGTCGGATATGCTGGCGCTCGTGGAAATTCCCCGGCACGGTTTGTCGGTAAGGGGACTTTCCGGGGAGCTCTCGCTCGCATTGGACGGAGTGCAGGATCCCGGCAATATGGGGACGATCCTGCGCCTGGCCGATTGGTTCGGTATGCGTGACGTGATCTGCTCGGAGACGACGGCTGACTGCTTTAACCCGAAGGTGGTGCAGGCCACGATGGGAGCGATCGCGAGGGTGCGCGTGCATTATGTGCCGCTGGCGCGATGGCTCGGGGAGGTGCGTGCTGCGGGTATTCCGGTGTACGGAACCTTTCTGGACGGCGAACCGATTTACGATGCCGCCCTCTCTCCCGGCGGTGTGATTGTGATGGGCAGCGAAGGGCAGGGCGTTTCACCGGAGGTAGCGGAACTCGTTTCGCGGCGGCTGTTTATTCCTCCGTTTCCGGTAGGTGAACCCACGTCCGAATCGCTCAATGTCGCTACGGCCACGGCCATCGTCTGCTCGGAGTTCCGGCGCAGGGGTTAGCGTTGGGCTTTGACAGTGGAAATCTGTTTTTCCATCGTCTTCGCAAGAAGTGCGACAAGACCTGCCAAACCTTATCAGCCGTCGGCAATCCGACGCCAGAGATGTAAGTCGACGGCGAGATCGGTCGAAGATATACGCAAGAATGTCGCTGTTGCCATGGATTGGACAGATAAAATATTCATAAATTTAATCCAACCAACGGGTGATTTTTTTACATTTGTGAAATGTAGGCTATGTCCTGCGGGTTGCTTTTGCGGACATTCGGATTTGCCGTCCTTCTTGTGTTCCGTCAGGGAAAATGCAGGACGCCCCCGGCTTATGGACGGGTGATTTTCGCGAGGTCTTTCTCCTTTATTATTAATTTGTGTGCGGCCCGGTGGGCCGCCGGATTATTAACGCTGCTTGTCGATGAAAATGATATCGTGGCTTCTGTCTCTTTCGATGATTTGCCCTACGCTTTGGGGAGCGCCTGAATCATCCCCTTTGCCTGCTGATTTAACGGCCGTCCCGTTCGGTCAGGTAACGGTCCGGGACCGCCTTTGGGCGCCCTGGCGTGAACGGATGGATCGGGTTACCTTACCCCATTGTCTGGTGAAAACCGAACCGGCGGTCGAAAATCTGCGCCGCACCGCCCATTTCCTCTCCGGCGTGCCCGACCGGATGCCCGTTCGCAGCCTTTTTCTGGTTTCCGACCTCTATAAAGTGATGGAAGCCGCGGCTTATTCCTTACAGGTCACCCCCGATCCGCTTCTGGAAGCCCGGATGGATTCGATTATCGGCTGGATCGCCGGGGCTCAGCGGTCCGACGGCTATATGTACGAGGCGCATGTTTGCGGGATTCCCGATACCGCCGAGATGGGCAGCCGTCCCTACGAACGTCTCATCTCCAGCCACGAGCTTTATAACATGGGGCATCTCTACGAGGCGGCGGTAGCTTACAGCCGAGCGACAGGAAAGGATCGTCTGTTGGCTGTAGCCGAAAAACATGCGCGTCACGTCAACCGCGCTTTTTTCGAGGGAGATCCGAATTATAACGGCGGTCGGCCCATCAACCATATTTCGGGTCATCCCGAGATCGAACTCGCCTTGTGTAAATTATTCGGGCAGACCCGCGATTCGCTTTATTTGCGGATGGCGCAGCGTTTCGTCACGATCCGCGGAACCGATCCTCCCGCCCATTTCACTGGCGATTTGAGCAAGAGCCAGGAACATATCCCCTTGCGGGAGCAGTACGAGCCGGTGGGCCATGCCGTTTGCGCCGCCTATATCTATTCGGGGATGGCCGACGTGGACGCTTTGTGCGGGACGCAGCATTACCGCGTACCGTTGGATTCGATCTGGGAGAACCTGGTTCGCACGCGCATCGCTCTGACCGGCGGCCTTGGAGCCGTCCGTGGGTTGGAGGGTTTCGGTCCGCCTTACAGCCTGCCTAACAAAAATTCTTATAACGAGACTTGTGCGTCGGTCGCCAATGTGCTGTTCAATGACCGCATGTTCCGTTCCCGGCATGATGGACGCTATTTCGACGTGCTCGAATGTGCTTTGTTCAACGGTGCTTTGGCGGGGATCAACTTGGCCGGGGATCGATTCTTTTATGTCAATCCGTTGGAGGCGGACGGATTGCAGCCTTTTAACCTCGGACAGAAAGGGCGTTCCTCCTGGTTCGGTTGCGCTTGCTGCCCGCCAAACATCGCCCGCCTGCTGATGCAGGTTCCCGGCTTGATGTATTACCATACCGGACGTGATATTTATTTGACCTTGTACGGGAGCAGTTCGACCGAAGTTCCGTTGGCAGATGGGACGGTAGCCGTGGAGCAGACCTCGGACTATCCATTCTCTGGCGAGTCTACAATCGTATTGACCCCTGCGAACCCGATGACTTTCGCCTTGCGTTTGCGTATCCCCACCTGGGCTCGCGGCGGCGAGTTTTTGCCTGGCGGCCTTTATACCTATGCCGATGCTGCGTCCGGGCGCTGGACCGTCAAGGTCAACGGTAAACCGGTTGATGTTCCCTTGGAAGAGGGCTTTGCCGTGATCGACCGCCGTTGGCGGCCCGGCGACCGGGTGGAACTGTCGTTGCCGATGCAGCCCCGTTATGTGCAGGCCCGTCCGGAAGTCAAGGCGGATGTCGATCGCGTGGCCGTGGTCTGCGGTCCGTTGGTTTATTGCGCCGAGGAGCCCGATAACGGTTTGGTGCAGCGTTATTATCTGTCCGAACTTCCGGCTTTGCGACGGAGCCTCATCGAGGAGGGTTTATTGAAAGGGCTTCCCGCCGTCGACCTCACGGCTTCCCGCCTTGACACGACGGTCCGCTTGCCTTTGCGGCTGATCCCTTATTATGCTTGGGATAACCGGGGCGATCTCTCCATGGCCGTTTGGTTGCCCCGTACCGGGGCGTTGGCTCAGGAGTCCCTGCCCCGCACCGAGAAGAACAAGGTTTGGTTAAAGGAGGTTCGTTTCACCTGTAACGACGACCAGCCCTTCCGGGATGCTATTTTCGACGGTATGACCCCCGAGCGTTCCCACCACCAGGGTTATCCCTGTTGGACTAGCCGGGGGTGTGAGGGACAGTTCCAGCAGGTCGAGTTCCTCTTTACCCGTCCCCGTTCTTTGGCCGGTCTGTCTGTCTATTGGATCAGCGATGCCCGGACGACGACTTTGTTGCCCGACAGCTGGAGCCTGGAATATCTGCTCGACGGGCGGTGGTTGCCTTTTCCTCGTTATGTGACTGACCTCTATGGCCTGGAGGTCGACCAGTTTAACGACGTGCGTCCCGCCGGGGAGTTGGTCTGCGAGGGGCTGCGGATGCAGATCGAGCCACGTTCCGGGCATAGTGTCGGTATGGCCGAAGTCCGGATTGATTTTGTACCCTGATGAATATTAATTTCTGTTAGATTGCTTTAATCCGGATATTCAATACCTTGCTGAAAGTGAAAACGGACAAAGGCTGACAGCTGAATATACGACCTGCGATGAAAGGAAGGTCTTGATAAAGCAAACGATGCGTTATGAAAAGGCGACCCAAATCAACCGCATCAAATGGCATTATTGGATAAACGGTGAATTCCATTCCGTCCAGAATATGGATATGAGGTTGTTCTTTCCTCAAGAATCGGATTCATATCTGCAGTGGGCTGGATTTGAGATCGTCCACAAGTTTGGAAGTTTTGAAGAAGAGGTGTTTAACGAAAGTTCGGAGAAACAGATATACGTTTTAGCCTTACAATAATTAAATCCCGCAACGCCCCGGAAGGGGAACTGCGGGATTGTTTTTTACCGGGAACAGGGCCCGTTCGCATATTTATCACCTGCTTCCGGAGTGGTTTCCGGACGGAAATGGCGTTGCTGTCCGCGGCGGCCCGGGCCGGCTCTGATGTGAATTCAGTGCGATTGCTGGAGTTCGACCCTATTGATGCGCCGGGGTGTTACGACCTGCTGCCGCCTGGAATCCGGCTTTGAGCGATTCGATCGTCTCTTTCACGCTGGTGATTTTCTTGGAAAGGTAAGCGTTGGCCCCTGCGAAAGCATAGCCTCGTGAGAGGTTGCCTTTGGCTGCGTTGTACAGCGCGAGGATGATGCAATAGGGGCTTTTGGTGTAGTCGCAGGTTTTGATGCAGTGGAACGGACAGCGTTTGGGACGCGTAAGGCCGGCCTTGACTTTCCTCAGGAATTCGCCGCCGATCGCCCGGCCCGGCATGCCCACGGGACTCGCGATGATCTCGATATCCTCTTTGCTCGATTCGATATAGGTTTTTTTGAACGTCTCCGAAGCGTCGCATTCGGTGGTGGTGACGAAGATGCTACCCATCTGTACCCCGGCGGCGCCGAGCGACATGATGCGGTAGATATCCTCGCCGGTATAGAGTCCTCCCGCCGCAATCACCGGTATCGGGTGGGCGTGCTGTGCGGCAAAACGGTCCGCAGTGGCCACCACCTCCGGGATCAGGCGCTCGAGCGAGAAATTGTCGTCTTCGATCTGGGTATTTTTATATCCGAGGTGTCCCCCGGCTTTCGGCCCTTCGACGACGATCGCGTCGGGCAGGTAGTTGTAGTTGGTTTTCCACTTCTCGCAGATGATATGTGCGGCGCGCGCCGACGAGACGATCGGCACGAGTTTGGTCGAGCTTTTCTCCCCGAGGTACGAGGGCAGGTCGAGCGGCAGTCCTGCGCCGGAGAAGATGATGTCGGCTTTTTCCTCTATGGCTGTGCGTACCATGTCGGCGAAGTTGCTTAGCGCCACCATGATGTTGACGCCGATTACGCCGCTGGTCTTGGCTCGGGCCTTGCGGATCTCCTCGCGCAGGCCCATGATCGAGTTGGTGCGGTAGTCGTTCGAAAATTTGGGATAGATCAGTCCGATACCGGCGCAGGAAATTACGCCTACGCCGCCTTCGTTGGCGACGGCCGAGGCGAGGCCCGAGAGCGAGATGCCCACGCCCATGCCCCCCTGGATGATCGGGAGCGTGATTTTCAGATCGCCTATTTGAATGCTTTTCATTTGGTTGTGCGGGTATTCATTTGCGGAAATATGCGGTTCATGTACAGGGAAAAAACCGTCCCCCGCCACCTCCGCAGGGTGGCAAGCGAACGTTTCCGGGCGTGTCGGCAGTTTCATGTCGAATAAATAACATACAAATATAGAGCGATAATATGGATGCACAATCCGTTTTTTTACGATTCTACAACGCCTAAAATGAAAAAAACCGGGGCATCGTAATTACTGTCCTGGTTTTTATTTGGTTACAGATGTTTTGCGAGTTTTGCAGCCCGGTTTTTTTTACGGTTAATCGAGCTTTTTAATGCTTCCCGCCGAAGAGGTATCCAGCGAGGTGATTTTCGGATCGCCTTTGTAGCGGATACCCGCTGCGCTGGAGGCTTGGGCCGAGAGGGTCTGGACGTCGCCCACCGTAATTCTCGAGGTGGAAGAGGCTTTGAGCGTCGCTTTGTCGATAGTGTAATTCTCGCCGTGGAAACCGCTCGCGCTGCTGGTGGTTACGGTAACCTCGCCGACTTTGCCGCTGATGGTCAGTTCGGCACTGCTGCCAAGGTTGAACACGCCCTGCGCGCCGTTGTGGACGATCTCCCCGTCGGCGCTGCTGGTCAGGTCTGCACGCAGCAGGGGCGTGGTGATCGTTGCATCGATTTCGCCGCTGCTTTTGGCGTCGATGACTACCCGTTCGCTGGCCGTCAGTTCGAGGTCGTCGATTTTGCCGCTGCTAGAGAGGTCTATTACGACCGAAGCCGCCGTAAACGGGGTCATCGCCTTGATCTCCGCATTGGAAGAGGCCTTCAGGCTTTTCAGGTTTTTAAGGTAGATTTTCGCTTTCAGGTCGTCCTGTTTTTTCGACAGGAAGTTACCGGTGAGTCCCAGCGTAACCACGCCATTGCCGTCGATATTGAAGATCAGCTTTTTTTCGAGTTCAGCGGGAATTTCGATACTGGCCGAAGTCTTGTCCGACTGGTAGATTTCGACATCGAAATTATTGCCGGCGGCGATGCCGGTTATGTTCTGTCCTTCGAAACGGGTCTGGCGTGTCATCTGTGTCTGTGCGGAAGCTGCGGCCGTGCTGAAAAGTGCGGCGGTGAGCAGCGGGAAGAATAATGTCTTTTTCATGAGATGCTCTGGTTTGACGTTTAATTCGGTACTTGTAGTTTTCACTTCAAATGTATGCAAAATTTCCTTTCAAAAGCTATGCCGCTGCCGGATCGTGTCACGGCGGATCCGTTTACCGGCCCACGGCGGAGACTTTCGAGGTATTCCCGGTTGGGGTATCTCCCGGTTTGTCCGGCCAGTCCGGTTGGGCTGCACTGTCCGGTTCGTTGTTCCCTGAGCATTTGCAGCGATAAATTTATTCTTCTTTGCGAATCTTTGCCGAAGAGGAGGTCGATACCTGCCGCGTTTTCGGGTCGCCTTTGTAGTAGATGGCCGAAGAGCTGCTTGCGGTGGCTTTGAGATCCTGAACGACACCTACGGTAATCCGCGACGAAGAGGAGCTGCCCAGCGTCGCGCTGCCGATGTTGTACCCGGCGCCGCGGAAAGACGCTGAACTGCTGGTGATGATGTTCGCGCTGCCCACTTCTCCGCTGATGTCGATCCGCGAACTGCTGCTCTGGCCGAAAGTGGCGCTCTTGCCGTGGTGTGTGAGCGAGGCGGATGAGCTGCTGCTCAGCGTACAGTCGAGATCTTGGGCTGCTATCTCGGCGTTCGTAAGTCGTCCGCTGCTGCTGAGGGCGAGCCGGACCCGGCCGGTGGCGTTGAGCTTCAGGTTTTCGATGCGTCCGCTGCTGCTGATGCCGAGCTCCGCCGAATTGCCGGTGAGCGGCGTCATCGGGCGGATGCGGGCACTCGACGAGGCTTTGAGGACGCGGAGGCCCGTGATGTAGATTTTGGCCTTCATTTGTGCGCCATTACTTCGGAGGCTGCGCATGATTTCGTTCAATACGTTGTTCTTTTTTTTCCATGAATAATCCAAGCCGAGGGTAACCACACCCTGGCCGTCTATCTGGAAGATCAAGAATTCCTGCAATTCGGCGGGAATCTCGACGATTGCCCGCGTCGTGTCGGACTGGTAAACCTCGACATTGAATGAACTGCCGGCTACGACACCGGTGATGTTGCGGCCTTCGAACCGGGTTTGGCGGACCATCGGGGTCTCCGCATGCAGGGCCACGCAGCCTGCAGCGAGGAGCACGCTTAACAGAAATTTTTTCATAGCGGTATTCGTAATGGTAATTTTAAGTGTTTGTACGGTAAATGTATGTAAATTTAAAATACTATGCAATACATAATAGTTGTTTTTTGAAAAAACGAACGGTTTCCTCCCGTTCCGCCGGAACAGTTTTGTAATATATTCAAGGGCATGGCGGAGCGATTTCCCGGAAGTTTATTATCTTTGTAAGATGGTATCAAAGCGAAAGTCAGATGAGTGAAGCCAAAATAAAAGTCGGTATTACCCAAGGCGACATCAATGGGATAGGTTATGAGGTGATTATCAAATCACTGCTCGATCCGAGGATGTGCGAGTTGTGCACGCCGGTGGTTTACGGTTCGGCGAAAGCCGCCGGATTTTACCGGCGCCAGGTGGAGGATGCCGAGAATTTCAACTTCAATATTATTGGGAAAGCGTCGGAGGCTAATCCCAAGCGGGTTAACCTGATCGACTGCACACCGGGCGAGTTGCGCATCGAGCCGGGACAACTGACCGCCGAAGCGGGGAAGGCCTCGATCGCCGCGCTGAAGGCTGCCGCCGCCGATTTGAAGGCGGGGGCGATCGATGTGGTGGTGACCGCGCCGATCAGCAAGGAAAATGTGCATGAGGCCGGATTCGATTTTACGGGTCACACCGAATTCTTCGCCGCACAGTTCGGCGGCGAGCCGTTGATGATGATGTGCAGCGACCTGCTGAAAGTGGGATTGGTAACGATCCATATCCCGCTCGAAGAGGTGAGTCGTTCGGTGACCGAGGAGAAGATACTGGCCTCGCTGCGCGGCCTGCGCAGCAGCCTGATCCGAGACTTTTCGGTGCGCGAACCCCGGATCGCGGTGCTCGCCCTCAATCCCCATGCGGGTGATGGCGGAGTGATCGGAACCGAAGAGCGGGAGATCATCACGCCTGCGATCCGCACCGCATTTTCGGAAGGTATCCTGGCATTCGGACCATTTCCTGCCGACGGCTTTTTCGCTTCGGGAGGATATGCCAGGTACGATGCCGTGCTGGCGATGTATCACGACCAGGGGCTGGCCCCGTTCAAGGCGCTGTCGCCCGACGGCGTGAACTTTACGGCCGGGCTGCCCGTCGTCCGGACGAGCCCCGCGCACGGGGTGGGTTTCGATATCGCCGGGCAGGACAAAGCCGACGAGCAGGCGATGCGCAATGCGATCTACATGGCGATAGACGTCCTGCGCAGCCGGAAGGTGTATGAAGAGATTTCGGCCGATCCGCTGCAGAAGTTCAAGCGTGAGGGAGGTGCCGACGTGTCGGTGGCCGACCTGCCTCAGACCGAGGCGGCCGATTAGGACATTGGGCCGGATGTAACGGTAAATACGGGCATCGGACTCAAACCGGGAGGGCCGGAAGTACGGGACGCTTGCCCCGGCATCCGGGTTACAGCATGCGAAAAATCAATAAAAGTCTGGCGGGGGTTCCATCTCGTAACGTGGAAACCCGCGAGCAAAACCGATAAAATAAAAACAGATGATTAAAGTAACTTTCCCTGACGGCGGCATTCGTGAGTACGCCGAAGGAACGACGGCTATGCAGATAGCCGAGAGCATCAGCCCCCGCCTGGCACAGGAGGTATTGGCCGCAACGGTGAACGGCAAGGTAAGCGACCTGAACATGCCGATCACGGCAGATGCTCAGATTAAACTGCACAAATGGGATGACGACGAAGGCAAGCATGCCTTCTGGCATTCGTCGTCGCACCTGTTGGCCGAGGCGCTCGAGGCGCTCTATCCGGGCATCAAGTTCGGCATCGGCCCCAGCATCGAGAACGGGTTCTATTACGACGTCGATTCTCCGGTGCCCATTACCGAGGCGGACCTGCCCAAGATCGAGAAGAAAATGGAGGAGCTCGCCCGGAGTAAGGAGACCATTACCCGCCGTGAAGTGTCGAAGGCCGAGGCACTCGACACTTACACGAAAAAGGGCGACGAATATAAAGTGGAACTGATCAGCGCCCTCGAGGACGGTACGATCAGCTTCTACACGAACGGTAATTTTACCGACCTGTGCCGCGGGCCGCACCTGCCTCACACGGGCTTCATCAAGGCGATCAAGCTGACCTCGATCGCCGGCGCCTATTGGCGCGGCGACGAGCACAACAAGATGCTGACCCGTATCTACGGCATCACCTTCCCGAAAAAGTCGATGCTCGACGAGTACCTGGCGATGCTGGAGGAGGCCAAGAAGCGCGACCACCGCAAACTGGGCAAGGAGCTCGAGCTGTTTTGTTTCTCGCCGCGGGTCGGAGCCGGACTGCCGCTGTGGCTGCCCAAGGGCGCTGCGCTGCGCGACAGGCTGGAGCACTTCCTGCGCAACGTGCAGAAGCAGTACGGTTACCAGCAGGTCATCACGCCGCATATCGGGATGAAGGACCTATACGTCACTTCGGGCCACTATGCCAAGTACGGCAAGGATTCGTTCCAGCCGATCCATACGCCGGACGACAGCGAGGAGTTCCTGCTCAAGCCGATGAACTGTCCGCACCACTGCGAGATTTACCGTTGGAAGCCGCGCTCGTACAAGGACCTGCCGCTGCGTTTCGCAGAATTCGGCACGGTGTATCGTTACGAGCAGAGCGGCGAGCTGCACGGGCTGACGCGCGTGAGGGGCTTCACGCAGGACGATGCGCACATCTTCTGCCGTCCCGACCAGCTCAAGGATGAATTCATGAAGGTGATCGATATCGTGCTCTATATCTTCAAGACGCTGAGCTTCGACCAGTTCACCGCGCAGATTTCGCTGCGCGACCCGAACAACAAGGAGAAGTACATCGGTTCGGACGAAAACTGGCACAAGGCCGAGTCCGCGATCATCGAGGCGGCGGCGGAAAAAGGGCTTCCGACGGTGGTCGAACTGGGCGAAGCTGCCTTTTATGGCCCGAAACTTGATTTTATGGTCAAGGACGCTATCGGCCGCAAGTGGCAGCTCGGTACGATCCAGGTGGATTACAACCTGCCGGAGCGTTTCGACCTGACCTACAAAGGCTCGGATGACAAACAGCACCGCCCGATCATGATCCACCGTGCGCCGTTCGGCTCGATGGAGCGGTTCGTAGCCGTGCTTTTGGAGCATACCGGCGGTAAATTCCCGCTGTGGTTGTCGCCCGAACAGGTGGTCGTGCTGCCGATCAGCGAAAAATTCAACGAATATGCGCAAAATGTTTCGGATTTTCTAAATAATTGCGATATTCGCGCTCAGGTGGACGACCGTAATGAGAAGATTGGCCGTAAGATACGCGACAACGAACTCAAAAGGATCCCGTTCCTGCTGATTGTCGGAGAAAAGGAACAGCAGGAGGGGCAGGTCTCCGTACGCGTACAGGGCGAGGGCGACAAGGGTTCGATGAGCCAGCAGGAGTTCGCCGCACTGGTGACCGAAAGCGTGAAAAAAGAGGTGGAAGCCTTGAACAAATAGAAAGTTTCAGCGTGTTTAGTGTTTAATTAATCAAGGAGGACAAAGCTATAGCTATTCCAGTAAGAAAACCACAGTCAAGGCCTGGTTTCCGCGGCAGGATGCCGGAAAAAGAGGCAGCACACAAGATCAATAATTTGATTACCGCCCAGCAGGTGCGTGTCGTCGGCGACAACATTCAGGTGCCGACCGTCGTATCGCTGAAGGAGGCATTGGCGATGGCCGATGAGCAGGGGCTTGATTTGGTTGAAATTTCACCGAAGGCCGATCCCCCCGTTTGCCGGATCGTCGACTATTCGAAGTTCCTTTACCAACAGAAGAAAAAAGCCAAGGAGCTGAAAGCCAAAGCTGTGAAGGTTGTGATCAAAGAGATTCGTTTCGGCCCCAATACCGATGACCACGATTACAATTTCAAGCTGAAGCATGCCGAGAATTTCCTCAAGGACGGGGATAAGGTGAAAGCTTATGTCTTTTTCCGCGGCCGCCAGATCGTTTTCAAGGATCAGGGAGAAATCCTGCTGCTGCGTTTTGCCACCGACCTCGAAGAGTGGGGTAAGGTGGAGCAGATGCCCAAGCTGGAGGGCAAGCGGATGATCATGATCCTCGCGCCGAAACCGAAAAAATAGCTCTGTGCCGTTGTCTGCGGCGGAGCGCTTGAAAACCGTAATGTCTTCGATGTCCACCAGGAGTATCCCGGTGCAGTGAATTGTCGTAGGGATGCGGACATCCGGTGCTGCGTCGGGAATCCGGATGCTTTCGGAGCATCGGGGTAGCGACGGACCGGTATACGATAAAAGATGCCCACCTCCGAAACGAGGTGGGCGTTTGTGTATCCGGGTAACGGGGCATGTGTCCGGGCGGCCCGGATTTGGATTTTACCGGAATCTTGTTCATCTTTACGCTACGGCTTTTTGCGATTACCGGTTTGTTTACTGAGCTGCACCGGTCGTGTTTCACGGACTCAAAGTATGTAAATTTAGGAAAACGATGAATCGGAAAAGAATATGGTGCGCGGCGGCCGTGCTGGCTGTGCTTTGCGTTCCTGTCCGGGCGCAGGATTGGCAGAGCGCCTTGAAAAGCGTGGCTTCGAATGTTGCGGATAAAGCAACGGGCGGGGCGCTGACACAATTGGCACTGGTTGCTACGTGGAACTATATGCAGCCGGGGGTAAAACTCGAGAGCGACAATGCCGTGGCCGACCTGGCCGCATCTGCGACGACCGCGTCGTTACAGTCCAAATTGGCCGGTATCTATGAGAAGGCGGGGATTAAAAGCGGTTCCTGTTCGGTGACCTTCAGCAAGGACAGCACGTTTTCGCTGGTAATCGGTTCGCGCACCCTCAAAGGTACTTATGCGTTCGAATCGGCGACGCACGGCATCACGCTCACTTTTTCGGGAAGCGGTGAGCTTCGCAAATTCGGTGCGATGCACGGTTTCGCCTACCTGAACGGGACGGACCTGCAGTTGCTTTTTTCGGCCGCTAAAGCGCTTTCGCTCGTACAGCAGGTCGGGGAGAAGGCCGCTTCTCTGAACTCTTCGCTGGCAACGGTGAACAGCCTCGCATCGAAAATCGACAACCTCTATCTCGGCTTCGAGTTTGCCAAATAAAGCGGGTTATTTCGCTGTAAGATTTTATTCCGGCCGGTCCGGACCCGTTTTGCAAGGTATTTCGGGCGCGGTTCGTCGGGGAGATTTCGTCGCATATAGGGCGGTTTTAACGGAGTTGTTCGTATGAATGTTGAAGAGTTCAGGGAATATTGCCTTTCGTTCAGGGGTGTTCGTGAGAAAATGCCGTTTCCGAATGTTGCCGATCGGTATAGCCGGGATGTGCTCTGTTTTTATGTCGGGGACAAATGGTTTTGTTTCGTGAATGTCGCGGTTTTCGATTTTTGCTGTATCAAATGCGACCCCGACCGGTCGGGAGAGTTGCAGGCTCGCTACATGGGGATCCGTCCCGGTTGGCACATGAACAAAAAATATTGGATCAGCGTCTATTTCGAGCAGGATGTCCCGGACAGCCTGATCCGCGAATTGGTGAAGGCTTCGTATGACCTTGTGGCCGGCAGCCTGACGAAAAAAGAGCGAGAAGAGCTGGATTCGCTTTAGCCGGTTGCCGCTGCGTGGGAAACGGATTATCCTTTGTTGAAGTGGATCGAGCCGTGATGTATACGTGGTTTATATGGAAAAAGGCACCTTTCGCTGGAAGGATGCCTTTTTGTATTGGTGTCCGGTCCGTCGGGAGCATATTCCTGTGGGCCGGTTCGTTGTCGTTTTTCTATTTGTTTTTCTTCTCTTTCTTTTTTACCTTCTTCGTTTTCCTCTTTTTTTCTTTTTCCTCGCGTTTTTCCGTGTCGCTGAGTAGCTTATTTTCCGCTTTGGTCTGCAATTTGGCTAAACGTTCCCTGCCTTTTTTGCAACCGGTTCCGTCTGTGCAGCCTCCGCATTTTTTGCAACCCATAACTTGCAGGTGAACGTTAGAATGCGTTGATCGTCTCACGGATGCGGCAAAGGCGCGTAAGCAATCCTTCGAAGCGGTCGAGCGGCAGCATGTTCGCACCGTCGCTTTTTGCTTCGGCCGGGTTCGGATGCGTCTCGATAAAGAGTCCGTCGGTACCTACGGCCACCGATGCACGTGCGATCGTTTCGATCATCGAGGGCAGTCCCCCGGTGACTCCGCTGGTCGTGTTGGGCTGCTGCAGCGAGTGGGTGATGTCCATCACCACCGGGTATCCGAGCGCCTGCATCGTGGGGATGCTGCGCATATCGACGATCAGGTCGTGGTAACCGAAAGTCGTGCCGCGATCGGTAAGCAGGATGTTCGGGTTGCCTGCGTCGTGCACTTTGCCGGCCGCAAAAGCCATCGCTTCGGGGGCAAGGAACTGTCCTTTCTTGATGTTGACCACCTTCCCCGTCTTCGCGGCGGCTACCAACAGGTCGGTCTGGCGGCAGAGGAATGCCGGGATTTGCAGTACGTCGGCGTACTGCGCCGCTATCGCCGCTTCTTCCGGGTTGTGGATGTCGGTTACGGTCGGTACGCCGAATTCGCGGCGCACTTTGTCCAGCAGTTTCAGCGCTTTCTCGTCGCCGATGCCGCAGAACGAGTCCAGGCGCGAGCGGTTTGCTTTGCGGTACGAAGCTTTGAAGATGTAGGGGATCTTCAGTGCGTCGGTCACGGCACAGGCCTTTTCGGCCACACGCATCATCACCTCTTCGTTTTCGACCACGCAGGGGCCGGCCATCACGAAGAACATCCCGCTGCCGAGATGCTTCAGGTTGGGAATATGGTTCAGGATCGGGTTCATCGTATTTCGGATTAAGGGTTTAAAGTCGGGTCAGGCGTATGGTTCGATTGCAGATCAGGGGATAAAACCGGACTGCGTTTGTCGTTATAGGTCGGTTCGTGGCGGGAAATTTTGTTTTAGCCGGGAATTTCCGTTTGTAAGGCTTTCGTTTTTATCGGATCGCAGACTGTTCGCCGGGCCCGGCGGTGAAGACGGACATGGCCGGACTGCCGGAATGGGCGTTAGTATTTTCCTTTCCATAATGTTGTGATCCGTTGGGCCAGTTCACGCTCCTTCGGGTTGTCGGCCGGTTGGTAAAAGCGACGCCCGACGAGTCCTTCGGGCATGAACTCCTGTTCGGCGAAATTCCCTTCGAAATCGTGTGCATACTTGTAGTTGTCGCCGTATCCGAGGTTTTTCATCAGTTTGGTCGGCGCATTGCGGATGTGCAGCGGTACGGGACGGTCGGTGGTATCGTGGTTGACCATTCCGAGCGCCGCGTTGATCGCCATATAGGCCGAATTGCTCTTGGGACTCGTCGCCAGGTAGATCGTCGCTTCGGCCAGCGGAATGCGCGCCTCGGGCATGCCGATTTTGTGTACGGTGTCGAAGCAGGCGTTCGCCAGCAGCAGTCCGTTCGGATTGGCCAGCCCGATGTCTTCGGCGGCGAGGATCACCAGGCGCCGGGCGATGAACTTCGGGTCTTCGCCTCCGGCGAGCATCCGCGCGAGGTAATAGATTGCGGCGTTCGGGTCGCTGCCGCGCACCGACTTGATGAAAGCCGAGATTACGTCGTAGTGCTGTTCGCCGTTCTTGTCGTAGAGCGCGATGTTTTGTTGCAGGCAGTCGGTGACGTTCTTGTCGCTGATGATGATCTTTCCGTCGGTAGCGTTGCTGAGGATGTCGAGGATGTTGAGCAGCTTGCGCGCGTCGCCCCCGCTGAAGCGGAACAGCGCTTCTGTCTCGACTACCTCGACCCCCCGTTCGCGCAGGGTCGGGTCGGTTGTGACCGCCCGTTCGAGCAGCAGTTGCAGGTCGGCCTCCTCCATCGCTTTGAGCACATAGACCTGGCAACGCGAAAGCAGCGGCGAGATCACCTCGAACGACGGGTTTTCCGTCGTCGCGCCGATCAGCGTGACGACACCCTGTTCGACGGCGCCGAGCAGCGAATCCTGCTGCGATTTGTTGAACCGGTGGATCTCGTCGATGAACAGGAACGGCGAAGGGGTATTGAAAAACTGGCTCTTGCGCGCCTGTTCGATCACTTCGCGCACCTCTTTGACGCCCGAGGTGACGGCCGACAGGGTAAAGAGTTTGCGCTCGAGTGCCGTGGCGACGAGTTTGGCAAGCGTGGTTTTGCCTACGCCCGGCGGTCCCCAGAGGATGAACGAGGGAACGTTGCCGGTCTCGATGAACTTGCGGAATACGCCCTGCGGACCCACCAGGTGCTCCTGCCCGATGTATTCGTCCAAGGTGCGGGGGCGTAATCTTTCTGCCAACGGAATGTTGCTCTGCATAAAATTTTATTTACCTTTACAAAGATAGGAAACTTTTGGTTAATCCGCCGGTCTCCCTCTCTTGCCCGAACGATCGGGCGGGATGAAAAATTGTTTGCCGGAAGGCCGGTTTGGCCCTGTTTTTGTTCTTTCGCGAGAGAGGCCGAAGCAGGCCGTAGCAATACCACTGTGAAACGAATCGGACTACTTTCAGATACACACGGTACTTTCGATGCCCCGTTACGCAAATTCCTGGCCGAAGTCGATGAAATCTGGCACGCCGGGGATTTCGGGAACATCGAAACGGCCGATGCGATTGCCGCGTTCAAGCCCTTGCGCGGGGTTTACGGCAATATCGACGGAGGAGCCCTGCGGGTGGTCTATCCGCAGTGGCAGCAGTTCGACTGCGAGCAGGTGCCGGTGCTGATCACACATATCGGAGGCTATCCCGGACACTATCAAAGCGGGGTAGAGACACGCCTGAGGGCTCTCCGGCCGAAGATTTTCATCAGTGGACATTCACACATTTTGAAAGTGATTTACGACAAGAAACTCGACCTGTTGCACCTCAATCCGGGGGCTGCGGGGCTGAGTGGTTTCCACCAGGTTAGGACCGCCCTGCGCTTTACCGTCGACGGGGAGCGCATCGAGGAGCTCGAGGTGGGGGAATGGAAGCGAAATATGGGTTTATACTAAATAGGAGGCGGGCGGCGTTATCTTCCCGAAAGATAAAATGAGGAATAATGTCATGCAATTGAAGCAAACAAACACCCTGAGGTCCGTGTTCGAACAGGGCTATGCCGAGACGCGCCACTTCGGGGCACAGGGCCTTACGCTTGACTACCTGTTTCTGGCTATCCTGAAGCAGGAGGGAGGGCATGCTTCGTATCTGCTCCGGAAATTGCTGAAGGAGTGGGAAATCTATCAGATAAAGATCCGGATCGAAAACGACCTTAAACGGGCGCAGGCCGACGCCGTGTCGATGAATCCGGTTTTGCTGCCGTCGGTGAAGGAATCCGAAGGATCCATCCTGATCCGCCTGACCGAAGAGACCGATGATCCGAGGCATAACTTGCTCAATACGGCCCACCTGCTGATGGCTATCGTCAAGGACCGCAGTTCGATCTGCGGGCAGGTGCTGGCGATGTACAACGTCAACAGCGAGACTCTTTCGGAGTTCGTGCGCGAGCTACCCCCCAACGAAGATTATTACGAGGACATGAAGATCCTCGACGAGATGAGCGCCGACCGGGAGGCCGAGCACTATTTTACACAATTTAAGCCCCGCCCGCAGGCGGAGACCGAAAGCGAACCGGCAATGCCAGTGCGCAAAGAGCGCAAGTCGCCGTCGTCCGATCCGTTGATCCGTTTTGGGGTGGACCTGACGCTTGCGGCCCGGGAAGGGCGTCTCGATCCGGTGATCGGCCGGGATGAAGAGATAGAGCGGCTCGTGCAGATTCTGGGCCGCCGCAAGAAGAACAATCCCGTACTGATCGGCGAACCGGGCGTAGGCAAATCTGCGATCGTCGAAGGGCTCGCCCTCAGGATCGTGGATAACGACGTGCCCGTTGCATTGCGCGATAAACGGGTTTTTGCCCTGGACGTGGCGTCGCTGGTAGCCGGAACGAAGTACCGCGGCGAATTCGAGGAGCGGATCAACACGCTGTTGGGCGAATTGCGCAAAACCAACAACGTGATCCTGTTCATCGACGAGATTCATACGATCGTCGGTGCGGGCAGCACGCAGGGCTCGCTCGACACGGCGAATATCCTGAAACCGGTACTTGCCCGGGGCGAGTTGCAGTGCATCGGAGCGACGACGCTGCGCGAATTCCGGGAGAATATCGAAACCGACGGAGCGCTCGAACGCCGTTTCCAGAAGATTATGGTCGAGCAGCCGTCGCCCGAACAGACGCTCGCCGTGCTGCACAATATCAAACGCCAGTACGAGGAGCATCACGGGGTGCGCTATACCGATGCGGCGCTGACCGCCTGCGTCGAGTTGACGCAACGCTATGTGGCCGACCGTTTCTTCCCCGACAAGGCTATCGACGTGATGGACGAGGCCGGGAGCCGCGCGCATGTGAAGAAGATCGGTGATGCTATGCCTGCCGGTGCGATACAGCTCGAGGAGCGGATCGAAAAATTGGTGCGGGATAAGAAAAAAGCGATGCAGTCGCGTGACTATGAGCATGCTTCTGTATTACGCGGCAGCGAGTTGGAACTCCGCTCGCGGTTACGCGCCATGCTTTCGGCCTGGACTACGGAGATGTCGGCTTCCGCAGCGGTGATCGACGAACAGCAGATCAGTGAAGTGGTAGCCTCGATGACCGGCATTCCGCTTGCGCGCATGTCGCAGGGCGAACAGCAGCGGCTCAAGGATCTTTACGGTTATTTTTCATCGGTCGTGGTAGGCCAGGACGAGGCCGTGCGCAAGGTGACGCGTGCGATCCAACGCAGCAGGGTCGGACTCAAGGATCCGAACCGGCCCATCGGCGTATTTATGTTCGTCGGTCCGACGGGTGTGGGTAAGACCCATATGGCCAAAGAGTTGGCGATGCATCTTTTCGACAGTGAAGAAGCGCTGGTGCGGGTCGATATGAGCGAATACAGCGAGAAGCATAATGTGAGCCGGCTGATCGGCTCCCCTCCGGGTTATGTCGGATACGGCGAAGGCGGCCAGTTGACCGAGAAGGTGCGGCGGCGTCCTTACTGTGTGGTGCTGTTCGACGAGATCGAAAAGGCGCATCCGGACGTATTCAACCTGATGCTTCAGGTTTTTGACGAGGGACAGCTCACCGACGGGTTGGGCCGCAGGGTAGATTTCCGCAATACGATTATTATCATGACCTCTAACGTGGGTTCGCGTGAGGTGCAGCAGCGCGGTGCAGCCGTCGGCTATGCAGCCGCGCGCAGCGCGGTTGCCGAGGAGTTGAACCGCGAATCGGTTTACCGGAAAAGCCTGGAACGTCAGTTTGCTCCGGAGTTTATCAACAGGATCGATGATGTGGTGGTCTTTAATTCGCTGGGAGAAGCCGATATCTGCAAGATCGTCGACCTGGAACTGGGCCGCCTGTCGAAACGGGTGCAGTCGTTGGGGTATTCGATCCGTGCGACGGAGGAGGTTAAACGCCATCTGGTGAGTATCGGTTATGAGCCGCGTTACGGCGTGCGCTCGCTCAAGAGGACGATTCTCGATTATGTCGAGGAGCCGCTGGCCGAGCTGATCGTAGAAGGCGGTGTGCAGAGCGGAGAGACGATTTGTGTGACTTGCCGCGACGGCAAGGTTGAGCTGACTGTGGAACGAGGTATGCCCGAGAAACAGGCATTCGTATCCTGATTCGTGTGTAGAACCTATTATTGTTTCCTATCCCATACCGGGAGTAGCTACCCGGGACATTTCTATTCAAAAAATTATAGAAAATGAAAATGAACGAAGGGCGCCGAAAGGTGCCCTTCAATCGTATCATCTGTTTGTGATAGCTGTAAGTGCCTGCAGGATACTGTCGATGCTGAGCGGGTTTGCAAGTATTGCCTAAAAATTCTTTTGTGCGGTTTGCGGTGGATAACAGGACCGTTTGTGTAACCGCTCTTTTGCTTGTATCCGGGCTCAGGAGTAGAGTTCGAGCAGTCCTTCGGGCAGGTCGAATTCGATCGATTGCCGTTCCTGGTCGATGTCGGCGATAAACTCTTCGACGGCCGGAATCAGCACTTCGCGACTGCCGATCCGGACCCGGAACAGCGGATTCTCCCCGTCGATAAACTCTTCGATCCGGTCTGCGGAACAGCCGGACCGCTGTTCGTCACTGCCGGTTTCGGAATGTTTAAGCCCGGGTTCGGACGCAGGTTTGGACTCGGGTGACGATGAGGGGGGGGGCGGATTGCTAACGGGCGTATCCGGATTTTCTCCGGTCAACCTGACGGTGTAGCCCACAAGGTCTTCCAGGTAAATCAGCCCGTCGCCCTCGTCATCCTCTTCGTCCGGTCCGGGGCTCAGGTAGAGTTCGAGCCCGATCAGTTCGGCCGCGCGCCGTTCGGTATCGATGTCCCCGAAGGCGACCACCGCTCCGCTACGGCCGCGCCGCTGGAAACGGTCGCAAAAAAGAGGAACCGCCAATTTGTCGATGACGACAAACAACGGTTCGCTCGGATTGAAATCCTGAGGGAAGGAGTCGTATAAATTCAGGGTAAGTTCGCCGTTCTGTCCGAACGTTTTGGATACCCGTGCTACGGCTTCTGCATTCTCCTCAAGCATAACGGTATGTGCTGCGGAAGCGGGCTAAGCCTCGGCTGCGGGAGCCTCCTCGGCAGGAGCGGCAGCCTCTTCGGTTGCGTCCTCGCCCTGTGCGGCATCTTCGGCAGCAGCAGCTGCGGCAGCGGCAGCCTCTTCAGCACGTTTGGCCTCGAGGGCTTTCGCACGTTCTTCCTTGATCTTCTTCTCTTCTTCGAGGCGGGCCTTCATGGCAGCCTCTTTGTCACCGCTGATTTTGCTGGTCTTGGCCGCGATTTTGCCGGCCTTCTGCTCGATCCATTTGTCGAACTTGGCCTCGGCGGCTTCGGCGGTAAATGCGCCTTTGCTTACGCCGCCCAGCAGGTGTTTCTTGTACATGACACCCTTGTATGAAAGGATCGAACGGCAGGTGTCGGTGGGTTGAGCGCCTTTTTGCAACCACTCCAGGGCTTTCTCGAAGCTCAGGTCGATTGTAGCAGGATTCGTGTTCGGATTGTAGGTTCCGATCTTTTCGATAAATTTACCATCACGTGGCGCCCTGCTGTCTGCAACGACGATATGATAGAAGGCATAGCCCTTCTTACCATGGCGTGCAAGTCTGATTTTTACAGGCATTTCTCTAAGTTTTATTAAGTTAAAAGGCGTCGGTAACCGAACCGACGAGGTGCAAAAGTACTCTTTTTTCGGAAGATTACAAAACTTTCCCCTTGTTTTTTATCCGTTCGATCATTTCGTCGAGCAGGCGGAGCTGATCGTTTTGCAGCCGTAATTGTTCGTTTTGCAGCCGGATGTGCGTACGTAGCAAGCCGATCAGTTCCCGGTGGGCCTGTAAGAGCGAGTTGTCGTTTTCGGCCGGTGCGGCTCCCTCATGGGGCCTGTTCGCCGGACGGTCGACCGTTTCGGCTTTGGCCGGCTCTTCCCGTTGGGCCGGTTCCTCTTTCCCGGGTGCGTCTGAGCCCGTTTTCTCCGACCGGGACAGGAACATCTCACCCTCTCCGGTCAGCAGCCAATAGAGGTTAATCGAAGGATAACGTGCAATTATTTTTGATATTTTATCGGAACCGAGCGCTCCGGTCATGTTGGAGATATTTCCGCGGTTCAGTTGGCACTCTCGTTCGAATTCCCTGACGGACAGCTTGAAAATGACGCAGACGGCCTTTATGCGGTTTTTTAGTTCCATGTGCTTAGGGGAATCCATATTTTTGACGTAAACATTTGGACGTGTCAAAAATAAATGTCAACTTTGTCTGCGTATCTTATTGAGAAGCATCGTATTACTGCAACAAATATAATCCAATTATTATGAAAAAACGAATAGAACGCAAAGAAGAGCGCATCGAAGCTATTCGTGCGGCGGCCACCCGCTGCCGGGGTGTTTATTCGGCTGTAGCACGCGAACAGGGATGGGGGCGTGCCTACGTATGCAGCGTTATGGCAGGTCGTAACAGCAGTGAGAATGTCCTGAAAGCGCTCGAAGAGAAATTAAATCTGGATACCGGTGCAACTTCTGCCCCGCAATCGTAATCTATTATAATAAAGTTTGGCCCTTTCGGGGAAGCCGGCGGGTCAGGAGTGGATAATCGAATGAAACAACAGTTTTTGTCGGTTGTTTATTGCGAATTCCTCTTTTTTGTCTACTTTTATAATGGCTCCCCTACTAACCACAGACACCAAATTATTCATACACCATGTTGCCTTTGTACCTCTATATCGTTGCGGGGTTTCTGCTTGCGGTCACTGTAGGAAGGATGCTGATTCCGAAAATTATCCTGATTTCCAAGAAGAAACGTATCCTGGACATGCCCAATGCCCGCAAAGTGCATTCGTCTCAGATTCCACGGCTGGGCGGTGTGGCGTTTTTTCCTGCCATTATGATGGCTTACTGGTTCGTGCGCGGGCTTTTCTGGCAGTTCAACACCTTCGACGCAGTGGTGCCGTTCGAGGATTTCCTCTTTTTCACTACGGGACTGATGCTGATTTGTATTGTCGGCATTACCGACGATATTTCCGGACTTTCGTACAAGTGCAAGTTCGTTTTCCAGGTGGTCGGGGCCCTGCTGCTCGTACTTCCGTATTGTTACATCGATAATCTGCAGGGCTTGTTCGGGCTGTATGCGATACCGGCATGGGCCGGGGTGCCGTTTACGCTGCTGCTGCTCGTCGCGTTGGTCAATGCCGCGAACCTGATCGACGGAGTGGACGGGCTGTGTTCCGGCTTGGGCGTACTGATCTTTTCGGTGCTGAGCCTGCTGAACCTGTTGGCCGGCAATGCCCATTTGGCCTTGTTGGGGGCGTGTGCGGTAGGTGCGACGCTCGTCTTTTTCATGTATAATGTGTTCGGCCGCAAACTGAAAATTTTCATGGGAGACAGCGGTTCGCTGATCCTGGGTTATATCGCCGCCTTCCTGTGCCTGCAATTGGTGGTCGGCGCGCAACACGGGCATACCGTGCCGCATTTGACGCTGATTTCGCTGATGGGAGTGGTTTTCGTCCCGATGGCCGATATGACGCGGGTGTTCGCGCAGCGGATTCTCTCCGGTAAGTCCCCGTTTACTCCCGACAAACGGCATATTCACCATAAATTCCTCCAACTGGGGTATACGCATTTGCAATGTACGCTGATGATCGTGCTGATCCAGGCCGTATACATCGTCGGTAATTTCCTGCTGGCCGACCGGGTGAACATCAATGTGGCGCTGCTGATCAATATCGTGGCGATGGTCGTGCTGGTGCTTTCTTTGAATGCCCGCATCCGCCGCCGCGAGCGCCGGTGGCTGTAACGCCGTCTCTTTTATGCGGCCTGACGGAGAGCGGGGATGCTCCGGGTGTTTCTTTTGCGGGGCGTTTCCTGGCAGGAGCTCTGCCTGCGAGCGGGATGGGCAATAAGGCCGTAGGCATGTCTGTCCATCTCCGGAATAGTATACTATTCCTGTTGTATAGCTATATTCCCGGGCGATTTCTTCTGACACTGTTGTCGGTTTACGGTCGAAAAACCGTATCTTTGGCCTCCCGGCGCAAATGCCGGGATTTTTTCGTATGCGACTTTTGCGAACTTTGCGGGGCTGGCTGCCCCAATACCGTGAGAACCTTTCGCTGGCCGTTCCCGTCATGCTTTCGCAGGTCGGGCAGGTGGTCGTGCAGCTGTTCGATAACGCGATGGTGGGGCGTCTCGGTGCACTGCCGCTTGCGGCCGTATCGTTCGGCGGGGCGGTGTTCGTGATTTTCCTCTTTTGGGGAACAGGATTGTCGATGGGGCTGACTCCGCTTGTCGGGGAGATGTACGCCCGGCGCGATTACCGGTCGTCGGCCCGGCTGCTTCAGAATGCGCTGACGCTTTACGGCGGGGTCGGTATTGTCCTGTTCGCGATCCTGTGGGTGCTGGGCGATTTTCTCGGCTCGATGGGCCAGTCGCCCGAAGTGGCAGAACTGGCACGCCCTTATTACGGCTATTTGGCGTGGTCGGTCGTTCCGTTTATGCTCTTTGCCGCATTTAAGCAGTTTCTCGAGGGAATCGGCAACACGATTACCGGAATGGTGGTCGTGCTGACGGCCAACGGGGTGAACATCTTGTTTAATTACCTACTGATTTACGGTCATTGGGGATTCCCGGAGATGGGGGCCGCCGGGGCCGGACTGGCCACCCTCATCTCGCGTATCTGCATGCCGCTTTTTACGCTCGGTTATTTCCTCTCCGTACCTTCGCTGCGGCGTTATTTCCTGTTCTTTGCCTGGATTGCACAGGGATGGCGGACGACACGCAGGCTGCTTGCGGTCGGCTTGCCGATTTCGATGCAAATGGTGCTCGAAGTGTCGGCTTTCGCACTCACGCTGATTATGATGGGATGGATTGGGACCGTGCCGCTGGCAGCACATCAGGTGGTGCTGTCGCTGTCCAATATCGTCTATATGGTCGTGGTCGGAATTTCGGCGGCCACGACGATCATGGTGAGCCACCGCTACGGTGCGGGCGATTACCGGGGGATGCGCCGGGCCGCACTGGCTTCCTGGCACTTGGGAATCGTTGCGAATTTGCTCACGATGGCCTGTTTCGTCGCGTTCCGCCGCTTTTTGCCGGAACTCTTTACTTCGGACCGGGCGGTCATCGGGGTGGCTGCTCAACTGTTTTTGATGGCCGCGCTATACCAGATTCCCGACGGATTGCAGACGATCGCCCTCGGTGTACTACGCGGAATGCAGGATGTGCGCATCACGATGTACTACGCTTTTGTCTCGTATATCGTCATCAACCTGCCGGTAGGTTACTTCTGTGCTTTTATACTGGGGTGGGGTGCACCCGGGCTTTGGGTCGGCTTCATCGTAGGGCTCTGTATCGCGGCCTTCCTGCTGATCCGCCGCTACCGGCGGCTGTACCGGCGACTGACATTGGACTGATCTCGGGTTATCGACTGTTTCCTGACAGGATATCGACAGGAAACTAACAGGATTCCGTTGACTTTTTAACAAGATGCAGACAGATATGCGGCTGTTTTCAGATGATTCCCACCGTCGCGGGTTATAAACAGATTGATATGAGTTATGAATATATAATCGACATGTTGCCAACATGCGGCTAACAAAAAATGCACAACTTGCCCGGTTGTGCATTTTTTGTCGAAATGTATTTAGACTCGCTTTGTGTCGTTTTGTCCCGAGGCGTCGCGGTGTCTTGTTGTTTCGTTCTGTCCTCTGTCCGGGAGCGGGGCAAACCCGGATGGTGTCGGGTCCTTACTTGTTCAGCGATTCGATCTCCTGGCAGAGACGGCCGAAAATTTCGTCGATCGTGCCGAGACCGTTTACGGCGCGGTGTTTGCCCTGCGGCTTGTAGTGGTCGGCGACCACGGCGGTTTGCGCTTTGTAGACGTCGATCCGGTCGCGGATCACCCCTTCGTTACTGTCGTCGGCACGGCCGCTCTCCTTGCCGCGCAGCAGCAGGCGTTTGACCAGTTCCTCGTCGGGCACTTCGAGCGAAAGCATAACGCTTACCGGCGTACCGTTCTTCTCCATGATCTCGTCGAAGGCTTTGGCCTGCACGGTCGTGCGCGGGAAGCCGTCGAAGATGTTGCCTTTGGCGTCTTTGTGTTTCGCCACATAGTCGGCGATGATGTCGATCACCAGGCCGTCGGGGGCCAGCTGTCCCTTCTCGATGTAGCTCTGTACGCTGCGGCCCAGCTCGGTGCCTTTGCGAATCTGTTCGCGGATGACTTCGCCGGTGGAAATGTGGTTGAATCCGTATTTTTCGATGAGTTTCTCGGCCTGGGTTCCTTTTCCCGCACCCGGAGGGCCGAACAATACGAGGTTGAACATGGCGGTAAGTAGTTTTTAAACAATTTTATTAATGCAAAGCTAAGACTTTTTTTTGCCGAAACAAAAGAACCCGTACCTTTGTATAAATATTTAACTTTTTCCGGATTATGGCTGAAAAAAAACACACTCCGATCGCTTCGCTGGGCCAATTTGCCTTCGTAGACCGCCTCTGCGCGCCGTTCGCGCCGTCGAACCCCTCGACGGTGAAGGGCTGCGGAGACGATGCTGCGGTGATCGATGCCGGGGATAAATATATGCTCTTCACAACCGACCTGTTGTTGGAAGGGGTGCAGTTCGACCTGACCTATTTCCCGTTGCAGCACCTCGGCTACAAAGCCGTGGTTGCGGGAATTTCCGATATCCTGGCGATGAACGGAACTCCGCGGCAGGTGACGCTGGCGCTCGGCATCTCGTCGCGCTTTTCGGTCGAAACGGTGGAGCAGTTGTATGAGGGTGTCCGCTATGCGTGCAGGGATTACAAGGTCGACCTTGCGGGCGGCGACATGTCGGCATCGGTCAACGGGCTCACGATCGCCGTCTCTGCGGTCGGCGAAGTTGCGAAAGACAAGATCGTTTACCGCAGCGGTGCGCAGGTCAACGACCTGATTTGCGTAACGGGGGCGCTCGGCGGAGCCTACATGGGCCTGCACCTGCTCGAACGCGAGAAGCGTGCGCTGGACGGGCACCCGAATCCGCATCCGAAATTCGAAGGGTACGAGTATTTGCTCGGACGGCAGTTGCGTCCGTCCGCCCGGCTCGACATCATCGAAGAGCTGGCGAAGATCGACCTGGTACCGACATCGATGATCGATATCACCGACGGTTTGGCTTCGGAGGTCCTGCACCTGTGCAAAGATTCCGATAAGGGGGCGCGCATCTACTTGAACCGGTTGCCGATCGCACAGCAGACCAACAAAATGGCCGAAGAACTGCATAGCGATCCGGTCGTAGCGGCGCTCAACGGCGGTGATGATTTCGAATTGCTGTTTACGGTGCCGTTGGCGCGGCAGGAAGATATTTTTGCACTGGGGATCGACGTGATCGGTCACATTACCGCGGCAGGGAGCGGCGTCGCTTTGGTGACGCCCGACGACCAGCTGATTCCTGTGCAGGCTCCGGGGTGGGTTGTCCGCGGCGATGAGCCGGCCTCCGGTGAGGACGAAAGCCCGGCGGATGCGCAATAGAATTGGATGCTGACGGGCCGGACAGGTTCCGGTTTATCCGGTATCCGGGTACTTGGCCATTCGAATATGCCTGGGTTTTGACATTTGATTTAGATTCAGTATCTCCTCTTAGCCTGTAGGTGATATCTTCCTTTGACATACTGCGATGCAAAAGAGAACGTGAGTGTCCGGGGGCGGGAGTATTTCCCGCAGAGGTTTAGATTTGCTGTACCTGGATCTCCTTTCGGTCGATGTAGTTCGGATAGCGGAAGGCCGGAACGCCGAGCGCCATTACGGCATGGATGCGGCCCTCTATCCCCAGCGTCCGGGCGAGACTCTTCGGATCCTGTTGCAGGGCCGAGAGCACGAATCCCATATATACCTGGCTGATACCGAGGCTTTCGGCCATCAGTGAGCCGTTCTGGTAGGCGAGGTTCGCGTCGGCGGCGCCGAAACGGTGCGAGGCGGGCGTATGGATAAAAATCAGTGCTGTGGCGTGGCGCAGGATCGGGTCGTTGCCGGCGAGATGGTTGCGTTTGAGCCGTTCGAAGACCGGCACATAGCGGTAAAGGCCCGGCAACAGCGGTTTCAGTACCGGTTTGAGCAGCGGGTTTTGGAGCTTGGCCCGGACCTTGTCGAAGGTGCGGATGGTAAAATCGCTTACTTCCAGTAGCTTTTTCGGATCGGTAACCACTGTGAACGATACCGACTGCGAGTTGCTCGCAGTGGGGGCCCGGTGTGCCGCTTCGAGAATCAGGCCGAGTTTTTCGGGCGGAACCGGCTTGGACGTGATCGCGCGGTTCGACCGGCGCGCTTTGCACAACAGCAGGACCTGTTCGGGTGTGGGCAGCTGTCCGTAATCGATTTTGTGTACTTTGCCGGCGGGGAAGTCTCCGTGTTCGACCGATCCGGTCGGGCAGGCCGCGACGCAGTGGCCGCAGACGATACAGGTTTCGGGATTGACGATCCGGATCTCGGATCCGTTTTTAGAAGAGGAGGCAGGAGTGTTTTCTTGGTCGTTGCCGACGGGTGTTCCGGTCGTCCGGGATTCGGTATTCCCATCGGGTTTCTGTTGCGTGAAGATGCCGGACGGGCAGACCCGGACGCATTTGCCGCAGCGGATGCAGGTGGCGGTGTCGATCGCTAAAGTGATTTCCATGGTTGTCGTATGTTGGCCCTCTATTCCGGGCTTGGTTTTGCCGGGGAAGTTGTCCCGGTCAGGTCGTTCGTGAGTTTCGTTTCGGTCCGGTGCCCGGTCTCCTTTAGGCAAACTCGGTGTTATCCAGGTACTGTGCCGGGATATTCATGTTGGTCCCGGCTTGTTGTATGTCGTATTTTTTTTGCAATTTGTTTTGGTGCATCGCTCCGGAAAATTCAAATCAGTCCGAAATGCCGCAGTGCGTTGGCGATACCGTCGTAGTCGACGGCATCCGTCACGTAATCCGCGGCCTGTTTTACTTGGTCCGAGGCATTGCCCATCGCGATGCCGATTCCCGTATGGCACAGCATCGGAATGTCGTTGCCGCCGTCTCCGAACGACATCGTTTCGCTGAGCGGAATGTCGTACCGGGCCAGGATTTTGTCGATGCCGGTGCTTTTGTTGTTGCCGCGAATATTGACATCGGCGAAAGCAGGGTTCCAGCGGCTCGAACCGCAGTGCGTGAAGACCGTGCGCATCAGTTCTGTCTCTTCTTCGGGGCCGACGTAGATATTTACCTGGAGCACCTCTTCGCGGGCGACCTCGTGCAGGTCCCGCACGGGAGGCGGATCGAGCCCGACCATGCGCGCCACATCGGCCACCTTGGGGTTGACCAGGTTGATGTATACCTGTTCCGGGGTCATAAAGGCACACGGGAAAAGCGGCCCTGCGTCCAGCCGCCGGTTCACCGCTTCGAGGTCTTCATGCGGGATCGGATTGCTGAAGATCACCTCGCCCTGCGCGTCGATGCACCAGGCTCCGTTGAGCGTAACGTAGCCGTCGAAGCGCAACTCTCCCAGGTTGTTGATCTGGTAGAAGGGACGTCCGGTCGCGATAAATACCTTGGTGCCGCGGCTGTGGAGCGTCTCGATGGCACGTGCGGCCGACGAGGGAACTCCGTGTGTTTGAAAACTGACGAGCGTGCCGTCGATGTCGAAAAAGATCGCTTTTATATTTTGGGGCTCCATAATTACAGTTCAAATCAGCCGGTTAACATGCAAAAATCGGGCTGAAAATGACGGTTATTCCGGTCGGGTCTTTTTTGCCGGGATGTCGTAGCTTCGGCCTTCGACCACCGCTTCGGTCTCCGCGAAAAGTTCGCGGGCCTCTTCGACCAATCCGGATGCATCCTTGTACCGGGATGAAAAATGCCCGATCAACAGTCTTCCCGCCCCGGCGGCAAGTGCCGCTTTGGCGGCTTGCGATGCCGTGGAGTGGCCCGTTTCACGCGCCATGGTTTTGTCCTGTTCGGCGAATGTCGCTTCGTGGTAGAGCAGGTCGACGCCCGTCACGAGCCGGGCTGCCTTGGCCGAGTAGAGCGTATCGCTCAGGTAAGCATAACTGCGCCCTTCATAGGGAGTGTAGGTCAGTTGTTGGTTCGGGATCGTCGTGCCGTCGCCGAGCGGGATATCTTCACCGCGTTTGGCTGCCACGCATTGGGCGACATTCAGCCCGTAGCGTCCGATCGCCTCTTTGAGCAGGTTCAGCGGCGGGGTCTTTTCCCGGAAAAGGAATCCGGCGGCGGGAATCTTATGCCGCAGCGGGACCGACCACACTTCGAGCACCTTGTTTTCATACAGCAGTTCGTGTTCGCGCGTGCGCACCTCGTGCCACTGTACTTGGTAGGGGAGTGCCGCATCGAAATAGTGCAAATGGTTCGCCAGTATCTCGTCGAACGGACGCGGGGCGTAGACTTTCAGCGGCGTACGCCGTCCCATCAGTCCCATCGTCGAAATCAGCCCGAAAAGTCCGAAAACATGGTCTCCGTGCAGGTGCGTGATGAATACGGCGTTTAGTTTCAGCGGGTTGATCCCGGCCGAACGCAACTGTTTCTGGGTACCCTCACCGCAATCGACCAAAAAAAACTGCTCATGCACGTTCAGTGCATGAGCAGAGGGATTACGCTTCGGAGTCGGGGATGCCGAACTGCTACCCAATATGGTAACCCGAAACGTCATAGGAAGTTGACATTATTTACTCCTCGGTTTCTGCGGAAGCCTCTTCAGCTTTGGCGCTCTTTTTGGCGGCAGCTTTTTTCGGCTTTTCGGCGGCGGCCTCCATCTGGGCTTTCAGCTCGGCCAGGCCGGAGATATCACCCAGGGTGGTCTTTTCAACCGATGCGTTGAGCTTCTTGACAGAGTCTTTGGTGGCGTCGTCCGAACGTTTCTTCTCGGCGCGTTCGGCCTGTACCTCGGCGCGTTTGATCTCCTCGTTGAGGCGAGAGTGCGACAGGATGATGCGCTTGGTGGCCTTCGAGAACTCTACGACCTTGAATTCGAGCGTCTCGCCCGCTTTGGCGGTCGTGCCGTCCTCTTTGGCGAGCTGTTTGGCCGGAGCGAAGCCTTCGACGTTGTCGCCCAGTGAAACCACGGCGCCCTTGTCGTTGAGCTCGGTGATCGTTCCTGTGTGGATCGAATCCACGGCGAACTGCTGTTCGAATGCGTTCCAGGGGTTCTCTTCGAGCTGCTTGTGGCCGAGGCTCAGGCGGCGGTTGTCTTTGTCGATTTCCAGGACAACGACTTCGATGTCGGCACCGATTTGCGTGAATTCGGAAGGATGTTTCACCTTCTTGGTCCAGCTCAGGTCGGAGATGTGGATCAGGCCGTCGATACCCTCTTCGATCTCTACGAATACACCGAAGTTGGTGAAGTTGCGCACTTTGGCGGTGTGGCGTGAGCCTACGGCGTATTTGGTCTCGATATCAGCCCAGGGGTCCGGGGTGAGTTGTTTGAGGCCGAGCGACATTTTGCGCTCGTCGCGGTCGAGGGTCAGCACAACGGCTTCCACCTCGTCGCCCACCTTCATGAACTCCTGTGCCGAACGCAGGTGCTGGCTCCAGGACATTTCCGATACATGGATCAGGCCCTCTACGCCCGGAGCGATCTCTACGAACGCGCCGTAATCGGCCATAACCACTACGCGGCCTTTCACCTTGTCACCCACCTTCAGGTTGGCGTCCAGTGCATCCCACGGGTGAGCCGAAAGCTGTTTCAGGCCCAGTGCGATACGTTTTTTCGCATCGTCGAAGTCGAGGATTACGACGTTGAGCTTCTGGTCGAGCTGGACGATCTCTTCGGGATGGTTCACACGGCCCCAGCTCAGGTCGGTGATGTGGATCAGGCCGTCTACGCCGCCCAGGTCGATGAATACGCCGTAAGAGGTGATGTTCTTGACGGTACCTTCGAGGATCTGGCCTTTTTCGAGCTTCGACATGATCTCCTTCTTCTGTGCTTCGAGCTCGGCTTCGATCAGCGCCTTGTGCGATACGACCACGTTGCGGAACTCCTGGTTGATCTTCACGACCTTGAACTCCATGGTCTTGTCTACGTAAATATCGTAGTCGCGGATCGGTTTCACGTCGATCTGCGAGCCGGGCAGGAACGCCTCGATGCCGAATACGTCGACGATCATACCGCCCTTGGTGCGGCACTTGATGTAACCCTTGATAACCTCGTCTTTCTCCAGAGCCTCGTTGACACGATCCCACGAGCGGAGCTGACGGGCTTTTTTATGTGAGAGGACCAGCTGGCCTTTTTTGTCCTCGGCGCTCTCCACGTATACTTCCACCTTCTCGCCTACGGCCAGTTCGGGGTTGTAACGGAATTCGCTCACGGGGATGATGCCTTCGGACTTGTAACCGATGTTTACGACCACCTCGCGTTTGTTGAGGCTGATCACGGTGCCTTCGACCACTTCGCCTACCTGTACTTTGGAAAGGGTCTGGTCGTACTTGGCCTCGATCTCTTCCTTGGGTGCGTTGTAGACGCCCAGGTCGTTTTCGTAAGCGTTCCAGTCGAACGTGTCGAGGTTTACCGGAGCCACAACGGCCTTCTGTTCCTGTTGATTGTCAGTTTTTGTTGTCATTTGTTTGTTGAAAGGTTTTGTAAATTAAAGAGTTGGACATTATTTATAGAACCTTTCGCATGGACCGCACCGAAATTCCCGCCGAGGGATTTCCGGGGGCGCTCCACCGAAGGTGGCACAAAGGTAGTGTTTTTTCTGCAAAACAAGTATGCCGGAGTGAAAATGAAGCTGATTTTTCGGGGATTCAGCGGATTTTGTTATCTTTATCTGGTTTTAATCCGGTGGCGGATGCGGCGCAGCCGCGGGTGTGCCCGATCTTCCGATTGTAAATCGTTGACCATTACCATCTAAACTACTACTATGGATACTATTGGTGTCATGCGGGTTCTTTTGCGTGTGTCGTTGATCGCGGTCGCGTCATGCGTGTTGTTTCCCGGTTGCCGGAACACGCCGCCTCCGGCTGCCTGCGGGCCGGTGCCTTCGCAAAGGCAGCAGCAGTGGCAGGCGCTCGAGCGTTATGCGTTCCTGCATTTCAATATGAATACCTTTACCGGCCGTGAGTGGGGGCTCGGGGGCGAAGATCCCGCGCAGTTCGATCCCACGGCGCTCGACTGCCGCCAGTGGATCCGGACGCTCAAGGCTGCCGGTTTCAAAGGAGCGATCCTCACGGCCAAGCACCACGACGGTTTCTGCCTGTGGCCTTCGGCTTATACCGGGCATTCGGTGAAAAACTCTCCGTACAAGGACGGACAGGGCGATATCGTCCGGGAGTTCGCCGACGCCTGCCGGGCCGAAGGGATGAAGATGGGGCTCTACCTGTCGCCGTGGGACCGGAATCGTGCGGATTACGGCAAACCCGAATATATCGAATATTACCGCAACCAGCTCCGGGAGTTGCTGACCGGTTACGGCGACGTGTTCGAAGTGTGGTTCGACGGGGCCAATGGTGGGGACGGCTGGTACGGCGGCGCCAACGAAACGCGCACGATCGACCGCAATACCTACTACGATTGGCCGGGGACGTGGCAGGTCGTCCGGGAATTGCAGCCCGGTGCGGTGATGTTTTCGGACGGCGGCCCGGACGTGCGCTGGGTCGGCAATGAAAAAGGCTTTGCCGGCGAAACGAACTGGTCGCTGCTCAAGAGGGCCGACTTTGCACCGGGGGCGGCCGACCGCGAGGCGCTCAACGCCGGGCAGGAAGACGGGACCCATTGGCTTCCGGCCGAGGTTGACGTGTCGATCCGCCCGGGGTGGTATTACCACGAGGCCGAGGATTCGTTGGTCAGGACCGTGCCGCAACTGCTCGATATCTATTATGCGTCGGTAGGGCGCAATGCCTCGATGCTGTTGAATGTTCCGCCCGATAAGACCGGCCGCATTCCTGCCGTCGATTCCCTCCGGCTGATGGAGTTCGCCCGGGCGCTGGCAGCCGAATTTTCCAAGGATCTGGCGGCAGATGCGCGGGTTTCGGCATCGAATGTGCGTGGACACAGCGGCAAGTATGGCGCGATGCGGGTGACCGACGGAGATACGGCGACTTACTGGGCTACCGATGACGATGTACGTAACGCGTCGCTGACTGTTATGTTCGACCAGCCGACTGTTTTCAACCGGCTGTTGGTGCAGGAGTACATTCCGTTGGGTCAGCGGGTGCGGAAGTTCAGGGTCGAAGCGCTGACTGCCGACGGATGGCGGACGCTTGCCGAAGAGACGACCATCGGTTACAAACGCATTCTGCGCCTGCCGACCGTGACGGCCAAAGAGGTGCGGCTGACCGTCGAAGAAGCGAAGGCCTGCCCGCTGATTTCGAATCTGCAACTGTTCTGCGCGCCGGATGTTCCGGCGAGCTCCGGCGGTACCGTTGCGGCTCTTCCCGCCGCCGTTCCCTCGGCGAATGCGGTATTGTGACCCTTTCCCGGATACGTCGTCAGCCGTGCATTTGCGCGGCTGGCGACCGTTATAAGGGTAACGGCTGCGGAGGGGCACGGTCGCTTCGGCCTGGAGTCGAGTTTATTTGCGGCCCGGACGGCGGCTCCTGGGAATTTGCAAAAAAGAGATAATGACCTGTAAAACCGATAAAAAGATAAAACAAAACAGTTGTGCCGGACGTTTCTTTTTACGAACCTTGCATAACGGATTACATTTAACAGTTTATGAACGATACGATTAAAATATACTGTGAGAATACTGCGAGCGAACTGCATGTAAATCCCGGGACTTCGATGGCCCAGGTGATCGCGATGCTCGCCATCAGGAATCCAAATCCCTTCCTGGCGGGATATGTGAATAACCGCCTCAAGGAGCTATATTACAAAATTTACAGCCCCGTTTCGCTGCGGTTCGTGGACATTACCCATTTCGAAGGGATGCGGGTCTATCAGCGAACGCTCTTTTTCGTACTGCAAAAGGCGGTTTCCGACCTTTTCCCGGGACAGAAGCTGCACATCAAACACTCGGTCGCCAAAGGATTCTATTGCGAGATCGAAGGGATGGAAGATATTACCCCCGATCAGCTCCGGGCGATCGACGAACGGATGCGCGAACTGGTGGCGCAGGATATTCCGATTATCCGGCAGCGGCTGCTCTCCACGGAGGCCGTGCAGTTGTATACGAAACTGGGCATGGAGGACAAGGTTGCGCTGTTGGAGACGCGTCCGCACCTCTACGTGACGCTCTATACGATGGCCGACCTGTCGGGCTATTTCTACGGTGCGCTGGCCCCGACGACGGGTTATGTGCCGCTTTTCGGGCTGCATAAATATTATAAAGGCATTCACCTTTCGGTACCGTGCCGCACCAACCCTTCGAGGCTGGAGAACATGGTGCCGCAGCACAAGATGTTCGACGTATTCAGCGAATATACTCGTTGGGTTGATGTGCTCGGAGTGGCGACGATCGGTGTGTTGAATACGCGGATTCTGGAAGGGGGCGGCGGCGACCTGATCAAGATTGCCGAGGCTTTCCACGAAAAGAAGCTGGCCAGCATCGCCGACCAGATCGCTGCGGCGCACGAAACCGGCGGCGGCCGGATCGTGCTGATTTCCGGCCCGTCGTCGAGCGGCAAAACCACGTTCGCCAAACGGCTCGGGATTCAGCTGCGGATACTGGGGCTGCATCCGGTACTGGTGTCGTTGGACGACTATTTCGTCGACCGGGAGCATACGCCGCTGGATGAGAAAGGCGAGTACGACTACGAGGCCCTCGAGGCGATCGATATCGAGTTGTTCAACCGGCACCTCGCCCAGTTGCTCGACGGACAGGAGGTCGAAATTCCGCGTTACGATTTCATTACCGGTAAACGTGTTTTCGCCGGTAACCGCCTGCAGGTGGACGACCGTTCGGTGCTGATTATCGAAGGTATCCACGGCTTGAACCCCGGCCTGACGCCGCATATCGATAACAAGCTGAAGTTTAAGATCTACGTGTCGGCCTTTACTTCCATCTCCATGGACAACATGAACCGTATCGCAACGACCGACAACAGGCTGATCCGCCGTATCGTGCGCGATTACCGTACACGCGGCAACGATGCGACCGCGACGTTGCGCCGTTGGGAGAGCGTGCGCCGGGGCGAAGACCTGCATATTTTCCCGAACCAGGAGCAGGCCGACGTGATGTTCAACTCCTCGCTGTTTTATGAGATCGCCGTGCTGAAGAGTTTTGTCGAGCCGCTGTTGCACGAGGTCCCCGATACGATGCCCGAATACGGGGAGGCGCGCCGGTTGCTCAAGTACCTCGACCAGTTCACCCCGCTGGACGGCAGTGAAATTCCGCCCACTTCGATCCTGCGCGAATTTATCGGCGGCAGCAGTTTTACCTATTAGCGTATCCGGTGGTTTCCCGGATATTGAGTATTTGGGCGATACCGGTAGTAATGTGTGATGCTGGAATGTCACTGGGATGGGCCGCCGTTTCTCTTTTAATGTTCTTGGTATCCGGAGTTTCGGAATTAAGTTCTTACCAGGGCCGCGATATGCCGTTGGGGAGCCGGTTTCTGATGCGACGTGATGTCAGCGACAGTTTCTGATTCTGATTGAGGACGTAACGGTCTTGCTTAGTTGTTGAGGTCGCTTGAACAGGGACGGACTCCGAAAGGGCGACAGAGGATGCCGGAAGTCCGGGCGGGAGAGCGGTGCGGGGCTGTGATTCAATGTTTATAACTTCTCCCGGGCCGCTTTGTTTCACCGAGAAAGTTTTGTAGCTTTGTGTCGCTTCCTGACAGGGGAAACCTCGCCCACAGAGCGGTGGCGCAGTGATTATGCGATGAGGCGGAAAGCCCGGAGTGCATGGGGAAAGCATCCCGGAAGAGGCTCTCGTCATAGTTAGCTAAGCGGAATTGCGCAGAGGTGCGGGTAACAGAAAACAAATCACAATTGATAATATGTCACAGGATAAATTTGTTGAGCGCCATATCGGCATGGGAGAGCAGGAACTCTCGCAGATGCTCGGGGTGATCGGAGTGAAAAGTGTCGAAGAGTTGATTTCGCAGGTCGTTCCGGCGACGATCCGTCTCAAAAAACCGCTCGATCTGCCGGCTGAAGGCATGAGCGAGTATGAATTTGCAAACCACATCCGTGAGATCGGCCGCAAGAATAAAATCTACCGCAGCCTGATCGGTATGGGGTATTACGGCACGGCTTCGCCGGCTGTAATCCTGCGCAACGTGTTCGAGAACCCGTCGTGGTACACCTCTTACACTCCTTATCAGGCCGAGATTTCGCAGGGCCGTCTCGAAGCGCTGCTCAATTTCCAGACTGCGGTGATCAGCCTGACCGGTATGGAGGTGAGTAACTGCTCGCTGCTGGACGAAGCGACGGCTGCCGCGGAGGCGATGCTGATGATGTTTTCGCTCCGTTCCCGTGAGGCGGTCAAGGAGGGACGCAACGTGTTGTTCGTCGACGAGAATATTTTCCCGCAGACGCTCGACCTGCTGCTCACACGCAGCGAACCGTTCGGGATCGAAATCGTCAGCGACCGGTTCGACAATTACAACTTTACGGGCCGCGAGTTCGGCGCAATCGTGCAATATCCTGCGGCTAACGGCGAGGTGCGCGATTACGAGGACTTTACCGCCGCCGCTCACAGCCGCGGCGCATTGGTAACCGTGGCGGCAGACATCCTGAGCCTCGCGCTGCTCAAGGCGCCGGGCGAGTGGGGCGCGGATATCGTGGTCGGTTCGACGCAGCGTTTCGGGATCCCGATGGGTTTCGGCGGTCCGCAGGCCGGTTATCTGGCGACCAAAGACGCCTACAAACGTAATATGCCGGGCCGCATCATCGGCGTGTCGGTGGACCGTCTCGGTAACAAGGCGCTGCGAATGGCGCTCCAGATGCGCGAGCAGCACATCAAGCGCGAACGTGCGACGTCGAATATCTGTACGGCACAGGCGCTGCTGGCGACGATGGCCGGATTCTTTGCCGTGTACCACGGCGCCGAGGGTATCCGCCGCATTGCGCTGAATGCGCATGCACATGCCGTCGCGGTAGCTGAAGGATTGGAGAAACTGGGCTATGAATTGGCGACCAGGAGTATTTTCGATACGATCGAAGTGAAGGCTGATGCAGGCAAAATCCGTCCGCTGGCACTGGCACAGAAGATTAACTTTTTCTATGTCGACGACAATCGCATCCGTATCAGTTTCGACGAGGTGTCCGATCTCGACGAGGCGAACAAAGTGCTGTCGATCTTCGCCCAGGCAGCCGGCAGGAAATTCGCGCCGCTGAAAAAGATCGACGAGCAGAGCCATGTGACCAAGAGCCTGCAGCGTACCTCTGAATACCTGACTGAACCGGTCTTTAAGAAATACCGGAATGAGACCGACCTGATGCGTTACATCAAAAAGCTGGAACATCGTGATATTTCGCTGGCCGACAGTATGATATCATTGGGTTCGTGCACGATGAAGCTGAATCCGGCCGTGACGATGATGCCGCTGAGCCTTGCCGAGTTCGCGAATATCCATCCGTTCGTTCCGGCCGATCAGGTCGAGGGTTACATGGAGCTGATCGCTGGTTTGTCGAAAGACCTGGCGGTTATCACCGGTTTTGCAGGCACCTCGTTGCAGCCCAATTCGGGTGCATCGGGCGAGTATACCGGCCTTATGGTTATCCGTGCTTACCACCAGAGCCGGGGGCAGGGACACCGCAACATCGCGCTGATCCCGGCCTCTGCACACGGCACTAACCCGGCTTCGGCCGCGATGGCGGGCATGCGTACCGTGACGGTGGCTTGCGACGAACGGGGCAATATCGATGTGGAAGACCTCAAAGCGAAAGCCGAGGCGAACGCCAGCGAACTCGCGTGCATCATGGTGACCTATCCTTCGACGCACGGCGTGTTCGAGAGCCGGATCCGCGAGATCGTCGAAATCGTGCACGACAACGGCGGACAGGTTTATATGGACGGAGCCAACATGAATGCGCAGGTAGGGCTGACCAACCCGGGTTATATCGGTGCGGATGTCTGTCACCTGAACCTGCATAAAACCTTTGCGATTCCCCACGGTGGCGGCGGTCCGGGCGTCGGCCCGATCTGCGTAGCCGCACACTTGGTGGAGTTCCTGCCGGGCCACGCGATCGTGAAAACAGGCGGCGACAATGGGATCACGTCGGTGGCGGCAGCCCCGTTCGGCAGCGCGTCGATTCTGCCGATTACCTACGGTTATATCAAAATGCTGGGCGCGAACGGGTTGCGTCGTGTCACTGAAATGGCGATCGTCAATGCGAACTATATGGCATCAGCTTTGAAGGGTGAGTACGATGTGGTGTATACCGGCGAAACAGGCCGCGTGGGGCACGAGATGATCCTCGATCTGCGGCATTTCCGGAAAGAATACGCCGGCGTGGAGTGTGCCGACATTGCACGGAGGTTGATGGACTACGGGTTCCATGCTCCGACGCTGTCGTTCCCGGTGCATGAGACGCTGATGGTGGAACCGACCGAGAGCGAACCGAAAGCCGAGCTCGACCGCTTTATGGAGGCGTTGGTACAGATCAAGCGCGAATGCGAGGAGATCCGCGACGGAAAGGCCGATGCGGAAGATAATGTTGTGAAAATGGCGCCGCACACGGCAGCCGAAGCGGCAGCCGATGTTTGGCTCCACGGCTACGGCCGCGAAAAGGCGGTCTATCCGCTGAAATGGATCCGCGAAAGCAAGTTTTTCCCTTATGTGTCGAAGATCGACGGCGGGTATGGAGACCGCAACCTGCAATGCACCTGCGGTGTATTGTATGAAGAATAGGGATTTGTGACTGTCGTACCTGCCGGAACTTTCTGCGGGAGAGGGGTGTTTGCGCGGATTATATGTATATTTATTTTAAACAAGCATAGAACAGATGAAAATCGGAGAAAAAGAGAAAACGTTTGTGGCGCTCAGCTATGAACTGACGGTCAACGGCGAGCTCGTTGAGAAAGTAACGGCCGAGAGTCCGCTGCAATTCGTATATGGTGCAGGATTCCTGTTGCCCAAATTCGAGGCGCACCTCAAAGGATTAAGCAAGGGCGATGAGTTCGCTTTCCATCTCGATACCGACGATGCCTATGGCCCGGTGATCGGTGAAGCGGTGGTAGACCTGCCCAAAGAGGTGTTCATGGTCGACGGCAAGGTTGAAGACGGCCTGCTCGAGATAGGCAACCAGCTTCCGATGAGTGACAACCAGGGTAATCGTTTGGTAGGCGTAGTCAAAGACGTGAAAGATGACGTCGTGACGATGGATTTCAATCATCCGATGGCAGGCAAGTCGCTCGATTTCAAGGGGCAGGTCGTAGAAGTGCGCGAAGCAACTCCGGAAGACCTCGGCCCGATGAATGCCGGTTGCGGTTGCGGCGATGGCTGCGGCGACGGTTGTGAAGATGGCTGCGGCGATAAGGAGCACAAAGGCGGTTGCAGCTGCGGCTGCCACTAGGCCTGAGCGTTAGGGGTATTCGTGAAGCGGGGGATATAGAGGTCTCCCGCTTTACTGTTTTCACGGGCAATGTTTCTGAATGTTTTGAGGCAGGAAGCCTGTCCGTTCATCAACCGGTCGGATTGATCAGTCGGTCGATAATTCAATCGGTAAATCGGGCTAACCAGATTCGGAGGCATGTTACTTATCCTCCCGTTAGGAGGGTAAAACAACGGAGGCGGCCTCATTGGCCGCCTCCGTCATATTGAAAATTGATTAAGTTGGCTTTAATCAGTCAGTTGAGATGGATAATCATTGATTAAGCGAGGAATGCTAGCAGCACGCCGGCTGCTACGGCGCTGCCGATCACACCGGCCACGTTCGGGCCCATCGCATGCATCAGCAGGTAGTTCGTCTTGTCATACTTCAATCCCATTTCCTGCGATACGCGTGCGGCGGCAGGTACGGCCGATACGCCGGCGTTGCCGATCAGCGGGTTGATTTTCGCATCCTTGGGCAGGAACAGGTTGAAGAACTTCACGAACAGCACGCCGCAGGACGAAGCCACGAAGAACGCGCAGGCGCCCATGATGAAAATGTAGAGCGATTTGGGCGTCAGGAACGTGGTGGCCTGTGTCGATGCACCGACGGTGAAACCCAGCAGGATCGTCACGATGTCGGTCATCGAACCGCTCGCGGTGTTGGCCAGACGCTTCGTCACGCCGCACTCTTTGAGCAGGTTGCCGAAGAAGAGAGTACCCAGCAGCGGAATTGCCGACGGAACGACGAAGGTCGTCAGCAACAAACCGATGATCGGGAAGAGAATCTTCTCGGTAGTCGATACCTGGCGGGGCGGTTTCATGTGGATCAGGCGCTCCTTTTTGGTGGTGAACAGGCGCATCACGGGCGGTTGGATTACCGGGACGAGGGCCATGTAAGAGTATGCCGAGATCGAGATGGCGCCGAGCAGGTCGGGTGCCAACTTACTGGTCAGGAAGATCGCGGTCGGGCCGTCGGCGCCGCCGATGATACCGATGGCACCGGCTTCGGCGGCGGTGAAGCCCAACGCGAGCGCCCCCATGTAAGTGGCGAAAATACCGATTTGTGCGGCGGCGCCGACCAGCATCAGCTTCGGATTCGAAATCAGTGCCGAGAAGTCGGTCATGGCGCCGATGCCGAGGAAGATCAAAGGCGGGTATATACCTTTAATAACGCCGAAATAGAGGTAATTCAGTACGGAACCGTCTTCGTAGATGCCGATTTCCATACCGGGAGAGAATGGGATGTTACCCACCAGGATACCGAATCCGATCGGGACGAGCAGCATCGGCTCAAAGTTTCTGCTGATGGCCAGGTAGAGGAAAAACAGACCTACGCCGATCATGATCAGGTGTCCTGACGTGACATTGGCAAACCCGGTGTTTGCGATGATCTGATGCAGGTTATCCCCCAAAAATGCGAGGAATCCTTTGCTTGCGGTGGTTACTTCTGCCAACATAAGCCTATCCGATCGTTAAAAGTGTGTCGCCCTCCAGCACTGAGTCGCCTTTGTTCACCTTCAGTTCGACAATGATACCGTCCCGGTCTGCGTCGATGTTGTTTTCCATCTTCATCGCTTCGAGTACCAGCAGGTGCTGGCCGGCTTTCACCTGGTCGCCTTCGCGTACTTTCAGGTCGACGATAACTCCCGGCAGCGGGCTCTTCACAGCCGTACCGGCGCTCTTCTTCGCGGCAGCCTTGGCCGTCGAAATCACCTCTGCGGTCGTGGCGGCGGAGCTCGTCGACGGAGTGGGTTTGGTGATCTTGCTGACCTTCGAAGCTTTACCTTCGATCTCCACTTCGTACTGCGTGCCGTTCACGGTTACGTCCGCGATGTTGTCCTCCACGCTGTTGATGGAAACCTCGTATTCGTTTCCGTGTATCTTGAATTTATATTCCTTCATTTTGTAGTTAAGTTTTTCTGATTAGAACTGTTACACACAGGCTTATTTGCGAAGCGGCTGCGAGAGGCCGTAAATCTTAGAGCTCCACGGCGAGTAAGCTTTGGCCACGCGGTTGATCGTCAATACGTGCGACTCAATGTCGTGCATTTCATCCTGGTACATTTTCAGCGCCATGCCGATCGCTGCGATTTCAGCTCCCACGATCGCTCCTTCATTCTTGATCTTCACGGGAGGTGCAACAGTGGCGGTACCCGAGGCTTTCTGCTTGTTGCGCTTTGCGATATGGATCATGAGTTTGCCGAGAGCCCAGAAAGCGAGGTAGAGCAGGATCAGCGCGGAGAATACCACGGCTACCGCAGTCACCGTCATGCTGATGCCGTGAGGGTCTGCCAGACGCATCTTCTCATGTTTGGGCATGGGAGGATTGGTGATGTTCGTTGCGAAAGGCGTAGTGCTGGTCAGCTTGGTGAACAGGATTTGGCCGGGATCATCGTCTGCGGGGATGCGTCCGATCGAGATGTCGGCCTGCTGGTCGGCGAGGTTGTAGGTCACCTTGTCGATCGTGTCGCGTCCGTTCGCATCGAGGAAAGAAAGTGTAACGAGCTGGTCCGGGAGCGGCCGGTCGACCGAATCGGGGACATACCCCGGAAGCGTGGCCGGGTCGGCTGTTTCGCCGGTCAGCGTGAAGTTTGTGTGGAACGTGCCCTTGGTTTCGGAACCTTCACAGAAAAATACGGTGTAGGAACCGGGATCGAGCCACGTGCGGGCGTCGCCTTTGGGAATCCTGTACGAATAGCTTTTGCCGCCCGTTTCGAGCACGAGGTAGCAACTGGAGAGATTCACTTTCGAGTATCCCGAGTTGCACAGCTCGATCCACGAGACACGGTGGCCGTAGGCATCCTGGTAGTTGTTGCGGTTTTTGACTAGCAACTCATTGATGACTACGTCCTTGGCGCCCTGGGCGAAAGAGGTAGGAGCTGCACCCAGCAGCAAAAGCATTCCCGTCAATAAAAGTCTCTTCATCTTTACAACGGAATATTTGAGTGCTTCTTGGCAGGGTTTGACAATTTTTTGGTCGAGAGCGACTGCAGCGCGCGGATGACGCGGAAGCGCGTGTTGCGCGGTTCGATCACGTCGTCAATATAGCCGTACTGTGCAGCGACGTACGGATTTGCGAATTTATCGCGGTAGTCGGCTTCTTTTTCGGCGATGAACTCGGCTTTTTTCGAGTCGTCCTCAATGGCGGCGATCTCCTTTGACGAGAGCACCTCGATAGCGCCTTTGGGACCCATCACGGCGATTTCGCCGGTCGGCCACGCGTAGTTGATGTCGCCGCGCAGGTGCTTCGAGCTCATCACGCAGTAAGCGCCGCCGTAAGCCTTGCGCAGGATTACGGTCACCTTGGGCACGGTCGCTTCGCCGTAAGCGAACAGCAGTTTCGCACCGTGGATGATGATGCCGCCGTATTCCTGGCCTGTGCCGGGCAGGAAGCCGGGAACGTCCACGAGGGTCACGATCGGAATGTTGAACGCATCGCAAAAGCGCACGAAACGGGCCGCTTTGCGCGAGGCGTTAATGTCGAGCACGCCGGCCATGTATTTGGGTTGGTTCGCGATGATGCCGACGCTCTGGCCGTTGAAACGGGCGAAACCGGTGACGATGTTCTGCGCGAACAATTTCTGGCATTCGAAAAAGTCACGGTTGTCGACGATCGCTCGGATGACTTCCAATACGTCGTACGGCTTATTCGGGTTGTCGGGGATGATCTCGTTGAGCGTATCCTCCAGCCGGTCGATCGCGTCGTTGCAGGCCATCATCGGGGCCTCTTCGAGGTTGTTCGACGGCAGGTAGCTCAGCAGCTTGCGCAGCGTCTTGATGCCGTCCTCCTCGTTATCGACGACGAAGTGGGCCACGCCGCTTTTGGCCGCGTGCACCGAAGCGCCGCCGAGTTGCTCCTGGTTGACCTCTTCGCCCGTCACGGTCTTTACGACTTTCGGTCCGGTCACGAACATGTAGCTGGTGCCCTGGTTCATCATAATGAAGTCGGTCAGCGCGGGCGAATATACGGCGCCGCCGGCGCAGGGGCCGAAAATGGCTGAAATCTGCGGAATCACGCCCGAGGCGAGGATGTTGCGCTGGAAGATCTCGGTGTAGCCCGAAAGGCTGTTGACACCCTCCTGGATACGCGCTCCGCCCGAGTCGTTGATGCCGATCAGCGGCGCGCCGTTTTTCATTGCCATGTCCATGACCTTGCAGATTTTGGCTGCGAAGGTTTCGGAAAGCGAACCGCCGAAGACGGTGAAGTCCTGCGAGAAGACATATACCAGACGGCCGTCGATCGTGCCGTAACCGGTTACCACGCCGTCGCCGAAGTAGCTCTCCTTATCGATGCCGAAGTTCGTGCAGCGGTGTTTGACGAACATGTCGAACTCCTCGAACGAACCTTCGTCGAGAAGCATTTCGATACGCTCGCGGGCGGTCAGTTTGCCTTTTTTATGTTGTGAGTCGATTCTTTTCTGTCCCCCTCCCATTTTCGCCTGTTCGCGGAAGGAGATCAGTTCGTTGATTTTATCCTGATTACTGCTCATTGTGTTGATCGGAATATACGGTTAGTGGAGGATTATTTGCCGCACTTGCAGCCGCCGTTCTTGTCTTCGCAAAGTTCGACCAGTACGCTGCCTGTCGATTTGGGGTGCAGGAACGCGATGCTCAGCCCTTCGGCGCCGCCGCGGGGAGCTTTGTCGATCAGCTGGATGCCTTCGGCTTCGCATTCGGCCAGTGTGTTTTCAAGCCCTTCGACGGCAAATGCCACATGCTGGATCCCTTCGCCCTTCTTTTCGATGAATTTTGCGATCGGGCCGTCTTCGGCGGTCGATTCGAGCAGTTCGATCTTCGTCTGGCCGATTTTCAGAAATGCGGTGCGTACTTTCTGGGCAGGCACTTCCTCGATGTTGTAGCATTTGGTGCCGAGCAGTTTTTCCCAGAACGGAATGGCCGTGTCGAGGCTTTTGACTGCAATCCCCAGGTGTTCGATGTGTGATGGTTTCATGATACAAACGTTTTAGTAGTTATTTTATGTGTGTTGTTGTCAATCTGTTGATAATGAGTATTTAAGCTATCTTTGCTCGCATATCTTACAAAATTAAAGGTAATTCCGGACTTTTCAGCGTAATTTTTAATTTTTTTTATAAAAAAAGCACGCTTTCACACCATATACGCCCGGTTTGCAGACAAAAAGGCTACCGCTGAGCGGATAATCCTGCCGGAGCCGGGAATCTGGGGTTCCGCCGGCCGTGGTGATGTACAGCGTGTCGAGGTTTTCACCGCCGAACGCACAGGAGGCCGCATTGGGGCACGGGACGAAAATCCGGTGCAGCAATTCGCCTGAATGCGGGTTCCAGCAGCCTACGCCGTAACCGCCCCAGAGCGCGATCCAGAGGTTGCCGCACCTGTCGATGGTCATGCCGTCCGGAAAGCCCATCTCTTCGGGGATTTGCACCGCTATCCCTTCGTAAGCGATCGCCCCCGTGGAGTCGTCGTAGCGGTAGCGTGACACACGGCGGGTGGGCGTGTCGACGTAATACATCGTCCTGCGGTCGGCGCTCCAGACAATGCCGTTGGAAATCGTTACGCTGCCCAGTTTGACGGACGGGATAAGGGGGGCTGAGGTACGCAGGATGCCGTTCGGTACTGCCGGTTCGGGGGGATTCTGTGTAGTTGTCCCCGAGGCAGGCTCTCTGGTCTGTCCGGTGGCGTACCGTGCTGTCGGTCCGGAAGTGTTTTGTCCGGCCGGGCCGGAGAGGTCCCGTGTGCCGGCCGGTATTCCGGTCGGGTCGAGGCAGTAGAGTGTTCCGGCTCCCGGTGTCCCGGCAAAAGCCATCGTGCCGAGCCAGAGCCGTCCCGCCGGGTCGCATTTGCCGTCGTTGGTGCGGACGCTGCCGTTCCGGTCGTCGATCCGGGCGAGCACTTCGCGGGTATCGCTGTTCAGGTCGATACGTTCGACACGGTTCTGCACAGCGACGATTACCGTACTGTCCGTTTCGGGTACGACCGTGGAGACCATCCGGTCGAAGGTCCACCGGCGGGTCACCGAGGGGACGGTCATTACGGTCCGGAGCGTATCGGAGCCGGCCGGCTTTGTCCCGGACATCAACTCGCCTGTACCGCAGGAAACCTTGCCGAAGGTGGTCGGAACATATTCGTGCAGAGTTTTGCCTTCGATATCGACCCACAGCAACGATCGCCGTCCGGGGTGCCAAATGGCACCTTCGCCCGTGCTGGCAGTGGCCCGGAACAGCAATTGCGCGGTGTCTGCCGGAACGGTGGTTGCCGGAGAGTCGGCGGGGGTGCGTATGCCGGGAGTCTCCCGGTACATGGCTTCGGGCGAAGTTTTGCCTGTCCGGACAGGTGTCTCCGGTGTTTCGGCGCCGGCAAAGGAAGGCGTAAGGGTGAAAACGGTCCAGATCAGCGTAATGGCGACTGCGGCAGGGGAGGGGATAGTGCGGCGCATCGGGTGGGACAGTTGCGGTGTAGTCATGGTTCGGATTTTAGGTTTTGGAAACCGGTACGGACAAATTTAACAAAATCGTGCGGAAAATCCGGCAGAGCGTCCGGTAGAACGCCTCTCAAAACGTTCGGGAAGCCGGTAAAATGTCCGGTACGATATTCGGCTGAAGCATGGTGAGGAACCCGGCGGGAATACCCGGAAACCGTGTTGCCGGCACCGTGCACCGGCCCCGGATTTGCAACTTTTGGCCTGTCCGGGCGTTTTATTGGTAAAACATGGTTATATTTGTTTGTTCCGCGGCGTGCGGTGTCGTGCTGCGGACTTCGCACGAAAACGGTTTTGCACGATGAAGAGATGTTTTTGGATGTTGCTGGCGGCTCTGTTCTGCCTGCCTGCGCTTCGGGCCCAAAATCTGGTGATCGGTGCGCGCGTGGCCGACCTGAAGGTGTCGGAGTATGTCGTCGGGCAGCAACCGGACGACAACCGGCCGGTATTGGTCGAATTTTTCTTTTCGGCCAGCGAGCCCAGCCGGAAACGTATTCCGGTACTCGATGATCTGGCCCGCCGTCAAGCGGGCAAAGTGAGCGTAGTGCTGCTCTCCCGCGAAGGGGCCGACAAAATAGTACCGCTGTTCGAAGGAACGAATTATGCCTTTGCCGTGGCTTTGGACGACGAGGGCAAGACGTTCGATGCCTATGGCGTGAAGTTCGTCCCGTTCAGCGTTTTGCTCGATGCCAAAGGGCGTGTGTTGTGGTTCGGCAATTCGTCGCGGCTAACCTCGCAGGATTTGGACGGTTTATTGGCCAAATAGAAGGCAGACCGTTCGGGAGACACGATTCCGTAACGGATTCTGAAAGATCGGGATTTTTGGATTTGCAGGGGGTGAAGATAACCTTTATCTTTGCCCCGATTTAAAACAATGGAAGTTTTGTAATCCTCATCGGAGGGCCTGATAAAAGTGCCGGATAAGATGACTGGGTAAAACCAATCAGCTTGTCCGGTTTTTTATGGCCTTCCCGGAGAGGAGGAAAAATGAACATGCGTATGATGGAGAGAGATGCTATCGATTGGGGTACTGCGGATATTCGGATCCTGTTCAGAAAATTTTTCGTCCCGACATTGCTGGGAATGCTCAGCATGTCGGCAGTCACCGCCATTGACGGTATTTTCGTGGGACATGGCGTGGGAAGCGACGGGATAGCCGCAGTCAATATCTGTATTCCGTTGCTGATGATCTTTACAGGTATCGGACTGATGGCGGGCGTAGGGAGTTCGGTCGTCGCTTCGATACATCTGGCCCGGGGCAAGGTGAAGGCCGCGCGGCTGAATGTCACGCAGGCACTGCTGTTCGTAACGGTCGTGACGCTGGTTCCGTCGGTGTTCGTGATGAGCTTTCCCCGTCAAACGGCTTATCTGCTCGGGGCATCCGAACATTTGCTGCCGATGGTTAGGGACTATTTGGTGTGGTTTGTTCCTTCGCTGACCTTTCAGATGTGGATAGCCGTTTCGCTGTTCGTGATCCGGTTGGATGGCGCCCCGAAGTTCGCGATGTGGTGCAGTATCGTATCCGCACTCATCAATGTCGTGTTGGACTGGCTGTTCATCTTTCCGCTGGGCTGGGGTGTGATGGGCGCCGCTTTCGCCACCTCGGTCAGTATCGTGACCGGCGGGGTGATGGCTCTTTCCTATCTGTTGTTTTTTGCCCGCCATCTGCGATTGCACCCGGTGAAACGGAGCAGGAAGAGCCTGAGGCTCTCGCTGCGCAATATCGGCTACCAATGCCGGATCGGTTCTTCGGCTCTGCTCGGCGAAGCGACGCTGGCGACGTTGATGTTTGTCGGTAACCAGGTATTTATGCGTTACCTGGGGGACGATGGGGTTGGCGCGTTCGGGATCGGATGCTACTACATACCTTTCGTGTTTATGGTCGGCAATGCCGTTGCACAATCGGCCCAGCCTATCATCAGCTACAATTTCGGGACGGGGAACCTGAACCGGGTGGCACGCACCGGGAAAGTCGCGCTCATAACCGCGATGGGCTGTGGCGTTACGGTGATGGCGGTATTTGCGGGAGCTCCTGACCTGCTGGTCGGTTTGTTTCTTGATCCGGATACTGTTGCAGCCCGTATCGCTATCGCGGGATTTCCTTATTTCGCTACGGGATTTGTCTTTTTTATCACGAACCTGGCCTGCATCGGGTATTATCAAAGTCTCGAACAGGTAAGGCCCGCTACGGTGTTCGCTTTGCTGCGCGGTTTCGTGCTGCTTATCCCGAGTTTTATCTTGTTGCCGGTATGGTTAGGCGTAGCCGGTATCTGGCTGGCGATGCCACTCTCCGAAATGTTTACGACGGTTGTGATTCTCGGCTTTTATTTCTCCCGGCGGATTAAATTAAAACGATTGTAAATTACATGAAGGTTGTTGGACCGGAAATTATTAGTTGGGAAACCGGGATGGAACACAACCTTGGTTCGGAGGCGAAAGGAGGGTTTTGCATTTGGGAACGGGCATATTTATCCTCCGTGCAATGGAACTGAAATATACGGGCCTGAAATATAAAAAGGCTGCACTTTTCTTAGTGCAGCCTTTCGCATGAAAAGAAGTGGTGGTGGGACGGTCTATCCGACCGCTTTGAGTTTGCGGAACTTGTCCGTTTCGATTTTTCCTTTTGCATAGGCGAGCGTTACGCGGAAATTCTTGCGCGTACGCTGGCTCGGCAGTTCGAACATGCTGTCCATCATGATGCTTTCGCAGATCGAGCGCAATCCGCGCGCGCCGAGTTTGTACTCGGTCGCTTTATCGACGATATAATCCAGTACTGCGGGCTCGAAGGTGAGTTTGATACCGTCGAGCTTGAACAGTTCGACGTACTGTTTGATAATCGAGTTTTTCGGCTCGGTGAGGATACGCCGCAGTGCATCGCGGTCGAGCGGTTCGAGGTAGGTCAGCACCGGCATGCGGCCGATCAGTTCGGGAATCAGGCCGAACGACTTGAGGTCCTGCGGCAGGATGTACTGCATCAGGTTCTGCTTGTCGACCCGCTCCCGCTGCAATTGGCCGTAGCCGACCGCCTGCGTGTTGAGGCGTTGTGCGATCTTTTTTTCGATGCCGTCGAAAGCGCCGCCGCAAATGAAGAGTATATTGGCCGTGTTGACCTGGATGAATTTCTGGTCGGGGTGCTTGCGTCCCCCCTGGGGCGGTACGTTGACGACCGTTCCTTCGAGGATTTTGAGCAGAGCCTGCTGCACGCCCTCGCCCGACACGTCGCGCGTGATCGAAGGGTTGTCGCCTTTGCGGGCGATCTTGTCGATCTCGTCGATGAAGACGATGCCCCTTTCCGCCAGCGCTACGTCGTAGTCGGCTACCTGCAACAGCCGCGAAAGGATGCTTTCGACGTCTTCGCCGACATAACCGGCCTCGGTGAGCACCGTTGCATCGACGATCGTAAACGGTACGTTCAGCAGCTTCGCGATCGTGCGGGCCAACAGCGTTTTACCCGTACCGGTCTGTCCGACCATCACGATGTTCGACTTGTCGATGTCGATATCACGGTCCGTACCCTGTGCGTGCATCAGCCGTTTGTAATGGTTGTAGACCGCCACCGACATATAGCGTTTCGCGGCGTCCTGCCCAATCACGTACTGGTCGAGGAATGCCTTGATTTCGGCCGGTTTGAGCAGTTCGTCCATCTCGATCTGCGGTGCGCTCTGTTCCTGTATCCGTTCGCTCTCGGCGAGCATGTCGTACCCGCGTTCGATGCACTGGTCGCAGATCTGCGCCCCGTTGCTGCCGGTAAACAATACCCCCACCTCGCTGCGCGGCTGTCCGCAGAACGAGCAGTGGTCTTCGTGGGGGCGGTTATGATTTTCGTCGTTTGCCATGGTGTCTGTTTGGGTTTGCTGTCCGGCGCATCGCGGAGAATAACGCCGGAAAAGCAGGGAAATGTGTTTGCTCGCTGTTATTTACCCCGTTTGACGAGCACTTCGTCGATCAGGCCGTACTCTTTCGCTTCGGGTGCGGTCATCCAGTAGTCGCGGTCGGCATCTTTCTCGATCTTTTTGATGTCGACGCCGGAGTGCGAGGCGAGGATCTCATAAAGTTCCTGTTTCGTGCGCAGGATCTGCTTGGCCGTGATCTCGATGTCGGAAGCCTGCCCCTCGACGCCGCCCAGCGGCTGGTGGATCATTACGCGCGAGTGGGGGAGGGCCGAGCGTTTGCCCGCGGTGCCTGCGGTCAGCAGTACGGCTCCCATGCTGGCGGCCAGCCCGGTGCAAATCGTCGCTACGTCGGAGCTGATCAGCTGCATCGTATCGTAGATGCCCAGACCGGCGGTAACCGATCCGCCGGGGGAGTTGATATAGATCTGGATGTCTTTTTCCGGTTCGGTCGATTCGAGGAAGAGCATCTGTGCCTGGATGATGTTTGCCGCGTCGTCGTAAATGGGCACGCCCAGGAAGATGATGCGGTCCATCATCAGCCGTGAGAAAACGTCCATCGTCGCGACGTTCAACTGGCGCTCCTCGATGATTGTCGGCGAGATGTACTCGTTGCTGATCGACCGGAAGTTGTGCAGTTTCAAACTGCTGATTCCGGCGTGCCGGAGCGCGTATTTCTCAAATTCATTCTTATTCATGGTTCCTTTGTTTTAGGATGCCGTTAGTCTTTGGGTACGACAGTGCAAATCATGCTCCAAAGGGGCCGACTGCCCGGTCGGTCGTGTCCCGGAGCCAAATTAACGCAGCAGCTCGACCTCCGAAACGATCGGACGATGGTCAGACAACGTTACCGGCAATATCTGCGAACGTTGCAGTTTCCAGGCCGAAGCGGGATAGCCCCACAGGTAATCGATCTGCATGCGCGGTGCATCGGCCGGATGGGTCGGGCCTGCCGGACACAGTTTCGCCCAGGAACCGAACGTCCCGATCTCCGGCGAGCCGGGCAGCGAGTTGAAATCCCCTCCCACGATGACCGGATAGCGCTCGGCGCTCAGTCGTTCGGCCACCGTGCGGCATTGCTGCATGCGGGTCTGCGGGGTGGTAAAGTCGATGTGCGTGCAGGCGAAGACGATCGTATCTGCATCGCCGAGCTCCACTTCGGCCAGCAGCAATGCACGGGCCTCTTCATTCCCGTCCGCTTTGGGAAGCATGGTCTTTTCCGTGCGGATACAGGGCCGTGAGCTCAGGATGCCGATGCCGTAAAAACCTCCGGTAAGCGGAATCGTCTTGCCGTAAAGCGGGAACATGCCAGTGAGCTGTCCCAGCTCGGTGATGAAATCCCTGCCGTGCTGGCGCGCGGAGACATACTCGCGGCACGTTTTGCAGTCGACCTCCTGCAGTGCGACGAAATCCGGGTTTTGTTCCCGGATCAGCGCTGCGATCTCCTCGAGCGATGCGCCGTTGCCGTACTGGATGTTGTAGGTCATCACCCGCACGGCCGCCGGTTCGCGGCTTTGTGCCGGAGCCGCGCCTAACAGCATGCCCCACAGGAGCATTCCGGATATAAACCAACCGTTTCGCATGGTTCTGTCTTTTGAGTCTTTGCCCTTGCGGAATCCGCGACGGTGCGGAATGTAAGCAACACCGCCCGAACCCCGTTCGGGAGAATACCGAAGGGCCGCAGGAGGGTTTCCTGCGGCCCTCGTTCGGTTGCCAAAGTTAGGCCTGCTGCGGTCGCGGCGTTTATACGGTTTCCGACCGGGCAGCGGCGAGAAACCCTTACTGGGCTTTCTCGGCCAGTTTGGCGAACTCTTCGGGCGTCACGGTCGTGTCGGTGACGGTAATCTGCGGTACGACCGCGTCGATTACTTTGCGTTCGAAGAGCTTTTCGTATACCTTGCGGCTCTCCTCTTTGTTTTCGAGGATGCTTTTGGCGTAGTTGGCCAGCATGTCGTCGGCCACCTGGTTCATGCCGTAATAGGCGAACTGCTGCATGGCAAGCGCTTTGGCCTCCTGGGTCGCCTCTTCGGGCGTTACCTCGAGCTTCAGTTCGTTTACATAATGCTTCTGGATCAGGTTCCATTTCATCATTTCGAGGAACTTGTCGAAATCCTTTTCGATCTCTTCCAGCGAGAACTTACCCTCGTTGATCGTGAAAAGCCAGCGTTTGAGGAAGGCGTCGGGCAGTGCGAGGCTCGCCTTGTCGAGCAGCATCCGGCGGATGTCGAGCGTAAAGAGGAAATCGGATTCGCGGCTCAGGTCGCGGCTGATCTGGGAGTCGATGTACTGTGCGAACTCATCTGCGTTCTTCACGTTGCCTTCCGGGAAGGCCATCTTGAAAAACTCGTCGTTCAGTTCCGGCTCGGTGAAGCGGCGGATTTTGGTGATCGTCAGCGTGAATTTCGGATTGATTCCCTCCAGTTCGTCCTCTTTGACCTGCAGGATCGCGGCGCGCTGTGCCGGGGTGGGATAGAGTTCGTTTACGTTCACCTCCATCGTGTCGCCGACTTTCTTACCGAGGAACGGTTTGCGTGCCGCATCGCTCATGCCGATCAATCCTACATAGGCCTCTTCGATCTTCATTTCGGGCTGGTCGAGGGTGACGTTCAGCGCATCTTCCTTCTCGACCGTATCTACGTCGACCAATTTGCCGAAACGGCGCGTGAAGTTGCTGCGGTAGCCTTCGCGCATCTTGTCTTCGATGGCGATCGTGTATTTCTTTACCTTATCTTTTTTGCTCAGCGGAATGTTGATCTCGGGAGCGAGTCCGACCTCGAATGCGAATTCGTATTCGGTCGAATTCTCGAAATCGAGCGGTTGCTGTTTCTCGCTGGGGATCATGTCGCCTACCAGGGTCAGCTTCTCTTTCTCGATATAGTCGAAGCAGCCGTTCGAAGCGGCGCGGTAAGCCTCTTCGGCCACGACGCCCTTGCGGTACATCTTGTTGATGATGCTCATGGGCACCATGCCCGGGCGGAATCCCGGCACGTTGGCCTTGCGCTTGTAAGTGCGCAGCGCCTTGTCCACGGCTTCGTTGTAGTCGGCTTCGGCCACCGTCGCCTTGAGCAGGGTGGTTCCGTCTTCCAGATTCTCTCTTACGATGTTCATGCTAACAGTCTGTTATTTTAGAGTTTTTGTGCCGGAGTAAAAAACCGCCTGTGTAACGAGGCGGTTTGCCAGTGCGGATAAAGGGACTCGAACCCCCACGCCATAAAGGCACCAGATCCTAAGTCTGGCGCGGCTACCAATTACGCCATATCCGCCTTAGAGCCCAGCAAAGATAGCGCTTTTTTATCAGGGTGCAAACAATCCCTGCTAATTTTATAGCAGTGAAGCGGATAGCATTTCCGGCCCCGCAGGAACTTACGGGGTAGCTCGACGGCGGGCCCCTGTCTTTAAAACGCTATTTCTCGAAGTAATATTTTACGAGGATATCGTCGATGCGCATCACCGAGTCGCGGCTCAGGTTGATCCGTTCGAAACAGACCTTCCCGCCGGGCGACCGGTAGGTGAGCAACTGCGGCAGGTAAAGCTGCAGCGTGTCTTCGGGAATCGAATCGGTCGGCTGGTAGCCTATGGCGGAGAGCTGCCGTTCGAGGATGGTGCCGAGGGATTCGCGCAGCAGCACCCGGTTCGAGCCGTCGTACAGGAAAAGCGAATCGGCGGTGCTCTCCCAATGCGGCGTCGGCTTGTCTTCTGAATACCAGTGGCGCATTTCGTACAACCGTGAATAACCTTTCAGGTCGATCCCCTCGGTGAGGGGTTCCCACCACAGGTAAAAACTTTCCGCCTTATCGTCGTCGCGGTACGATTTATCCTGCCGGTCAGCCGGCCGGCCGCTTTGCGACCACCGTTCGATGTCGCGGGGCGTCAGTCCGGGAATGTAGGTGAACAGGGCCAGTATGACGATCGCGGTGAGCGTTACGTAAAGGTAGCGTCCTGTCCTGCGCGAAAGGAAAAGTCCCATGCAGGCGGTCATAATCAATCCGCAGGCGATCAGGTAGACGCGGTTCTCCGTTAGCCCGTAGTCGCTCCAGCGGCAGCCGACGCCGACCCAGAACATCGCCAACGCGGGCAGAGAGATCAGGCTGAACCGATTATAGAACCAGTCGTAATAGCGTTTGTTCAGCAGGGTCTGGCCGGCTTGGGCAGCTACGGCGATCAGCGTGAAGCCGAAGACGAGGTAGGCGATACCCCCGCGGGGCAGCGACCAGGTGGCGACGATTTTCGCAAAATAAAGGTAAAGCAGTACCGTATATGCCAGTACGGCGGGCGAAAGCACCCAGTTGAGCAGCGTGTCGAGCAGCTTCGAGGATTCCGGTTCGGCTGGTTCCGACTTGCGGTTGAACGTGAGGAAAACCAAAGGCCACAGTACGATAAAGAACAGGAGCGCCGCATCTGCGCAAAAATCGGACGTAATCCCTTTGAAAATGCCAAAAATGTAAACGATAGAGAAGAAGATCGCCAGCAACAGCAGATAGGCGACGCCGGTGAGAAACAGGGCCGATATCCCGTCCCACACGTAACGCAGCAGGTCTTCGGTAAATCTCCGGTTGTCTTTGTGCCAACCGCACAGCAGGCCGGCGAGCAGTCCGATAATGATCGTGACGTAATAGGCGGGATTTTCGATCCATTCGCCCATGTCGGCCCATCGGAACGGGATGACGGCCAGCCCCGACAGGTAATAGAGCGCGCGCAGCCAGCCTTTTGCGAACCATTTGTTGCAGAGAAAAGTCAGCAGCAGTACGATCGGTCCGGCCAGCAGTTGTTCGCCGCTATAGGGAAAAACGTGGTGTTGGGCCAGCACTCCGATGACGAACAGGTACGCCGCAACGGCCATTTCGACCGGAGCACGGCGCAGCGTGACGAGATTTTCGGCGAGGAAAGTCCGTATTTTCGCTTGGATTTTCATGGGGCGTAGGGTTTATGCTGTTGCAGTGCCTCGACAGGTTCAGTTATATTTAAGGATTTATCGGGACAAACCTTTGTCCCGGTGCGGTGTGCGTTATCGCTCGAATTCGAGCGCGCGGCCGTGCAGTGCGCCGCTGAGTTCTCCGTTTTCGTACGCGACGCCGCCGTTGACGATCGTATGCGTGACGCTGTGTGAAAATTCGGTTCCTTCGAACGGTGACCAGCCGCATTTCGAACGGACGTTGTCGCGCGAGACGGTCCACGGCTTGTCCGGGTCGACGATTACGATGTCGGCGAAATAACCTTCGCGCAGGAAGCCGCGCCGGTGTACGGCAAAGCGGATCGCCGGGGCGTGGCACATTTTCTCCACCACTTTTTCGACCGGAAATGTTCCTTCCCGGCTCATTTCGAGCATCGCTACCAGCGAATGCTGCACCAACGGGCCGCCTGACGGGGCGCTCCAGTACGGTTGCAGCTTCTCTTCGAGCGTGTGCGGGGCATGGTCGGTCGCCACCACGTCTACTTTCCCGCTGAGGATGCCTGCCCGTAATGCGGCCCGGTCTGCGGCGCTTTTGACCGCCGGATTCCATTTGATCAGGTTGCCTTTGGCCGCGTAGTCGGCATCGGTGAACCAGAGGTGGTGTACGCACACTTCGTTGGTGATCTTTTTTTCCGCGAGCGGCCGGTCGTCGAAAAGCGACAGTTCGCGCGCGGTGCTCAGGTGCAGGATGTGCAGGTCGGCCCCGTAGCGGTCGGCCAGTTCGACGGCCTTGGCGCTGGAGCGGTAGCATGCCTCGGCGCTGCGGATCGACGGGTGCAGCGCGGCGGTGGCCCGGTCGCCGTACTCTTCCCGGAAACGCTGGATGTTAGCCCGGATCGTGCCTTCGTCTTCGCAATGGGTCGCGATCAGCACCGGAGACTCTGCGAAAAGGGCCGCCAGCGCCGCGTCTTTGTCGACCAGCAGGTTGCCGGTGGAAGATCCCATAAAAACTTTTACGCCGCAGACGCGGCGGGGGGCGAGGCGGCGGATTACGCCGATGTTGTCGTTTGTGGCGCCGAGGTAGAACGAATAGTTGGCCGGGGATACTTCTGCCGCACGGGCGAATTTCTCCTCCAGGCGTTCGAGCGTAACGGCGGGCGGATTCGTATTGGGCATCTCCATGTAAGAGGTGACGCCGCCGCAGACCGCTGCCGCCGACTCGCTGCGGATATCGGCTTTGTAGGTCATGCCCGGCTCGCGGAAATGCACCTGGTCGTCGATCACGCCCGGCAACACCAATTTACCGCTGGCGTCGATCACGCGGGTCGGGATGCCGGCGGCAGTGCCTGCTTCCGCCCTCGCTGCTGTTCCGACTTCTGTTCCAGCTTCGATTTCTGCTTGTGCGCCGGGGTAGCGGCCCGCGCCGATACGGGCGATGCGGTCGCCTTCGATGACGATATATCCGTTGAAACGGCGCCCCTCGTTGACGAGTGTGCCGTTGTCGATGACGATCCGGTTCATAGTCTCTTCGGAAAGGTTATGCGTGAGGTTTTATGCGTTTGTCCGCGGGGTGATTTTGCGGAAACGCAGTCCCAGTACGCCGAAAAGTGCTTCGCGGAAGATGCCTTTGCTCATTTTGGATGCGCCGAAGGTGCGCTCGGTGAAGATGATCGGCACCTCCGTGACTTTGAACTTCAGTTTCCACGCCGTATATTTCATTTCGACCTGGAAGCCGTAGCCCTTCATCTTGATCTTATCGAGGTCGATCGAGCGCAGCAGGTTCGACGAATAGCAGACGAACCCGGCTGTCGCGTCGCGCACGGGCATTCCCGTCACGAGCCGCACGTAGGCCGATGCGTAATAGGAGAGCAGCACCCGCTTCATCGGCCAGTTCACCACATTGACGCCGGTAATGTAGCGCGAACCGATTACCAGGTCGGCTCCCTCTTGAGCGGCATTGAGCAGCCGCACCAGGTCGTCGGGATTGTGCGAGAAATCGCAGTCCATCTCGAAAATGTAGTCGTATCCGTGTTTGAGCGCCCATTGGAATCCGGTCAGGTAGGCCGTTCCCAATCCCAGTTTGCCCTGACGTTCGATCAGGTGCAGTTGCCCGGGATACTCCTGTTGTTTTTCCTTCACGACCGAAGCCGTGCCGTCCGGCGAGCCGTCGTCGATGACCAGCAGGTCGAATTTTTCGGACAGCGAAAAGACTTTGTCGATCATCGGACGGATGTTGTCCAACTCGTTATAGGTGGGAATGATTACCAGGTTCTTCATCGGGGCCAACGTTTTAAACGGTCGCAACCTTTCCTTCGCCCTTGCCGCCCGATCGGTCCCGGTGCAGCGGTAAGGGACAAACAAAGTATTGGACACAAGTCAGTGTTAAAACAAAATTAGTATTTTTGGCTGAAATATCTCCTTTTTACCCGATTATTCCGAAAAAATGCCGACAGAACTCTCGCTTGTACTCTCCCCCAAACAGGCCGCCGACCCGGTTTTGCACACAACGCTGGTGGCGCAGCGCCTGCGTATCGATCCTGCGCGGATCGCTTTGCTGCGTATCGTGCGCCGTTCGATCGACGCACGCGGCCGCAGCGTGCGGGTAAACCTCGGTTTCGAGGTTTATGTGGACGGTGAGCAGCGTCCGCCCGAAATCCGGTTCGACTATCCGGATGTGAACCACCGTACACCGGTGGTCGTGGTGGGGTCGGGCCCGGCGGGGCTTTTCGCGGCGTTGCGGCTGATCGAACTGGGCCTCAAACCGATCGTGCTGGAGCGGGGCCGCGATGTGTCGGCGCGCAAGCGCGACATCGCGCAGATCAACCGCAACGGCGCGGTCGATCCCGATTCCAATTACGCATTCGGCGAAGGCGGTGCGGGTACCTATTCCGACGGCAAACTCTTCACCCGTTCCAAAAAGCGCGGCGACTACCGCCGTGCGCTCGAGGTGTTCCGTTTCCACGGCGCCGAAGAGTCGATCCTGTACGATGCGCATCCGCACATCGGTACCGACCGCCTGCCGCGGATCATCGCTGCGATGCGCCGGAGTATTGCCGATGCCGGTGGCGAGGTGTTGTTCGGTGCGAAAGTGACCGGCGTGCAGATCAAAGACGACCGTATCTGCGGCGTGTGGCTCGGCGATACGCTGGTCGAGGGAGCGGCCGTTATTCTGGCTGCGGGCCATTCTGCGCGCGATATTTACGAAATACTCGACCGCGACGGCGTGCGGCTCGAAGCCAAAGCGTTTGCGATGGGGGTGCGGGCCGAGCACCCGCAGCGACTGATCGATTCGATCCAGTATCACATGCCCGAGCGGGGCGAATACCTGCCGGCGGCGGCCTATTCGCTCGTGGCGCAGGTGGGCGGACGCGGGGTCTATTCGTTTTGTATGTGTCCCGGCGGGTTTATCGTTCCGGCGATGACACGCTCCGGCGAGTCGGTGGTCAACGGGATGTCCCCGTCGGGTCGTAACAGCGTTTACGCCAACTCCGGCATCGTGACGGAAATCCGGCCGGAGGATTTCGCACACCTGCGCGCCGCACACGGGGAGTTGGCCGGGTTGCGTTTCCAGCAGCAGCTCGAGGAGCTGGCTTATGCCCAGGTCGGCGACCGGCAGGTGGCACCGGGCCAGCGGTTGGCCGATTTCGTGCGCGGGACGGCGTCGAAAACGCTGCCGAAGTGTTCCTATGTACCGGGTGTGGCTCCGACCGAGGTACACCGGTGGCTCCCCCCGTTTATTTCCGGGGCGCTTCGCGGAGGTTTTGCCGCGTTCGACCGTAAAATGCGTGGCTTCCTGACCAACGAGGCATTGGTGGTGGGTGTCGAATCGCGGACCTCTTCGCCCGTGAGGGTGCCGCGCGATCCCGATACGCTGATGCATCCCCGGGTGCAGGGGCTTTTCCCGTCCGGCGAGGGAGCCGGTTATGCGGGAGGCATTATCTCGGCGGCGATGGACGGCGAGCGGTGTGCCGAACGGGTGGCGGAATATGTGAAGTAAAAATGGTTGGCAGGGAAAACAGCCCGGATATATCCGGCTCGGTCGGATAAGGATTCGGCTGAGCCGTTCGCTTTTTGATGCGTTAGCCCTTACAGCCGGCGGCAATGCCAAGGAGGATGTCAGGGAGAAGGGGGGAGCGTTGAGGCAGTAAATAATAAGTGCTAAACGGATGTCCGATTGCGTTTTCGGCAGCCGGACTCGGTAAAAAAGAACGAAGGGTGAGTGTATGGACGGTACTCCTTTCGAAAGCGGCCTGTAAAAATGGAAAGGATAGGATTATGGAACGGATAGAATCGGAACGATTGTACTTGAGACCCTTCGGGCACGGAGATGCAGAAGCGGTATGGGCTTACCGTTCGTTGGCGGAGGTTGCGCGCTACCAGTACTGGGAACCCTATACGCCGGAGGATGCCCGCAGTTTTATCGAACGGTATGCCGGGCAGGTGCCGGGCGAGGATCAGACGTGGACGGGGCTGGCGGTGGTGCTGAAAGCTACCGGCACGGTGATCGGGGATTGTGCGTTTTATCTGGACGGAGATCGGGCCGAGATAGGCTGCAATATTTCCCCGGCCTATCAACGCCGGGGGCTGGCGCGCGAGGCGTTGCAGACGCTCGTCGCTTATTGTGCCGAGGTGTATAAAGTGGCCCTGATCCGGGGAATTACGGATTCCCGCAACCTCTCTTCGATCCGGTTGCAGGAGTCTCTGGGAATGGTGCGGGACCGGACTTTCGAAAACCGGATCCAATGCAAGGGGGAAACCTGCACCGAATATCGGTTCGAGGGAGATTGCCGCGCTATTTTTTCTCCGGAACGAACAACCATTTGAGCAACTGGAACAGGATCAGCAGCGAGGCGACCACCAGCAGGAAGTGCCCGTAGCGGCTCGTGCCGTAAGGCTGTTCGAATGCGATCATCAGGATCGATCCGACGAACATGCCCAGTACGATCAGCGTATAGGCGACTCTTCGGCTGGCCTGCCGCACGGTCCGTACGAAAAGGTCGTCGTCGGCCAGGTGAATGTCGTGTTTGATCTTCCCTTCCTTGAGCTTGTAAAGGATTTCGCTCATGTCGTTGGGGAAGTTGCGGATGAAATTCATATAACCGGCCAACGTATCATAAAGTTGCGCGGCTACTTTGCGCGGCGAGTATTTGACCTTGACCACCTCTTTGGCGTAAGGCAGGATCACCGGCGTGAGCGACAGGTCCGGAGCCAGCGTGCCGGCGAACTTTTCGAGCGTGGCGAGTGCTTTGATCAGCATGAAGATGCCGGATGGGATCTGCAATTGGTATTTGACGATCACGTCGACGCATTTTTGCATCGTGCCCGCGAAATTCATCAGCTCAAGCGGAATGCCTGCATACTGCATCATCAGCTGGTGGATTTCGAATTTCATCTCCTCTTCGTGTTCGAAGAATTTTTTACCGCACAATACCAGCAGGGCGCGCGACATCAGGTCGCTGTCACGGCGCGCGAAGCCGATCGCAAAGTCCGCGAGGAAGTTCATGTCGCGCGGCGTGAGCGCCCCTACCATGCCGAAGTCGATGAATGCGACCACGTTGCCCGGCAGGATGAAGATGTTGCCCGGGTGCGGATCGGCGTGGAAAAAGCCGTGGCGCAGGATCATCGTCAGCAGCGCGTTGGCCCCGTTCACGGCGATCTGGTGTGTGTCGAGCCCGGCATCGCGCAGGGCCTGCGGAGTGTCGGGCGTGATGCCTTCCACCTTCTCCATCACGATCAGTTTCTTGGAGCTGTATTTCGTGTAGACGGCCGGGATATGCACGGTCGGGTCGTCTTTGAACATCATTGCGAAACGCAGGATGTTCGACGCTTCGAACGTGTAGTCCAGCTCTTTGACGATCGTTTCCGAAAATTCGTCGATCAGTCCGACGATGTTGATCGCGGCCAGTTCCGGATAGCTTTTCGCGAACTTGCGCGCGATAAACTTCATCAGGTAGATATCGAGCTTGATTTTGTTCTCGATGAAGGGCCGCTGGATTTTGAGCACGACCTCTTCGCCGCTGCGCAGCCGTCCCTGGTAGACCTGACCGATCGATGCGGCGGCCAGTGGGGTGGTGTCGAATTCGGCGAACACTTCGTCGATCGGCGCGTTCATCTCTTTTTCGATCAGTCCCAGCGCAGTGTTGTTGTCGAACGGTTCGGCCCGCGATTGCAGTTTCTTGAGCTCCACGCGGAAGCGTTCCGAAACCATGTCGGGACGGTCGGCCAGAATCTGTCCGAATTTCACGAAGGTCGGCCCCAGCTCCTCGATGGTCATCCGTAGTCGCTCGGGGGTGGTGTAGACGTGTTTGTGTACCTCCCCTTTGTTTTTGCGGCGGCGCCGTTTGCCGAGGCGGGAGTGGGCGAAGAGTTCGCTGAAAGAATGTTTGGCCAGCACCCACACGATCTGCGAGGCGCGTACCATTTTCAGGTAGGAGATATAGATATTGACGATGTGCATGGTCGTGTCGGGTTACGGGTGTTGTTTGAGTGCTGCGGTTAGCTCCCGCAGCGTTTCGTTCAGTTCTTCGATCCGGCTGGCCAGGGTGCCGTCCGGATCGGAACCGCTTCGGGATTGCGCGGCGAAAATTTCGCGCAGGAAGAGTTCGTCCTTGAGCGATTCGGCCAACGAGACGAGCCCTGCGGCGATTCTTTCGCCGTTTTCGGGGCTGCTATCCGTTTTTTCGGAGAGGAAGGCCGACACCTTTTCGATGAACAGCTCGCGCTGTGTGAGCCCTGCCGCCAGGGCCAGCCGCAGCAGGTTCGTGTAAATGTCTTTCATTGCGCGCAATAAGGTTGTTTGTGCAAGTATAATTCTTTTTTTGCAAAAGTACGCCGCGAAGGTTGATTCTTTGCCTGGGATATGCCGTTACCGCATCTCTCCGGCCTGCTTTTCAAGCAAAAACGGGGCCAGCCGGTCGGCGATCCGAGGTAGTCGGTACAGCCCGGCGGGGATATGCCTGGTATAATGCGTCTAAACCGTTTTGCGATAATTATTTGCACGGGTAGTTCTGGAAAATCGTGACGGTTGTATGTGCCGGAGGTAAGTCGGTGAAAAGAAGTGTCGGAACAGGTAACGGACGTCCCGATTTTTTGCTTACTTTCGTTAAAACTTCTTTTATGTCAAGGATTAACCTTTTTATGTTGTATCTGGCCGGAAGCCTTTTGTTCGGTTCCGGTTCTGCACGGGCGCAGGATCCGGCTCCCCTTCCCGAGAAGGAGGTGGTGGTAGTCGATTTGTTTGCACGAAACCGTACCGTTCCCGCGGTATATGTGGAGGCGGTGCGCCAACAGGTATTGTCCGCTTTTGCCGACCGCGGCCGCCATCGCATCGTTGACGGGGAAGCCCCGGGCATGTTGGCCGGTCCTCCGGCCGGATGGGGATTCGTGGACCCGGCGACGGTAGCTTCCGTCCAGAGCGAATTTCTTCAAAACCGGATGCAGACCATGCAGGATGCGGGAGCCCGTTATGTGGTGACGGGAGCCATTGCCGACTATAAGTTCGAGCACGTCTCGCTGCCGGCCGATTCCAAAAAAACGCCCCGTCCCGGATTCCGGGCCACTTTCCAGGTGATCCTTTCCGCCTATGACCTCAAGCTGGGCGTTCCCGTTCCCGATCAGGTCTACCAGCTCCGGGGCGATGCTCCGGTAGCGGAAGACGCCGACCGGAAAGCGCTCTCGACACTGTACGGCCAGCTCGAATATTACATCGACCGGAATTTTAAATTCGAAACGGCTATCCTGCAGCTGGCGCCGGCCGATCCGCGCAAGGGCGTGCAGGAGCTCTATATCCACAGCGGAACTTATATGGGTGTCAAACCGGGCGACCTGTTCATGGTGTATGAAGAGATACCTGTCGGCGGAGTGATTACCCGGCAGAAGGTGGGCAAGTTACGTGTGAACGACGTGGGTAATCCCACTGTCGCCAAATGCAAGATTACCAAAGGCAACGACGAGATTGCCGACGCATTCCTCGCTGGCCGCGGCCTGATCTGCGTGAGCGACAGCAAAGCTCTTTTTTACTGATTGTACCGATGATTTGAGTTGTACCGATGCGCGTGCCCCGGACGCTGCAATGTGTTTTGTGGGGAAACCGTTTGTCCGTCCGGAAGTTTTTACCTGCCTTGGAGTTGATCGATCGGAGACTGTCTCTTGGATCGGGAGGTCTGGGCAGAGCCGCGTACCTTCGGTGTCATCGGAGAATATCCGTGACCTTCGTGACCGCCCGATCATAGAATTCGTTCGGACCCGGGACGTCGGTAGGTTATAATCAGATGCCGATCCCGTTCCCGTCAAAGGAGATGTATATCCATATAAAATATAAAAAGGAAGGTGCGCATATTTCACACCTTCCTTTTTTACTTTCCGAGAAACGATCCGGAACCCTCCGGACGCAGTCTCTTATATTTCCAGTCCTTTCGCGCCGTTACGAAAACGGGGTCACCGATACGTAGGACTTGTTGTCGCGTTTCTTGCGGAACGTCACTACGCCGTCGATCAGCGCAAAGAGCGTGTGGTCCTTGCCGATGCCGACATTGTCGCCCGGGTTGTGCACCGTACCGCGCTGGCGGACGAGGATGTTGCCCGCTTTGGCAACCTGACCGCCGAAGAGTTTTACTCCCAGTCGCTTACTTTCCGATTCGCGACCGTTCTTGGAACTACCGACTCCTTTCTTATGTGCCATTTCTCTTCGTTTTTAGTCGTTAAGCATTGATTTCGTCAATCTGGATCTGGGTCAGGTACTGGCGGTGGCCGTTCTGAACCTGGTATCCTTTTCTACGCCTTTTCTTAAACACGATCACTTTGTCGTCGCGAAGGTGTTTGAGAATCGTTGCCGTAACTGTGGCCCCTTTAACTACAGGTGAGCCTACATTAACCTGCCCGTCATTGTCTGTTAGCAGTACCCGATCCAAGCTCAAAGAGGAACCTTCATCCCCCTGAAGACGGTGAACATAGAGCTTGCGACCTTTCTCAACTTTGAATTGTTGACCTGCGATTTCTACGATTGCGTACATTAAATAAAATTATTTTTTGCACAAATTGGACTGCAAAGTTAGCAAACATTTTTCCCAAAACAAATTTCCTTCGGTTTTTATTTCCGTTTCGAGAGAACTTTCGCGGAACGATGTTTGCTCGGGATAGGGGCGTTCCTGCATGCTCTTCAGTCCCGGAAACGGCGGGAGCGGTCCGCCGAAAATTTTATTAACTCGGAATAATGTAGTACCTTTATACGAAAATCAGCATCATGTACATTTACAATACTTCGTTCATGGTCGAGGCCCCGGTGCACGACCGCTGGCTGGCATTGGTCAGGGACAAATATATCCCTTTCCTGAAAAAAGAGGGCTTCGACCGCATTACGTTGAGCCGCATCCTCTCCCCGGAGACTGCCGGGCAACTTACTTACTCGCTGCAGGTGCGCGTGGCGGAAATTCCGGACTATCAGCGCCTGGACGGGGAGTTGTTCGCCGAATACGAAACGATCGCGAGCGGCCTTTTCGACGGACAGGTGCTCCATTTCGCCACGCTGATGAAGGTGATCGAAGAGTAGTGACCGGGCTTTGGCGCAGTAGCTCCGGTTTAACCCACTTGAATAGAATTATGTATAAAAAAGCAACACTTTTTACATTACTGATCCTGTTTTGCTCGGTGCAACTTTTGGGTGCCGATTTCACCTGCCGTATCGACCTGCTCAAAGGCGAAAAATGGTGGGGCGTCTTTATCGCCGGCGGACGTCCGATGCCGTTCGACGCGCCGTTTCAAAAGATCGACCTTTCGCAGGGACGCGGCCAGAAGACACCTTTCATGGTCTCGAACCGCGGCCGCTACGTCTGGAGCGCCGAACCGTTCAGCATCACGTATACCGGCGACAGCTTCCTGATCGAATCGTCGGCCGGGGAGGTCAAAGCCGTTTCGGCCGGCCGGACGCTGCGCGAGGCCTACCTGGTTTGCTGCCATAAGAATTTCCCGCCCGGGGGGAACGCTCCTTCCCCGGAACTGATGACCGCTCCGGTTTACGACCCGTTCCTCGAATTGGGTTTTGAGGCTACCGAAACGGCCCTTTGCGATTATGCCGATCAGATTCTGAAAGCGGGCTATCCTGCCGGGACACTGGTCGTGCCTGCCGGATGGCAGTCGTCGATCGGCAGCAACGAACCGAGCATGCACCTTTTCGGCGATTTTGCCGGCATGGTGCGCGCATTGCATGACAAGGGGTTCCGGGTGATGCTCACCGTTACGCCGTTTGTCAGCGGCGACGGGCCGATTTTTCGCCGGTACCGGGGCGAACAGATGTTCGTTTCGCGTCCCGATTCGACGGTCGCGATGGCCGAGTGGGACGGAGGATACAGCGCTTTTTACGACCTGACCCGTCCCGAGGTGTACGAATTGATTAAAGGACGTTTGGACGCGTTGCGCAGCAATTACGGGATCGACGGGTTCCTGTTCGATTGCGGCGGTGCGATGCCCTACCTGAAATATGCGCAGGGCGGTGCGGCAGCGTATCTTTCTCGCTGGAGCGAACTGAGCGACGGGTGCGATTTTTGCCAGTATACCGTCAGCCGCGGTACCAGCGGCTTGGTTTCGTACGTGCATAACCTGCGGTTGGACCACGATTTCGATTGGGATTTCCTGCGCCGGGCCGCCTCGGACATGGTGTCGGCCAACCTGCTGGGCTATCCCTATACGGTAGTAAGCCCGCGGGTTTCGAAGCTGGCCGACCTGGACCGGGTCGATCCGAAGGTTTTCCTGCGCTACCTGCAGCTTTCATCGGTGATGCCGGTAATGAACATCGCCTTCGCCCCGTGGAACATCACCGACCCCGCCGTGGCTGCCTCGTGCAAGGCGATCGTCAATGACCGTGCGCGGCTGGGGGCTTACTACGAACAGCTGGTCAGCGAGTCGAAGCGGACGGCCGAGCCGGTGCTGCGCCATCTCGAGTACGAGTTCCCGCGCAACGGATTCACCGACTGCGACGACCAGTTCATGCTGGGGTCGCGCTTTTTGATCGCGCCGCTGCTCGACGGCAAGAACAGCCGCATGGTACGGTTCCCACGGGGTATTTGGGTCGATGCTTCCGGCAAGCGCTATCGCGGGCCTTTGGTGACGACCGTAACCGCATCGAACGACCATGTACTCTATTTCGAGTCGGAGAAAAACGGCGATACGAAAAAACAGGGCAATTAATATTGGAGTCAATACGTTATTACATACAAAACCGGAGACCATGCTGACACGCGAGCAAACCGAATTTTTCCTGGTAAAGGCATACAATGCGGCGCTTCGTGCAGGTGCGCGCATTCTTGATATTTACAACGACGGGGTGGATATCGAAGTGAACCTCAAGAGCGACCGGACACCGATCACACTGGCCGACTGCGAATCCCATACGCTGATCAAAAGCTACCTGGGGCCTACCCATATCCCGCTGCTGAGCGAAGAGGGGCGCGACCTGCTCTACGAGGAGCGGCGCAACTGGGATCTCTTCTGGATGGTCGATCCGCTCGACGGGACCAAGGAGTTCATCAAAGGTAACGGCGAGTTTACGGTCAATATCGCACTGATGTACAACAACCGCCCCGAGATAGGGGTGATCTACGTTCCCTATATACATAAAATGTACTTTGCGATCCGGGGAGTGGGTTCTTTCCGCAAGACGGAGGTGCTGCCCGATCCGGAGTCGGAAAAGAGTCTTGCCGAGATTCTTGAAGGACGCGAGCCGCTGCCGCTGGTAGAGGCGGCCAACGAGCCGATCCGCATTGCCGTGAGCCGCTCGCACAATACCGACGAGACGTTCGAGCATATCTCGCGCATCAAGCAGCGTTATCCGTCGGCTGTCGTGATCCAGCAGGGCAGCTCTTACAAGTTCTGCCTGCTGGCCGAAGCGGTCGTCGATGTTTATGTCCGTACGTCTCCTACCAGCGAATGGGATACTGCCGCAGGCGAGGTCATCCTGCTCGAATCGGGCGGCCGGGTCGAGAATATTACGGGCGGCCGGCTCGATTATAACAAAGAGACCCTCCGAAATCCCCATTTTATCTGCAAGAACCGCTTTTGGCGGGATTGATCCGGGGTTGCTGCGGTTTGCCGGAACGGATCTGCGGAAGGATAGCCGAAGAACGGACCTGTCCGCGGGAACCGCCTCTGCGGGAGGGTTGCGTCGTCGTGGGACTTCCTGTTTGCTCCGCTCGCTGAACACCGGAGAATTTCACAATAAGGTAAACTGATCCGCCGCAAAGTTTCGTATCTTTGCGGCGTTATACAATTAGATATCAAACAAAAATTATGGACACAAAGAAACGAGTGGCGCTCGTCGCGCACGACAACATGAAGCGCGACTTGGCCGAATGGGTGGACTGGAACTGGGAGAAGTTGTTGCAGCACCACCTGATCTGTACCGGAACGACCGGCAAGATGGTCGCCCGGACGCTTATGGACCGGCGCGGCAACGAGCATGGCCGGTTCGACATTACGCTTCTCAAGTCGGGTCCGCTGGGCGGAGACCAGCAGCTGGGCGCCATGATTGCCGAAGGCGGCGTCGAAGCGCTGATTTTTTTCTGGGACCCGATGCAGGCACAACCGCACGATGTGGATGTGAAGGCATTGCTGCGTCTGGCTACGCTTTACAACGTGCCGACGGCGATCAACCGTTCCTCGGCAGACTTCCTGATTTCGTCGCCCCTGTTCGGAGGCGATTACGTTCCTGTTGTAAAGGATTACAAGGGCTACGTGGAACGCACGTTGAGCGGTCTCGAACAAAAGTAACGTGCTACCGGCCTGTAAAAGAAGCGACGCCTCACAAGAGCGCGTCGTTATTTTTTTTGTCCCCTTCGGATCTGTGTGTCTAAGACCGGGAGCTTTGGGGGAATAGGCTTTTCTTAGAGCTGTATGACAATGTATTGTAGTTCGGTTCGAGGTAATGTTGTATACTGTTCTATGTGGTATCCTCCCGTGTACAGTGCTGTACTGTAATGCTTGTACTGTGATGTGATGGGCTTTCCGGTTCATTTCCCGGGCATGCGATTGGGTGCCGGGGATATGTCGGCAGGTTATAACTTGGATGCGTTGCTCGGAACGGAAGCGGGTCGGTTACGCCGGGCTGCAGCGGCTTCGGCTCGCAGGGCCGGGTTGTTCGAGGCATCTGCCGCATCGAGGAACAGGTCGCGTTCGGGCCAATCTTTTACCTTGTCGAGCGCGGTGCGGATCATGGCGTCGATCTTGCGCGGGAAGCGCGAACCGGACCAAGAGCTGGTGTTGGTGACGAAGACCCAGGTGTATCCGTTGCTTTGCCGTTTGAGCATTGCGCTCGATCCGGCGAGCGTTCCGGTGCGTGACCAGTCGTCGTGCTCGGTCGTGCGCATCCATCCGATCGGATATTTACGCTTGTCTTTTTCGGTCATGTAGGCGATGGTCGAGGCTTTCAGGATATCGGGCTTCGAGTCGTCGGGGTCGATTGCGGTGATGAACTTCATCAGTTCGGTGGGGGAGGCGACCCATCCGCCCGCACTGCCGAGCACCTGCAGGTTACATCCGCCGTAGCTGCGCGGTACCGTCCGTCCGCTGCCGTCGTAGCATTCGACCGGTTCGGCGTCCGACGGTTCGTAATAATGCACTTCGTTCGGGAAATGTTTGTCGGGCTCCGAATAACCGATGTGCATATCGAAGCATCCGATCGGAATCAGGATGCTGTCGCGGATGAACGTTTCATAGGGCATGCCGCTCACCTTTTCGATCACTTTGCCCAGTACCACGTAACCGAGGTTCGAATAGGCATTTCCTTCCCCGGGCCGGAAGCGGAGCCGTGTCGATGCGGCGAAACGCACCATATCGTCGGCCGAAAGCGGCAGCGGGGTCTGCATGCTCTGTGCGACGGACGGGGTACAGAAGAGCGGGTCGCCGGCGCGGATCGAATAACCGCCTTGGTGGCGCAGCAGGTGTTCGACGGTGATTTCGCGGATGCGGGGATCTTTGATGCCGAGGAAGGCCGAATCGTTGAGGATGCCTTTTTCGCCGAATACAGGCTGGTCGAGCGAAAGTTTTTTCTCTTCCCAGAGTTTCATGATACCCGTGGCGGTAATCAGTTTAGAGAGCGAGGCGATCCGGAAAATGTTGCTTACGTTTACCGGAGTGCCTTTGGCGCTGTCTGCAATACCGAAACCTTTGCTGTATAGTAGTTTGCCGTTTTTCATAATGGCCAGCGAGGCGCCTTTGATCTCCCATTGCGCCATAAAGCGTTCGATGGTGCGTTCCATCTTTTTGGTCTCTTCCAGGTCCGACAGCGAGTCGTCGATCACATGATTGATCCCGGGAATCGCTTCGGGAATGATCGTGTTGATCGCCCGGCTGAACGGGTTTCCCTCGTTGGTGTGGTGCTTGAGGTAGTAGCCGCGGCTGATGGTCGTGATACAGAGCGCCACGCAGAGCAGCAGGTAGATATATTTAAAGCGTTTCGGCTTCATGGGCGTCGGTTGTTTGGCTCGACCGGTCCAGTTTTTCGAGCAGCGTGCGGAAGCGCGATCCCTTCTGGGTCAGCGATCCCACCAGCCCTGCGCAAAGCAGCAGGTATCCGGCATAGGTGACGGCATTGCCGGCCGGATCGTGGTTGACCGACAGTACGGTGCCCCGTTCGTCGGGGTCGTATGAGGACTGGTAGAGGCGGAACCCGCCGGAGCGGGCGATATTGTTCATATAGATGCGTACGTTGCGCGAAGAGTTCCCTTCGTGGATCGTGACGTCGCTTTCGTAAGAGGAGGGTGTGTTGGAACCGGGATAGCGCACCAGCCGGAAGTCGCGCAACGTAACGCGGAACGGCAGTTCGTGCACCGACCCGTCTGCGGCAAAAAGCCGGTCCGAGCTCTGGCCCGTGCGGATGTGCATCATGCCTTCGTATCCCCACAGGTGGGTGATGGCCGCACCGCCGAGAATTACGGCGAACCCGTAGTGCAACAACAGTAATCCCCATTGCTTCCGGCGCCACAGGCCGTAACGGTGCGATACGAGCACGAAGTTGGCGATCAGCAGTCCATACAGGACGAAAAACCACCAGGCATGGTAGACCACGCCCCGGGCTGCTTCCGTGCCGAGCCCCGCTTCGAGGAAAGTCGCCGCTGCCATCGCTGCTGCCAGCAACAGCAGCAACACCGCGGTGGCCCGCCAGGTGGAAAGCATCTCTTTGATTTCCTGCAATAAGGACATGGGCAAGGTACTGTATTGTTACAAATATAACGATTTTGTTCCGGATTGCGTTTGCCGGGAGCGGGAAGTTTCCGACAATTTGCCCACAATTCCAGTATAAAATATTAGGTTACGGCGCCGTTTCCGGGAACTACTGTCCGGGGAATGTCGGGTATGCCGGAGGATTTGCCGGTTGCCGTATTCCGCGTGCGTCCCGTCCGTTTTTCATCCGTTCGCTGGCCTGTTTTCCGGCAGCGCTGCCGGACGTTAAAAAAGTAACGGCATACGGCAGTTTGCAGAACTTTGAACATTTCAGGCATAAAAGTTTTGCCCCGTCGTAAAAAGTGATAAATTTGTAAACGTCCGGCCTCAGGGCCGCGTTTAACTTAAAACTATCACCCCTAATTTAAATTCATGAGCAACGTCAAATTCTACCTGGGAGAGGATATTCCCTTGGAACTGCACAAAGTGCGGATGGTTCAGAAACTATATCTCGTGCCGATCGAACGCCGTTTGGAGGCGATCAAGGATGCCGGCTTCAATACGTTCCGCCTCAGTACGAAAGATGTCTACCTCGACATGCTTACCGACAGCGGTACCAATGCGATGAGCGATAACCAGATCTCCGCGATGCTGCGTGCCGACGACGCCTATGCCGGTTCTCAAAGTTTCGAGCGCCTGCAGGAGGCAGTCGAGGAGGTGCTGGGCAAGAAATACCTGCTTCCGGTGCACCAGGGCCGTGCGGCCGAGAACGTGATCAGCCGCACTTTTATCAAACCGGGCAACGTGATCCCGATGAACTACCACTTTACCACCGCATTGGCGCACATTCTCGAAAACGGCGGTAAGGTGGCCGAACTGCTTCACGACGAGGCGTTGATCCTCCATTCCGAAAACCCGTTCAAAGGCAATATGGATATCGCGAAGCTCGAAGCCTGCATCCAGGAGAACGGCGTGGAGAACATTCCGTTTATCCGCATGGAGGCCTCGACGAACCTGATCGGCGGGCAGCCTTTCTCGATCAGCAACCTGATGGACGTGCGCCGCGTGGCCGACAAATACGGTATTATGCTCGTGCTCGACGCCAGTTTGCTGGGTGAAAACGCCTACCTGGTTAAGCAGCGTGAGGAGCAGTGGAAAGAGAATTCGATGGCCGACATCATCAAGATGATGACCGGTCTGGCCGATCTGGTCTATTTCTCGGCCCGCAAGCTCAGTTCGTCGCGCGGCGGCGGCATCTGCACGAACCGCAGGGATCTTTACTCCAAGATGGAGGCACTGATTCCGCTTTACGAAGGTTTCCTTACTTACGGCGGTATCTCGGTCCGCGAGATCGAGGCGATGACCGTCGGCCTGCGTGAGACGCTCGACGAAACGATGATCAGCCAGAGCCCCAATTTTATCAAATATCTGGTAGAAACGCTCGATAAACACGGCGTTCCGGTGGTCACCCCTCCGGGTGTGCTCGGTGCGCATGTCGATGCGATGAGCTTCTGTTCGCATATTCCACAGACCGAATATCCTGCGGGTGCCCTCGCGGCTGCATTGTACCTGATTTCGGGTATCCGCGGCATGGAGCGCGGAACGGTGTCGAGCGTGCGCGACGAAAACGGCGACGAAATCCTGGCCGATGTCGAGCTGCTGCGTCTGGCCGTACCGCGTCGCGTTTTCACGCTGTCGCAGATCAAGTATGTCGTCGACCGGGTGGTATGGCTCTATGAGAACCGCGAGATGATCGGCGGCCTGCGTTTCGTGTACGAACCGCCCGTGCTGCGTTTCTTTATGGGTGGACTCGAACCGACGAGCGACTGGCCCGAAAAACTGATGCTTAAGTTCCGCAAGGATTTCGGCGACAGCTTGTAGCTTTTCGCGGCTGCAGTCCGAACGTAGTGAACGTCCGGCGGTCGCACCGGTTTTTATCGAGTAAGAAAAGAGCTCCGGATTATCCGGAGCTCTTTTGCATTATTTGGGTTCTCCCGGGACTCTTCGTTGTGCGGGATATCCCTGTCGGTTTTTCCTGTCAGAGCGAACGGATGAAATTTTCCACCGAGGAGGTCGACGGGCCGATCCGGGTGAAAAGCTTTTCCTTTCCAGGCAGTTCGTGCAGTCCGGACGGTAACGGAAACTCTTTCCCCAGTGCTGTGCGGATGACTTCGCCGAATTTGGCTCCGTGGGCCGTCGAGAGCCAGAAACCTTCGATTCCGAACTCGCAGGCGGCCTTATATCCCACGGCACTGTGCGGATCGGAAAGGTAGCCGTAGCGGTCGTACAACTCCCGGATCGCTTCTAGGATCGTTTGGTCGTCGCATGAATATCCCCCGATACGAGCGGTCACGGCGCTGAAGTCGTTGCCGAATAGGTCGACGATGCGTTCGAAGTTGCTCGGATTGCCGACGTCCATTGCGTTGGCGACCGTGCGTACCGACGGCTGCGGTTCGAAACGGCCGCTCCGGAGATATTTCGGGACGGTGTCGTTCGCGTTGGCTGCGGCGATAAAACGTCTCACGGGCAACCCCATCTTTGCAGCGAGCAGCCCTGCGGCGAGGTTCCCGTAATTGCCGCTCGGGACGACGATTCCGGGACGCTTCCCGCCGGTGGCTTTCACCCATTGCGCCCAACCGTGGAAGTAGTAAAACGACTGGGGAATCCAGCGCAGGATATTGATCGAATTGGCCGAGGTCACCCGCTTCTCCCGCCGGAAATCCGCATCCGAGAAAATATCTTTGACGATCCGCTGGCAGTCGTCGAATGTTCCCTTCACTTTCAGCGGGAAAATGTTGCCTCCCAACGTAGTCATCTGGCTCTCCTGCAGGCCGCTGACCTGTCCGTCCGGATACAGGATGACCACTTTAACCCCTTCGATGCCGTAGAAACCGTTTGCTACCGCACTGCCCGTGTCGCCGGATGTCGCGGTCAGGATGATTGTTTCCTCTGCCGTCCGGTTCAGTGCCCGCAGGGCATGTCCCATAAAACCGGCCCCGATATCTTTGAATGCGAAGGTCGGCCCGTGGAATAGTTCGAGCGTGTATTTGTCCTTTCCCACCTGTTTCAGCGGGACGGGAAACCGGCAGGCTCCCGTAGCAATAGCGTCCGTCCGGGTTTCGGGGAGTTCGTCCCCGAAAAAAAGCCTGGTCAGGTAGCGGGACAGTTCGGAGAACGAGCACTCCGAAAGTTCGCGTACCTTTTCCAGGTCGGCGTGCGGTATGACGGCCGGCATGAACAGGCCGCCGTCTGGGGCCAGGCCGCGGAAAGCGGCCTCTTGCAGCGAGAAAAGCGCAGCGTGGTTTCTGGTGCTGTAATATTGCATGTTCGTAATCGTTTTGTCGGTTTTGTACGGTTATTCCACCACTCTGGCGCCTACCGAAGGGATGTGTGAAACATACAGGTCGTTGGCGATCCGCAGGGCGGTGAAATGCCTTTTCATGGCCTTGCCGACCTGCTGTGCCTTTTCTATCGAATCGCTCAGGGCGAAGACCGACGGCCCGCTCCCGGAGATGTTCACGCACAGCGCACCCGCGGCCAGACAGGCCGATTTCAGGTCGTCGTAACCGGGGATAAATCCCTTGCGGTAGGGTTCGGCGACTACGTCGCGCATGGAGCGGCCGATCAGCGGGAGGTCTCCGGTCATGATGCCGGCCACCAGCCCCCCGACATTTCCCCATTGGGTCACGGCCTCGCGCATGGGAATTTCCTTGCGAAGGACGTCGCGGGCTGTTTTGGTACTGACGACGATATGCGGATGGATGACCGAGAAGCAGAATGAATCGGGAACCGGCAGCCTCACCATGTCCAGCGGCTGGTAACCGCGGATCAGCACGATTCCGCCCATGACGGCCGGGGCTGAGTTGTCCGCATGTGCAGTCCCGCTGATCAGTTTTTCACCTTCCATCGCGAAAGGGACCAGCTCCGGGAGGGAAAAAGGGCGTCCGTACAGTTCGTTCAGGCCGAAAACGGCGGCTGCGGAACTGGCGGCGCTGGAGCCGATCCCGCTGCCCGGGCGTATTTTTTTCTCGACGACGATTTCCAAGCAGGCCTTTTTGCCGGCGGCAGCCATAAAAGCCCGTACGGCCGGGGTGATGACGTTTTTTTCGATGTCTTCGGGGAGTTCGGCCGCGCTTGTGTTGCGGATCGTAAGGCCGTCCCCTTCGGATATGGCGATGCGCAGCACGTCTCCGATGCCATCCAGGGCCATGCCCATGACATCGAACCCGCACCCGAGATTAGCGGACGAAGCCGGGGCGAAAACCCGGATCGTTTTGTTGATTGGTTTCATTGGTTCGAGAATTTAAGGATATGGTTATTCGGGCGCGAAGGGGAGAGGGGTTCCGCTGGTTTTTGAGATGGGGCGGCCGTCGGTGAAGACGCTTCCGCCGGTCCTGCTCTGAGCAGGACTATACATACATCATATGTAATTGGAAATAACTACTCTATCGACCCCGGAACGGGGTAGTGGTAGCTGTAGCGGCGGTCAGGGTAATAGCATAGTAGGCCTTGCGGCCGCAACCACCCTGCAGAGAGAAATATGTATCGAATGCGCTACTGAACATGATAGCGGCAATTTTACAAGAAAAAACCTTACAATCCAAATAAAATCACGGTTTTTTATGCAAAAAAAAGCTCCCTCGCGGCGAAGGGAGCTTGTGGGGGTAAATAAATGGATGACTGCTTTTGCCTGAATATCTTGTAGGTGAAAGCTTGTAAACGTAAGGCTACAACAGTATCCTGGCAGAAGAGTCCTGCAACGTATTATTTCGCGTAGCTGATCGAGCGGGTTTCGCGGATCACGGTGATTTTCACCTGTCCCGGGTAGGTCATCTCGTCCTGAATCTTTTTGGCGATATCGTGCGAAAGCAGGTCGGCGTCCTGATCCGAGATCTTCTCGCTGCCGACGATTACGCGCAGCTCGCGTCCCGCCTGGATAGCATAGGTCTTCATCACGCCGGGGTAGCTCATAGCCATGTCTTCCATCTCCTTGAGTCGTTTGATGTAGGACTCGACCACTTCGCGGCGTGCTCCCGGGCGGGCGCCCGAAATCGCATCGCACACCTGTACGATCGGTGCGATCAGGTTGTTCATCTCGACCTCGTCGTGGTGTGCGCCGATGGCGTTGACCACTTCGGGTTTCTCCTTGTATTTCTCGGCCAGCCGCATGCCGATGATTGCGTGCGGCAGTTCCGGCTCGTCGTCGGGCACTTTGCCGATGTCGTGCAGGAGACCGGCGCGGCGCGCCAGTTTCACGTTGAGGCCCAGTTCGGCCGCCATGATGCCGCACAGGTTAGCTGTCTCGCGCGAGTGTTGCAGCAGGTTTTGGCCGTAGGACGAGCGGTATTTCATCTTGCCGATCAGGCGGATCATGTCGGGGTGCAGCCCGTGTATCCCGAGGTCGATGGTCGTGCGTTTGCCTACCTCGATGATCTCCTCTTCGATCTGTTTTTCTACTTTGGTTACCACCTCTTCGATGCGGGCCGGGTGGATACGGCCGTCGGTCACCAGTTGGTGCAGCGCCAGCCGTGCGATCTCGCGCCGCACCGGATCGAAGCCCGAGAGGATGATCGCTTCGGGGGTGTCGTCGACGATAATCTCGACGCCCGTGGCTGCCTCCAGCGCGCGGATGTTGCGTCCTTCACGGCCGATGATACGGCCCTTGACTTCGTCCGAGTCGATGTTGAACACCGTTACCGAATTTTCGATCGCCGCTTCGGTGGCGACGCGCTGGATCGTCTGTACGACGATCTTCTTCGCCTCCTTGCCGGCCGTCATCTTGGCCTCTTCCATCACTTCGTTCACATAGGCGAGCGCTTCGGTTTTGGCTTCGGCCTTCATATTTTCGATCAGGATATTTTTCGCATCCTCGCTGCTCAGGCCGCTGATCTGCTCGAGCCGTACGTTCTGCTCCTTGATTTTGCGGTCGATCTCCTCTTTCTTGCGGTCGATCCCCTGCAGTTGGGTTTCGAGTTGGCCGCGCAGGGTCTCCTGCTCTTTGATCTTCTTGTTCAGCTCTTCCTGCTGTTGGTGCAGGGTGCTTTCGAGTTGCTTGGCGCGCTGTTCGCTCTGCGCTATCTTCTGGTTGCGCTCGTTGACGACACGATCGTGTTCGCTTTTGAGCTGGATGAATTTTTCTTTTGCCTGAAGGATACGTTCCTTCTTGATCATCTCACCTTCGGCTTCCGCCTCCTTCAATATCGCGCTTTTGCGGGCCATGGCCTTCGAGATAATGAAATATGACGATACGCCGGTGATGACGATGAGGGCAATCAATACGATGATAAGTATGCTCATGTCCGTTGGTCGTTAAATAAAAGTATATAAGTGGGTTAAGGTTGCAATAAAAAATACCCGCACGGGTTTTCCCTTCTTTCTGTTTGACGAAGCTCCTATCTCGTCATGTGTGGGGCTGCCGTTACTCGCAAACGTCCAACGTCCCCGCGGAGCGGGAAACCTCCCGAAGGAGGGTAAGGCCTGTTTTTGAATTACTGAGCTTGACCCCAATTTTTAAAGTGTTGAGTTTCGCAAAGCTAAAAAGGAATCCGTGCGGGCTTGTTCCTGGTCTATGTAAAGAACGTAGGTGTTACTGTTTGATGTCGTTCAGGTAACTATCAATTTCCCGGCCAATCTCGTCGAGCGCGTCTATTTGGTCGCTCAGTGCCCGGTCCATTTCGAGGTTCACTTTATTAACCGCCACCTGCATGGCTGCCATCGCGAGGTAATCCTCCGGTTCGGCCACAAAGCTGCCTTTGTAGGCAGAGATCAGTTCGTTGATCTCCCGTGCAGCCCGGCGATATTTCTCTTCGTCGTCCTGAGGCACAGTCATCGCGTACTCTTTGCCTGCTATTTTGACCGTTATGCGCCTTGTCCGGGACATCGTGCGTTTATAGTGCTTTTTTACCTGTTCATCAGGGCAATGCAGTTGTCTATCTCACGGATGAGACGGTTGACGCGCAGCCTTGCCGCTCGGTTGTCGGCTTTGGAACCCGCAAAGGCGCGTGCTGTTTCGAGCGTTTGCACCTGTTTTTCCAAAGCGAGGATTTTCTCTTCGGCATTCCGTTTCTGGAGAGCGGTGCGGTCGCGCTCGGCCACGAGTTTCTTCAGTTCGGCGCGCAGCATCCGGTTATCGGCCAATAATTTGCCGACCTTCTCCTTCAGCGAGGCTATGACTGCTTTGCTTTCCACGGGCGGATGTTCAAAGTTTAAAATTCCCCATTCAAAAGTAACAAATTATTACGAATATTCCAATGCCCCGTGCCGGAGTTCGGTCGGGTGGTTAGTCGTTTGTTCTGATTATTAGTGATTTGGCGATGCAGTTGGTGCGTAAAAAATTGTCGCTGCTTTTGGCCGCCGGGCCTCCGGGCCAGCGGCAGGATTTTTACGGTTTCGGGATACCGTAAAGGTCGTAGTCATCCGCTCGGGTGATCCTGACATCGAGGAACTGTCCGGCGGAGAGAGTCCTGTCGCCGGTATTTTCTCGGACGGATTTCCCTGTTTCGGAGGCTGAGATCAGTATTTCGGTATCGACTTCGGGCGAATCGTACTGCGTGCGGCCGATCCAGTAGTCGCCTTCGCGGCGGTCGAGGATCACCCGCTCGGTACGGCCTACCCGACGGAGGTTGTTTTCGCGCGAAATTCCGTTTTGCAGCTCCATGATCCGGTCGACCCGCTGCTGTTTGACCTCTTCGGGTACGTCGTCCTGCAGTTTGGTCGCCGAATAGGTGCCCTCCTCCTCGCTGTACGGAAAGACGCCGAGCCGCTCGAAACGTATGTCGCGGACGAATTGCAGCAACTCATCGAAATCCTGTTCGCTTTCTCCCGGATAACCCGTCAGCAGCGTCGTGCGCAGCGCGATGCCGGGCACCTCGCGGCGCATTTTTTCCACCAGCGCATAGGTTTCCGCTTTGTCCAACCCGCGCCGCATGCTTTTGAGCTGGCTGTCGCTGATGTGCTGGAACGGAATATCCAGGTATTTGCAGATTTTCGGCTCATCGCGCATTGCGCCGATCACGTCATCGGGGAATTGGGCCGGATAGGCATAGTGAAGCCTGAGCCATTCGATTCCGTCGATGCGGCAAAGCCTGCGCAGCAGGTCGCCGAGCCTGCGTTCGCCGTAAAGGTCCAACCCGTAATAGGTCGTGTCCTGTGCGATGACGATCAGCTCTTTTACTCCGCTGTGGGCCAATCCCTCCGCTTCGGCGACGAGTTGTTCCATCGGCACCGAGACGTGTCGGCCCCGGATCAGCGGGATCGCGCAGTACCCGCACCCCCAGTTGCAGCCCTCTGATATTTTGAGATAGGCGTAATGGTGCGGTGTGGTCAGGTGGCGTTCTCCGGTCAGTTCGTCGCGGTAGCGTCCTCCGACCGCTTCGACGATGTCGGCGAGGTTGTTCACCCCGAAATAACGGTCTACTTCCGGAATTTCCTGCTCCAGTTCCTTCTTGTAGCGTTCGGCCAGGCAGCCCATTACGAACAGGTGGTCGATCTCTCCGGCGCTTTTGGCGTTCGCGAAGCCGAGGATCGTATTCACCGACTCCTCTTTGGCGTCGCCGATGAAACCGCATGTGTTGACGACGACGATTTTTGCATCGGTCGTGTTCGAGTCGAACTTGATTTCGAAATTATTGCGGCGTAACTGCGCCATCAGGTGCTCCGAGTCGACGATATTTTTCGAGCAGCCGAGCGTGACTACGTTGATGATCTTTTTTTTCATGTGTCTATGGGCCGGGGTGGTGATACAAGGAGGTAGATGGTGTGGGTTATTGCTGCCGGTAGATGGCTTTGCCGCTGCATTCAGCGTTCCATTTTCCGTCGGCCTGTCCCACCGTGAGCGTGCCGTCGCTGGCGGCGCTCCATCGGTGGCCGTCGGAAGTTTTCCGGCGGTTCAGCAGGTAGGATTCCCGGCTGCCGGGCAGGAAGAGTTCCGACTGGAGCGAATCTTTTCCGAAAACCAGGTAGGCGGCCAGCGTGGCGTTCGGATCGGTTGCCGATACCAACCGGGTGCCCGCTTCGAAAATCCGGATGCACTTTTTCTGCACTTGCGACCATTGGTAACCGGCTGAGCCGATACAGCCGTGTTCGTCGCGGTCGCTGCCGGGCATTTGTTGTGCCGCAGCTGCTGTTTCTGCGGGAGTGCCTGCGGTAGCCGGGGTATCACCCGTTGAACCGGCGGTATTCGTCGCGGCAATAGGGGTTGAATCGGTATTTTGTGCGGCATTCTTTTGTTGTTGCGGACCGCATCCCGCCAGCAGCAATCCGAGGCAGAGCGAGGTTGCTATCCAAGGAAGGCGTGTCGTTTTATGCATGTCGTGTGGCTTTTTATGTGTTTGATAATGTGCTTTTACGGCGTCTGCGATATTTATATCAGTCCCGGCGTTTGCGGTCCGGCGGAAAACCTGTTTCTCGGATTTTGCGACGGGTGCTTCTTGTACGGTTACGATGAGCCGGTGGCGGCAGTTATAATTTTTCCAACGATCTGCGCACGAGCAGGCGGTGGAACGGACGGACGAAAAAGAAGTATGCTTTTCCCAGTGCGCGGTTGTATTTGACGATCGTAGTCACCGTAATACGTTGGCTTCCGCCGTTTTTAGGCGCGCATAGCAGCGAAACGGCGAACCAAAGATGCTTGTCGTTCATCCCGATTACGATTTCCCGGTCCGATCGGCACAGTATGCGGTTTGCGACCTGTTTTTCCAGGCTGCCGGTTTCGAGCCCGAACGGCTTGACCAGTATGTTCCGGAGTTTCATCAGCGCTCCGGCCAGTGGGGAAGGGTGGGTGAAAATAGCCTGCATCAGTTCCTCAGGTGTGGTTTCATCCCGGCCGGACACCTCTTTGCTGTAAGCGTCCGTATAGTTTGCCGGCAGGTATTGTGCCAGCAGCGATTTGTCCGGTACTGCTGAATTTTCGGTAACCATCTTTTGATCTTTTCCCCTTTTGTTTGGCCGGCTTTTGTCACCTGGGTTTTGCCTGGCGGCCGTTTGCCGTCTGCATTTTGGCGAACCTGCGAGACCTGTTGTTTGTCATACCCTAATTGTTTATCCCGGGCATTATGAGTGTCGCCAGTGTTACGGAACCAGTATTGCAGTTACTGCGGATGCTACGGTTGCCGCGAGAATCAGGAGTATTGCGGGTGTTGCAGATGCGGTGTGCCTGTGCGCTTATGTGTTTGTGTGCGGTTTACCCGTATGTGGTGTGTTTGTGTTTGCGTGTTCGGGGCCTGTGGGGGCTATCCGAAAAGGCTGTCCACGAACTCTTTGCGGTCGAATACCTGCAACTGGTCGATTCCTTCTCCCACGCCGATGTAGCGTACCGGGATTTTGAACTGGTCGCTGATGCCGATCACCACGCCGCCTTTGGCCGTGCCGTCGAGCTTCGTGATCGCGAGCGAAGTCACTTGTGTCGCCTGCGTGAATTGTTTTGCCTGTTCGAAAGCATTCTGGCCCGTCGATCCGTCGAGCACCAGCATCACGTCGTGCGGTGCATCGGGAATCACTTTGGCCATGACGTTGCGGATCTTCGTCAATTCGTTCATCAGGCCGATCTTGTTGTGCAGACGCCCTGCCGTGTCGATCAGTACCACGTCGGCGTCGTTCGCGACAGCCGAACGGAGCGTGTCGAAGGCTACCGAAGCGGGATCGGAGCCCATCTCCTGGCGGATCATCGGGACGCCCGCGCGTTCAGCCCAGACGCCGAGTTGGTCGATCGCTGCGGCGCGGAACGTATCGGCCGCGCCGATGTATACTTTCTTGCCCGCTTTTTTCAGTTGTGCGGCCAGCTTACCGATCGTCGTGGTCTTGCCCACGCCGTTGACGCCGACGACCATCACTACGAACGGCTGCCCGTTCCGCTTCTCGAACGACAGTGCGCCTTCTGCGTCGCGGTTCTCCTCCAGCATCGCGGTAATCTCTTCGCGCAGGATCGCGTTCAGCTCGGCGGTATTCAGGTATTTGTCCGCGGCTACGCGCTGTTCGATGCGTTCGATGATCCGCACGGTCGTATCGACGCCCACGTCCGAGGAGATCAGTATCTCTTCCAGGTTATCGAGCACCTCCTCGTCGACCTTCGACTTGCCGGCCACGGCACGCGCGAGTTTCGAGAAGACGCCTTCCTTGGTCTTTTCCAGGCCCTTGTCGAGGTCGGCCTTGTTCTCTTTCTTCGAGAAAATATTGAATAGTCCCATCGTGATTTTTATACTTGTTTGAATTTACCGCCGGAAGCAGGTTGCGGGCCGCCGGGTTGGTTCCGGTCGTAGGTTTCGGTTTCCGCTGTGCACATTCCGGCAGGTCGGTTTACCTGCCCTGGCCTATTTTCAACTCGGGTTCATGTTCCCGGATTGCCCCCGGTAACGGTTTGCTGCCACAGGGCCCTCAAAAATACAAAAAGCTCCTTAATATTTAAGGAGCTTTTTGTATTAAGATGCGGTTTCGCCTATTTTTTCGCGAAGAAATCCTTAACCTGTTCGTTGGGAACGATCTCGGCCTTGAATGCGTAAGCGCCGGTCTTTTCGGATTTAACCATCTTAATACACTTGGTAAACGCTTTACCAGTGCCGGTTTTGAGTGTTGCGACTACTTTCTTTGCCATGATTCAACCTTATTTGATTTCGCGGTGAACGGTTACTCGTTTCAGGATCGGGTTGTACTTCTTGCGTTCCATCCTGTCGGGGGTGTTCTTTTTGTTCTTGGTGGTGATGTAGCGCGACATGCCCGGCATCCCGCTCTCTTTCTGTTCGATGCACTCGAGGATCACCTGCACCCTGTTACCTTTTTTTGCCATGATGTTTCGGGATTGTTAATTAATACACTTTCCGGGGTGCGGCAGCTTCCCTCAGGGCTACTGACAGACCTTTTTTGTTAATGGTTTTCATGCCGGCGGCACTGACCTTCAGCGTAATCCATCTGCCTTCCTCTTCGCTCCAGAAGCGTTTGGTTTTCAGGTTGGGATTGAAACGCCTTTTGGTCTTCTTGTTCGAGTGGGAGACGTTGTTGCCGACCTGCGCCACCTTACCCGTGATTTCACAAATTTTCATACGACAATGCGTTTTTAATGTAGTTACTCCAAAAGGAGCGACAAATTTAGCGAAAATTATCGTTAATCACAACTTTTTACCGCTGAAACTGCCTCTAACCTGCAATTTGTTTCTGCCGAAGCGCCTTCAGGTCGTCGGCCGAATCCGAGATCAGCAGCAGCTTGTCGCCTGCCGTCAGGTGGGTGTTGCCGCTGGGGACGAAGAATCTGCCTTGTCGTTTGACCATGACGACCAGCGTATTGTCAGGCAGGTCGATCTCCATGAGCCGGTCTCCGCCGGTGAGCATCGCGGGGGTGACGTCCAGTTCGAGCATCGTCGATTTGATCTCGTCGGGCAGTTCGATACCGAACTCTTTTTTCTTCTTTGTGACGACCTTGCCCAGGCCGAGCAGCAGCGCCGAATAGTTGACCGTCGTGCCCTGGATCAGCAGCGAAAGGATCGTGATGAAGAAGACGATATTGAAGATCAGGTGCGCATGGTCGATGCCCGCCAGCAGCGGATAGGTGGCGAAAATGATCGGCACGGCTCCGCGCAGCCCGACCCACGAAACGTAGATTTTGGCCTTGCCGCTCATCTTGCGGAACGGCAGCAGGCAGAGCCAGACGCTGAGGGGGCGTGTCAGCAGGATCATCGCACCGCCTACGAGTAGGCCGATCCCGGCTACCGGTAACAGCTCCTTCGGGTTGACGAGCAGTCCCAGCGCCAGGAACATAATCAGCTGGAACAACCACGCGAAGCCGTCGAAGAAGGTGACTATGCTCTTTTTGTGCAGCATCTTGCGGTTGCCGATCACCAGTCCGGCCAGGTAGACGGCTAGGTAGCCGTTTCCTTTACACAGGTCGGTGAAGGCAAAGATGAAAAAGACGCAGGCCACCAGCAGGATCGGGTACAGTGCCTCGTTATCGATATTCAGCCGGTTGATCACATGCAGCGCGAGCCGTCCGAGCAGGTAACCCGCCACCGCACCTACGGCGAATTGCTGGAGCAGCATCAGCGCCGCCTGCGAAAAGCTCATATCGCCCGACTGGATGATCTGGATCAGCAGGATCGTCAGCATGTAGGCCATCGGGTCGTTACTCCCACTCTCGAGTTCAAGCAGCGGGCGCAGGTTCTCTTTCAGGCGCAGGCCGCGCGAGCGCAGGATCGAAAAGACCGATGCAGAATCGGTCGAGGACATCACCGAGGCCAGCAGCAGCGATTCGGTGAACGTGAGGCTCGGGACGCCGGTCAGTATGCCCGAGATGCAGTAGATCAGTCCGCCGGTGAGCAGTGCGGTGAGCATGACGCCCAGCGTGGCGAGGATGATACCGGGCACCGCGACCGGTTTGATTTCGGAATATTTGGTATCCATGCCGCCCGAAAACAGGATGATGCTGAGGGCGATCATGCCGATGAATTGTGCGGCCGACGGGCTGTTGAACTGGATCCCGAGGCCGTCGCTGCCGAAAAACATGCCTACCCCGAGGAACAGCAGTAGCATCGGGACGCCGAATTTATATCCGGCTTTTCCGGCTATAATGCTGATAAAGAGTAGTATAGAACCTACCATTAGGATGTTTCCGGTGTCGAGGGTCATATTTGCGTCGGTTTTCGGATGGATATACGGGCGTACAGTCCCGGGAGGTCCCCTTATCGGTACCTGACTGGTGTCTGCACCTGTACTTACGAGGAGATCCCTTTGCTTAATTGAATTAAGGAAAAAGCGGGGAGGCGGACCGGTTCCTGCAAATATAAGCAAAAATCGTGTTTTTTTCGGAACGTGTTATCCGAAAGGACACTATGCGGGATAAAACGGACGAAACGTCAGATGTTGTCGCTGAGGGGCGGCTCTCCGAAACCCAGCAGTTGCAGCCGCAGCAGGTTGATGCAGTTCGACGAGGAGCGTTCGATGTTCTGGGCGCGTACCGATCCGAATACCATGCAGCGGGAGTGTACTCCTTCCGGCGTGGCGACGGCCATCCAGACCGTCCCGACGGGTTTACCGGGCGTGCCGCCCGTGGGACCCGCGATGCCGGTCGTGGAGATGCCGTATGTGGCGCCTGTCGCGCGGCGCACCCCTTCCGCCATCTGTTCGGCGATGCTCCGGCTCACGGCGCCGTATCGGTTCAGGCTGTCGGGATCGACCCCCAGCAGCGCGGTTTTCACCTCGTTCGAATAGGCCACTACGCCTCCCAGGAAGTAGTCCGAGGCTCCGGGCATCGCGGTGAAACGGTGTGCGATGTTGCCTCCCGTGCAGGATTCGGCCGTAGCGAGCGTCTCGCCCCGGCTGCGCAGCAGCGATCCGGTCACCGATTCGAGTGTGTCGTCGCCGTATCCGACCAGGTAGTGCGGAATGAGGCCGGTCAGCCGGTCGAATTGCCGGCCGATCTCGCTGCGGGCCTTCTCCGGATCGGTTTCGTAGGCCGAAAGCCGCAGCCGGATGCAGAGCGCGCTGGGCAGGTAAGCCAAGCGCAGGTTCGCGGGCAGCGCCGCTTCCCACGGCGCGATCCGCTCGGCGAGGATCGATTCGGCCAGTCCGAAGGTGATCGCGGTGCGGTGAACGTTCGCATGCAGCGAGAAGTGCGTCCGCAGGCGCGGCAGTACTTCGTCCGTGACCAGCGCTTTCATTTCGAACGGTACGCCGGGCATCGACACCAATATTTTCCTGCCGCGCTCGAACCACATTCCCGGGGCCGTACCGTTGCGGTTCGGCAGTACCGTACAGCCGTCCGGCACGAGCGCCTGCCCCCGGTTCAGTTCGTTGAATGCGATTCCGCGTACGGCCAGTTGCCGCCGGACCGTTTCATACACCTGTTCATCGCGGACCAGCCTCATACCGAACAGCTCCGCGAGCGTATGTTTGGTGATGTCGTCCCGGGTAGGGCCGAGTCCCCCGGTGACCAGCACGATGCTTACCCGTGCGAGCGCTTCGTTCACGGCCCGCGCGATCTGGTCCGCATCGTCCTGTACCGAGGTGATCTGCGTTACTTTGATTCCGTCTTCGCCGAGCGTGCGGCCCAGCCATGCCGAATTGGTGTCGACGACCTGTCCGATCAGCAGTTCGTCGCCGATGGTGATAATTTCTGCCTGCATAGTAGCTTTGAATGAGTCCCTTGTGTGAATATATCGTGTTCCCGGTTAAGTTAATGCCGTATGGAACCCGTCGGCCGTTTATCAAAAAACGGCGCCAATGCGCCGTCTCTGTAACTTTTATAGGGTGTTGCGTGTGTCGGGGCTTTCGGCCGCTTTGGCTTCGCGTGCCGCGTGTTCCTTGCGGACAGCCTCTTCCTTGAGGCGCTTGCAAATGCGTTTGGCAAAGCCGGGCCCGTTGTAGATGAAGCCGGTGTAAACTTCGATCAGGCTCGCGCCCGCCTCGAGCATCGCCACGGCATCGTCCTCGGTCATGATTCCGCCCACCCCGATGATCGGGAAGCGTCCTTCGGTCTTTTTATGGATGTAACGTACCATTTCGAGCGAGCGATCGGTCAGCGGGCCGCCGCTCAGTCCTCCGTTGCCGATCTCGGCCACGAGGTCCGACGGGGTCAGCAGCCCTTGGCGGCTGGTGGTCGTGTTCGTCGCCACGATACCGTCCAACCCGTTTTCGACCAGCACTTCGATCATTTCGTCGATCTGTTCGTCGCTCAGGTCGGGCGAAATTTTCAGCAGGATCGGGCGGTAGTGGTTCTGTCCGCGGCGAAAGTCGATCAGCCCTTCGAGCAGTTTTTTGAGGTGTTCCTTGTTTTGCAGGCACGAGAGGTTCGCTACGTTCGGGCAGCTCACGTTGATGACGAAGTAGTTGACGTATTCGTACAGGCTGCGGAACAGGCGCAGGTAGTCGGCCGGGGCTTTTTCGTTCGGGGTCAGCGTGTTTTTGCCGAGGTTCCCGCCCAGCACGACCGGATGCCGCCGGTGGTAGAAGCGGTTGCGGCGGTGCAGTCGGTGCACGGCGCTCGCCACGCCCTGGTTGTTGAAACCCATGCGGTTGATCAGCGCGTGGTCCATCGGCAGCCGGAACAGCCTCGGTTTCGGGTTTCCGGGCTGCGCGAGCGGCGTTATCGTGCCGACCTCGACGAACCCGAAGCCCAGCGATGCCATCTCTTCATACACCTCGGCGTCTTTGTCGAAGCCTGCGGCCAGTCCCACCGGATTCGGGAAACGGATGCCGAACACCTCGCGCACGAGCGACGGGTGTCGTGTCGTGTAGAACATCCGCAGCAGCAGGCGTCCGCCGGGAATATAGTGCAGGACGCGCATCGCCGCCATAATCAGGTGGTGGATCGTTTCGGGAGGGAGCTGGAACAGCAGCGGGCGGATCAGTTGCTTATACATGGTCGGATGATGTGAAATCTGTTGCAAAGATATATAAATGTGTGAGAATATCCTATTCGGGCCCCTTTCAGCGCGGTTTTGATTTCGAAAAGTGTGCCGCAGCCGCAAAATTTGATTATCTTAGCGTTCGGCAAATGGACGGTAGCCGGTTCCCGCCCCGAAAGGGGTGGTCCGGTTCCGGTTTTTTCAAACCTAAAACGACGACTTTTAACCATGACAGGAAGGGAACGGGCCCTGGGGGCCTTTAACCGCACCGGATACGATCGTATCCCGGTCAAACACGAGGGTACGCCCGAGGTGAACCAGATGATTATGGACCATTTCGGGCTGACGAATATGGAACAGCTGCTCCGCGTGGTGGGCGACGATTTCCGCTATGTGGAACTGCCTTACACGGGGCCGGAGCTGCGCACTTTTCCCGACGGCAGCATGGAGGGTTACTGGGGCGAGCGTTACAAATACGCGCAGTTCGAAGGGGGTAAGTACCTCGAGCCCTCTTACCTGCCCTTTGCCGGGATCGACAAGCTCGAAGAGCTCGACCGCTCTCATTTTCCATCGTCCGACTGGTTCGACTACTCGACCGTCCGCACGCAGTGCGAACAGATCCGCGATGCGGGCTACGCCGTCTGCTTCGGAACGGCCGGGGATATGGATTTCATCAACAGCATCGCCCGGGCGCGGGGCACCGAGCAGGTGCTGATCGACCTGATTACCGACAACGAGGTCTACCTCGATATTATGCAGGCCCGCTTCCGTTTTTACTACGAGATGCACGAGCGGGTATTGCAGGCGGCCGGCGGGCTGGTCGATTTCACCCATATCGGCGAGGACCTCGGCACCCAGATCGCGCAGATCATCGATTTCGACACTTTCGACAAGCACTTCGCGCCGAAGCTGAAGGCCTATTTCTCGATGGTGCACGGTTACGGCGCCCGCACGATGATGCACATGTGCGGTTGCGTGCGCGCATTCCTGCCGCGGCTGATCGAATTGGGGCTCGACGTGTACGATGTGGTGCAGCCGACTGTTCCGCAGATGGATATCGAAGTGCTGCGAAAAGATTTCGGCGACAAGATCAATTTCTGCGGCAGCGTCTGCGTCCAGAGTACGCTCGCGTTCGGCACGGTGGACGATGTGGTGCGCGAAGTGGAACGGCGCAAACGGCTCTTTCCCGAAGGAGGCCTGTTTCTCGGTCCGTCGCATGCGATCCAGGTGGGTACGCCGCTCGAAAACATCCTTGCGATGTACCGGACGGCGGGCAGCCTCACCGAAGAGGTGGACGACTCGATCCTGGCGATCAGCGAGGGGCGCGATGCGACCACCATCAACATGTCCAAATTGTTCTGATCTGTCCTGCCCGGAGGAATGTAAAATTCCTCACCGGTAAATCTGCTGTAATAGAAATCCCCGGCGCTGCGGCGTACGGGGATTTTTGTATTGGGAATGACCGGCTGTGTCGGGATGTTGTGATGCCTGCCTGGGGTGGATGCCGATCCTGGACCGGACTAAAAATATTCGGTGCGGTAGGGGTAGTTGTTGCGCAGCTCTTCGAACCGTTCGGGGTGTTGTTTCAGGTAGGTCGTTTCAGCTTCGATATCGAAATAACGCGGCAGGCTCCGTTGCAAACCGTCCCATGTGACCGACCGGTCCGGTACGGTAGGGGTGACCTGCGGCGGATACCACTCTGTCAGCGGTAATCCGTAAAGCTCGCTCACCGACCGGACGACGGCGGCCGTTCCGGCGGCCTTGCCCTGCACCGAATAGCCTGCGATGTGCGGTGTGGCGCAAAAAGCCCTCGCCAACAGTTCTCGGTCGATTCCCGGTTCGTGGTTCCAGGTGTCGATGGCGGCGTACGCAATATGTCCCTTGCGCAGCGCGTCGAGCAGCGGGCCGTCCTGCATCACCGGTCCGCGCGAACAGTTGATGAAAGCCGAACCGGGGCGCATCCGGGCGAAGAACTCCCCGGAGGCCATCCCTGCCGTTTTATCCGGGCCTTCGGTCGTGAACGGGACGTGCAGCGTAACGATATCGCTCAGGGATAACAGTTCGTCCAGTGTCAGGAAACCTAAACCCGGGGTGAGGCGCATCCTCGGCGGGTCGCAGCACACGACGCGAAAACCGAGCAACCGTCCGTACTCTTCGACCAGCGAACCCACGTGCCCTACGCCGACTATTCCCAGTGTCCGTTCGGATGGCTGCCAGCCCGGTTCCGCTCCGAGGCGGCACAGTACGGCCATGATGTATTGCAGTACCCCGCGCGTATTGCATCCGGCCGCCGTGGTGACGCGGATGCCGCGACTGCGGCAGTAGTCCGTGTCGATGTGGTCGAAGCCGATAGTGGCGGTGGCGATCAGCCTTATGCGCGAACCTTCGAGCAGGGCGCGGTCGCAGCGGGTGCGGGTGCGGGTAATCAGCACCTCGGCCCCGCGCACATCGTTGGCCGTGATGGCGCTTCCTTTCAGGTAACGCACTTCGGCGTACGGTTCGAGCACCCCTTCCAGGAAAGGGATGTCGCGGTCGGCTATGATCAGCGGTTTGGTTTGCATGTTTTGTCGGGTTTTGGCCGGGAGCGGGCGGCGGTTGAGCGGAACGTCCCGTTACCGCAAAGTTAGCAATAACTTTCGCACGTTGTTATCCGGCGGCAATTCCGCTTCGTCTCATTGTCTTGTCTCCCAATATCTAAGACCAATAAAAACCACCGCCGCAGACTTTCGGTCCGCGGCGGTGGCCACCCAACTTAATGTATTGATTATGAAAAACGGACTCCCGGCCTCTGTTCTCCCAACGATACCCGGAATCTGCCTATATAACGCAACCCCCTCGGGCGATATTGTGACGGAACGGACTATAAAATCGCCCCGGAGGGCGTTTGGGACGGTAACCTGTTGAAATCCACGGCCAGGGGTGCGGAAAAAATCGCATATCGGCAACTTTTCTTATCTTTAACCCGGAATTTGACCCGGGAAGCTTGATCGGGACTTTATCCGCAACCGGTGGAGAAAGAGTGCCGGGTGTATTGCTGCACCCGTGGCATCTACTGCCGGGAGTTCGGATAAAGAACGCGGGTATGGCATGGACGGGGAGGTGGAATGCGGCATTTTGAACTCATTCTGCCGTTCCGGGAGATTTCCCCCTGCGCGCGATGTACGGACCGGAGTGTCCGTGAGTTTTCCGTGCGGGAAAAGGCGCGCGGCCATGTCCTGTAAAACCGATACAAGAAAATAAAAACAGATAACATAACCGAATCGATATATGGAAAAAAATGTGGCTGCGGATTTCGATCCGAATGCTCCGGGCATCAACAACGGTTGTTATTTCGGACTGCCTTTCACGCCGGAAGAGGCTCAGCTCGTGCTGCTGCCCGTACCGTGGGAGGTCACGGCGTCGTATGGCGGCGGGACGGCTTCCGCACCCGATGCGATCCTCGATGCGTCGCTGCAGGTAGACCTTTATGATATACACTATCCCGGCGGATGGGAGCGCGGGATCGGCACCCTCGAGATGGACGATACCCTTCAGCCGCGCAGCGCGCGGCTGCGGCAGGAGGCGCTGCGCGTGATGTCGCACCTGGAGGGCGGTGGCAGTCCCGAGTCCGAACTGATGCAGCGCCGCCTGCGGCGCATCAACGAAGCGTCGGCGGAGCTGAACGACTATGTTTACGGCGAGGCGAAACGATGGCTCGATGCGGGGAAAAAAGTGGGGGTCGTGGGCGGAGACCACAGCGTGCCGCTCGGGCTAATCCGGGCGGTGGCCGGGCGGTATCCCGGCGTCGGCATCCTGCATGTCGATGCGCATGCCGACCTGCGCGAAGCTTACGAGGGCTTCACTTATTCGCATGCGTCGATCATGTACAATGCGCTGCACGAGGCCCCGGGCGTCGGGGCGTTGGTGCAGGTGGGCATACGCGATTTTTGCGACGAGGAGCTGGAGGTGGCCCGTGCCGACGAAAGGGTGGTGCAGTTCACCGACTACGAGTTGGCGGCGGCGCAGTTCGAAGGTGAGACGTGGCGCACGGTATGCGACCGGATCGTTGCAGCGCTGCCGCGGCAGGTTTATGTCAGCTTCGATATCGACGGGCTGAGCCCGGACAACTGTCCGCATACCGGCACGCCGGTACCGGGCGGTCTGTCGTTCCGCGAGGCGGTTTACCTGCTCGCAGCCGTGGTGGAGTCGGGACGCGAGATCGTCGGCTTCGACCTGTGCGAAGTGGGGCCGTCGCGCGACGGCGAATGGGATGCGAACGTCGGGGCACGGGTCTTGTACAAATTGTGTAACCTGACCCTCAAATCCTGCTAATACTTATAGTAAATATATGGCCCATAACGTAAGTTTTGCCACGCGGCGTAAAATTTTCAACTTCTCGGAACGCTACTATTGGTTTATGCACAGCCCGTGGGCGGGCGGCGTGATGCTGGTGGTATTCATGGTGCTGGCCCTCGTGCTGGGCAACCTGCCCGCGACCAAAGGGTGGTACTACGGCATCCTGCAGAGTCATTTCACGATCGGCTTCGACGGATTCGCCCTGTCGAAGAGCATCGAGCATTGGATCAACGACGGGCTGATGGTGATCTTCTTTTTCTATGTCGGACTGGAGATCAAGCGTGAAATTATCGCCGGCGAACTGTCGAGTCCCCGCCAGGCGGCGATGCCCATCGCGGCGGCCGTCGGCGGAATGTTGTTTCCGGCAGCCATTTACCTGGTCTTCAATCACGGTAACGACTATGCGTCGGGGTGGGGTATTCCGATGGCCACCGATATCGCATTTGCCATCGGTGTGCTGTCGCTGTTGGGCAACCGGGTGCCGTTGTCGCTGAAAGTCTTCCTGACGGCCCTGGCGATCGTCGACGACCTCGGGGCGATTCTGGTGATCGCGCTGTTCTATTCTACCGAGATCGATTTTACGTTGCTGATCGCGGCGGGAGCCGTATTCGGGTTGCTGATCCTGCTCAACCGGATGCATGTCTATGCGATGAAATTCTACCTTATTCCGAGTATCGTACTCTGGATACTGTTCCTCTATTCGGGCGTGCATGCGACCATCGCCGGCGTGTTGATCGCGCTGACCATTCCGGCCGTTCCGCGCTATTCGAAACCCTATTTCATCCGCAAAACGCGCCACTTCATCAACGAGTTCCGCCGGCAGGACCGTGCCGGAGTCGAGGTGCTTTGCAATCCGCGGCAGCTCAAAACACTGCTGACGAAGCGGAAAGTGACTGCCGGGACGATCAGTCCCGCCCAGCGGCTCGAACATTCGCTGCACCATACGGTAGCGTTTTTTATCATGCCGGTTTTCGCGCTGGCCAACGCCGGGGTCGAGTTCGCCGGAGCCGAAGACCTGCATATCCTGTACAGTTCGCAGGGCCTCGGCATCATTCTCGGGCTCGTGGTCGGAAAACCGTTGGGCATCATGCTGATGAGTTATCTGGTCTACCGCCTCGGCCTGGGCAGCCTGCCGCACGGTGTGAGCTGGAAGGCCCTGGCGGGCGTGGCCTGTTTGGCCGGTATCGGGTTTACGATGTCGATTTTCATCGATAACCTGGCTTACGATAATCCGGTTTACGTCTCCTCGGGCAAGATTGCGATCCTCGCGGCTTCGACGCTGGCGGCCGTGGTCGGCCTGGTGGGCCTGCAGCTGGCCCTGCGGCGTACCCGTACGGTGGTTCAGGGGCCGGGCAGCGTTTATGCCGCTGAAAATAATTCGTAAAAAATGTTCGGGATTCGCTTAATTTGCTTATGTTTGCACTTGTGACGCCGGGCGGTGGGGAATGCGCTGCACGGTTTTTGTTCCGCTCAATTCATATTCATTAACAATAATTTGCAGTAAAAGATGAAAAAAATTGCTATTCTGGGTGCGGTTGCAGCTGTTGTGTTCAGCTCCTGCGGCACCGGTGCCGGAAGCCTCAAGACCGAACAGGATTCGCTGGCTTATGCCGTAGGCCTCGACTTCGGTAATTATGTCAAAGGGGTGGACAGCACGCTGGACGTGAACGTCATTGCAGCCGGCATTAAGGCCGTTCTTGCCAACGATACCACGACGATGACCCGCGAGGCGGCTTACAACTTCATGCGCGACTACTTCATGGTGCGTAAGCCCAAAAAGGAAAAAGAGGCCAGCGAGAAGTTCCTGCAGGACGCAGAGAAGAACAACGCCAACGCCAAGAAAACGGCATCGGGCCTGATCTATGAGATCGTGACCCCGGGCGACGAAGCCGCCAAACCCAAAGCGATCGACACGGTTCGCGTCGTTTACGAGGGTAAGCTTAAGACCGGCAAGGTATTCGATTCTTCTAAGGAGCGTAATGATACCGTTAAATTCGCAGTCAATCAGGTGATCCCGGGTTGGACCGAAGGTATCCAGCTCGTAGGCAAGGGCGGTGAGATCAACATGTGGATTCCGTCGGAACTCGCTTACGGTGAACGCGGTGCCGGTCAGACCATCGGCCCGAACGAGGCGCTCCAGTTCAACGTCAAGGTGATCGACGTGATCCCCGGCGATTCGACCAAAGCTAAGAAATAATTGCGGCTCCAACGACCGGAGCGGAGATGAATTTCCGGGGCGGTCCGCGTGACGCGTAATTCATTCGGGCGGGAAGACTGTTAAAGTCTTCCCGCCTTGTTTTATTGCGTTTTTTTATTTGCAGGCATGGCGGTCAGCGTGGCTGGGCTATGGTATGTCGCGGCACAACACGGCACGCACATATCGCATGCGCGGTACTGCATGGCATTGCGATGTGTGGATGCGGGAGTGGTTTATTTGACGATAATCGTCGAGATGACCTCGAGTCCGGAAAGTCGGTTGATCTCTTCCTTGAGGACGGCGCGGCGCATGAAGACTTCGTTGCGTGCCACAGAGGAGCTGATGTAGACGAAAAGCCGGCCGTTTTTGACTTCCATACGCGTCGTGTAAGAGGCGATCACGGATCCTACCAACAGCGGCCAGCGGTCGGGTATCTTCGCCTCGGCGATCTTCCGGGCGATTGTCGGCGTGGATTTGAACAGTTCGTCCAACGCCTCTCCTATACGTATGGGTTCTTTGCGTCTCATGGTCGGTTCGTTTGCTGCAGGGGTATTCCTGCAAGCGCCGGTCGGGGGGATGCCGGTTTATCTGTCTGTCTGTCTGTCTGTCTGTCTGTCTGTCTGTGATCGTGTTAGCCGGCGATGATTTTTTTATCCGAGCCGACGCCCGCTTCCCGGCTGCGATTCTTAGGGTATTGTAATCAGAAATAGGGTATTGTCTAAATCTTGTAAGGAGGACTCCTAGTGCCCCTGAAAGGTCTGTCGCCCTGTTCAACAAAGTCAGCCGGTCATTCGGGCCTCCGGTCGATTAAGGCTCCTGTCCCGTTGAGGACAGTTCCGGTTGCGGTGCGGCGACGGTGCCGTCGGCGACACTGAAAAGCGTATAGTCGCAGCGGTTGCCGCTCAGGATGCCTTCGAGCCGCACCTTGTTGCAGTCGGTGATGAAAATCTGTCCGAAGCGTTCGTCCGAAACGATGCCGATCAACTGTTCGACCCGCTGCATGTCGAGCTTGTCGAAGATGTCGTCCAACAGCAGGATGGGACGGTGGCCGCAGTGTGCGGCGACGATGTCGTACTGCGCGAGTTTCAGCGCGACGAGGAAAGATTTTTGTTGTCCCTGCGAACCGTATTTGCGCAGCGGATAGCCGCCGATACTCATGCGGATGTCGTCACGGTGCACGCCGCCGGTAGTGAACTGGTTCACGAGGTCTTTCGTCCGCGTGAGGCGCAGCAGTTCGTCCATCGGCGTCTCGTTCAGTTCGGAGCGGTAGGTCAGCTCCACCTGCTCACGGTCTTCGGAGAGCTTCAGGTAAGCCTGTGCCGCCAACGGGGCCAGCTCTTCGATCAGCTCCCTGCGCCGTTTGTGGAGCGCGGTGCCGAGCGCGGCGAGCTGCATGTCGAACACTTCGAGTATTTCGTTGAAATTCGCAGTGCCCTGGTTCTTGAGCAATTTGTTGCGTTCGACCAGGATGTGGTTGTACCGGATCAGTGCCGAGAGGTAGTCGCGGTCGAGTTGCGAGATGAGGCTGTTGAGGTAGCGCCGCCGCTCCTCGCCCGATTCGTTGATCAGCGCCGTGTCCGACGGGGCGATCATGACGATGGGCAGCAGTCCGATGTGGTCCGAGAGTTTTTCGTACTCTTTGCCGCCGCGGCTCAGTTTTTTCGCGTTGCCTCGTTGGTAGGTGCAGACGATAGTCTCGTTGCGGCCGGTCGGAGTGCTGTAAATGCCGTTGACGACGAACCCTTCGTCGCCGTGGCGCACGCACTGAGAGTCCGAGAGGCCGAAAGCGCTTTTGCACATCGACAGGTAGTGGATGGCGTCCAGCAGGTTCGTTTTGCCCGTGCCGTTGTCCCCCACGAAACAGTTGATGCGCGGCGAAAAATCGAGCTGCGCCTCGCGGATGTTTTTGAAATTGAGCAGGGAAAGTCGGTTCAGGTGCATCTTTCAGGAAAAGCTTTCGGGGACGGGGTGCCGCCTGTTTTTCTTTCACAAAGAAACGAAAATATCTCCGGAAACTGTTTTAAATTGATGAAAAAAGGTTACTTTTGCAAAATCCAATCAGTTTCCAAATTTAATTTTCAACAGATTATGGCAGACAAGAAGGCACAGGAAAGCCTCGATCCCGAAGTTAAGATCCAGTCGGCGATCGGCAACACCGAGAACTTTATCATGCGCAACGGACGCAAACTGCTCATCGCGCTGATCGTGGTCTTTGTGATTGTCGGAGGCTTCTACGGCTATAAATATTTCGTTGCCGGCCCGCGCGCCGAAAAGGCAGCCTCGATGATGTTCATGGCCGAGCAGCACTTCGTTGCGGACTCGTTCAACCTCGCGCTGAACGGCGACGGCAATTTCGACGGCTTTTTGAAGGTGATCGACAAATACGGTTCGACGCCCCAGGGGAACCTCGCCCAGCATTATGCCGGTATCTGCTACCTGCAGTTGGGCCAGTACGAGGAGGCTTTGGCGCACCTGAAGAAATACAGCGCCCCGAAAGGAGTCCCCGGTGCGTTGCTCGAAGCGCAGAACTACGGCCTGCAGGGCGATGCATGCGTACAGCTGCAAAATTACAAAGAGGCCGCTTCGATGTACCAGAAGGCCATCGGTGCGAGCGACAACGGGCTGACCGCGCCTTATTACCTGAAGAAGATCGGTCTGGTGTACGAGAAGCTGGGCGACAATGCTAAGGCGCTCGAGGCCTACAAGACGATCAGCGGGTCGTATGCCGGCAGTATGGAGGCACGCGACATCCAGAAATATATCGGCCGTCTCGAACAACTTTAACTGCGGGGCGCGCTGCAAGGCAGCCGGGGCGACCGGGACGCGTCTCATCGAGGATGCGAACCGTTGAGAGTGCTGCATAACAGACCAATGAAGGTTGCCTTCCCCGGACGGCAACCTTTTTCAACCTCAAAAGATACAAACGATTATGGCAACCATTCATAAAAACCTTTCGGTGATCGAAGGCGCGCTGCCTTCTGCATCCGGCATGAAATTCGGTATCGTGGTATCGGAGTGGAACACGCAGGTCACTGCGGCCCTGCTTGACGGCGCGATGCGGACGCTCGTTGCGGCCGGGTGCGCCGAATCCGATATTACGGTCAAACGCGTACCGGGTACGGTCGAGCTGACCCTCGGCGCACAGTTCTTTGCCGAATATACCGATGTCGATGCGGTGATCGCACTGGGTTGCGTTGTTCAGGGGGAGACGCGCCATTTCGATTACGTGTGCCAAAGCGTAACGCAGGGGGTGACGGACGTGATGCTGACGTGGAATATGCCGGTGGCGTTCGGCGTACTGACGACCGACGATATGCAGCAGGCGCTCGACCGGGCCGGCGGAAAATACGGGAACAAGGGCGACGAAGCGGCAGTAGCTGCGATCCGGATGGCGGCCCTGCAGCTCGAAATGGAACAGGAAGATCCTGACCCGGGCCGGGAACGCGAGGGGGAGCGTGATCGCAGCCGTCGCAATCAGAACAATGTGAACTGAGCGCTGCTGGCTTCGGATGGGCAGGATGTTGCGAGGATAAATTGTACCGGCCTGTTAGGCTTGTAACTTGATAAGCACGGGAGGGCCCCTATCCGTCGGATAGGGGCCCTCCCGTGCTGTTTTTACGCTTATTCTATTGTTTGTGGACGGGGCGCTGCGTCCATCTTCGCGGTTCCGGACGGGTGTTTTTGCGTTGTCCGGTATTATGCCGGCAGAGTATGTTTTGCAGAATGTCCGGTTTTTTAACCTGTTTATTGTTTATCGGATAGAACCGATCAGCCGGCCGGCCATCAGGTTGAAATACCGTTTGCCGGCATAGCCGTCGATGCTGACGAGGCCCTGCACCGAGGCGGTGAACGCTTCGTCGCAGTGCCCGAGCATTGCGCGGGTGAGGGGCTCTTCGCGCATGGGGACATCCTCTTTGCGGCAGGCCCCGAAGATCAGCCGTCGCATCACGCTGTCCGTCGCGCCGCAGGCCAGCGGAGAGGTCAGTACCTCGCGGCCGAAAACAACGAACAGCGGTTCATCCCCGACATTGGTCAGTACGCCGTCGAAGTTTTCGACGACGGCCGCTTCGCATCCCGCCCGCTCGGCGACCGAAAGACCGTAGCCTGCGATTTGTTGAGAAACGGTCGTCGGGTATCCCATGTACAGGTATTCGCACGGAAAGATCGAGAGAGTCAACCTTTTGTGCCAGAGGGTGTAACCGGAGTAGTAAAGCGGGGTGGCGGCGTCCAGCATCCAGCATGGCGAAGGTTCGCCGTCGAGTCCCTGCGGGCAGAGGAGCAGCCTGAGGCTGTTGCCCAGTCTGGGACAGCGGTTTTCGGAGAGAAGTTCCCCGATGCATGCCTGTAGCGTTTCGGTATCCGGTGCGGGGCACGGCCGGTCGGGGTAGACGGCGGCGAAAGCCTGGCGCACGATTTCGAGGTGCATCTCCGGATGGAGTGCGCGGTGAGCGGTCGTATGGATGATCTGGTACAGCGCGGGCATCGATGTGAGCGCTTCGGGACGGATACCCGCTGTGTCGGGTGTCGTCAGCTCTCCGTTGTAGCAGATGCGGGCAGCCATAGCGAGGGTTATTTGGTCAGGTTGTCCCAGAAAACCGAGAAAAACGACGGGTTCATCAGCAGCGGGAAGAGGAAGCCGAACAGCGCACCGAACAGGTGTGCGAAGTGGTTGATCCGGTCGCCCTGGCGCCGTCCCATGTAGGACGAGTAGCCGATGTAGAGCAGTCCGAAAATGATGCCGGGAATCGGAATGACGCCCAACAGGTAGATTTTGCTCCACGGGTTGAAGAAGATCGATGCGAAAACGACGGCCGAAACGGCTCCCGATGCGCCGATGGATGCGTAGCGCGGGTTGTTGCGGTAGCGGATCAGGTCGTAAACCGAAGCGGCGACCATGCCGCCGAAATAGAGCAGCAGGTACCATAGGTCGCCGTTGGAAACCAGCCCGATCTGCTGGTATGCACCGAAAAAACGTTCGATGAATTGTCCGAACGACAGCAGTACGAACATGTTCACGGCCAGGTGGACATAATCGCCGTGTACGAAGCCGTGCGTGATCACCCGCCACCACTGGCGGTCGTGGACGACCCGGTACGGGACGAGCGAGAGTCGGTCGAACAGCGTCCGGTTGCGCAGTGCGGCGATCGAGACGATGACGGTGAGGAAGACGATGATATAGGTCATGGCGTTGGTTCTGTTTTATGTGCGGCACGGTTCGTTCCGCCCTGGGGTGGCGTCCTGCTGCCGGAACGGGAAATTCGCCTGAAATCTGTTTGCCGGCCGTTTGTCCGTCGGGTTGGATGTTGCAACTGCCCTTTCGAACAAATCTCGGGCCTGATAGTACGGGGGAGTCGGTTAAAGGATCAGGATTTTCAACAGCAACTCCTTGAGCAGTTCGCCGTCGTCGGCCTGTCCCGTGTTCATCCCTTTGCTTTTGAGGTCGTATTCGCGCAACAGCCCGAGGATCATGAATACTTTGTTATTGGGGTAGGCCGAAGCGGCCTGCGTGTACTCTTTGAGAAAAAAAGCGTTGGGCAGTTTGAGCATCCGTGCGAGCTCCATCTCCGAGGGCATCGGGGTTCCTTTGCGCCGCGAGAGCCAGCGTTGGTAGTTGACGATGAAGATGCGCTGGAAATGCGTGAACAGCGCGCTGAGCGTCAATAGCAGCGGGTTGTCTTTCGGGTTGCGCGCGAAGTGGTCGGCGATCTGCATCGCCTTGGCCATGTTCTTTTCGGACAGGGATTTCGTGAGCTCGAAATTGTTGAAATCCTTGCTGATCCCGATGTTCGCTTCGATCTGCTCGGCGGTGACGGTCCTGGTACCCTGTGGCAGGTAGGTGAGCAGCTTGCCCAGTTCGTTGGTCATCTTCGCGATGTCCGCACCGAGGTGGTCGGTCAGCATCGCGGCGGCCTTCGCGTCGAGCGTGAAACCTTTGCTGCGCGCATATTCGGAAATCCATGCCGGGAGCTCGTAATCGCGCGGCCGCACGCTCTCGAAGACGATACCTTTGGCCTCGATATGCTTGTAAAGTTGCCAGCGCTTGTCCATGTTTTTCTCCTTGTGGCACAGTACGAGGATCGTCGTTGCGGCAGGCGCCTGCGTGTAGAGCGAAAGCTTTTCCAGGCCGCGCAGCTGCTGCGCTTCCCGGACGATCACGACCTGGTAGGCGCCCATCATCGGCATCTGGCGGCAGAGGTTGATTACGGCGCCTGCTTCGCTCTCCTTGCCGTAGACGACTACCTGCCCGAAAGCCCGTTCGGCTTCGGTGAGGATACTTCCGGCGAGCAGGCCGGTCAGCGAGTCTATAAAGTAAGGTTCGTCGCCCATCAGCAGGTACACCGGTGCGAACTGCCGCGCCGCAATCTGCTTGCAGAGCGCGGCGTGCATATCGACGGAGTCGCGGAACGAACGTTTGCCGGATTTGGCCATAGCTGTACGTTTTGCGGAAAGGTTGCCGCTTGGCGGCCTGTATCGGCGTGCCGTCGGCGATTGCCCCGGTCGGGTTATCGGGCCGTTCCGTGCGCTGTACCTTATACCCTGTACAGTCCCGGTAACAGCCCGCACAAAGATAACAAAATTTATGCTGGGCCGTTACCGGGTCTGAAGTTGGCGCGATCGATTTTCCGGGCTTGCTGCCGGGCCGGCCCATATCGGGTTTTACAGGGCTTGGTGCTGCGGGCGCAGCAGGTCGCCCACGACCTTGACCGGAGAGAAAATGGTGACGGGCACTTCCACGAAAACGGTGTTCCAGTGCGCCATCGAACCGTTCCACAGTCCCGGCAGCTCCTGGGCGAGCAGTTCGCGGCCGCTTTTCGACTTTTGGCTGATGAAGCCGGTCGACGGATCGACATATTTGCGCAGGTCGAAGTGTTCGCCCCGGTAATTTTTCGTGCCGCACACGACATCCACCGGGTTGAAGTGCGTTGCGGCGTTCATCAGCTGGCGCTGGCCCGGGGCGATTTGCGACGACTCGGCGATTTGCAGCGACTGACTCCCGTCGGGTGCGGTCACCCAGAACGGGCCGCCGCCCGGTTCGCCTTCGTTGCGCACCATACCGCAGACCCGGATGGGCCGGTCGAGCAGCTTATAAAGCAGGTCGGCCCGCTGCAACAGGCTTAACCGTTCGAAATCGCGCGGCAGCCGCTGTCCGAGGCGCTCCTCGGTGAAGCGTGCGATCTCGCCGATCAGCACTTTGTCGTTGAGTCCGTTGTAGAGGCTGCGCAGGTAGGAGTGGCAGCGTTGCTGCAAGGCGAGCATCACTCCGCCGATTACCTTCTTGTAGGTGACGGTATCGGTTTTCAGCCTGTCAGGCGCCACGTTGTCGATGTTTTTGATGAAGATGACGTCGGCATCGATCTCGTTGAGGTTTTCGAGCAGCGCGCCGTGTCCCGCCGGACGGAACAGCAACGAACCGTCTTCCTCGCGGAACGGTTCCCCGCCGGGTGTGGCGGCGATCGTATCGGTGGACGGTTTCTGCTGCGAGTAGCTGATCTCGTACCGGACGCCGTAGCGCTTTTCGAAGGCAGGGAGCACCTGCCCGACGCGCGCCTTGAAAGCGTTGAGATGTTCGGGCGAAACGGTAAAATGGACGTTCACCTTCCCGTCGCGGTCGGCGGCGTAGAGCGCCCCTTCGCTGAGGTGTTCCTCGAGCGCGGTGCGGTTCCCGTCGCCGTAGCGGTGAAACAGGATGAGCGCTTTGGGCAGGCTGCCGTAACCGAGCCCTTCCCGAGCGACGATTCCGCGGATGATTTTTTCGGGGGCCGTCTCGCCGCCGAGCCTGCTGCGCAGTTCTTCCGCGAAGGCGAACTTGTCGAGGTTCGCGAGGAGCTCTTCCGTGGCGGGATTCGAAACCCCGCTTTCCAGGTATTCGAACAGCGCTTTGAACATCCGCGTGGCTGCACCCGAGGCCGGGACGAATTTTACGATGCGCTTGCCCTGCGAGAACTCGTCGTAGCGCTTGGCGTATTCGGCCACCTGCCGTTCGTCGAGGGTCCGGATGCCGTCGTCCGCAACAGCGGGCCGGTCGATATTCAGGTAGGGAAAGCCGCTGCCGAAGTAGGACATCTGCCGTTCGACCTGTTCGGGGGTGAGCCCGTGCGCGCTGATCTGCGCCAAATCTTTATCTGTAAACATATTTAATATTTTTTGGAGTGCATACGGAATAAAAACAACTAAAGTTAAGAAAAAATCGCCGGACAGCCAGCGGTTTTTGCCGAAAAGTGAATGTCTACGATGATTTGCGGGGGGCGGACGATTCGCGGTACAGGATCATGCGCAGCTTCGGATCAGGGAAGGGCGGGATGTGAAGCTGCCGGGGAAAGAGGACTATTGGGATAGGAAATAAGACGAGGAGCGCCGGTGCGGGCCGGAATGGGAAACAGGATGGATTTGCGGCCGGATCCCGGAGAATGGGCTTTATAATACCAATTGTCATACAAATTGGCTACATTTGTATCACGGTTCGCGGTACGTTCCGTGCGACGGACACCGTCCGCCGTATTGCGGGACGGGAGACAAGCGGCGTTACAACTCGGATGACGAATGGAAAACAGCAAAACCAACATATCCCTCAGGGCATTGAACAGTTTCGGGGTCGAGGCCTCGGCGGCACGGTATGCCGAATTTTCGGACGCGGAACAGCTCCGGGCGTTTTTTGTGCGTCAACGGGAGACCGGTGAACCGTGGTATGTGCTCAGCGGCGGCAACAATGTGCTTTTTACCCGGGACTATCCCGGTACGATCCTGCACCCTGTAGCGCGGGGTGTCACACGGCTTTCCGCAGGGGCGGACAAGGTGCTGGTACGTGCCGAAGCCGGTGTGGAGTGGGATGATTTCGTGGCATGGGCCGTCGGGTGCGGTTACGGCGGAGTGGAGAACCTCTCGCTGATTCCGGGTTATGTGGGCGCCGCGCCGGTGCAGAATATCGGGGCGTACGGCGCCGAGGTGAAGGATGTGATCCGCGAGGTGGAGCTCTACCGTCCGGATCTCGACCGGGTGGAGGTGCTTGCCGGTGAAGCGTGCGCTTTCGGTTACCGGGATAGCGTGTTCAAGCGTGAATTGCGCGGCCGTGCGATCATCCTTTCGGTGACTTTCGCACTGGACCTGAATCCCGTGTTCCGGCTCGGTTACGGCGACCTGAATGCGAAGGTCGCGGAGGCTGGCGGCCCGACGTTGCAGCGCGTGCGCGATGCGGTGGTCGGGATTCGCCGCAGTAAACTTCCCGATCCGCAGGAACTGGGCAACGCCGGCAGCTTTTTCAAAAATCCCGTGGTGCCGCGCGAGTTTGCGCTGCGTCTGCGCGAACGCTGTCCCGACATGCCTTTTTACGACGTGGATGCGGAGCGTGTGAAGCTCGCAGCGGGTTGGCTGATCGACCGTGCGGGCTGGAAAGGAAAACGCGAGGGATGTGTCGGGATGCACCAGCGGCAGGCACTGGTCCTGGTCAATTACGGCGGGGCGTCCGGCAGCGAGGTGCTCGCTCTGGCTCGCCGTGTGCAGCAGGAGGTCCGGGAACGTTTCGGCGTGGATATCGAAATGGAAGTCAATGTATTATAAAGGCCGGTTGTTGTAATAAAGTTCGATATGGAGACTTTGCTGGGTAAATTCGAAAATTATGTGGCCGAGCATAACATCTGCTCGCACGGGGATCGCATCCTGCTGGCTGTCAGCGGCGGTGTCGATTCGATGGTGATGTTGTCGCTGTTCGCCCAGTCGGGTTACAGGATCGGCGTAGCGCACTGCAATTTCCAGTTGCGGGGCCCCGAGGCCGAAGAGGACGAACAGTTGGTGGCGGAGTGTGCCGAAAAGCTCGGTGTACCGCACTACAACATCCGCTTCGATACGCTCCGGGAGATGGAGCGTACCGGGGAATCGGTGCAGATGGCTGCGCGGAGGTTGCGCTACGACTGGTTCGACAGCCTCTGCGACGAACACGGTTATACGCACATCGCCATTGCCCACCACGGAGACGATTCGGTGGAGACTTTTTTCATCAACCTGTTGCGCGGCACCGGGCTGCGCGGACTGACCGGAATCAGTGTGACCAACGGGCGGCTGATCCGGCCGCTGCTCTTCTCCACGCGCAAGGAGATTTTAGACTATGCGCTGCAAAAGAAGATTCCTTTCCGCGAGGATTCGTCGAACGCTTCGACCAAATACCTGCGCAACAAAATTCGGCTGGGCATCGTCCCCCGTATCAAGGAAATTTCGCCGCAGTTCACCGAAACGATGACTTCGAATGTCGAACGGCTGACCGCCGCACAGGGGTTTATCGACCGTGGTATGGCGCTGCTGCGCCAGCAGGTGGTGCTCAGCCGGGGCGATGTCCATACGATCGAGGTAGACCGGATCGATCCGATGCTGCCCGTCCAGTTCGTCGTGTACGAATTGCTCCGGGGCTTCCATTTCAACCCGGAGGTAATCAACCAGCTCTACCACAGTTTTGAAAACGAAGGACAGAGCACCGGCAAGCATTTTTATTCGCGCGATTATGCGGCCTATATCGACCGCCGCAGGATTATCGTCATGCCGATCCCTGCGGACGATACGTGCGAACTGGAGGCCGACGCGCAGACGCGGCGACTTAGTTGCGGCGGCAATATCATTCGGTTCGAACGCCTCGAGGTCGACGACCTCGATACGTTGCAGCAGCCCGATAACGTGGCCCTGATCGACGAATCCAAACTGCGGTATCCGCTCCGGGTGCGCCGCTGGCGGGATGGCGACAGTTTCGTGCCGTTCGGGATGTCGGGGCACAAAAAGGTGAGCGATTTCCTGGTCGACAGCAAGGTGTCGTTACCCGACAAACGGCGGCAGTTCGTCGTCGTATCCGACGGAGAGATCGTTTGGATCGTCGGCCGCAGGGTGGACGAGCGCTTCCGGGTCGGTTCCGCTACCGAAAATGTTTTGCGGCTCACTGCCGAGATAGATCCGGCGTAGCGGGGGATGCGCCTGCGGTGGTTCCGTATCCGCGAGACGACCGCAGGATTAGCCCCGGACGGTTCATGGATGTGCCGTGTGCGATCCGGGCCGGATTGTTGCCTGCAGGTGTGCGGGAGAAGCTCCGGCGAGCCGATTGTTGACAATTTGGCGGGGCGGCGGTTTGGCGCTCTGCCGATTTTTTATAAATTTGTACGGTGTTTACCGGTGCTGAATACCTTTGCAGCTCTTTGCGTCCGGCGAACGGCAGAATTACCGGACCGGTTCCGGAGGCCCGTTGCCGAAAGGAATGCGGAAGTGCGGGGCCGGAGCGTCGCAACCTGTAACGGGGAACCGGGAGCCTGAAGTTTGGAACCCGAACGGAATCCGGAATCCGAATCTGAAGCAGCGGAAATATAATAGGCTGTTAAACAGTGTTCTGGCTGCAATTGAAGGAGGGTGTTGTGTGCATTCCATAGTTCGTTGCGCCGCTGCCCTTACTTGTACTTCGTATAATTGTAAATTCGGGTGAGGTTTTGCAACCCGTGGAGGAACGAATTAACTATCCAAATAACTAACTTAAAGCGAAACTAAAGCAGATGAAAGACGTAACGACGTTGGCCGCGGACAATATCCGGATACTGGCGGCCTCAATGGTAGAGAAATCGAAGTCGGGCCATCCCGGAGGAGCGATGGGCGGTGCCGACTTTATCAACATCCTCTATACCGAGTTCCTGAAATACAATCCCGACGATCCCACCTATCCGCTGCGCGACCGTTTCTTCCTCGATCCGGGCCACATGTCGCCGATGCTCTATTCGGTGTTGGCGCTGGCCGGCTATTTTACGCTCGACGAGCTCAAGGATTTCCGCCAGTGGGGCAGCCCGACCCCGGGTCATCCCGAGCGTGACCTGAAACGGGCTATCGAGAATACTTCGGGTCCGCTGGGACAGGGCCATGCGATGGCTCTCGGTGCGGCGATCGCAGAACGTTTCATGGTTGAGCGTTTCGGCGAATGGATGGCGCACAAGACTTTCGCATTCATCTCCGACGGCGGCATCCAGGAGGAGGTATCCCAGGGCGTGGGCCGTATCGCCGGCCACCTCGGACTGCACAACTTTATCATGTTCTACGATTCGAACAACATCCAGCTTTCGACGAAGGTGGACGAGGTGTCGACCGAGGACATCGTGGCCAAATACGAGGCGTGGGGTTGGAACGTGATCAGCATCGACGGCAACGACGGCGGTGAGATTCGCATGGCGCTGACCCGTGCCGTGAACGAAACCGAGAAACCGACGCTGATCGTCGGCCATACGGTAATGGGCAAGGGCGCACTCGGCAAAGAGGGCGAGAGCTTCGAGAACAAAGTTTCGACACACGGCCAGCCGCTGACGGCTGCCGGGGCCGACATCGCCAAAACGGTGGCTAACCTGGGCGGCGATCCCGAAAATCCTTTCGTGATTTTCGACGACGTGAAAAAACTCTATGCCGAGCGGGCTGCCGAATTGCGTAAATGGGTGGCGCTGCGCCGCGAAGAGGAGAAGAGTTGGGCCGCTGCCAACGGCGAACTGGCCGAAAAACTCGACCAGTTCCTTTCCGGCAAACTGCCTGCGATCGATTACCTCGGCATCAAGTGCGGTGAAAACGTCGCTACGCGCGCCGCTTCGGCTGCTGTGCTGGGCGTGCTGGCCGAAAAGGTCGAGAACATGATCGTCGCTTCGGCCGACCTGAGCAACTCGGACAAAACCGACGGCTTCCTGAAAAAGACCCGTGCCATTTCCAAGGAGGATATGGGCGGCCGCTTCCTGCAGCCGGGCGTGTGCGAATTTACGATGGCCTGCATCATGAACGGTATGGCCCTGCACGGCGGAATCGTTCCGGCCTGCGGTACCTTCTTCGTCTTCTCGGACTATATGAAGCCTGCACTGCGCCTTTCGGCGCTGATGCGCCTGCCGGTGAAGTTCATCTGGACACACGATTCGTTCCGCGTAGGCGAGGACGGTCCGACGCACCAGCCGGTGGAACACGAGGCTCAGTTGCGCCTGATGGAACAACTGCGCAACCACGAGGGCGAACGCTCGGTGGTGGTGCTGCGTCCGGCCGATGCCCGTGAGACGGTAGCCGCATGGAAGATCGCCATGGAGGAGCAGCGCCCGACGGCGCTGGTGCTGTCGCGCCAGAATATCAAGGACCTGCCGACGCTCGGCGGCAGCCGTGCCGAAGAGGCGATGCAGGTTGTCAAAGGTGCCTATATCGTGATGGATTGCGAGGGTAAACCCGACGTGATCCTGCTGGCAAGCGGCTCCGAGGTGGCTACGTTGGTGGATGGCGCAGAGAAGCTGAAAGCCGACGGTGTGAAGGTGCGTGTGGTTTCGGTTCCGTCGGAAGGCCTGTTCCGCGACCAGAGCGCCGAGTACCAGCAGAGCGTACTGCCCGCCGGTGTGCCCAAATTCGGCCTCACTTCGGGCCTGCCCGTAACGTTGGCCGGGTTGGTCGGCTGCGACGGCGAGGTGTTCGGTCTCGACCACTTCGGTTATTCGGCTCCCGCCGGTGTGTTGGACGGTAAATTCGGTTTCTCGGGCGAAAATGTCTATAACCGGGTCAAAGCGATGCTGAAAAAGTGACCGTTGTGGAAGGTGTCTTGTAAATTTTGCGTGCACCCAACTTAGAATTGCTTATATGATCGAAGGGATCCGCCACAAAAAAGGGCGGATCCCTTTTTATGTACAGATGTTGTCGTTTCGGATGCTTGGTAGGCGTTTGTCGCGGTAACCCGTCGCGCTGAAAGGCGCAGAGGGAAGGATGCCGCGGGTGGGGTCGGGTGCATTGGGGTGAAAGAGAAGAAAGCGGGAAGGGGGCGTAGAACAGAGGAAAAGAGGGGCGGGAGAGGATTGATAGGGGAAGCGGAAAAATCAAATCCGGACTTCGATCGGAAGTCCGGACGGGATCGGAGGGACCGGGAAACCGGTTGTTTTTGATGTCGGATCGTCAGAGCAGGTCTACGACCTTTTCGAGCTGGATGCCGCGCGAACCCTTGATCAGAATGAAACGGTCGCGCAGGGGATGTTCGGCGAGATAGGCACGCAGCGCTTCCGTGTCTGCGAAGGGCCGGTAACCCGGCGTGTTGGCTCCCGCGAGAGCGAAACGGTCGCCTACCAGGTAGGCTTCGCTGATCTGTAACCGGTGCATCAGTTCGATCATGCGCGCGTGTTCCGCTGCGGCGTATTCGCCCAGTTCGCGCATGTCGCCCAGGATGACGGCTTTGGGTTGAGCGGAGACCGTGGCGGCGAAATTTTCCAGCGCGGCCTGCATGCTCGACGGATTTGCATTGTATGCGTCGAGGATCAGGGTGTTGTGCGCCGTCACTTGCTTTTGCGAGCGGTTGTTGTCCGGCGTGTAATCGGCGATCGCTGCGGCGGCCCCTTCCGGGGCGACGGCGAAGTAGGCGGCCATCGCCAGTGCGGCGGCGATGTTGTTCAGGTTGTAGTCGCCGACCAGCTTGCTGTGGATCGTGAGTCCTTCCCAACGGACGCCGATCATTTCACCGTCGTCATCGCGTGTCAGGCCGGAAGCGTTGTACGGGATGGCGTATAGGTTCGGGCGCTCGGCGACCATTTCACTCAGGACGGCATCGTCGCTCAGGTAGAATGCCGTGCCGCTGTTCGCGGCCAGGTAGTCGAGCAGTTCGCCTTTGCCTTTGCGGACGCCTTCCGGTCCGCCGAAACCTTCGAGGTGGGAACGTCCGATGTTCGTAATCAACCCGAAATCGGGGCGGGCGATCGCGCAGAGCTTTTCGATCTCGTGCCGGTGGTTCGCTCCCATTTCGACCACGGCGAAATCGGTTTCTGGCGTCATCGACAGCAGTGTCAGCGGAACCCCGATGTGGTTGTTCAGGTTGCCCTGGGTGACGGTCGTTTCGTATTTCTGCGACAGCGTACGGCCGACCAACTCCTTGGTCGTGGTCTTGCCGTTGCTGCCGGTGATCGCGAGAATCATCACGCCCAGTTCGCTCCTGTGGTAGGCGGCCAACTCCTGCAATGCCTCCAGCGTGTCGGGGACGAGGATGTAACGGCCGTCTCGCCGGGACTCTTCTTCCGTGCACTCTTCGCAGGTGCATTCTGCTTCGTGGGGTGATCCGTGTCCGCAATCGCACCCGGAACTTTCGTGTTTGTCGCCGCAGTCGCAGGTATGGGCTTCATCGTCGTGGCCGCAGGAGCACGGAGCCACCTCGACCAGCGGGATTACCTTCGGATCGTCTACCACGACGGCAACCGCGCCGCTTTCCAGAGCTGCGGCGGCATACCGGTTTCCGTCGAAATGCTCGCCGTGCAGTGCGAAGAAGATCGAACCCGGTTCGATCCGGCGGCTGTCGGTCGAAATGTGCGGGTGCAGCAAAAATAGTTCGTATAGTTCGTGCAGCGTGTCGCTTTTCATGTCAGATGAATTTGTCTCCGATCTTGTATTTGACGTCGTCGATGAATTTCTTGATGTTCTGCTCGTTGCTCTTCGGACAGATCATCAGCACGTCGTCGGTGTCGACCACGATGTACTCCTCGAGCCCTTCGATAACGGTCAGTTTACCCTCTTTGTTCTTGACAATACATCCTTTGGTGTCGTAGAACAGGCACGGAGCGCTCTCCACATTGCCTTCGGGGTCCTTGGCCGAGTGTTGGTAGAGCGAACCCCAGGTGCCGATATCGGACCATCCGAAGTCGCTGCACCGTACATAAACGTTGCGCGCCTTCTCCATCACGCCGAAGTCGATCGAAATGCTGCGGCATGCGGGATAGATGTCGTCGATGGCCTGCTGTTCGGCCGGGGTGCCGTATTTGCCTTCTGCCGAAGCGAATAGTTGTTGCAGTTCGGGCAGGAATTCGTTCAGGTTCTCCATGATCGTGCCGACCTTCCAGATGAAGATGCCTGAATTCCAGAAAAATTCACCGCTTTCGATGAAGATTTTGGCCATCTCGAGATTCGGTTTTTCGGTGAAGGTCTTGACCTTGCGGATAGCCGGGCGGCCGTCGACCGGTACTGGGTCGATCTGGATATAACCGTATCCGGTGTCGGGGCGGCTGGGCTGGATGCCTATGGTCATCATCGCATGTTGCCGTTCGGTGAATTCGGCGCTTTCGGATATTACTTTGCGGAACTCCTCTTCGTTGAGGATCAGGTGATCGGCGGGGGTGACGATCATCGTTGCGTCGGGATTGACGCTTCGGAGCCGCCATGCGGCGTAGGCGATGCAGGGGGCCGTATTGCGCCCGACCGGTTCGCAGAGTACCTGATGCGCTTTCAGCTCGGGCAGGTGTTCGAGTACCAGCGGTTTGTAGATGCTGTTGGTCGCTACGAGGAAGTTCTCCGGCGGGATGATCTTGGCGAAGCGTTCGTAAGTATGGCGGATGAAACTTTTGCCGGTGCCGAGGATATCGAGGAACTGTTTGGGCTGCGAGCGGCGGCTGATCGGCCAGAAACGGCTGCCGATGCCTCCCGCCATGATAATGCAGTAGCGGTTTTGATCCATGTCGCGGGGATAAAAGTGGTTTTATTCTACAATGATACCTCTTTTTTTCGGGATACGCAAGCATTTGGGGCAGGGGCGGAAGAACCATCTGCCCGAATTTTTATAATTTTGCCGGGGAACGGCCCCGGCGTGCACAAACGCCGGAACGGGACGGTCTGCGCGGAAAATCGGGCGCTTGCCGTCCGACCGGTGTGAAACGCTTAAATGATTCGCTATGAAAATCAAACTGTTTACATTTCCCAATATCCTGACCCTGTGTAATCTGCTCTGCGGAGCCGGGGCGACGGTGGCGGCGCTGCGCTACGGCGACCTGTTCTGGCCGTTGGTGCTGATCGTGACGGCCGCCGTGTTCGACTTCCTCGACGGCTTTGCCGCACGGCTGCTGAAAAGTTACTCGCCGCTGGGTAAGGAACTCGATTCGCTGGCCGACTGCATCAGTTTCGGAATGGCACCTGCCGCCGTATTGCTGAACGTGTATTATGCCGCGGGGGGCGAGGGGCTGTGGGGGTATTCCGTGTTCGTGCTAGCGGCTTTCTCTGCGCTCCGGCTGGCGAAATTCAATATCGACGAAAACCAGACGACGCAGTTCATCGGCCTGCCTTCGCCCGCTTCGGCCCTGCTGGTCGCCGCTTCGGGATACCTGGTCGGAACGGGACAGTATGCCGTTGGTCCGTGGTTCGCGGTGGGCCTGGCCGCCGTGCTGAGCTACCTGCTGGTGTGCAACGTGCCGATGTTCGCGCTTAAATTCAAACATTATGGATTCCGCGGCAACGAGGTGCGCTATATCTTTGCGGTATGCGCCCTGCTGTCGCTGGCAATCTGGCATATCGTGGCCATTCCTTTCATCATCGTCGCCTATGTCGCCGTGTCGCTGGCGGTGCGTGCCGCCTGTTTTCGCAAGTCGTAATAAATTGCTACCTTTGCCGTTATTTTAAGGTAAGTTCAGGGCGGATGATCTCTCCGGGAAACAGATACAGGCTTATGCGTGCGGCGTTCGGAACGCTTTTTGCCCTGTGGGGTGTGGCGGCGCTGGCCCAGCAGCCCGGATTCTCGAACCGCAACAATGCGCTCGGGACGGGCTACAACGAGCAGAACCAGATTCAGTACGGCGCCCCGAGCGGGACGATCGACAACAATGCTCCCCAGCAGAAGGCCGACAGTACGAAAAAACCGAAAATCCGCAAACCGCTGGAGTCCTATTTCTTCGACGATTCGACGCGGGCGCGTTCCATTTTCGTCTGGCATCCGGATTTAAAGTACAACGAGGTGAAACAGTCCACGATAGATACCCTGATCGACGGCTTTCAGACCGATTACCCGTATCAGCGCTTGCGGGGCGGAATCGGTTCGGCCTATTTGGGCAACCTGGGCGGTGCGTCGATCCCGTTGGATGCTGCGCTGAGGCCCGATTACCGCAACTTCAGTTTCGCGCAAATCCTCGACGCTTACCTCGTAACCCCCGATCGGGCTAATTTCTACAACACCAAAAAGCCGTTCACCCACCTGTCCTATTTTTTCGGCGGTCAGAAAAAACGCCTCGAAGAGTCGCTTTGGGCCACCCATGCGCAGCAGATATCGCCCTCTACGGGCATGAACATCGACTACAAGAGCCGCGGTACGCGCGGGACCTACACGAACCAGGGCGCCCGTGACAAGAACCTTTCGCTGGGCTTCTCGCACACCGGCAAGAAATACTCGATCCATGCGGGCTATATTTACAACATGGCCAGCCTCAAGGAGAACGGCGGTATTCTGCGGGACGGGGACATTACCGATACCGTGTTCGACATGCCGGAGGTGATCGACGTCTATTTGACCGATGCCAAGAACGAGTACAAGAACAATGTCTTCTACCTGACCCAGTCGTACGGCATGCCCCTCAGGCGCCTCAGCGACGAGGATTTTTCGATTGCCGAGCGGTCGTCGGTTTTCATCGGCCATTCGTTCCTGTACAGCCGTTTCTGGCGCAAGTACACCGATACGAAGAGCGGGATGGCGAAAGGCGAGGACGTGAAGCCCTACTACGAGCATTGGTACATTAATCCGACGGCTTCGCGCGACTCGACCTTCGAGAGTCTGCTTTCAAACAAGGTGTTCGTGCAGTTGCAGCCGTGGGACCGCAACGGCGTGGTGGGCGTCATCAACGCCGGGATCGGCTACGACGTACACCATTATTACCAGTTCGCGATGCAGGACTACCTGTTCAAAAACAAGGGACATAACGAAAACAGCACTTACATTTACGGTTCGGTAGAAGGTAAGGTGCGCAAATATTTCAGTTGGCGGGCCGATGCCCAGTACCATCCTTTCGGTTACCGCAGCCAGGATATGAACATCGGCGGAGATATTTCGCTGAGTATTTTTCCCAAAGGACACCCCGTTACCCTCAGTGGCAGTATCCGTCTCGACAGGCGGACACCGGGCTACTGGATGGATAACTATTTCTCTAACCACTTTGCGTGGTCGAACTCTTTTGAAAAAGAGACTGAGACCCGTTTTTCTGTTACTTTCTCCGCTCCGCACATCGGGGTGGAGCTGGGCGCGGATCAGAGTATCACGACGAATAAGATCTATTTCGGCGCGGATACGCTTCCCGCCCAGCACAATGGAAGTGTCAGCGTGACGGGTCTGTATGCTAAAAAGGATTTCCGCATCGGCGGACTTCACTTAAATCACAGGGTATTGCTCCAGTTTAGCAGTGCTCAGGAGGTTGTGCCTGTGCCTCTGGCAAGCGTCTATCTCAGTTATTTCTACGAATTCAATGTTGTCAAGGGGGTCTTGCGGCTCCAGATAGGCCTCGACGGCCGTTACAACACGAAGTACGCCGGGTTCGGTTACAATCCTGCCATCGGGCAGTTCTATAACCGGCGCGAGTATGATGAGGACGGGAAATTACTGGAGGTGGGAGGCTATCCGTTTATCGACCTTTTCGCTGCGGCGAAATGGAAACGGATGCGGATTTTTGTCAAGATGCAGCACCTTAACGATGACCTGATCGGCGGCCGGAATTATTTTTCGGTGGCCCATTATCCGCTGACCAAGCGGTTTCTTAAGGTGGGTTTCTCCTGGAGCTTCTACGACTAGACTGTGGGCAGGTCAGCAGCCCGCAAAATTTAGCGTATGCTGAAAAAAACAAGCATGGCGGCCCTTGGGGTCGTTGCAAGTTCTTTTTTAAGTCTTTTTGTAAGTTGCAACCGTTCTCCGGAAACGACCGTGCGCCAGCGAGGCGAACTGGTCGTGGCGATGGATGCCGAGATGCCGGGGTACTTCGTACTGGGTGGCGAAAGTTATGGCTACCAGTACGATCTGTTCAAGGCCTATGCCGATTACCTGGGCGTCAGGCTGCGGATTGTGGACGGAGACCGGCGGGGCGGCCGGATGGCTCCGGAGCAGGATGCGGCGGATATCGTTACGACCCTTGCGACCCGTGTCTACGATGACCGGGCCGGTGAAGCCGTACCGATCTACAACTCCTCGTATGTACTGCTCGGCAACAGGACGAAAGCTGCCGAGGCCCGCAAAGCCCAGAATTTCGACCTGATCCAGTTCCTGAAAGGGAACCGGTTGCTGGTCTCTTCGGGATTGCAGGGGACACCGCTGTACGAGTCGCTGCTCGATTCGCTTTCCGGGTCGAACATCTACGTCTCGTCGCGTAACAGCTTCGATATGATGGAGCTGATCCGCAGCGGAAAGTACGATTTCCTGATCTGCGAAATGAGTGAGGCGCAGTTGGGTAGCGCGTTGGTCCGGGGGGTCGAGCAGGTGTATACCTTCGACGAACCGCTCGCGATGAGCGCGGTGATCTCCTCGCAGGAGCAGCGCGAGGATTTCAAGGCGTGGCTGTCGCATTTCCGCGGCAGCGAGGAGTACGCGATGCTCAACGACCTCTATTTCGAGCGCGGCATCGTGGGCCGGGTGATGGGCCAGGGCCTGACCGCCAAGAATGCGGGCGGCATCTCGTCGTACGACGACCTGTTCCGCGACATGTGCGAGAAGGAGGGCTATGACTGGCGCCTGATTTCGGCGATCGCTTACAGCGAATCGCGCTTCAATCCTTACGTGGTGTCGCGCAAAGGGGCCAAAGGCCTGATGCAAGTGATGCCCCGCGTAGCGCGCCAGTTCGGTGTGCAGGGCGATTTGATGGACCCTGAAAACAACGTGCTGCTGGCACTCAAGGTGCTGGGCAAGATCGAGAAATCGCTCGACTTCGCCCCGGGTACGTCGTCCGCTGACCGGATGAAGATCGTGCTCGCCTGCTACAACGCCGGGCTCGGCCATGTGCTCGATGCGCGGAGCCTCGCCCGCAAGTACGGGGCGAATCCCGACTCCTGGAGCGATGTCTCGACCTACCTGAGCCTGAAATCCGATCCCGAAGTGGTCAAGGACGATGCCGTGAAATGCGGCAGGTTCAACAGCTCGCAGACGCTCGCTTTCGTGAACAAGGTCTTTTCGAAGTACACGACCTATTGCAACAACATCAGCCGGTAAGCTCTCCGGCGGCTGTCCGGTTCGCGGTGTCCGTTTTCGCCTTTCCCCTTTTGCATCAGGGCTACGATTCCTGTTTTCCGGGGAAACGATGCACGAACCCGTCCCTGATTTTCGGACAAAGCCATAAACAAAAGGCTCCTCATTCGAGGAGCCTTTTTTCGTGCCTGTATGAGAGGGGACCGGGTGCAGGGGATATACGGTTCCGGGTGGAAGCCGCCTGTCCCTGCACCGGCCGGAGTTCGTTACTGCTGCTTCAGCGCGGCGTGCGCAGCGGCCAGGCGTGCGATAGGCACGCGGTACGGTGAGCAGGAGACGTAGTTGAGCCCGGCATAGTGGCAGAACTCTACCGATGTCGGCTCGCCGCCGTGTTCGCCGCAGATACCGCATTTGAGCTGAGGTTTCACGCTGCGGCCTTTGAATACCGCTTCGCGAACGAGTTGGCCGACACCGTTCACGTCGATGATCTGGAACGGGTCGTACTTGAGAATACCCTTTTCGAGGTAGATCGGCAGGAACTTCGCCACGTCGTCGCGCGAATAACCGAAGGTCATCTGCGTGAGGTCGTTGGTGCCGAACGAGAAGAAGTCGGCCACTTCGGCGATCTGGTTCGCGGTGACGGCTGCGCGCGGAATCTCGATCATCGTACCCACGGCGTAGTCGATAATCATGTTGTGTTCGGCGAACACCTCCTGCGCCACAGCGTCGATCACGGCTTTCTGTGCGCGCAGCTCGCGGTGCGTACCTACCAGCGGAACCATAATCTCGACGTGTACGTCGATACCTTTTTTCTTGATGTTCAGGGCAGCCTCAATGATGGCGCGGGTCTGCATCTCGGTGATTTCGGGATAGGTGTTGCCCAGGCGGCAGCCACGGTGACCCAGCATCGGGTTCGACTCGGCCAGTGCGTCCACCTTGTTCTTGATTACCTCGTAGGAGACCTTCATTTCCGCTGCCATGTCGCGCATCTCCTTTTCGAAGTGCGGTACGAATTCGTGCAGGGGCGGGTCGAGCAGGCGCACCGTTACCGGATGGCCGTTCATCGTTTCGAACAGCCCTTCGAAGTCGCCGCGCTGCATCGGCAGCAACTTGGCCAGCGCTTTGCGGCGTCCCTCCTCGTCGTCTGCGAGGATCATCTCGCGGACGGCTTTGATGCGGTCGCCCTCGAAGAACATGTGTTCGGTACGGCACAGGCCGATGCCCTGCGCGCCGAAGCGGAATGCGGTTTTCGCATCGCGCGGCGTGTCGGCGTTCGCACGCACCTTCAGGTGCGCGAACTCGTCGGCCAGTTCCATCAGTTTGGCGAAATCGCCGCTCACTTCCGCGTCTTTCGTGGCTACCTTGCCTTCGTAGATCACGCCGGTCGAGCCGTTGAGCGAAATCCAGTCACCCTCTTTATAGGTCTTGGTGCCGACGGTGATCGTGCGGTTCTTGTAGTCGATCACCAGGTCGCCGGCTCCCGATACGCAGCACTTGCCCATGCCGCGGGCTACGACGGCAGCGTGCGAGGTCATACCGCCGCGTGCGGTCAGGATGCCTTCCGACAGGGTCATGCCCTTGAGGTCTTCGGGTGAGGTCTCGATGCGGACGAGGATCGTCTTTTTGCCTTCGGCAGCCCATTTTTCGGCGTCGTCGGCGAAGAATACGATCTGGCCCGTGGCAGCGCCCGGAGAGGCGGGGAGTCCTTTGCTGATGATAATGGCCTTTTTCAGTGCGGCACTGTCGAATACCGGATGCAGCAGTTCGTCGAGTTTGGCTGGCTCCACGCGAAGTACGGCGGTCTTTGCATCGATCATGCCCTCGGCGAGCATATCCATCGCGATCTTGACCATGGCCGCACCGGTACGCTTGCCGCTGCGGGTCTGCAACATCCACAGTTTGCCGCTCTGGATCGTGAATTCGATGTCCTGCATATCCTTGAAGTACTCTTCGAGGTGTTGCTGGATCTCATTCAGCTCGGTGAATGCGGCGGGCATCACCTCTTCGAGGGACGGATATTTCGTCGCACGTTCGCTTTCCGAAATGCCTTGCAGTTCGGCCCAGCGGCGCGATCCTTCGATCGTAATCTCCTGGGGGGTACGGATGCCGGCTACCACGTCTTCGCCTTGTGCGTTGACGAGGTACTCGCCGTTGAAAATGTCCTCGCCCGTTGCGGCGTCACGCGTGAAGGCTACGCCGGTTGCCGAGGTTTCGCCCATGTTGCCGAAAACCATCGACTGTACGTTCACGGCGGTGCCCCATTCGGCCGGGATGTTGTTGAGTTTGCGGTAGAGGATCGCGCGCTCGTTCATCCAGCTGCTGAACACGGCGCAGACGGCACCCCAGAGCTGTTCCCACGGGTCGGTGGGGAAATCTTTGCCGGTCACTTTCTTCACGGCGGCTTTGAAACGCTTCACGAGTTCCTTGAGGTCGTCGGTCGTCAGGTCGGTATCGAGCTTGACGCCCTTTTCCTTCTTCACCGCATCGATGATCTCCTCGAACGGATCTTCGTCCTCTTTGCTCTGCGGCTTCATATCCATCACCACGTCGCCGTACATCTGTACGAAACGGCGGTACGAGTCCCATGCGAACCGGGGATTGTTCATCTTTTTGGCCAGTCCTTCGACCACTTCGTCGTTGAGTCCGAGGTTCAGGATCGTGTCCATCATGCCCGGCATCGACGCGCGCGCGCCGGAACGGACCGATACCAACAGCGGGTTGGCGCTGTCACCGAACTTCATATTCATGATCTGCTCGACCCCCTTCATGGCGGCTTCCACTTCGGGTTTGATCAGTTTGACGACGCCTTCTTTACCGAGGGTATAATATTCGGCGCACACTTCGGTCGTGATCGTGAAACCCGGAGGCACTGGAATGCCGATCAGGTTCATCTCCGCCAGGTTGGCTCCCTTGCCGCCGAGCAGCTCTCTCATCTTTCCGTTGCCTTCGGCCTGCTTGTTGCCGAAGGTATAGACTCTCTTCGTTTTTGGCATATGGTTGCGTTTTTTGATTTAAAAGGGCTTTTTAAAATTTTTTAATAAAATGGTGGCTGTATTGTTAAAATTTACACTTTCTACCGGGGAAGCAAAGGTAGCACTTTATTCGGATTTGCCAAAAAATAGACCCGGTAACGTCTTATCATTCTTGTTTTTCATCGTTTACCGGGATCGTATTCTTCCGTTCGAGTACAATCCAGACCGGTAGGTGGTCGCTGTAGCCGGCCGTGTATATGTTCCCGTCGAAGGTTCGCAGCGGATACCCCCGCTTGGATCCCGACATGTTCAGCAGGTATTCCCGCACGAAAATGCCGTAGGTGTCTCCGAAATGCAGTTCAGTATCTGTTCCTGTTCCGGCCTTCGGAACTTCCCTCAGGTTATGGCTCATCATAATAAAATCGTACTGCAGCCTGCGGTCCCGGTAAACGTACGAACCGTATCCGCGCCGTTCGCTTTCGGTAAAAGGCGTGAAGAACCTTTCGCCCGTTACGGTGCGTCCGGCCTGGGAACGAGGTGTCGCATTGAAGTCGCCCATCACGATCACTTTGCGTTCCGGGTTCAGCCGTGCCAGCGAATCGGCCGCCGCGTGCAGCGCATCGGCGGCACGGTTGCGCAAAGCGGCGCCGTTTAGCATCGACGGCATGTGGCACACCACAACGCAAACCCGCTCTCCGTATAAGTCGCCGTCTACCACCAAAAATTGACGGCGTACCGCATTTCCGCCAACCTGGTTTACCCGTTGCGGAACAAAAGCGCTTCCGCGATAGAGCAACGCTACATCGATACCGCGAGGGTCGTCGGTATTGCGGTGGATGTAGTTGTAATCCTGACGCATCGCAAACATCAGGTCGCGCACTACCGCTTCGTTTTCCACTTCCGCGAGTCCCACGATGTCGGCATTCAGTTCGTCGAGCACCCGGGCGATACGGCCAATTTTGCATGCGTACCGCTGCGTGTCCCAGTGCCGTGCTCCCTGCGGGGTGTACTCGCCGTCCGAGATCAACGGATTGCGGATCGTGTCGAACAGGTTTTCGGTGTTGTAAAAAGCCACCTTCACCCGTTCTGGACCTCCGCCCGATGCCGTGGCCGGAATACCGGCGCCCGTACAAACCGCCAGTACCGTACTCGCGGCAATGGATGGGAGTCTTTTACAAAAGCCCGTTGCATGCCGCCGGACAAGCCGGCGGATCGGTTGGGATGACAGAGGTATCGGCATAGCTTGAAATAAAGATAATAATTTTTTGCTTTCGGTGTGCGGGGCCGTGTGAAAATTTGGCGGATTTTCCAGGTTACGGGTGACGACCTGTTTCCGTGTGTTTCCGGTACGGGGGAGCGTGATATGCAATACTCAAAAAGTAATGCCATGGCTTGCACAGTATGTTGTATAAAACAGTGAGTTGTACAAGTCGCATCATATAAAAATACGTTTAATCGACCTTATAATAAATAGGTGTATCAACCGGGGGCGATTATGTGTGGTTGTGGATGATCCGGAGTGCTGAAGCGAAGTCGGTTTTTGCCCCTTTTTAGGCGTTTTTAAGGCCTTTGGAACGAATCTTTCCTGAGGTGGAAAACCGCTTCGGCGAAAAGATGCCCCGGAATCGCATTTTAAAGGCCGTTTTTTGGTAGTTCGCCAAAAAAGCCGTAATTTAGCACAGTTATATGAATGTGAAACCATGGAAGAAACCGGAGAAAAAATTATTAAAATCAATATAGAGGAGGAGATGAAAACCGCCTACATCGACTATTCGATGTCGGTGATCGTCGCCCGTGCATTGCCTGACGTGAGGGACGGACTCAAACCCGTGCACCGCAGGATTCTCTATGACATGAGCAACGAGCTGAACCTCTACTCGGACAAGCCTTACCGTAAGTCGGCCCGTATCGTCGGCGACGTGCTCGGTAAGTTCCACCCGCACGGCGACTCGTCGGTTTACGATGCGATGGTGCGTATGGCCCAGGAGTGGAGCCTGCGCTACCGGCTCGTTGACGGACAAGGTAACTTTGGTTCGGTCGACGGCGATTCCCCGGCGGCCATGCGTTATACCGAGGCCCGCATGATGAAGATCACCGACGAGGTGATGGCCGATATCGACAAGAATACGGTCGATTTCCGTCCCAACTTCGACGAGACGATCCTTGAGCCCACGGTATTGCCGACCAAGGTGCCGCTGCTGCTGGTCAACGGCACGTCGGGTATCGCGGTAGGTATGGCGACCAATATGCCGCCGCATAACCTTTCGGAAGTGGTCGACGCCTGCTGCGCTTATATCGACAATCCCGAGATCGAGACATCCGAATTGTTGCGTTACGTCAAGGCGCCGGATTTTCCTACGGGCGGTATTGTCTACGGTTATGAGGGCGTGCGCGAGGCGTACGAAACCGGCCGCGGACGCGTGATCATGCGCTCGAAGACCGAGATCGAGCATACCTCGACCGGTCGCGAGTGCATTATCGTAACCGAGATCCCTTACATGGTCAACAAGGCCGAGATGATCAAGAAGATCGCCGACCTGATCAACGAGAAAAAGCTGGAGGGTATCGCTTATATTAACGACGAGAGCGACCGGAGCGGCATGCGTATCGTCATTATCCTCAAGACCGATGCGGTGGCCAGCGTGGTGCTGAACAACCTCTACAAATATACGCCGCTGCAGACTTCGTTCCCGGTGAACAATATCGCACTGGTGGACGGGCGTCCGATGCTGCTGACGCTACGCGACATGATCAAATATTTCGTCCGTCACCGCCACGACGTGGTGGTGCGCCGTGCGAAGTACGATTTGGAACAGGCCGAGAAGCGGGCGCACATCCTCGAAGGGTTGCTCATCGCGGTGGACAACATTGACGAGGTGATCCGCATCATCCGGGCGGCGAAAACCCCGGATGAGGCGAAAATCGGTTTGATCGAGCGTTTCTCGCTGAGCGAGGTGCAGGCCGCTGCGATTATCGACATGCGCCTCCGCGCGCTGACCGGCCTCGAGCGCGACAAGCTCAAAGCCGAATACGACGAACTGTGCAAGTGGATCGAATACCTCAAGGAGGTGCTGGTGAATACCGAACTGCAGATGAAGATCATCAAGGACGAGATGATCGAGTTGCGGGAGAAATACGGCGATGAACGCCGCACGGAGCTCGTGATGAGCGCCGAGGAGTTCAATCCGGAAGATTTCTACGCCGATGAGGAGATGGTGATCACCATTTCGCACATGGGTTATATCAAGCGTACTCCGCTGACCGAGTACCGTACGCAGAACCGCGGCGGGGTCGGCATGAAGGGCAGTGCGACGCGCGACGAGGATTTCATCGAGCATATTTATGTCACGACGATGCACAATACGATGCTCTTCTTTACCGAGAAGGGCCGTTGTTACTGGCTCAAGGTCTACGCGATACCCGAGGGTTCGCGCTCTTCGAAGGGGCGTGCATTGCAGAACGTGATCCAGATCGAGCCCGATGATAAGATCCGCGCTTACATCAACGTCCGCCGCCTCGACGACAAGGAGTATGTGGACAACAACTACATCATTATGTGTACGAAGGCGGGTATCGTTAAAAAGACCCGGCTGGAGGCATATTCCCGTCCGCGCCAGAACGGCGTGAACGCCATTACGATCAAAGACGGCGACGAGTTGATCGAAGCCAAGCTCACTACCGGTAACAGCGAAGTGCTCATCGCAGCCAAGGATGGCAAGGCGATCCGTTTCAATGAACAGGCTGTGCGTCCGATCGGGCGTACCGGGGCCGGGGTGAAGGGCATCACCATCGAGGACGGCGACGAGGTGATCGGTATGGTTTGTGTGGAACCCGATACCAAAGAGGATATACTGGTCGTTTCCGAAAACGGATACGGCAAACGTACCGACCTAGACGATTACCGCATTACGAACCGTGGCGGTAAGGGTGTTAAAACGTTGCAGATCACCGAGAAAACGGGTAAACTGATCGCGATCAAGTCGGTGACCGATGCCAACGACCTGATGATCATCAACCGTTCAGGCCTGACGATCCGCATTCCGGTAGGCGATATCCGCCTTTCGGGCCGTGCGACGCAGGGCGTCAAGGTGATCAACCTGCGCGACGGCGATTCGATCGCATCGGTGATCCCGGTGCCGAAGAGCGATGAAGAGGAGCCTGCCGGAGAAACCGGCACAACCGAGGAGCAGGCCGGTACCGGTGAAAGCGTATCTGTAGATAACGCGTCTCAGGACGGAAGCGTCTCCACACAGGATAATGCATAGGCAACACAAACAAGGAAAAATAGGTTACATTAAAAATCTGAAAATTATGAAACGATTATTGGTATTGGTTTCCGTGGCTGTGCTGGGTGCTGCCGGTACGGCTTTCGGACAGGCCGGAGTGAACGAGTCGAGCCTTTTGCAGAAGGTGGACAAGGCCGAAGCTGCGACCAAAGATCCGAAAAAGAGTGGCAAGGCTGCGACGTGGATCGCATTGGGTGAAGCCAACTATGAAGCGACTACCGCACCGACTTCCAAACTGTTTAAAGGAATGGATGAACCGACGATGAACCTGGTGCTCGGACGTCGGGATCTGACGTCCGAAACGGTGAATGATATGGAATTGGGTAAAGCTTCCTACGACTATCTCGACGTGTACCTGAAAGACGGTATCGTGGTATTTTGGAAAGAAAAGAAGACCATCAACGACGGCGGTTTGGAGAAATCCCTTGCCGCTTACCTGAAGGCTTATGACCTGGACAAAGGCAATGCTTCGACGCTGAAGAAAGTGCAGGAAGGGGTGACGACGCTCTATAACGCTTACAAACAGGTCGGCGACAATAACTACACGCAGCGCTCGATGCCTGCCGCAGCGGCAGCTTTCGGCAAAGCCTACGATCTGACCAAAGGCGGTATCATCGATGTACAGGATACCACCAGCGGTTTCAATGCCGGTCTGATCTATGCGATCATTGGCGATTACGCAGACGGCGAAAAGTATCTGTCCGCAGCGCTGGACGACGGATTGTACAAGGGTGGCGATACTTACTATTACCTGAATATTTGTCAGGCCGGCGAGGGTAAGAATGCCGAGGCCAAGGAGACACTGATGGAAGGTATCAAGGCTTTCCCGATGAATACGAAACTGGTCGAAGGCCTGCTGTCGGTTTATGCTGCGACGGGCGAAGATCCCAACACGATCATCCCGATCGTGGAAGAGGCTATCCAAAAAGACCCGAAAAATCCTGAACTCTATGCCGGCCTGGGCCGTGTGTACGACAAGCTGGGACAGGCCGACAAATCGATCGAGGCGTTCAACCATGCACTGAGCCTTGCCCCGGAAGATTTCGGTACCAACTTCAACATCGGCCTGATGCTGATCAAGCAGGGCGATGCCGCGAACAACATCCTCAAGGACAAACCGTTCACGAGCAAGAAGGCTTTCGACGAAGACTTGGCCAAGGTTAACAACATGTACTCCAAGGCTTTGGCTCCGCTCGAAAAGGCACATTCGCTGAATCCGAAGGATGTCAGCACGGTCGAATTGCTGAAGAACCTCTATTTCCGCCTGCGCGACGAAAGTCCCGCAAATATGGACAATTACAAGAAATACAACGAATTGCTGCAGTCGATGCAGTAACCGGACGGGATATTTTTTCAAAAAGGGCGCTCTTCGGGCAGCCTTACTTTACGAGACTTACATCAATTGCTGATGTAAGTCTCTGTTTTTATGGATATTGATAGAGATTAGCATTTATGGGTTTAGAGCGATTTAAACCTTTTGAGGAGGGAAGCACTACTCTGATGTAGTCTACCACGGTGGGTCTTATGCCCCCCGCAGTAGCAATCCGAACGAATGCTAAACTCTATTTTTATGTTTACGATCAACATCAAAGGGAAAGCAAATCCCAAAGACTCGAAGATGGTCAAACTTGAAATGATTATCTTCAAAACAGGTTACGCACGAGTAACCAAAGTGCTCAATGTTTCCGGCCCGGTTAAGGATTGGGATAATCAAGCCCAAGCCTTCAAAGGTAATGGTAGTACCCTTACCGTCAAGAACAAGATCCTGTTCGAACTCAAGAACCAGTATCAGAAAGTTGCTGAAGACTGGGATTATGAGGGGCGAGTTTGGTCGCCAGTCGAACTATCGCACTGTTTCGACGAAGTTCAAACTCGCAAAGAGGAGGTAAAATCACTCTCTGTTCTTCAGATGATAGATTTTCTAATCGAGAAGTTCACTCACAAGGAACGCTATAAGAATGGACAAATCATCACGAGTATCAATAATACTCGTTGTTACAAGGAGATAAAGAACTCACTATCTCGATTCACACAAGAAGTTTATAACCGTTCATTCTCTTCCTATTATTTCAAAGAGATCAATGAACACTTCTTACTCGATTACACGCTCTATATTCAGAAAGTCGGCATAGAGAACGGCAATAAAGGTGGCTTGACTCAAAAACTCCGCCGCCTACGTGCCACCTGCCGTTATGCCGAAAAGCAAGGCATCTACGGTGTAGATATGAAAGCATTCGAGTGTCTGGGGGATAATATCAAATGGGGACAAACTACTTCTAAAGCGACTTCCTATATGGCTTTAGCCAAACTGGAGAATGTCGATAGAAGTCTATTTTCAAAGAAAGAACAATTGCACCTTGATTTATTTTTATTTAGCTACTATACCGGAGGTATGGCCAACGTGGATGTATGTTATCTGACTTGGGATTGTATCAAGGAAGATAAGATTATTTATGAGCGCATGAAGTTCCCCAAACAAGCCAAGCCTCTTCTGATTGAAAAGGCGAAAAAAATCATCGAAAAGTATCGTGGTACTGGTTTCGAGAATTATGTATTCCCGGTCTTCACCCATAAGCACAAGACCGATATGCAACGCACCAAGCGAATCAGCAATCTTACGGTCAAAATGACTATAACACTTGCAAAGGCTTGTCGGTTACTAAAAATCAAAGACAAGCTGACGTGGTACTCAGCCCGCGCCAGTTTCATAACTCGAATGGTGGATCAAGGTTATTCCCCATACGTTGTGGCCGAAATGGCAGGCAATAGTCCGATGGTGATTTACAAACACTATTATAAGAATACCAAGGCTGATGAGATGCTCAAAGAGATGAATTCGATTTTTGGTGAATAATTTTTCAGTCTCGACAAACTTTTTCTGTCGAGACTCCCTATTCATTTATATACCGACATAAAGTCGGTGGAATATTAATCACTAAAAAACATCGATTATGAGCAAGAATGTATCGCAAACCTTTGAGAAGTTGCTGCTGCACCTGTCACAAATTGAAAGAGAACGAAACGGCCAGATAATCACCGGCTCCCAAAACGAACGGAAGTTCCGGTATGTGAGGGATTGTTTGTGCAATTTCACTCAAACCGTAATGAAGCGAGATTTCAAGACACTGACTTTTGATAATATTGACACACAATTTCTTCAAAAGTATGTCAACCATTTGAATGGACGCAATGTAGAGAATAAACTGCAAAAACTCCGTCGAGTATTCCGAGAGGCTAATGCCGATACCTCGTTTTTTGATGGCGTAAAGATTCCTGCAAAGATGGAAGATGAACCGTTGTCGATGGATTATACCGCGATTGAAAAAATAGAGTTTATGAACCGTGGCAAACTCACAGCGAAAGAAGCGCTTTATATCGACCTATTTCTGTTTGGCTATTATACCGGAGGCACGACAATTAATGAGATGGCATCACTTAAAATATCCTCCATTAAGAAAGGGTACTTGTATTGCAAGCGGAATGCATCTGAAAACATTGCCGTCATCCCTTTGTGTTCAGAAGTATTACATATCATCGACAAATATCAGTCGATGTGCTTTGACGATTACCTGCTCCCAATCTTTACCCATAAACACAGTTCTCCCGAACAACAACTCGGAAGAATCAAGCGTATCTCGGAGTTGACAAACCAGACATTGAGAAAGGTTTCAAAGATGCTTAAACTTGAAAATGTGATTACGATGGGAATGGCAAAATCCATATTTATTGAACACCTGCTATCAAATGAAATGCCTTATGAAAAGGTTGCTCAGTATTTGGGTTGCTCAATCGAAACCGTACTTCGACACTCCGAAAAAATGCGTCAAAACTATGATGAGTAATACAGATCAGATACGGACTGTTTGCACCTATTTTACTTACATAATAAAAGTAAGTAATTCGATGGGAAACAACCCTCTTTTCTGTATATCTAAAAATGAGGTAAATGAAAAGAAAAAGGGTGTCTTCCAGCCAGACCCACCCTTTTTTCTTATATACACCTAATAACTATCAAGTTATTATAATACAGGCATTTGTATATTGAAACCATACAAGTTTCGCCATTTTTGTAATTTTCTTCTTTTCTACTTCTTTTCTAATCGATTTCAATGACTTTTTTGAAGCGAAAAAACTTCAAAGATCATTGTTATGTTTACGGTAAATATCAAAGGGAGAAGAGACCCTAAAAGCATCCATTTTGTCAAACTCGAAATGGTGTTCTATAAGCGAGGGTATGCTCGCGTTACAAAAGTTATCAATATCACAGGACCCTACTCGGAGTGGAGTCAGAAGTCACAGCTTTTCGTCGGAAAAGAATCTTTCGAAAAGAATAAGTTTCTTCAACAGCAAAAGCTCAAATACCTCAAAATTGGTGAGCGATGGGATGCCCAAGGTAAAGACTGGATTCCTGTGGAGTTATCTCATTACTACGATACTGACCCAAACTATCGAAACAAATACATCCCAATCTCAGATGTTATCGAAGAACTGGCAATAAAGTTCGACAATCAAGAGCGATATAAAAATGGTCGTGTACTCAAAAGCCTGTCTACATCACGAAAGTATCGCTACTTAAACACCTCGCTGCAACAGTTTACTCGAAGTAAGTATCATCGGGATTTTACAAAGTATCGGTTTCGAGACCTAACAGAGAAATTCCTTCAAGACTTTGTTGTCTGGGTTCAAATCAAAGCTGCTAAAAATGGAAATACTGGTGATGTTAGTGGTAAACTTAGAAAGTTGAAAGCAGTCTGCCTTTATGCTAAAGAGCAAGGAGTGTACAATGTGAATCTTAACGTCTTCGGTTCATTTAAGGAAAAACTGAAACATCGCATTACTACACCTAAAGGAGTATCTTCAGAAGTGATGCAACAGATAGAATCTTTCGACCGAATGTTACTAACCAAGAAAGAGCAACTCTACCTTGATCTATTTTTGTTTAGTTACTATGCAGGAGGGATGTCTGCTATTGATGTTTGTTTACTTACCCGAGATCAAATCAAAGACGATCAGATTATCTATGAGCGTACTAAGTATGACAAGCAGGCACGAGTCATCATCATCGACAAAGCAGCAGAGATTATGGAAAAATACCGCAATGAGGCGTATATGAATTATGTCTTCCCAACTATAAAGCAATGCAATCCGACTCAATCCAAGCTCTACGGACGAGTGAAGCGAATAAATGAAAAGGTCAATGAAACACTACGAGAAATCTGCGATCATTGCGGAATTAAATCACGGGTGACATGGGGAACTGCTCGTAGTAGTTATATCTCCAAGATGATTGACGAAGGTTTTCATCCGCTCCAAGTTGCTGAACTGGCAGGAAACTCTCCGCAAACTATCTACCGGCACTACTACACCATCTCCGATAAAGAGAAAATAAAAGACAAGATGAATGAGGTATTTTAATATGATTCTTAATATTCTTAAACTCTGTTTTCGGCCAATCAATCACTAAATACAAAAAAACATTCACAATAACGAATATTATAGCGTTTAATTCTCTATATTTGTACAGTGTAAGTAGTAATGACAAATTATATCAAATGAAACTGAATAAGATAAAAGATATTTTGGAAGAGAAAGGAATATCTCAGACTTGGTTAGCAAAGCAATTGGGGAAAAGTTTTAGTATAGTTAATGCTTATGCCTGCAATCGAACGCAGCCACCTTTGGAGACTTTGTTTGAGATTGCCAAAATATTAAATGTCACAGTTCAAGAACTAATTAATACTGAAGAAAAATAAATTAAATGATAGAATTAGAAAATATAAGTCATGTATATAAAGGGTTAATGCTAAGGAATCGAGCTTTCGCATCTTTTAAAGAAAAAGATGAGCTCGATATCATACTCAGGGACTTAGCTAAATATGCTTCACAAGGTGAATATATATTTGACCCGATGAGTGGATATGGTGGTGGCATGAGATTTTTTGGAAAAAATGGATATAAGACTGTTAATGTAGAATTAAATCCACCGGCATACTATTGGCAAGTTTTAAATAATCCTATTAACACTGTTGCTATCTGTGATTTTATCGAGAAATTGCTGACTAAGCGAAATAAATTACCTGATATTAAACAAGAATTATCGATATCTGATAATTTCTTCACGGAAGAAGCGGTGATATTCATAGAAACGTTATATAAATATCTACTTGTTTTAAATAATGAAAATGAGGAATTAACAATTTCTGTATTGCTACCCTTTGTATCGAGATTTGCAAATTACCAAAGGAGCAGCGCTAATATTACTCACTTTAAAGAAGGTGGTTTGTGTTCTTATACTAACTGGCAGATTGATTTTATAGCATATTTAGAAGAATTATCACGTAGATTATTGGAGAATTTCACCTTATATAGAGAGACAGAACATCACAATATACTATCCGATATTATGAATGTTGAATTCACAGATAAGTTTGCCTATTTTGTAACCTCTCCACCATATCCGAATTATCGAGATTACTCAAAATTATTCAGAATTGAGAATTGGGTATTGGATAATGTCATTTATAAAAAGGCAACAAACTTTGAAAGAATGATTGGATCTAACAATGTTAGTGGCAAAAGTTATGGAGAGATATATTCACTATCGGCAAATAAATTCCTTTCCGAATTACTTGAGAAGTCAAAAAAACTACAAAAGAAATCCAAACGAGATATCGAAGTTTATTATCATCCATACTTTTGCCAGTACTTCTATAACATTCAAGAAGCATATAGAAAGTTAGACAGTATGCTTTCCCCTAAGGTTATGGGATATATAGTTGTCAATGATAACATCACTAGAGATATAAGTATTCCAGTTGGAGCTTCAATCTGTGATATATTTTCATCATTAGGTTATAATACGGAAGATTTTAATACGTCTCAAATTAGCCACTATGGTAATATTGGAAAAGCAGCTAAGAGAATTAACTCACATCATACGCGACACATTTTAAAGGTATGGAAGTAGTAAAAAAGACAAAAATAGGAATATATATTAGAAAAAATCAAGATTTCGGAACACTTGTATTTTCTCCTTTCTCAGGATTGTTCTTTGCCGTAGCAAAAGAATTTTCTGATGAGATTGATGCCTTTTGTAATTCAAAACAAAATAATATACCTCAAATAATTGCAGATCATCTTAATATAGGCATTGGTAAAAATAAAACGACTTCATTTAATATAGATCATTGGTTACCCTCAAAAGAATATTTTTCTGATATTGATGAGCTACCTGATAGACAACCTATTGTCTTAAACTGGCTTATTTCTAGTAGATGTAATTGTAATTGTAGTTACTGCTATGCTGGAGATATTATTGATAAAAAATTTGAAAATATTGATATCAGACGTGCTGCACAAGACTTATTAAATATGAATCCCTTGGCTGTTGTCCTGTCGGGAGGAGAACCACTAATGGAAAAACAAAAGATAATAGATGTACTGGAAATTATGGGTGGAAAGACAGGAATTATAATTGATACTAATGGACTCTTATTTCACAAAGAATTAATTCCACTGTTTATAAAATACAACATTGTCATTCGAGTATCATTAGATTCTTTACAAAATGGAGTAAATTCTAAAATTCGTCCTCAAAGAGACAAAAAAGGGGACATATCAGGTGTAAACACAATAATTCAAAATATCATAAATTATAGACATGCAGGTATTCCAGTACTAGTTCATACTGTGGTATCTTCAATGAATAAAAATAGTTTAGAAGATTTATCTAAGCAATTACCAAGACTAAATGTGAATGGATGGCGTATTTTTACTGTCGTTCGCCCAAATGATGAGGCTAAAAAAGAATCATTTGATAAACTAATGAAGGTTGGCAAAGTGAGAAACATGGATGAAGCAGAGAAAAATCTTCAAAAGGAAATAAACTATTTTTCTAAAAGGCTTAAATCGCAGTCTGATTTCTCAGTTCAAATATTGCAGGCAGTGAATACCAAGAAAAATTCAGTTGTATTAGTTCTACCAGACGGAACTCTTGCCACTGAGGGTATGTTTAAATCTGCGAAAACGGAAATAGATAAAGATAACTTATTTAGAAAAGTTGATCTCAGATCTCATTATGAACGATATTTAGGCTTAATATAAGAACTATGAATATGATGAATTTTTTCTGGAATATTTTTACTGGGGGCAAATTGAAATGTCAATATTATTTTGATAATACTGAAAAAACGATAAATTTCCCTTCAATGAATACTAATATATCCATTGTAAAAGGTGTTGATATTACAGGCGAATTAGGTAAAATAAGTACCAAAAATAGTATAGCATCAGCGCTGAATTTCAATAAATTACAGAAGTATACATCAAATGTACATCAAATTCAGGAAACTGCGCAGAACAGTTTAACTTCGCAAGCTATTTAACTATTTATCAGAACATTATAATCCAACAGGATTGATAATGCAAAAATAGGATAAAAATCGATAAGAAACCGGTAAGAGCCGGTTGTTTTTTTATAAAGCAATGAGGTTTGATTATCACCCTCAATATCGGTCGTGGTTGGCACCGTTTACTTCCGTACGAACAACCATTGTATGAATGCCCCAACCACGAGGGGTACGAAACGGTTCAGCACAATCCCCATGTTCATCTCCGGCAGTACGGCGAGCAGGAGTGTAGCTGCTACCCCGCATGTCGTAGCGAAGACGCTGCGCTCGGGATTGCCTGTGTTCATGCCCAGACTTACGGCCAGACAGAAACCCACAGGTGCAAGTAGTCCGTAATGTATCCACGTCGCATAAGGATAATCATTGGGCAGCCATCCGGCCCAGAGGTGGTCGAATACCACGATCGCACCCATGATCAGGGCGGCGAAGACGTATTTCAGACGGGTGGATAATTTCATACAGCGGTTTTATTGCAGCAAGGCCTCGAACTTACTGCGCAGCGTCTCGGCAGATGCCATCCCGACATGGCGTTCTACGATTTCCCCTCCGCGGACGAACAGTAGTGTGGGGACGTTGCGTATCGTATAACGGGTAGCCAAGGCATTATTGTCTTCGACATCGCATGTGCCTACGTCGATACGGTCTTTATACTCTTCGGCCAATTCTTCGATGATAGGAGCCAGTATCCGGCAGGGAGCGCACCATTCGGCCCCGAAGTCGATTACCAGCGGTTTATCTTCCATCAGGAAAGTATCGATGTTTGAGTCAGTAATTTCGACAGCCATAAGTAACGAAAATTTGGTTTTTCAAATGCGGGTACAAAAATAATGAAACCCGACTGAGGAATAAAATGTTTTTCTTTGAAAAGTTTTGGATGATGGGAAATGCAAAGCTGTACATTCAATAAAGGGAAGTGTCCCCCCACCCCCTTGTTTATGTGTGCTTGCTATCTCTAATCCGTTTCTGCCGTGTAGTCTTGCATTTTGAATGCATGGTTTAGCTTTTCTTGTTCGTCGATCGAGTTATGCAAAATCGCGCATAAGGAACGATATAAACGGCATGTCTCCGAGTTTTTCGTCTTCCCCGACTTCTTCCACATAGACAGTGTGGGACAACCAACCGTCGGGGCGGACATCACTGCGGCAGAGGTCGGCAATTATTTCTTTGGATATCTTTCCGATTCGTAACATAGCTTGGATTGAATTAAATATTAAGGATCGGCTGCCCGCAGTCCGGGCAGTAGACAGTGTTTTTCTTGTCCGCGAAGTATTCGCGCCACTGGCGGCAGAAGGGGCAGTCTTGCGGCGTCTGCCCGTGTTTGATTACCTGGTAATCATTCCAGCCGTCGCTGTCGGAGAGTGCCCGGACGTAAGCGTCGTATTCGGCCTTGGTGCGGAAGTCGATACGGTCGACGATACCGCCGTTATTCATCAGCCACTCTTCGGAGGGGAGTTCGTTCGTTTCGTTATACCGGGCGACGGCCTCTTCGCCCAAGATGATTGTTGCTTCGATCATAAGTCTGTTTTTTTAAGTTATGCGATAGTCAGGGTGTAGTGTGCGATCCCATTGTCCTTCCACGGCTGATACATCAGCGCATGGCGGATGCACTTGTCGTAGGCAAGGAAGCGGGAATAGGCACTGGTGCGGTAGTAATATTTACCGATTTCGTTCTGTTTCCGGATGGCGGCTTCCAGCACTTCGTCGTCCGAGCAGCCCATGTGAAGCCCGTCCCGCTCTATCCGGCGGACGAGGTCCGTCGCTTCGGCGAAAAGCCGCTCGATATCGTCGCAGGCGGCGCAGTATGTTGGGTAGAGCTTTCGGACGGCAGACATGAATTTGGTCGTACCTTTCAATGTCAGTTTTGTAGTGGACTTGGCGATACTCCGCAGTTCGGCAAATTGCTGCCGCACATCTTCCAGTGTAATCCTACGACAGTTTCGGACATCGATAAACAACGTGCAGTTGTTGTATACCCGCATGTGCTCCGCGGTGATTTCAAAAACGACGCCCTCGATCGGAGGGCGCCGCAGGTATTCTTCTCTTGGCATCTGCTAATAGTTTTCCAATGATTTGACTCCGTAATTTTCGGCCCACACGGCCACGCCGTCCCAGAGCATGTCGGCGTCCATCTCGACCTTTTCGGCGATACGGTCGATCAGGCCGGCGTCCTGTTCCGTCACGTCGTAGCCGTGTTCGCGCATCTGTTCCACGGTCAGGGATTCGACCACGTAGTGGCGTCCGTTCTCTTCGATCTGAGCGTTCAGCTCGTCGAGCAGCCGGCGTTGTTCGGGGGTAATGTCCTGCATGGCAGCCTCCAGCCGGCGGAGGGTTTGCTGCATTTGGATACTGGTAAAGTTCATAATGTCTTCGATTGAGTAAGATATTGTTCGATGGATTTATAGCGGTTGGGTCTGTTCGCGTTTTCATTGAAGCCGTTCAGGCAATGGAGTAAGGCTGCTTCGAGCGTGATGTAGCGACGCGTGAAAGTTTGAATGTTGTCCAGACAAAACGCCTCTACGATATAACGGAACGGGGCGTATTGTTCCTCCGGCTCTTTACGGATGCACACGAACCACTGGAAGTGGAGCTGCACTTTGAAACTGTCGCTCTCGCCGGGCTTCATCAGCCGCTCCTCGTCCAGAAGGCGCCGGACAAGTGCCGCATCGAGCCACTGCTCGCATCCCCGATAGGATTTGATCCGGGCCGTACAGGCAGCCGCATACCGTTCGATCTCTTCCTGCGTCAGGTTGTGCTGCTTCGGATAGAACTTCAATACCTCTTCCGTAGTTACGGGGATCCGTTCGTCGTCGATCTCGATCAGGTAGGTGCGGTTCTCCATGACCGGCCGGAACTCGAAGCCCTGACATTCGACGAGGGTGAATTCCCGTTCGGGATCGGGTTCGGTCAGGGTTTTGAGTTCTTCGAGGTCGCGGCATGCCGCGATGGCGTCTGGACCATTGGCCGCGTTCTCCGGTCCGCCGATACGGATACGTGCCTGTTCGTATCCGTCGTAACTGTCGGTACGGACGATCTGGCAAAGGGCGAAATTGGGATGCGAACCGTTCCGGGCCGCGTATTCCGCCCACATCTTGTCGATGTCGGCCTGCACCTCGTCCGGATCGGTCAGGGGAACATTCCCGCAATCGTCGCATTGCCCGTCAGAGAAGGCGTCATATCCGAACTCGACAAATTCCTTCGTATTGGGATCGACGACGGCGGCACACTTGACATGTGTGCCGCCGCAAATACTGCATACGATCATATCGATTAATTTATGTGATGTTTATTCTGTTTCGTCGGGAATTTCCTCTCCCGTATAAGGATTGTAGAGCGGCATATTGCCAACTGCCTCGGCGTCGATGGCGAAAGCTCCGAGAGCGACGTCGTAGAAAAGTTCCAGTTTTTGTGGCGTCGAGGCCACGAACTTCTCGGCCTCCTGCTGCGGTAGTCCCGAAAGCATAAGGCCCCGGACGCGGCGGCGGAACATCTCGGGATTGACCGTCGGAGTCGTGGCGACCTCGATTACTTCGGTTACGTCGTCCGTGATGGCCAAGCGGTCGGGACCGGCTACTGTTTTTGGTGTGATGTATTGCATGCAGAACCGGTATAAGGGACTCTCCTCCGCCCGGTTGTCCTGATGGTAGGCCGCGAACTCCTCGCTTAGTGCCGATAGCTGCTTCGGATCGCCGTCGCCCTGCAGGAGCGGGCGCAAGGGGCCTTCCGGCAAGGCGTCTACCGAGGCATCGAACGCCTCGTCACCTTGGCCGTACAAGTCCGAGAACATCTCCACGAGGGCCGAGCCGATCACATGGAAGAGATTGATGTGCATCTGCTCCTTGTAGGCGTCCCGTGAGCAGTCGTCTTCCCGAATGAAGAAGTCGGCCATGGCTTCGTAGTCGATCCAATAGATGATCTCCTTCCAGAAGACGCTGCCGCCCTTGTACAGGGTGATGCAGCCGGTATCCTGCCGTTCGTCTTCGTCGAAAACGTCGGCGTCGAAACGCATGGTCAGGCCGAACGGTTCGAGAAAGGGCCGGGCCTGTGCGGCGAGCACGGCGTCGTTCCATGCGCGTAGTTCCTGAATGATCGCTTTTTTGTCCATTTTGATTATCCGTTTTTGTGATTTTGTCTGAGGATTTTTCTGTATTGCCGCACGATAAGGTTCGCATCATCGTGAAAGAGGGCGAGATTATCGCCCTCTTTCCATATCCTAAATGCTGCTTTCGTCATTGCGCCCGCAGATTTCGGTGTCGGTAATCGTGATGCCGCTGCCTTCCGGCGCGGTAAAACTGTAATCCATCTCGTCGATGAAGTATGCTGCCTCTTCATCGGAGATGGACTCCACCGCCGGACATTCCAGAGCGAGGCGGACGGTAATGTAGACTGTTTTCGTTGCCATAGTTACAGGACATATCTGAGGAACAGAGCGATGTCGTAGAGCTGTTCGTCGTAGATCTGGAATCCGGTTCTCTTGTCGCCGTCCGAGTCGATACCGTCGGCCATGATGTAGGTTTCGCACTCCTCCTCTTCGAGGTAAACGTCGGTGATGTCGATGCGGGGAAAGTAGTGCTTCCCGTAAACCAGTGCGGCGACCGGATACTCCCTGTCCTCGTTCTCCGGCGTATAGGTTACGCGCCCGCCGTGCCGGCGAAGCGTTTCGACGATCCGCTCGCGGGCCTCTTTCTGCCATGCGTTCGCCCGGGAGACGAGCGAGAGAATCGGATTGTCCGTGCCATCTCTGCGGATGCCATCCTCCGTTCCGATGTCGAATCGCATTAGGGAGGCCACACGCTCGTATTCTTCGTCGTAGAACTTGTGATATTCATCTTGAAACTCATCTTTGTAATGGGTGTCGCTGTTGGGATCGTCGGGGTCGTCCGGCTCGACGAATGCCTCGAAGGGCTGTTTGTATTTATCGACCATACGACCGACGGCTAGATCCGAGGCGATCTCCATGATCGACGAGTTGATGTTGTCCTTGTGTGTTGCGTAATAGTGATTCAAGTCCATATCGTTCGTTTTTAATGGGTTGATCAAACATTGAAAAATGATCTCAGTTCCTCGATATCGCGTTGTTCCCGGTCGAGGCACCGGTTGTACAGGTCGAGGTCGATCAGCTCCTCGACCGCCTCTTCCGCGAGCCGGATCAGCTCTCTGGGCGGCAGGGCGTCGAGCTCCCAGCTCGTGCGGCCGTATTCCCGGATGTACCATTTGGCCCGGGGATCGGTGATCTTGGCCGGATTGGGCGGCGGGTTGAACCGGCGTATCTGTTCCATGGTCAGGGCCACGGGGCGCACGTCGACCTCGCGCCCGAACTCCTCCATCCGCTCGCGTATATCGCGGACCATGTCCTTCCCCGAAGGGTCGTGGTCGCCGAAGTAAAGGATGACATCGCCAGAACGGAGCCTCCGGTGGGCGTCGTACATGGCCGAGATACTGCTGTACCCGCGGTTGACCATCAGCCGGATATGGTACTTGCTCGTTACCCGGAAGAGCACGTTCGAGAGCGCGTCCTTCTCGACCCATATCTCGATGTTGCGCTGTTGACCCTGCATACGGTCTACGCGGTACTGCTCGATGGTATCCTGAATGGCGTGCTGCACGTCGCGCACCCAGTACGGCAGCTTGGGTACACGCACGCGATCCTCAATGGCCGACCAGTCGACGATGCCTGCCATGCGTCCCTTTTTGAGGATATTGCTCAGCTTGGCGTATTCCCGGTCGTTGTTGGGGATGATGTCTTTCGATACGAGCTGATAGTAAAGCTGTCGCAGTGTCAGCACGTAACCGTCGTTACGGTATTCTTCCAGAATCGTATTGATCCGTTCGAGCATGATCCGGTTGGCCTTTGACAACCGGAGTTCGCTGTCGAATTGCTGTTTCATGTCGTGTCGTATTGGGCGGTCGTTATAAATCCTCTTCCTCTTCCTCTATCCGGTGGACCGTGGCGCCGTCCGTGGAGAATAGTACACCCGGATCGGGCGAGCCGTGATAGACCGACTCGATAATATCGTCGTAGTACGGAATCCTTTGCCGCACGGCCGCGTTTTCGAGTTCCGTCCACCGAGTATCGTCCTGCCCGTCGTTCTTGAAGTCGATCGGCTGGTCAGCCGGGATGCGCCAGCAGGCCCGTGTCGCGGCGTCGGCCTCTTCGACGATGCGCTGCATCTGGGCGTCGGTCGTATCTTTCGTGCAGAAGGGACAAGGGAATCCTTCCAGCTCCTTGCGGCTGACATAGCTGTTGCCGCAGCGGAACTCGCGAGTGTAGAAATCGCCTTCGACGATCTCGAAGCCCAGCCCCTCGACAAGCAGCACCGTAGCGCCGTTGTCGTTGTGAAGCATCGTGCGCTTGCTCATGTGCTTGTCGCGGATTTCGGCCCAGTTCGGAAGGTCGTCGCGCTCGGTGGTCCAGATGCCGCGACATTCTTGGGGAAGCGCATTGTATTCGGGAAGCGTGATCTTGATCATAGGTTCGAATGATTATCGGATGGTAGGATAATCGGTTATTCCCGGGGCTTGAGCCAGACGCCCTCCGGTGTGAATGCGAAGAGGATATTACGGAGAAATCCGGCCAGCTCTCCGGCGTCCGGGTCGCCTGTGAGATCGTACATAAAAGTCATGCCGCCGCCGTAAATGCCGATAATGATCAGGTCGGTGTCAAGCTGCCGGGTTTTGGTGACACCCCATGCGTAGTCGTCGAGGGATTCCTTGCAGAAAAAGGAGATCGTTCCCCCGGCCGGAAGCGTAGAGGCCCTTTCGGCCAGTTCCCGGAAGGATGTTTTGACGGGTCTGGCCATGTATTCCCGGATGTTCTCCAAAACAAGCTCCAGATCGTTGTCCATGAGTTGTCCGTAGCTCTCCCATATCTGAACATCCCCACCGCAGCCGTCGTCGAGCGTCAGGTAAAGGTCGTCCTTGTCGTCGATGCCTACGGCCAGCACCGTCGTTTCGTTGGCCCGGCCTTTGTTATCCCACCAGAGGGCCATCGAGGATTGTTCGATGCTTCCCAGATCGAGTTCCTTCGTTCCAAGTACACGCAGCAGGTCTTTGATCTCTCCGGCAAGGTCGAAAGCCAGCGGAACGCTCTGCCAGGTCGTGCCGTCGGTGCGTCCATCGACGACGGGATAGACCGCCAGCTCGTACCGGTTCGTCTGCCCGTTCAGACATATATTGAAATCCACGTTCCGGTCACCGTCATCGTAACCGATCCAATAGTCGTTTTCATCGGGCCCGGCAATGTTTCCTGAAATAATCTCCTTGCCGAATATACTGACGGACAGGATTTTCGTATCGGGGTCGAAACGTGCCGTGCAGCCTTCGAGCAGCACGCTCTTTCCCGTTGGTTTCCGTGCGGTATCCGGGATACCGTTGTGTCGTTCTTTTGTCATATTTTAACAGGTTTGAAGATTTGTTATTGAATTTCGCCGCATGGCGCTCCGGCCCGCAGGTCCGGAGCCTGCGCGGAGTGGCTCATACCGCAGTCGGTAAGGTTGCGGCATGCGTTGCGTCTGCGCTGTTTCATAAGCCGAATCAGATGATGTGTATGGCGCGGAGTTCCAGCCGGTAGGCATGCAGCGACGGGCGGTAGCCGACTTTCTGGATGGTTTCGCGCAACTGGGCGATGGTGTAGCTCCCCGACGGGTCGAGCCCGTAATCCTCGGCGAAGGCGGCGATGCCGGTCTTGCAGTATCCCAATTTGGCGTGCAGGTAGCGGGCGTCGACTGTCTGCTGCGGATCGGGCTCCTGCCCTCTGCGCTGCATCTCCTTCCACTTCCTTTTCCATCCCGGGATCAGGTCGTCGAAATCGTCGTCGTGGTAGGTTATGCCCGCCCTGCGGATACAGTAGCCTACGGTCTGCCCCATGAACGTATTGCGGTAGAAGGTCGTGCCGAACACCGTGCGGACGGGTTCCACGTCGTAATAGCACAGGGCCTGCACGTCCTTGAGAGCGGCGGGAACCTTCGGTTTACGGAAGTGCGGGTCGTGGTCGGCCACGGTCTTCTCCAGCCAGGTCTTGTGGAACGTACCGATGCGGTGGCAGAAGACCGGCTCCGCAGGTATGTAGCTCCTGGCGGCGCGGGTCATGATCAGCAGGGTGTCGGCGGACGAATACCTTCCGGTGCGGAACAGTCCGAGGTAGGTATTGCCGATACGGCAGTAGCTGAACTCGCGCCGGTCGCTCTTCAGCTCTGTGAGCGACACTTCGCCGCCGTAAAACTCTTCTGAAAGCCCGGTCTGCTTCGAGAACTCGGTAAAGTGGTGGCGCGGCAGTTCATCCTTGAGGCTCGGCATTTGGCGGTACAGCTTCCGGGTACGTTCCGGGGTGAGATAGCGGCGCGGCAAGTATCCGACAAGGTCCGGGTGCTCCTCGTAAACCCGTGTTCCGATCTTCCAAGCAATGAGGTGGCGAGGCGTCTGCCTGATCCACTCGAACGACGGACCGTGCTCCAGACAGTAGGCGACGAAATCCTCTGTCCACACCTCCTGCGGCAGTTCGGGGATGTCGAAGCCCCGGCGGACGAAGGCTTCACAGACCTCGCGCGTGAGTAGGCGGCAGTCCTCCTCACCGACCAGCGAATCATTGTAATAGCGTCGCTCCGAGCTATGCTCCACGGCCAGCAGCAGTCGTTCGGATACGCGGAACCGCTCCGGCAACTTGCGGAAGTCGTACGGCGACTCCGAGACGATCCGGTCGGCCAGCTCGTCGGTCAACAGGGAGAGTATCTTCTCCTGCATCGCCTCGGAGTCCATCATCCTGCCGACCATGTTCTTGTCGGAGAAGAGGGCCGCGCGTAGCAATCCGTAATCGTATTTTTCGACGGGGACCTGCGCATAGTCCAGCGCGGCGAGCGCGAGCAGGTAGCGGCGTGTACGGAACCCGTGCGGCGTCAGGCGCTGCAGGGTCGCTATGGGCAGGATTTGCTTTTGCAGCAGGGTCAGGTAGAAAGCTGCGTTGCGTATCCGTTTCGGGACGAACGAGAGGATGACCTGCACGATGCGTTCCTGACAGGCATTGTCGACTGTACGGTTCCAAGACCGGGTACTCGGAGCGTTGTGCAGGAGAACGTGGCAGGCCAGTTCTTTCGTCCACGCCGCCTGCGGGATCAGGTCGAGCAGGTGCAGGACACCCCGCCCGGTCAGCGCCTGTTTCAGTATATCCCCGGAGCGCAGCGGCTCGGGGACGTGTCGGAGGTTATTGCGGTTGTTGACCACGGCCCGCAAGCAGATATTATACGTGCGGCACTCTTGCGGGATGTATTCCAGGTCCCAGCGCTGCCATCCGGTCGGTGTATCGGTGTCGAAGATCCGTTCGATCAGCTCCGGGGTACGGTATCGCTCCGGGAGGTAATGCAGCAACCGGGGATCGTGCTCTCCGGCGGCCTCCCGGACGATCGCATCGGTGAGCAGTTCTTCGGGCAGGTTGGCTACGGCCTCGACGATGTCTTTATTCGTTTTCATAGGATTCACTGTTTTGAGTGTTTTAAATCGTTGTCTTGTCCGCGTCCGTCGCGACGGGTCCTCCGACAGGCGGCTTTACGATCTTGATCAGCCGGTTGTCTTTCTGGCGGAAGACATAGAGGGTTTTCTGTTCCTGCTCCGCCAGCGCATCGAGCTCCTGCCAGGTGCAGGCATTCCGTGCCGTACGTTCGAGCGGGTAATCGCCGCCTTTGAGGACATAGACCTCCACGTCTTTCAGGTTGGGATACGGGTCGGACTCTTCTTCGAGGTGCGTGACCAGCGGCGAGGTGATGTCGGTCACCCGTCCGCCGCAGGCATGGTACCAGCGTCCGTTGTCGTAGAGGTAGGCGATCTCGCCGCCCGCGAAGAAAAGCTCCTTGTTGGGGAAGATTTCGGCTTTTTCTTCCTTCTCCTTGCGTCCGTAGTCCCGGATATAGGCCCGGCAATGAAGTTTGTCCAGCGCCTGCGAGGTCGAAGCGTCCTTGCCGTAGGGCGAAGGACCCAGTCCGCTCAGGTTGCCCAAAACGAGCAGGGCGTCGATGCGTTTCTCCGTACGGTAGAAGGTGCGCAGGATGCGTCCCGCATGGGAGAAGTAGCCGTCATGGTGCAGGTAAACGGAGCGTACCGTACCGTCGGCCTGCAATTTTCCGATGATTGCGTTCGTACTCATAATCCTTTGTGTTTTAAATGAAAGCGGCCGCCACTTCCCGGAAAGGAGATGACGGCTGGATGGAATGTTCGTGAAGGAAAGTTAGCGGGCTTCCGCCTCCGCTTCGCGGAGCTGCGCCCGGAGGGCTTCGATCCTTGCCCGGAGGTCGTCTTCCCGGCGGAACGAAGGCGTGCACCGGGTACGGCGCATACCTGCGCCCCAGCCGGTATCGTCGATCTGCCGGTGCAGGCGCATTTTTTCATTGCGGAGGCTCTCTTCGAGTCGCTCCAGGCGGCTGCGCAATGTCGCTGCTGAATAGTTTCCTTTCATGGTTCTACATTTTAAAGGTTAGGTAACGGGTCGTTCTTTTCCGTTTCGTTCCCTGCGGTCGGCGGCGCGGACGTATCTGCCTGCGGTCACGGCCTGTTATGGCACAGGGCCGAAATCCGCCACCATGTTTCGCGCCACCGGAAGTAGTCGTCATAGCCTTTGCTGTCGAGAAAGAAGACGTAAGGAGAAATGTCGGCCCGGCGGAACCGGACGTACTCCTGCTCGTCCAGCCAGCGGACGGAGGGCATCCCCGTTCGGTAATAGGCTTCGTTGACGAGCCATGCGCCCCGGAAATCGCCCATGCTGATGGTGTTGATGCAGGCCACCTCTCCGACGCAACTGTTCATCAGGAAATTGCAGACGCACATCAGGCAGCAGGTGTAGTCGATGTCCCAGCCCACGAGATAGCTGCGAGGATGGTATGTGCGGGAGGCGATCAGCATACGTCCGCTGCCGGCTGCGGGATCGTATACCGATTGGACGCCCTTGTTCTCGTCCTTACCCGTTACGATCTCCTGGCAGACCCTCGCAACGTCGGTCGGCGTAAGGAACTGGCCCTGCCGCTGTAGCTCCCGTTGCGGGTTCAGCGCCATGAACAGGTCGCCGAAAGCATCGTAGAAGCCGTGGCGGACGATCTGCCGTTTCATGATCCCGATCCATGCGGTGAACATTTCGTAAAACGCTCTGTTCTGCTCCGGTGTGTAGGGCCAGTGTTTTCCAGGCGGCGTGCCCGGGAGAGAAAAGTTATGGACGATGTAGAGCAGCAGGTCGCGGAAGACGTTGCGGGTATCCAGTCCGTGACGGCGGGAGAAGTCTCGGATCAGCCGTTCCAGCTCCCGGACCCCCTGCGGGGCTTCGTATTTCGTACTCATAGCTGAAGTCAATGAGAAGGCGGAGAGCCTGCGCCCTCCGCCCGATGGTTAAATAAGATAGTGCAAGTGATTCCTCTATCGAGGCGAGCGGTCGAGGTATTCGGCAATGGTATCGCCGTAACACGGACCGGGTTTGACGAGATAGCCGTTGCGGCTATCTTCAGTGCGTCCGGAGTAAACGTCGTATTGTTCACACCAGAAGTTCACTACTCTGTAGCCATATTTCAGGAATGCTTATGTGAAACAACAAATACCGGGTGTATGTTACTATACGGCTGACAAGGTGTGCGGCCCCGTGCCGGATGACGTTTCCGGTAAAAATACCGGAGCCGCAGGCGAGGATGATTTTTACCGGAAACTCCCTTTAGGGAGGAGTTGTCGAGGCACGGGAAGGGCCGCGCGTACCTTTGCCGTATAGTAACGTATGCCCGGTATCCGTCTTTATAAATGACCTTTTTTGTCTGCATCGTATGTTCCGAAGTTACGGGTTAACCGTTCTTTCAGATTTTCAGGTGGCAGAGCGGTACCCACACGGCCTGTTCGCCGAAGTCGGCGATGCCTTTCTCGTCCTGCACCGGTTCGTTCAGTGCGTCGATGGATTCGTTCGGCTCGTCGGGGAAGAGGTACGGCTGAGACTCCGGCCAGCGCAGCGGCTTATAATAGGCGTTCCCGGTAGGATCTTTCTGAAAATGCCGGATGTAATCGTACTCCGGCACGTAGCGGGCGCCGTTGTCCTCGCTCCCGAAGCTGAGATATCCGATGTCGTTCTCTTCGAAATAGGAGGTGTCGTCGGGGAACTCGGCCAGTACATACTGCTCTTCGTGCCATGTCTGGTCACATACTTCGCAGCGCAGTACGTTTTCCTGTGCGTCGAATATCGTACGGTAATGGTCGCAGGCCGGACATCTCGGACAGCGTGGCAGATGAAGGGCTTCGGCCATCTCCTCCAGCTCTTCCCAGAAATTTTCTCCGGCAGAGGTTTCACTCTGGCAGTAGTCCTCGGTAATGCGCAGGGCGAGTCGGCGCATCTGTTCTGCCGAAATGCGACGCACATCGAATCCCATTTGTGCCAGATCGTCCCTTTGCAGGAAGAGGATCGGAAAAATGTCTTCTTTGAGCCGGTCCAGTAGTGCCTGTTCCACTTCCGTCAGCGAGGGTTTGGATTCGAAATACCCTCGCAGGTCGTCGAGTAATTGTTGAAGCATATCGTCTATTGCATTATTCGTATTTGTGTCTTTGTTCGATTTCTATTTCGCCGCGTATCCATTTGACGGCCGTTGCCCGGAACCTGAACTCTTCGACAAGGCATGCGCCGGCCCGGTTGTCGAAGGCTACGAACCGTCCCCCCGACGGATAGACGCCGCCCGCTTTCAGCCCGGGAAAACCGATCGTACTGTAAACCGTACCGTTTCCGCATTCCTTCAGGAGAAACTGCAACGCTTTTCGCGCCGCTTCGCCGGACATCTCCTTTTCCCACCTTTCCACGCCGGAACATACGGCCAGCGCCCGCTCGTTTTCATAGAAAGCCTCGCACACGGGGCAGCGCAGGGACAGGTACTCCGGATCATGGACCGAATACTGGAGTTCCATCGTCTTCGCGCCGCACACGGGACACGGGTTCTCGAGCGTGTGGAAAAAAACGGAAAGTTTGCTTTGCATGAACTCATCGATCTTGTCGAGGTATTCCGTTTTGGCCCAGTCGGTGTGCGCGTGGTTCCGGCTGAACTCGTCCGCCCATGCAACGATTCGAGTTATTTTCATGCGGGAATCGCTGCCGTAGCGGAATCGTCGGGTGCCGCACTCGTAGGCGATATCGGCCAGCGTCTCGGCATAGTCGTGCAGGCTGATGCCGCTCGGAACCTCTACAGACTGTTTGGCGGTGAAGACAGCGACGGCCTCGGCGAAGAGGCCGTGCAGGATATTATCACGCAGCAGAATGGCTTCTTCGCGCGTGATGCCGGCCACGGGGGATTCGTGTCCGTCGATAAGTAGCTGGAGCTGCGCCTGGCGCATCACGTCGTCGCGCTCGTGGTAGTTCGGGACGTTCGCTTCGATGAAGTCCCAGAGATCGTCGGTGATAAGTGTATTATTATACAGTTCCATGATTCGTGTCGGTTAAGGTTTTGATCGGAAAAGTGGACTGTAATTCGCCATAAAACCAGAGTTCGGATTTGATATTCTTTCCGCGGCTGTAATAGTCCATCGGATCGAAATAGCGCATCTCCCCGATCTCGCGTTCGATGTTTCGGCTTTTCATAAGCGATGCGCCGGAATCTTCTATCCACCGTTCGAAGAAAGTTTGATAATAGTCCTCATCGTAAAAAATGATGATCTGGGACTCCCACAAACAGGGAATCCTGATCATGGCGACCACACGGCAGAACGGTAAATCTTCGGGTTTGCGTTCGATGAACCGGATCGCGGTGTCGATCCATTTTTCGATGAACTCCGTCTTGATCTTCCCGCGGGTCCTGCGACTGTCGATAAAACCGCCGCAGGGCACATGGAAATGTTCCGTCGCGTCATTCGTCCGCACGAACGGTCGGATGCCGTCGATATTCCTGAGCAATGCTTTCAGGCGGCGCCCTGCTCCTCTTTGTTTTTTCCTTTTCGTATTCATGTCTGTTTCTGTTCGGTTAGAATGGCTCGACCGTAAAGACGGAGCCCCTGTCGAAGTAGTCGTCCAATACGCCGGGCAGCTTCTCCGCAACCTTGTCACGGGCGATGGCCGCAACGGGGTTGCCGTAGCCGCCCACGAAACATACGGGCGTGTCGTACCATTCCGTCTGGGCGATTACGACGGAGAAGCTTTCTCCGCCGTTGCATCCGGTCACTTCGATCTCCCCGCCGCTGTTACAACCTATTCGGTCGACCAGGGCGACGAGTTCGTCTTTGGTATATGTTTTCTGGTCCATTGTCGTTCGTAGATTAAAACTCTTCGATGTTTCGCTTGTCGTAGGTCAGCGCTTTCCAGCAGTCGATCTTCTGTCCGTCGCTCAGGGCGTTCCAGTACGCGGCAACGGCCGCATCGTACGCCTCGGCGGAAGGATAGTCGCACTCACAGAGGCCCGTAATCACCTCCGGATCGTCCGGCTGCAACTCGTATGAGAACCAATAGTCGATATCCTCCATGAATTCACGGTGCGGTTTGATAACGTGATGGCCTTCGCAGTATTCGCACCAGCAGTCGTTCTCGTGAGGTTCCACCTCCCACGCATCATTGATATACTCGTGGTCATTGTTAGAGCGTACCCATGCCTTGTGCTGCACATGAAGGGAGCCGCAGTTGGTACAGCGGTACGGCTCTGGAGGCGTGATCTCCTCCTGCTCGAAGCGAGGCTCGCTCCGCTCGCCGCATGCGCGGCAGTAACATATCTCGGTCTCTTCGAGCGAGTTTCCGTCGTGATACATGGCAAAGGCATTGTCCAGATTGGGACTGACCCATGCCCGGACATCCACTTCGCGGGAGCCGCACTTGCCGCATCGGACGACCGTACGGATCGGTTTGTTTACTGATTGTCTTTCCATAAGCGTATTTTTTCGACGTTTGTTTTTTTCTCCCACCACATCCGGCATGCTTCGCTGAAGCGGATGTCGGTTTCCTGCAATTCATCGTCGGAATCGCCGGTACGGAAATCCTCGAAACGGATGCCCGAAATATCTTCTTTGACAGCGCCTTCGAGCGTCCGCCACCACCCATTTATGTTCCGCAGCAGTTCACTCTCGCGGATCTGGCAGGTATTCGCATCGCAGTCGGCGCAGTGGTGCTCATCGCGATTTTGAGCTCCGAGGACTACCTCTTTCGTATTCGAGTCGATCCACACATGGGCCTGCACGGCGAGCGAGCCGCATTCTTCGCAGCGCCACGGATCGTCGGCGATAAAGCCGTACTCGACCAGCCATTCGACGATACAGAGCAGCCCTTCGGCCTGGATATGTTCGAGGGGCTCGTCGAAATCTTCGCCCGCCTCGCCATTGAGCGTGCAGAGCAGGCGGCCCCTTTCGTCGGTAAAGAGTTCGTACACCGTGGCCGCCTCGTAGCCACCGTACGAACCGAACGAAGGGTTGCAGGTGACCACGATGGGCGAAGAGTCGTACTCGTCGGGCTCCTGGTCATGGGAGTAATGCTCGCCCAGGTTTTTGTAGAATGTGCCGATGATCTTATGCTCGGCCACAGCACCCCGGATCAGGCTGAGGGCCTCGTCCCTGATTGTATCGATACGGCAGGCGAAGCCGGCAATGAGGACAGGTACTTTTTTCGTGTCGTTCATATCTGAATTTTTTATACTTGTTATCGCTGTGCGGTATATCCCCAGATCGAATAGACATAGCCGCTGCCGCTACGGTAAGCGATGGCACGCCCGGCCCCGTCGAACGCTTTCCAGTTGCATGGCAGAGCCTCGAAATAGCGTCTGTAATCCTCCCCGAAGAAGCGCGTCAGCACCTCGCGCTCGGTGGCGTCGACCTCGTCGTGCGTCAGCACGTAACGCTTGCCGTTTACTACCGGGGCTATGAAACAGAGCTTATTGCCGTCGCAGCGGATCATGTCCGGATCGCCTTCCATGTAGCTCAGGGCGTCGAAGTCGGGATCGCTCGGGTCGTCGCCGAAGCTCTTGGCCCACTCGTACAAGTCGTTATAGTAGACAATCCTTTCATTGATAGATGTTACGATCGTTTCCATATTTACTCCTCCGTACGGTCGTGTACGGGTACCGGATAGCTGATGCCCGTAAGGTCTTTGAAACGGGAATCGGAGGTCTTCAGGTAATTGCCTCCGAACATGTATCATTTGCCCCTGTCGACGATGGGTTCGGCGTGGACGTAGTCGAGATTCTCCCGGTAAACGAGCTTCACGGCTTTGTTCACGTCGATGCCGTTTTCGAGGCAATAGCTGGCCACCTGTGCGAACGAGAGGTGCGGTGCGAAGAGTTCGAGGCTGTCCGAACGGCTCGACACGCCTCCGTTGGTACAGTCGCCCAACGCGTCGCGCAGTACATAGGTCGTCAGGTAATCCCTATACCGTACGATCTGGCAGGGCTTGGGAAACTCTCCGGTCATGTAGAACACTTGTCCGAGGCGGTCGGCTTGCGGGCCGAGCCCCTTGGCGAGCACCGCCTCCTGTGCTTTACGGGCTGCCGAGGCGTAATGCCCCAGCAGCGGAGCGTCGGGCAGGCGTTTGGTATGCCACACCTGTTTGGCGATGTCGAGCATTTCGACTTCGATGCCCAGATGGTCGGCGGTAATCAGGATGACCGCTTCGCCGATGTAATTGGCTGTTTTTTCTTCTTGCATGGTGGTATGTGTTTATTCGTCTATTTCAAATTCGTCTTCGGAAACCTCGATCTCGAGTCCGCTCTCGCAGATGCGGGCCCGCCACTTATACCGGCATTTTTCGATCAGTTCGATGCGGCGGTAGCCGAGGTATGGTTCATTTAGGGTGGCGATGTCGCCGGCCTGCGGTTCTCGTGTGTCCATGATCTTGGGATTTAGTCGTGATAGCCCAGCGCGCGGCGCTCCGCAGCGTCCGCGCTGCGACAGTAATAGAGTACCGAACCGGCATCGTTCTTCTTTTCGACCTGAATCAGCAGGCCGCGGCGGCATAAAGAGTCGTATACCTCCCGAACATACCGATTGCAGGGAGAATCGAAGCGAGTGCCCGTCGGACAGCGGACAGTATGTACCATATAGCGCTGGACGAGCGGTTCGAGGATCTCATTGCGGTACTTGTAATGGTCCCTCCTCCGGGTTTGGAAAGCGGCGAGAAATACTCGCTCGACGGTTTCGGCATTCGTCCGGCGGTAGTATTCCAGCTCCTCTTCGGGAGTGAAGTCGTAGAGCCGGTCGTACTTGTCGGTGCGTTCGTACCGGAACGACACGCCCTTTCGGAGTGTCTCCTCCACCAGCGCGATGTGCCGCTCCTCCGTGGGTCCGGAGAGGGATTCGGGGTGGCAGTAGAGCCGCGTCTTGCCCAGTATGAAATCCGGACATCCGACATTTCGGTCCTCGATGCGGAAGCCCGCCTCCGTGAACAGCCGGCGGATCTCTGCGTAGAAGCGCTCGTGTTGCTCACGGCTCATACAGCCTCCGTTATAGCCGGCCTCGATGCGGAAATAGATATTGTAGATCGAATGGTTGTCTTGCATGGTTTTCGTATGTTTAGCGATACCACGCCTGATGGCGCTTTACGGTACGCAGTCGGTCGATGATATTCTGGAACAGTTCCCGCGAGTAGATGCGGTAATGAAAGGCGGCGGAGTATTCGCAGACGTTGCCGTGAAAATCCGCATAACCGCTTTCCGGATAGAAACGGAACAAGGTTCCGTGGACTTCGAGGGTGTAATCGTTACGGCGGAGCCAGTCGAAAAACCGGAGAGGGTCCTCGTCCTTGCCATAGAAGGCGACGTAGCGGAAACGGTTGCGGCGCAACTGCCGCAGCAGGCTGGCCAGCTCGCGCCGGCCCGCGTAGTCTTCCCTGTCCGAGCCCGTATGACTGCGGAGGCGCTGGATGAAGCAATGGCGCTCCGGCGTTCCGAAACTGTACGGCCGGTAACGCGCGGTACGGTTATAACATCCGTAGGAACCGGAGAACTCCTCTCCCACGATCAGGGCGGGACGATAGTCGAGCTCCTCGCGCAGAGCCTCGATCTGGTCCTCCAGCTCCCGGTCGCTCAGGCGTATGGAACGTACGGCCGCGAAATAGCGTCCGGCGAGCCGGAAACAGAAGAGATGCAGGTCGTCCAGATAAGCCTCCCCGGCGAAGAACCGCTCGTCCCGCACGGAACGTAGCGGCGGCATGGCGTTGTAGAGCCGATAGTATTTCTCCCGCCCGATCTCGCGGAAAGGCTCCTGAAGCGAACGGCGGTAGCGGCGCTGCAGGAAGGCCAGCCGTTCCGGCGTGACGGCGGTCAGATGCGGGTTCTTCCAACGCTGTTGCAGCATCTCCAGCGTTTCGCCGGGCTCACTGTCATTATGCGCGTCGTCGGAGAAGACGGCGACGGCGCTTCCCCGATAGTAGCGGGAATCGATCACGTAGCGCATCGTTACACTCCTTTAAGGTTCAATACCTGACGGGCAGCATGCACGGCGTTGTCGGTGAGCTGGCGCTGCCATGCCTGAAACCTCGGGGACCATTTGAATGCCCGCATTTTGAGCTTGCTTCGCATCTCTTCCGACGGCATCGCATCGAAGAGGATCTGCAGGCGGTCTTCGGCATAGTTGAAGACCACCTTGCCGCCCTCGAAGGCTACCTCGCGGTTTTCGCGACTGGCCGTCTCTTCGGCCTTCTGACGGACGCTGCGAGCTACGTCGGGTAGCTTGAAGAGCGAGTGCCGCTCGGTGATGATCGGCTTGCTGCACTTGGCGTTCCACTCCCGGATGCGGGCTATGGCCCGCTCCACGATCTCGACATTGCCGTTTTTGGCATAGGTGGCGATACGCCCGAAAAGGTTGGAGACGAACAGCGCACGGCTATACCCGCGCTCCCTGCCCGTGTCGAGGTTATGAATGGTTGTCGCCGTATTGTCGATGTCGGCCTCGACCTTTTGCCACAGCTCCGCGGCACGCTGTTCGTCCGTTTTCAGGGATTCCTTGTACCGCTCAACAGCTTTGAGTGCCCGCTCGCGCCACTGGCGAAACGCCTCGTACTTGTTGCGGTAGGCGTTCTCCGCCTTTTCGTTGCGCCGGTAGTTGAAGCCTGCAGGACCTGTTACGAAGGCGCTGGCCACACGGCTCTCCGAAGCCCAGACGCCGGAGAGGTGGCTCTTGTAGTTCGCGAGGTACTGCTCACGTTGCTCCTCGGGCATCGTCTGAAGGTCTTCGTGCAGCTCCCGTTCGTATTGGGTAAATTCGTCTTCGCCTCGAATTTCGGGATGCTGTGAGCTCCAGTAGTGGGCATGATAGGCGGCATCCCAGAGCGATTCGAGGTAGCCCGGATGGCTCGTCTCGACCACTTCCCACTCTCCGAATTCGTGGGTCTTAATGATGCGAGCTTCGTCGCCCTCGCCGATGAGATGGTCGAAGCAGCCGATACCGATGCGGCGATCGCCGCGCCATTTGAATGGCACGGGTGCGCTTGCGGGATCATTTTTGCGGCGCACCATCGTGGCGCGGTGCGCGTTCTGTTTGGTCAACATGATTACTTCCATGATCTTCTGAGTTTTTGGTTTATTATTCGGTTTTATTTTGCCCGGCGAGAATCTGCCGGCACTCCTCCCGTTCGCGCTCGGGCAGCAGCGAGAGGATCAGCTCGTCGGTGACCTGAGCCGTAGCGTCTGCGAGAGCGTTTATCAGGCGTTTGGACGACGGATGTTCGCTGAAAGGATGGAATCCTCCCAAGCCGTGGCTGACCCAGAGGGGCGAGTTTTCACATTTATGCCATACGGTGCAGTGAAGTTCCGGAACGACGTTGCCTGTATGGATACGGGTCGTGTAGCCGCATTCGTCTTTGTTGCTGAGAACCTCGTTCCTCCACCAGAGGGTCAGTTCGATACGCCTTTCGTTTTCCTTGAGCGTAATGCTCCGGCAGAGTTGTTTTTCGCCGCGCTCCACAAAACGCTGCAAGTCGAACCGGAAACCGTTCCGGCAGCGGGCATCGAGCATCTCGACGGATTTTTTACTGATTGTTTTGGCCATGGTTTATCGGTTTATTGAATGGATAATGCGAACTCCGGAAACGGCAGTTCCGGCCCGAAGACGTGCAGACGTTCTTCGCGTCCTTGTTCTTTTTTGCGGGCGATCAGGTCGTCGATCGTAGCCCGGCATTCGTTTTCGAGCTGTTCGAGACCTGAATCCCCGAAGTACCCCCAGCAGCTTTCGAGTACGTCGTCCTTGTCGTCGGCCGGGGTAATCCGGTAGCCGTACACCTCGCCCCGCAGGTAGTTGTCGTAGATGTCGATTCCGCCTTGCAGGTATCCCTCGATCTTCCGCCGTCGGGATTGAACCTGCGTTCTCGTTCGATGCGGCGCAATTCGCGCACCAGCGGAATCTGGCGCGTGTTAAGCACCTCGAAACGGTAGAAGTCCTCATCGCAGGCGTGACACTGGAAGGCATAGCCCGGTGTTCGGGACCGCACGACGGGACGGCCGCAGTGCGGGCAGAATTTTCGTGTTTTCATGGTAATGGCAGTGGTTTGAAACTGGTCTAAAGCACACCGCCCCGGAGCTGGTCGGCTCCGGGGCGGCATACAGTCCGTATATAATAGATCAATGCGGTTATCCGAGTTTACCATGGATTATGGCGAGGTAACGCTCCTGCATTTCCGTATCCAGAAAAGATGTGCGTATCGTCTCTTCCCACTTCGGGAAAAATCTTGCGAATTTCGATAAGATATTATCGGCCACTTTCGAGTCCACGCCCGAGGTGATCATGGCGTTCTCGAAGTCCCGGCGGGTGATGCGGGCTTTTTTACCGTTCAGGGTCAGGGCCAGTTCCTCTTTATCTTCGGGCATGACCAAAGCCGTGGAGAGCATATCGTAGGCCGGAGTCAACATATACAGGCCCGGTTCGGGACTATAAAGCGAGAAGTTTTTCAGGTGCATGTCGGCATTGCCCGTAAGCCAGCAAAAATAGACCTGCTCCCAAAAATTCACCAGGTCCAGTTTCAGGACCGAGGAGAACTTCACGATCGCTTTAGCAATCTGCTCGTAAGAACCCTTGTACTTGTACTCGGTCAGGCGCTCGGTGAGTTGGCACATATCTTCCATCGGTAACTTGCTTCCTGCATCCGTGCGGTCGATACGACGGGTGATGTAGCACAGCTCGCCGTCCGCAAAGCGGATCAGGCTGTGCGGCACGGTACGGATCTTGGCTATCTCCGCCAGGTGCATGGTCAGGTCTTCCAGTTCGGGAAGGCAGGGGAAAAGCTCCGTCTGCGGCTTGAGAATATAGCGTCCCCACAGACCAACGATCGTAAAGCGGGCCGTACTTTTGTCGACTTTTTGAAGGTCGAGCGAGAGCTTGGGCTGAACGCCGGTTACGGCGGACTGGCTGCGGATTACCTGTTCGGCCAATTCGGCGATATTTTCGCGGGTGTAAGGCAATGTCGGAGGCGTAGTGGTTCCGAACATCTTGCGCGAACAGGCCGGATGGAAGTCGGCCTGTCCTTCTTTCAGTTCCTTATAACAATAGAGGCATCTATGCATGGCTTTCCGTGTTTTCGAAGGGTACGACACTGACCGCGCCTATACAGTCGCGGCAACAGGCCAGCAGCAGGGACATCCGGTCCCGCAGGTCGATCTTCCAGCTTTTTTCGGCGATGTCGAGCAGCCACCCTTCGGGAATAAGGCCGTCGAAGAACGGAAAGAGGACCTTGTCCCGGTACGGATCGGCGCGAAGGGGCATCGTCAGACTGATCGGTTCGGCATCCGGCCGGTCGAGATATTCCGGTTCGTACCGGAACGAATATCCGTATTCATCCTCCGTGAGAACTCCGGCCAATACGTTTTTCATGTATACTGTGGCTCGTTTCATTGTTCATGCTGGTTTTGAGTGATCTGCACAGGCGCGAGGTGGGCCCCGAAGAGGCTCAATACCTGATTGACCTTATCTATGCGGAGCGTTTGCTTGCCCTGCTCCAGTTCCCGGACGAAGCGCAAGCCTACGCCCGCTTTTTCCGCGAGGTCGGTTTGTGTCAGCGCGTATTGCCGGCGCATCTGTTTTACATATTCCGATAATGACATAGATATGCAGTATTTGTACCCTTTAGGGTGTAAATATACGAAATAATCTCTATTTATACCCTTTAGGGTGTAAATTGCTTCTATGTTTTAGCAATTATACCTTTTCGGGTACACTGGCATGATCGGTTACGCGATCGACCCCATAACCGAAGAAATGGACGTAACTTTCGCCGTCCTCCATCGGTTCGGGTGTGCCGACGAAGTATTTACGCCATGTCAGGTCGCACCGGGTATGGCGCTCAGCGAGTCGGACGACGGCCAGCGGTTCGCCGCAGAAGTCGAAGCGGGCGAGCGTCTCGCGGTTGATCGTTTCGCGGTTGAGATTGCGCCAGTTGATTTGTTCCCAGGATGGAAGATCCGCCGGCAGGTATGGTTCGAACCAGCGCCAAAAATCGGGAAGGTCGATGATCGGCTCCGTTTTTACAACAGCGTTCCAAGCCTCTATGCAATGTTCTGCCAGCGTGGGGAACGGCTCCGGGAAACGAGTGCGGTCGTTGCCGGTGCGCAGCTTCTCGTTCCAGTTTTGGTCGCAAAGGATCAGCGTTACTTCCCGAGCGATGTCGAATCCGGGTTCGCTGTCCGCTCCTTCACCGGTGAGCCAGCGGCCGCCGGGTCCTCCGGTCAGGCGGACCAGAAAACGCCTCGGCTTCCCTTTTTCCGGGAATATCTCCCACAGCTCGCGGCACCATCCTTTGTCTTCTTCGTAAAATCGTATCTTCAGCTCTTTCATAATTCGGTTTGTTGTCGGTTGAATTGTTTTTCATGTTCAGGGCACAGCTTCACGAAGTATTTCCGCGGGGCTTGCCGGCGCTCGTACCGTTCGTCGCTCTCGTCGTATCTGCGCGGCGTCCGCCCGAAGACGTGGCGGATCTCGATCGACGTACTGAGCGACTTGACGCTCGCGCCCTCCTTAGGCACGGCGCCGCTGTACTCATTCCGTTTTCCGGTTATTGTTGTTCAAGAATTTTCCGCAGCGGGAGTTCCGTGGTCCAAAACTCTTCGCTCGTATACTTGTCGTATGCGGTATATTTGGCATCCCCATCCTTGTAGAGCACTATCTCGTAACAATCCAGTGCGCTCTCGGGCGGGATCAGGTTATCTTGTTCCTCTTGGGTCAACTCCACGAACGGCGTTATGGCTTCGAGCCGTTCGAGTTGCGTCATTCGCCAGCCTTCCGAAAGCGTGATGATCGCGAAATCGCACGAGTCCTCATTCGCTGTCCGTGCGCTCCCTGACCAAAATACGATTTGTCGGTTTATCCGATATGTTCATTGTATGTTGTTTTTTAAGAGGTTAAAATGTGAATCCCACCCATACGAGCTGTTCCCCGCGAAGCAGCCGCTTGTGGTTCACGTCGTCGAAACGGTGGGTGCTGTACTTTTTCGCATGGCGGCTGTACTCGCCGCGCACCCGCACCGGGGCCGTGTCGCTCTCCGTAAGGCGGAAGAACTCGCCTTTTGCGAGCTCCCGGACTGTTCGTTTCTGCATCACCATAGAATTTCAGTCGCAGAAAATGTGTACGAGGCTGTCGTCCTGATCGCTGCCGGCGGTCATGATGCCGAGCGCCGCGACCATCCGCTCGCGCGTCAGGTTCCCGGCCAAGAGGATCTCTTCGACCGCCTCGGCATTGGGCGCATAGGCCCTGTGTTTGCCAGAGAGGATGCGGTGCAGGTGTTCCAGTTCCGCACGCTCTATCTCCAGCTCCCGGTCGTCGTTGCTTCGGAAGGCGATCTCGATGTCGAAGAGGTCGAGCAATCGCATAAAAGCATCTATTTCATCACTGTACAGGCCGTACTCCAGTTCGACCCTGTAATTTTCGCTACATTGAGTCTTTTGCACATTGCGGTTTTTCGTTTTTTTGTTTGTTGTTCGTCGTTCATACCGGGCAGGATTAAGCCGGCCTAATAAGAAATAGGACGTGTTAATCATTCCCGGTTTTGGTCGGTATAAAAAAGCACGGCGAAAAAAGCCGTACCTTGCTGAGTGGTTCAGGTATGCGTTTGCCAAAGGTCTTTATGGTTGAACGTTACGGCGCAGGAGAAATCGGGATTACCGTGATATAGCAGCCCGCCGTTCATAATGAGTTGCCCGTCCGGACCGTACAGACTGAATTCGAAACTGTAAGGCGCGAAATCACTGTACAGATGCAGCGTGCGCCCGTCGTGTTCCCAGCTTTCGAGCCTGTCGAGACACTCTTGCAGGGATTTGTCGCCGAGTGATTCAGCGTATTCTCGTGCTTTGCAGAGTCTTTCTTCGCAATGGATTGTCATAATTGCATCGTTTTACACCGGTAGACATTGAGGTTGTTGCAAACAGAATACCCGTGAACCATACGGTCCACGGGTATCGATCGTAGAAGTACAATGCGCGTCAAGGCATACTTATCCGGTATATTGTATCGTCGACATAAATAAAGTATTCGTTTTGTCGAAGTGTTGTCCGAAAATCAGACGCTTACGCGTGCCATGAGTTCGCCCGATAGTTCGTGCAGCTCCCGGCAACGTCGCGGTTCGAGACCGCGGCCGTGGGCGGTGATGGCCTGCGTGAGTTTCCAGAGCGAGGGGCCGCCCTGCACGCCGTCGTCGGGGTTGTTGTTCATCAGCAGCTTCTGCACCTGTTCGCCCTCGGCCTTGAGCAGCTTGTTGTTCTTGACGAGCCTCTTGATCTCCTTGTCGAAATCGACCTCGGCCTCGCTGGCCGCCTGTATCTCGACGGCCTTCTGCATGATGTTCTCCTTGCTGTAAAGGTTCTTCGTGAAGTCTTTCACGGCGGACATCGTGGTCTGTGTATCGAGGCGGTAGGTCCGTTCGGAGAGCTGGAGGTTGTCCGGCAGCCGGGCCCCGAGGTGCACCTGTTTCATCACGCTCTCGCGCACCATGCCGTTCAGGCAGGCCCCGTTGAGCAGGAAGGCGCGCATATCTACGGCCCCGTCGCCGTAATCCGACGTCGAGAACCGGGCGCCCATATAGATCACCACCTCGCCGTTCAGGCGCGTGGGAATGCAGATCGGCTCGGGCAGTATGGTCTCGACGAACACCCGCGTATCGGTCATCAGCGCGTCGCAGGCTACGGCTCCCTGTCCCATAGCTTCGCTGAGGAAAGCCGTAAGTATCTTTTCGCTGTCCAGACGACGGTAACTGTCCGAAAGGATGCCGCGTACCTGCGATCCTACGGAGCGTACGAGCACGCGCGTGCGTCCGCACCAGGCGGAATGTTCGTTCAGGATGTTGGCGGCCAGGGCGCGCTGCCACGAAGCTCCTTCGGAGAGTTCGCGCAGGTAGCGTGCCGGAACGCCCATCTTCTCGGCCAGTTGTCCCACGGCATGGCCGTGCAGGGAGAACTGTCCCTGCGGCATGTTCATCGTCAGGGCCTCCCCAGCGGCGAAGGTGATCACGGGAGCGGCTCCCGTGCGCCTCCTCTCGATCCCGATAGGTGCGATATAGTCCTGTGCATCTCCGCGCTCCTGTATCAGCCGCGCGATAGTCTGCTCCACGACGGGGCGTTTGTTCTCGATCATGCGCTGCACCTTGGCTGTTACGACATCGTTGAGTCCCTGTTGCAATTCGATTTTATCCATAACGTCGATTGGGTTTGTCTGCCGTTGTCGGCAGGGATTAATGATTTGAAACTATTTGACGACTGCCGTTTTCGACAGGATAATGTAGGTTCCTTTGCGTAAGTAGCCGCGGGAATACCTCTTTTTCTTTTCGCGGGCTTGTTCCTCCGGACTCTTGGCGAAAGGTATGTAATTGCGCATGCCGACGAGTCCGTAACTCGTTCTCGGGTCCTGTCCCTGATCGAAGGCGGCATGATCGCGGAACCGTTCTTTCGGGGTCTTATAGACATCTTCTTCATAAACTGGAACCTGTTCGCGAACTTCCGCGTTATATTCTTCGTCACGGAAGCTCGAAGAGTAATCGACTGAGTAACTCATGGCTTTATGGTTTTAATGGAACAATATGTAAACGGCAAGTATGAAAAGCAGTACCGGAGCGAAGAAGACTGCGAGTCGAAGCAGGAACTTCACGATCCAGTAGGCCAGCAGGAGCCACGCCGCCAGATGCAGCAACGTTTTCCAGTACAGGATCGCTGCGATGGCAAGCAGCGATAATCCTATTATCTTTATGATCTTCATTTTATTCATATTTATCTAATTTTTAATTATTTAATTTATTTTATTTGTCCCGGTTCTGCCGGTTCCGGAATTCTCCGTTTTTCGTACACGGAGAGGAATGGGTGGGCTTAAAGAGCAATAAGGCAAGGCTTCGGGCATAAAAAAACCGCACACTGAAGGTGCGGTTTTTTTTGCCCGAATTCATATAGCCTTGCCGTTTGCGGCCCACCCATTACCTTTGTGGGCGAAAAACGGAGAATCGGTCGAACAATTATATTCTTATTTTAGTAAAACTGATATTCAAGCACATGCCAAACGGATGTAATTTGCTTAGAACACGTTATGAAAAACGTAATGTTCGGCATTTGCGGTTAAACGTTCTAATTGTTTTTTTCTGATGGATTGGCTCAGCCATGCATGTGCGTATTCGTTGTATATGTTCGTTGCAAAAATGCCCGCATCGTCACTTCCGATAATAACGTCCAGACCCTCATCGAGCCATTTTCGTAAATGGTGCTCAGCATGATTTTTATAGATGCCGATCCGTATGTTGCTGGTAGGGAGTGTCTCCAATGCTATCTTCCGATCCCTAACGATCTGTTTAAGGCTGTTCTGTATAAAATCGACAATCCCGTAAAAGCCCTCGTCTAAATCTACGAGGATATGTTTGTCATAAAGATTACTTCCCGAACGGCTCCCTCGCTGTATCCAATAGGCTTCCATGATTGCTTTTACTGTAGGACTGATATTTGCCTCTCGGAAAGCATCCCATTCATCCGCATCGAAAGTCTCTTTTCCGGATAGGTAACTAAACGAAGAACTTTGAATAAAAATGGGGTTCCATTTCCGATTCAACCATGCTGCGACGGCATCGTCTATATTGAGTTTTCTTCGGGGATAGACTTTCGAGAAATATTTGTTTAAGTCTGTTGCGATATTGGCTGGTATTTCCCGATGGTCTTCTCGGTATAAATGATAAATAAATAGCAGATTATCAAACCATTCTCCCTGTTTTATCCATATTTGGTTGCCTATACGTTCGCGCCATAAGGCATAATCCACACCCAACGCCACCGCATGTCCGATCCGGTCTTTATCGTTTAATGTTAAAAATTGAATGGCTTCATAAATGGCTCGCAAGCCACTGATAATATGGGAAAAATCCTCTCCGGCATGGAATGTAAAATGGCATTTATCAGGCAATGTCCTGCGAATTTTCTCATATACAGACGCGAATACTTCCGGCAGAGCATCAAATTCACTGGCGGCAGCATCGATACCTACCAACTTCTGCAAGTATAATGATTGATCTAAAGATTCTCCTGAATGTTCGCAAACCGGGCATCGTTGCCATATTGGATCCTTCCAAAGGCTCAATAGAGCTTGGGTTTGTCTCCATAATTTGTTTCGCAAAGATTCGTGGTAAAACGAATCGTCTTTATTTATCGGTTTTTTAATAAAATGTGCCACCAAACGCAATTCAGGATTGTGAGTCCTTTCTATCTTCCCGTCCTGCGTGAATAGCTGCCATCCCGTTCTGATTTTCCCGATCAACCGATTGATCTCTTTAGGAGTCTCTTTCGGAGCGAAACGTCCTTCCAGAATCTTGAAATGAGGTTCCCCGAGACGATTGCCGCATAGTTGGAAAAATCGTTGACGATAATCCAATTCCGAAAGTTTCCGTAAGTCGTTGTCTGCAATTTTTTGAAATTGCTGGAATCCGTTTTGCCGGATCTGCTGTACCAGAAAACGGTTCATGGTGCCTAAAATCAACAGATAATGATGAAATCCCTGTGCCAGTTGCGGATATTTTTCTGCACTCTGTTTATTAGCTAACAGATTCAGTATTTGGACATACAACTGACATTCGTATTCTGTATCCGTATGCTGTGTATCCCTACATGGCGCCAATGGGTGTTGTCCTCGAATAAGATTCGATTCGTACTGTTCGATCCGAATATCAGAATCAGGATAAGACGGCTCTCTGGTAGCTTTATGATCGTGGTGAGCGATAATTTGGGTGAAATAATAACGCAATGCCCGGGCCTGCCTTAACAGTTGCGATAATTCATCCGCATCTTTGAATACAGATTCCTGCTCATTTTGCTCTTTGACAAGCACATGTTTAAGCGATTGCTTATAATGTTTTCGAAAAGCGTGAGGATCATTCAGAGCATCTTGCCAGACGATATCCGTTTCCGTCGATCCGTTCAGATGAATATGCAGGTCATTGAGTCCACCCGATCGCTTCTTGTGTTCGCGTAATTCCGGTATATCCGGCGATAGTAAAGATGTATGTTTGACATTTTGGAAACAAGAAGGCGGAATAGCTATACCTTTGTATTTGTTCCAAAGGAAAGCCGCAATTAACGGTAAAGGCGGACAAAACGTGAGCAACTCCTGCCATTGGCCGAAATGCTCTTTTTCGATATACATTTGGGCATGTTCCTCCCGTATGTAAATTTCAGCTAAATCACTCAATCCTCGGGTCAACAACTGGGGAAGCGAGTCGATCCCGCGCTCATCCAACTGTGCATCGAGTGCGGCCCGATACAGATGATCAGGCAATGTCGGATTGACTTCACGTTCATTCAGCAGCAAACGACGACGAATATCCGTCCATGACACAGAAGACCGTTCCTCGTAGTCACGGAGGGTCAACTTATCCATCAGTATCTGCCTCAAGCATAAGTCTACCATTGGTTACTGTTTTTTACTGCACGCAATACATCCGTAACAACTCGGTCGTATACCATTTTATTCTTAAAAATCGTTTTGATAGCTCTTTTTATCTGTTCGAAATCCAGTTGGTCTTTGATTAATCCTTCATGTTGGAAATATTGTATCAAAGCATTGATATGTCCTTGATTATCAGCTCGAACATAGGTATCAAGCTGGGTGATTTTCTTGATTTCGCTGACACCTAAAATATTGAGTCGTTGAAGGTCGTTATATACGGAATATGCCGGTTGTATTTTTATTTGTCCCAATAAACTAGGATCGAGATAGGCTTGAATGAAGGGGCAAGCCAACATAAACTCAAACAACGGACAGGATGTCGTTGTTTCAATATAGTTGTCGAAAAATATCTTGTCCGATCCGGTCGGATTAGCCAGTGTCATGTGGGCTGTCGCATCTCGTTCCAGAACTTCTTCCACCAAGACGGCATTCAGAAAGACGACCAGTAATCTGTGGAACAGTTCCGCGACTTTCTGATTGGACTGGGGTTGGATGCGCATAAAGGAATAAGCGGTCCTGACCATGATTCTACCCAGCAAATAGGGCGGCAAAATGTTTTTTTCACGACTATGCCAATTCCATTTCCACTGGCTTATCAGAGATATAAATTCCCCGATTGTATTGTCTCTGCCCATATGCTCAAGGTTATCGTAATCTCCTGCATCATCCGTAATGTCGTCGCGATTATTCTGATTGTGAGCCATGGGAAATTCCCGTAATTGGGCCAGGCGGATCAATTCGTTTTGCATTTCCTGTTCATTCTCACTCTGGATAATCTCACCGATGGCTCCGATAAGATTGTAGAAAGAATAGAAAAGACAATTACGCCCCAATGGATCCTGCGCCCCGAAAGCCGGAAGCAGGCCTAATAGCCGGACGATTTCACTCTCGTTATTTCGATTAAAAACCTCATCCAAAGCAAGATCGTTCTCGTCACGTCTTTCTTTGGATCTGCTCTGTAACGATCTGAGCGGAATCAATCCGTTATGTGCTGCATCCTCATCATCGAACGACATGATATAGGCACTTTGTAAAGAAGCTATCTTTTTCAATCCATAATCGAACAGGCTACGGCTGTGCTGCACGAAATCCTGTATATTGGGAGATGTGCCGGCCATCGGCCACCTTGTCGCTTTAGTAACGACATTGGAGACGCGTACAATATGGTCGAACAACTCATAGGGATCGAGTGTCAGTTTCTCAGACAACACCGCTCCCAAAGCGACTACGGCTCCGTCCAGTGAAGGATTGTTCAGTTTGGGGAAGAATTGACTGGCTTCGTCGAGTACATTATTATCCAGCAGGAAGCGTAAAAGATAAATATTGGCTAATCCGTATTCGTTCAGAAGCCCCCAGATATCTACCTTAGTGTAGCGAAGTTCATTATAAAACACATCGGATATTCCTTTTGCCAGGTTCTGCAATTTTATTCTGAGATCTTGTTCCTGATTTTGGGCCGGGGAGAAAAGCTGCAAGAGCGATAATTGTGTACGTAATGGCAGGCTGGTAAAAAATCGCACATATGATAATTGGGTGGTGTTACCTGAAATTCCCCATATGTCTTCCAGTTGCTTCGAATAATATTTTTCCAATTCATTATCAGCATCGACACTGTCGATATAAATCTGAATTCTTTTAGTCGCCAGTTTTGAAGCCAAAGTCGATAAGGTGATGCGGTATTCCGGCTTCAGAAGTTTCATCATATACTGGCTCTCCAACTGCTCTACCAATTCCGGATATTTAACGGCATAGATGTTTTCCGGCTTGTCATATTCGTTTTTGAGCAATGCTTTCCCGAAATTTTTCCACTGTTTTTTCCGAACCAGAAAAGAATACAAGTCCAGATCGCCACTGATGAATGTCAGTATATTGGGAGCTGTCAGATATTTTCGCAGCGTCTCCAATACGGGCCATCCTTTGGCAAAATCCGTATCGACATCATCGAAAGCTATTAGCAAAAAACGCTTTTCGAGTAATTGTAGAGAGTAAGTAATATATTTCCGAAAATATTCTTCTAACCGATTCGCCCCGCTGACCCGCCTTAATCCGTCGCGCATTACGAACGTGGTATCGTTCCAGTCGCTTGGATCCAGTCCTCCGTTGATGCCGTCCAACATGGGAAGGCCGGCAGCCAGGCTGTTCAGGCTTTCTTCCCATTGTTTATACTCCGCACTGTGTCTGAAAGAGGTCTCTTTATCTTGAATTTTTTCGTCCACCAATGCATCGATACGCTCCTTGACACGAGCTACAATATTGAGAAATATATGTCCTTTTTCCTCGATCAATGTCGGATCGACGATCTCCAATACTTCAATTTTATACTGGGACTTACTCTTGATTTCAGCAATTAAGGTCTTTAAAAAAGATGTCTTTCCGCTTCCTCGGCTGCCAGACAATGTTATGGTATGATGAACTCGTCGTTTGTCGATTGCAGGCTCTGCCTTGGTCTTTGACGGGGTTTCTTGTTTAACTTCATCCGTAAATCGATCTATTAAGGCCAACACTTGTCGGAGTTCCACCTGATGTACAATCTTGTTATCCGTGAAGGCTTGCTCATGCAGATCGGCAGCGGGCCGTAAAATAATTTGTTCTTCCGCCATAATTAAATCAAATTAATCGAGCAATAAATATAGCCATTAATGTTCAATCCAACAATATGTTGAATGCAAAAACAGAGGTTGATTTATTATTTTTGGACTATAGCAGTGCATGAATAATAATTCCGTTAATAAGCATTGTCAAATCAAGAATTTCGCATTTTTCTATTGTGACAGAGGATGGCTGTTTGCCCCGGCTTTCGATCTTGTTCCGAACGATGGCATGAATGGTTATCGTACAACATCGATCGGAGGCAGTATAAAACCGACGAAATCCGGTCTGTTCGCCGTGGCCGTGAGGCCGGATCGGATAAGGCGAAAGCAGATCGGATTTTCGAAGATATACGGGGAAAGACGCTCTGATGGTACGATATTCCAAGATCCGTTAGTGCGGTTTCAGAGCTCTGCTTTTCTGCGGTGTGTCCGGTGTCATGTCCGGGATGTGCAGCTGCATCTCCTCGACCTTCTGGCGCGCGCCTCCCCGTATGTCCGGGAAGTCGCGTTGCAGGATCCGGTTGGCCAGCAGGCGAACCTGATTTTCATGTGACGGCCACTGTGCCGGTACGAGGCGGTACAGCTCTTCGAACTGTTTCGTATAGGAGAAGGAATAAATGTCGTGTTCGATCTGGGCAGGCAGCGTGTATCCCCTGTCGGTATAACGCTGCAGACACGAAATATCGTAGTTGCGCTGGCTGACGTGGAGCCCCGAATGGTACGGCGGCATGGTCAGCGCATTGAAATTTTCCCATATGGGGGCCATGTCGTAGTGCAGCATTTCCATCCCTTCCCGGAGAACCGATTCGGGAGCGAAAGCCTCCGGCGGTACGATGAGTTCGTTTTGCCCCAACGGGTTGCCGGACACTTTGGGACACAGGTCGGCGTATTGCGCCAGGGAGGCGTCGAAGGCCGGCACCTGGTAGATGTCGATCGATTCGTGCGGCATCTGCGGCTCGTAAAAGCTGTCGGAGAGGTGCTGCATGAAGCCCTCCAGCCGTTTACTGCCTTCCCGGGTCGGGGTGAATAGCAACACTCCCTGAAACGTTTTCACGGCATTGTAGGCCCTGAACGGAGGCAGCGCCAGGTCGAGCGCATGACTTGCGGGCAGCAGCGAACTGAGGCGTGTTACGGGCGCTTCCCGGCAGGTGGAGAACAGGGAACGGTCGGTGTTCAGAAGTCCCAGCGCCCGGTTCAGCGGGAGGATCGCCGCAGGGAGGATATTCTCGCGCCGCAGGGCCGGATAGAGCGTCTTGAAATAATCGCGGCTTTTGAGGCCCGAGAGTTCCGGCAGGCGTGCGAGCTGCTTGTCGGAAAATTTGTAATAGAACATCCAGTTGTCGGGGGCGATCGGTTCGTCCCTGTAAGGTTCGGCATTTCGGAGCACGAACTTCCGGAATCCCGGCATACCTTCCGTGCTGCGTTTGATATGCAGCGTATCGTGGGAAGGGTTGAGCGTGAGGTAAAGGTCTGGATAATGCGATTTGTCTGGGGTGTCGTTCATAGCGGTTACAGTTTTAAGCGGTTCGGGACCGGAACAGGGTCCGGGATATGATAGATTTGCTGCTCGGTGGCATGTTCGAACTCCTGCGACAGCTCTTTACGCCGAGACGGGAAATGCTCTTCGAGCAGTTCGGCGGCTCTACGGCGCGCCTGCTCCTGGAGCGACTCCATCTGCTGCGGGTCTTTGCAGGACATGATACGGGCAGACAGGTCGCGGAACCGGGCAGACAGGGGGCATATCTCGGTCCATTCCGGTCCGAGCTTCCAGGTAGGATATCCGTTGCGTGCCACATGGTCCAGCACCGCGATGCTGAAGGTGTGGTGGGTGTTGTAGAGCAGCAGGTCCTCGCGGGTCATAAGAAGCGAATAGTTTTCGGCCATCGGTCGCATGTCGTAGCTGCGGCGCACGACGCCCTCGCGCAACAAGTCGTCGTCCAGCAGGGGCTGTTCGAGCAGTTCCCGCATCGAAAAGTCGTGTCGGTGATGATGGAAGTTGAAGTTGAGCGCTTCGTAGTTCTTCTCCAGGGACCCGAAATTGAAATGGCGTTGCAGGTCGTAGATGCGCAACCGCTCCAGAGTCATTTCGGGATCGAAAAAGTGGTCGGCACAGTGCTGCATGAAGGAGCGGTAGGCCTCCCGGCCCACCGAGTGGTCCAGGTCGTAGAGCAGTACGCCGTGGCCCGTGTCCACGGCCCGGCAGGTGGGAAAGCTCTCCGTCTGCCCGAGGCCGTATTCCAGCCGGAAGCCGATCCGGGTTTTCGTCTCCGCATCGAAGGATAGCGGGTCGATCCCTTTCTGCTGGCAGTAACGGGCATCCCGGAGCGTGACGATCCTTGTCGGGCGGATCCCCTGCCGTGCGGTCGCATGGCATATCGTATCGAATGAGAGTTCGTTTACGGGGCGGCGTAATTCGCGCGGCAGCTTCCCTGCATCCGGAAAGTCGTACCGGAACAGCCAGTTGTCCGGTACCTTCTCCATTTTGGACGCACCGAGCAGGCATCGGGCGATGAAAATGCGGAAGCGGTTGTCGTCGTCCGGGCGCTCGAGCGTTTGCAGCGAATCGATCTTGGCACCGGGGGTCACCGAGAGGAACAGGGTTACCGGTTGCGGTTGTGTGTCCATGGTTTAGGCTTTGATTTTCACTTTGTAGGTCATCTCTTTTTGCCGGTCGTCGAACAAGCTGGTTTCGACACACACCCTCTGCCGGGGTCCCGTGTCGGGACCCCGGTCGGTCATGCGTCGCCATATCTCCCCGAAGGTCATCTCGGAGAGTTTTTTGCGGGCTGGGCCGGTTTCGTTCCTTTGGCAAAAAAGTTCATAGTTTTCGATGCTCGGGTCCATATTGAAGGTTTTCAGACAGCGTCCCTGCCGAGTGATGGCGGGATCCGCGAAAGCCTCTGTGAAGCCTTCTTTCAGACCGCCGGTCAGTTTGTCCGTATGGCCCTGCATGGCCGACGGTTCGGCGATGATCTCGAAATAGTTCATCTGCCCGCCCGGCTGCGCCGGGTTGAAGAAGTTGATTTCGTGGTATTTCTCGAAAGCCTGCCGCTGGCGCTCACCCTCCGGGGTGTTCGTAAAGACGACCACGCCCGCACGGGTTTCGATGGCCGTATAGGCGCGGTATTCGGGAATAACGGCGTCGGAATGCGGCATGTTGCTCCCGTATTCGGCTATGGGGTTGTAATCGCTCTCCTGTGCCAGGGCCGTACGTTGCGATGCGGGGGTAAGGGGCACGATGCCCTTGCGCAGGCAGAAGAAAAGATCGGCCATGCTCGCCGTATGCAGGCAACTGCCGCCGTATATTCTGGCTGCCTGAGAGACGAGCGACAGATAGTCGCGCATGTTCTCCTCCTTCATCGGGGGTACTGTCCGGCCATCGGGGAAACGGTAGTGAACCATCCACAGGTGGGGGTTGAGCCCATGCTGCTGTACGGTGGTCATATCTTCCCTGATATACCGCAGGAAACCGGAGGTGCCCTCTTCCCGGATGGATGCGTGAACGAGCCGTCCCGCACTATCATAAGTCATGTAGACGTCCCGGGGCATGATATCCGTTTGTTTCATGTCTTGTGCGGTATTAATGTCCTATTTCGGGATCTTCGGGTTGCGGCTCGCCCGGCTGCCATGGTTCGGGATCTATCGGAGTTCCTGCCTTCGGGCATTCGATCACCTCCGTCTCCATATCGTCGTACAGCGAGCAGCCGGTTATCGTCACGGTGCACAGCAGTGCGAGACAGAACAGTCTGATAGCGGTTTTCATAGTTCGTGTTTTTTAGGTCGTATGGTTACATTTTGAGTCTTTTGCCGGGCGTATCGAACACATCCGTTTCGATATGGATCTCCTCTTCTTGCTTCTTCTCCTTTCCGGTACGGTAGGACGGCACACGCGAGGGCGTGTATAGCTCGCTTTCGATGCCCGTGGACATGAGCAGCCCCAAAGTAAGGATGTCCTGCCGTTCCGCTTCGGTAAACTTCCGATCGGTCGTAACGAAAACGAACGACCAGTCGTCGAGTCTCTCTTCATAGGGGCGTTCGGACAACAGTTTCTCTTGGTACTGCCAGAGTTTGTCCGCCTGCATGTCGTGGAATGCGGCATAGCCCGGCGAACGTTCCAGCGCTTTCATATTGTCCGAGGTTGCGGGCAGGCCCTCCCGGAGACAATAGGCGGCCAGCTGCAACGATCCGAAAAAAGACACCGAAGTATCCGGCAGTTCGCCGTGGTTTGCCCTGAACGCCTCCGTATCGAAATAGTCGCTGCCGGGAATCTTGCCGTCGAGGGGACAGCGCAGGACGACGAATGCATTGTCCGGAATGTATGGCGCGTCGTCGTAGCGTCTCACCGCATTTCTGACCAGGTTATCCGTAGAGAGCATATTTACCGGCAACATTCTTCGGTTGAGCACGACATTGTCGGACACTTCCATGCTGACGTCGACCAGTTCTTCGTTTCGTTCCATAAACAGTTATTTTTTAACGAGTTCGTTCAGCTCGGGATCGAGCCCTGCCCGGTATTCCAGATTCGGGTCGAGAGCGCATGCCCGGGCGAAGGCTTCGAGGGCTTCGTCTTTTCTTTCCAGCCGGGCCAGCGCGATGGCCCGCAGGTAAAGCGAGCGGTCATCCTCGGGAAGCCCGTACAACACACCGAGCGCCCGTTCGTCCTCGCCCAACGAGAGCAGAGCGATGGCCGTATTACGGTCGGCGTAAGGACGCAATATGCCGACTGCCGCGCGGTAATTGCGCTCCTCGAGCAGCCGGCGGCCCCGCAGGTAAAGGGTATCGATTTCCGTCGTGTGAACCGTATCTTTGGTCATACCTACCCTTTGCAGGTAGTAACGCAGCTCCACGGCCCGCAGTTTCGGATATATTTCTTCGCGTATCCGGGCGTAATCTTCCCCGTACCGCTCGCGTATCAGCCGCTCCCGCCGGTCGGGATTCCGCTCCCGATCGATCAGCTCAAGGATCCGCTCCCTGTTTCGGATCAGGCTGTCGCTGCGCACCATCTCCCGAAGTCGCGTCCAGTCCTCTCCGGCGGAACGTACCGCTACCAGCGTGTCGAGCCCTGCATCGGGGAAGCGTGCCGAGAGGTAGCCGCACAGCGTCTGCGCCCGCCTGCGGGATAACTCACGGTTCATGGCCGCACCGCCCTCCGGGGAGGCAAAAGCCGTGACCGAAATGCTGTCTACCGTGAACTCCTGCTGACGGAAGAGTCGCTCCAGCACCACGCCCGTTTTCATCAGTTGGGCGGTGTTGCCCGATAGCGTATCGACGATCGCAGCGCTACCCACGGGAAAGGCGAGTAGAACCCGGTCGTCGAGACGGACCCGGCGTTCGATGATACGCGTCAGATAGCGCGTGGTCGTATCCACGAAGTTGAGCATCGAGGAGATCGTATAGCTGAGCGTATCGGATGGCGGCAGGAGATAAAGGCTGCCGTCGAGTCCCTCGACGCGCCCTTCGAGCGTTACGCTCAGACGCTTACCCGCATCGGCCGTGGGCGCGGTCTGCGTGTAGTAGTAGGATATGTCGCTGCGCGAAGCCCGTACCGAGTCGCAGCGTACGTCCTGCGGGTACGGGAAGCGCACGAAGCGGTCGAAGGCTTCCTGTGCTCGGAGACTGTCGGGACGATATAGGTCTACGTAGCGCCTGTACTGCCAATAGTCGCGCTCCTGCACCTTGTCGAAGAGCGCGCCCCGGATGGAAATATCCTCCAGCGGCGTCCGCTCGCCCCGATTGTGCAGCACGGGCGTAACGACGATATTGCGGCAGGAGCCTTGCAGCATCTTGGGAAGCGTAACGACGAAGTCGATATCGACCTTGCCCATCCGCTCGGGCAGGCTCCGGGTACGGGCCGTGACGACCACCTCGTCGATTTCCATCATCATCGCCTGCTCGCCGTTTTCCAGTGTGACGGCCGGTACGAAGAACTCGGTCGGTCGTCCGTCGGCATGTCTGATCTCGATGTACTGCGGCGGAGCTTGCTCGCGCCGGGCTTCATGGCGCATGACTTTCGGAGTATGAGCGAGCGCCGCCCCGGCATGACGCTTCTGCAGGGAACCGGTTACAGAGCAACCGCACACAAGCAAGCCGAGGATCGGTATCGACAGATAGTTTTTCATAACGGTTCGCATATTAGTCGGCATTGAGCTGAAAAACTATGCTTCCGTAAGAAGAAGGGGTTATCGCGCCCGGTCGGCAGGAGACGCTTTCATAGGCATAGCCGGGATCAGCAGGCATGTTGTCGCTGATATAGTAAGTGGGCGTACCCATCGGCCAAGGCAGGCGCACGACGTTCGAGACCGTACTCCCGGCAGGGATCGTCACGCTTTGCGTGACGGGATAAGTTTTCTGCCCGCCCTGATAACCGGTGTAGCGTCCCGTGCAGAGTACGTCGACCGTTACCGTGACGGCTGTCGGTACAGCCTGCCCGGCCACGACCTTCAGATTGACATAGGGCATCATGGTGTAGAGGCTGTCTATAGGATACTCCCGTACCGTCTCCACGTTCAGTTTTGGATGCAACACGATGATATCGGGCGAAACGCTGGCCGTGCGTGTCACGGTGCGGCTCTCGTTCCAGTCATCGGTCACGGTGGCCGTAAGAGCGGCATCGCCTCCGAAGGCGTTCGCGGCGGCGAACTCCACGTTGTGCGTCCCAGCGGCGACGGTAAAGTCCGCCGCTGCGCCCGGCGCGATCTGTCGGCCCTGAAAGTAGAACGAACCGACAGAGGATGCCGTGGCGGTCGAGAGCCTGAGACGGAACGTTCCGGCGTAGTTCTCCTCCGATACGGTGACCGGGAACGTGCTGCGGGAACCGGCCGTTACGCCGTCCGGCGCCGTCATCGAGAGCTTCAATTCGCCTTTGGGCTTGATATAGGTCGAGAGGCTGCGGCTTACCTGCCGTCCTTCGGCGTCCGAGACCGTCAGCGTGAGGGCCACCTGCTGCCCGTAGGCCGAGGGCTCGAAGATAAGCGTCCGGGTGCATCCTCCGGCGGGGAGCACGGCTGGCACGGAGGTGATATCCGTTCCGTCGAGCAGCACGCGCCCCTGTCCTTGGGCCAGCGCACAGCGCAGCGTGAAGCTGTTGCCCGTCTGGTTCTCGGCCGTGAAGGTCAGCGGAACGGATACCTTATCCAGCGGCAGATACGAGACTGCGGGCGTACCCAGCGCGAGCGAGAACCGAGCTACGCGCAGGTCCGTAGGCTCCGAGCCGCTGAGGGTAATATTCAGGTGTTGAAGCGTGTTGCGCTCCACATTGAAGTCCGTAGTGTTGTTCGCTCCCAAGTAAACGCTGTACGTCACGGGACGGTCGTTATGCCGTGCTTTGATGCGCAGCCAGCTCGCGCCCGAAGGGGCGTGGGCCTTGTCCTTCTGCCGCTCGGAAGTGATCGAGGTGTTCGTCCCTGCCATATTCTCGGGCAGGTAGTAGGTCCGGGAGAACGACGTCCCGGAGATGCTCTGTGCCGGATAATCCGCAAGCCCCGCCGGATCGCTCGTGCGGTTGTCCGCAAAATAGAGGCAGCGGTTAGGGACCGAGAGCAACTGCACGCTTTCCATCATAAGGGCGCCTTGCAGTGCCGGGGTTACGGACAGCGAGAGCGAGAGTTTCGAGGCGAGGCGTTCCATACGCAGGGTGACGGACGTAGCTCCTGCGACCTGCGTCTCCGCCCGGGCGGCCATCGGCAGCACGGCCCCGTCGCCCGGCTCTCCGGAGAAGGAGGCGGCGAGGGTTTGAAGGGCCGCTTCGCCCATATCGCCCAGGTCCCGCCCGGCATTGGCCACGGCATAGAAATGATAGTTGTCCGGGATCAGCGTAAGCGTGGCGGCTGTTTTTCCGTCCGGAATATATAAGTGTACGTCGCGGCCGATTCCGGTGCCGCAGGCCCAGAGGTTGATGTCGCGGATAGAGTTCTCATCGGCGGCGCGGGTAGCCGTCGGCTGCATATCCTCCGGCTCGAAGCGAAGAGTAACGGGACAGGATCCGTCCTCAGTCGGGCGTGCCGCACCGTATTCTGCCTCCGGACCTTCGGCGCAGCCTGTGAGAGCCCACAGCGCCAGCAGAAAGAGCGGCAGCAGGGTTGTCATATTTCGTATGTGCATGTCGAAACTGTTTTACGGGGTTAAAACAAATAGGTGAAACCTACGGTACATTTCGAAGGCCCCAGCACCAGACGCCGGGTGTGATAGATGTACTCGTCCCGGTCGTCCGGCACGTAGTGGTCCCGGCGGGTATCCTTCATGTAGTAGAGTCCCAAGCCGGCCTCCACGCTTAGGTTCCAGCGCGTAGAGAGCAGCCAGCTGTAACCGTACGAAAAGCCCAAACCCGTGAGCCACCCTTTACGGTGGAACCGGCGGCCGCCTATATCGTACTTGGCCGCGGCCAGGTGCGTGCCCAGAAAGTGGCCCGCGTACTCCTCGAAGAACCAGTAGCGTACCCCCGGCTGGATGGCCCAAAGGCGCATTTGCACCTTGTCGGCTTTGACGGGATTCCACATCAGGGGCACGTCGACGGACCAGTGCGGAGCGAAGGCCGCCTCGAAAGAGGCGTTGACCGTACCGGTCATAAGCATGGGTACGTTCACTCCTACGCCGAAGTATTGCGCCGAGGCACGCTGCGGGCAGAGCGCGAACAGGCAGAGGCCCGAAAGCAGGAGCCAAAGTCTTTTCTTCATAACGGATGAATTGACAGATCAGGAGAAAGACCCGCCGGAGAGCATCGATCCCCGGCGGATCCGTGAATTACTGCCCCAGATCGATCGTCTGTGTTACCGGGGTTTCCCAATCGGCCACGGTGATCGTGGCGCTCACGTCCTGTCCGGTCAGTCCGGCCAGCGATACCGCTACACGGTAGTAACCGTTACGCAGGATCGTACCGTTATCGGATGTACCCTTGAGCTCCACTTCATAGGTAACCGGTGTCTGGTCGCCGGTAGTGGAGAAATCGCCGTCCTTGTCGTAGATGGCCTCGAGAGTCAGCAGCACCCGGCTGCCGGCAGCTAAGGTGCCGTTCTCGAAGAGATAGAAAAGCGAGTTATACTTCCCGGCATCCTCTTTCGGAGTTTGCGTGTGAGTGAAGGTCATTGCGCCGGACGCAATGGTCCCGCCGAAATACGGAGTCTGGGATGCCGCACGGGAGATTTTAGCGGAATTGACCTTTATCTTGCCGGGATATTTGGAGGCGAAGTCGGCCGAGAGGGAGGATTGGACGGCGATCTTGGCTACGTCGCGCTTGAGCGTGATGGCTACGTCGGTAGCCTGTCCCACGGCGGCTATGGTCTTGGTCGCGGTACCGCTCATCAGGAAACCGCCGGAACGCTTGGCTGCGGCGGACACCTCGGCGAAGGTGCCGTTATAAACGGCGGCGGAGGTTTCCTTGAGCGCCAGCAGAGCCGCTTTGTCGGCGATATCGCCTACCGTAGTATTGGCGATGGCGTAAAACTCGACGCTCTTGCCGGCTGCGCTCTTGGGAAGGGCGAAAGTGGCTTTCTTGGCCGAGACTTCCGCAGGGGTGAAGTTACGCCTTACGATCAGGCTGCCGTCCGTGTTGAAGCAGAATACCGTAAGCGACGAGAGGGATTTTTCCCAACTTTCGGTCGTGGCCGAGGCATCGAAGAAGGCGCGGGTCTGAGTCGAGTTGGGTTCGGCTACGAACGAGACGGTAACGAAACCGCCGTTCGGCGGCGTCGGTACGGGTTCCTGTTGCTCTTTGGCGCAAGAAGCGAGGGCCAGCAGAGCGGTCAGCGAATAAATAAGTTTTCTCATGGCTGTGTTTGATTTATTTGTGCCCGTAAGGGCGGTTTGTTCTTTGTTTTTGTTATGGGTGATTACCGGCGGTGCGGCGGCCTTCCCTTGCGGCGTACCAGCAGCGAATGCTGTTCCAAGTAGAGGCGCAGGACTGCGGAGAGTTCCGCGAGCAGATGTCTGTACTCCTCCCTACCGTAGATCCCGTCGTCCAGGTTATAGCGGTCGAAAAGGCCGGCGAACCGTTCTTCCAGCTCCAGAGCCAGGCTGCGCCGCTTGTCGGGAGGTACGAGGGGATAGTCGATCGAAAGCAAACAGCACAGGGTGTCGAACTTCGAGAAGATCAGCCCCTCGTACAGTAGGGCGTCGGCCCGGGTGGCGGCCCGGAGCGTGTCCTCGCCCGCAGCTACGGATTCTCGGTAGAGGGACGCCGCGGCCCGGCTGCGCGTCTCGATGAGCTGACGGGCATGGACCAGCCGGGGGTGTCTCTCCTGCAGAAAGGCTTCCAGACGCCGGCGGTAATGCTCCGTATCGGCGGCATGGTCGTTTTTCATGATGTGTTGCGTTGACTGGTCCGATACGCGGACCGGGAGGTTCTACATGCCGACGCCTTGTCTGCTTTGCTGCCGGGCAGCCACGTCGGGAATGTGCATCTCCGGTTCGGGAGCTTGTTCGGCCGGGCTCTGAACAGCTGCCTGAGCCTGTTCGGGACGTCGGTACTGCACGAACTCGAGCCCGTTGGTCTCGGGGTCTATGCGCAGGTTGTTCGTGTAGCTACGCCCGTCGCGGCCTTTAAGTTTACGCCCGTCGATCTCCCCGCCTTTGAGCAACGTCTCGCGCATCTCCTTGTCCAACTGCTTGTCGATGAAATCGGGAATGTAGGTCTTGGAATAGTACGGTTTGGCGATATTGAACTCCATGCGGTGGGCATCGAATTGAGCGATACCCCGGAATGTGACGTCCTTGTTGTTGAAGTAGTGGCAGTTTTCGAGCAAGACGCGTCCGCCACGTTTGAGTTCCTCCTGTTGCGTCTGGTTCAGGCGCGCGTTATAGATGAAATTGGGAACGATGACATCTTTGCACGGCACATAGATCATGCGGTTGGTACGGCGGTTGAAGGCGGCGTAACAATATTCCCCGTCGTGCTTCAGAACACGGTCGAGGGTTTTACCGGAACGCAGGTCCTCCTTCTCCTGCGCATTCAACGTTGTTTTCAGCTCATCGTCGAGCAGGAACTCGGGAACGGCCAGCGGGCTCTGCACTTCGAAGCATATCTTGCCTTCCTCGGTTTCGTGCTGTTTTGGATGGATCGAGTACATACCTGCGAGCGTGATATCCTCCCCTGCCTTGATGCTAAGCGGATAAAGCTTCGAACTATCCTTGCCCAGAGCCATTTCCTTAAAAATACCGTCTTCCTCCATCTGCCGGACATCGAAGCCCATCGCTTGCAGCTCCTGTTTGGGCATACGTACTTCGTCGTAGATCACTTTCTCGAGCTGCTGCGTAGAGGTGCGGTATTTGCGACTCATAGCCAAGGCTTCATCGTCCTTGGGATCGACCTGTAGTTTGAACAGGAACGAGGCCACTTGGCCGACCATGTTGAAAGGAACTTTGTACAGTTCGGGAACGTCCGACGGATTCTGGCTTTGTCGCCGGAAGTTCGCAACCATATCGGCTAAGGCACGACTATCGAGGAGTTTGTAGAAAGCTTCATGGTTCTTGACGCTCGGCTCGACTGTACTCCAATGTACATGGCCTGTTTTTTTGTCTTTGTGGGTCTCCTTAGCCAAGGCTTTCACATCTCCGTTCTGCGGATAGCGCAGCAGGATGGTTTCATGGTCAGGGTCGGGATGCACGGGCATCTTGCGCTCGGCCTCGGGGGCCGGGTTTTCGGTTTTCTTTGCCATTACAGTTAAATTTAAAGGTTAAAAACAGGTTTGTGACGGCGAAGATATGGGACTGAAAATGCGGTTGTTCACCCTGTCACCCTCAGTCACCCTCCGGCCGCCGCAGTCCGTTTCGGAGCAGTCCCGCCTGGCTGCAAAACCCATGAAGGACACGCGTATCGGGGAAGACGGATTCGTTATCGGACAGAGAAAAAACAAGACTTCCGCCCGTTACCGGAACGACCGATATGAAAAAAGAGATGATCGGGTATTTGAACGAGATGTGAGGAATTCGGTAGTGTCTACCGATCAAAATTATTTACTGTTAGGAAACCTGCAGAGACATGGCAAAGATTACGGCGAAAGACACAAGCGTTACGGCCGTATCGGCCGATGCGAACGACTGTATCTGCCTGACGGACACAGCCCGCTATCGGAGCGATGAGTCGAATGCGGCCATCGGCAACCGTTTGTGCAACCGGAATACGATCGAGTATCTCGGAATTTGAAGAGTGATATCTACGGTACGGTTTCGGTTTTGATCGTCCGGGGTATTGATCTGCCGTTCCAAGCGATCTTTACCGTCGAAGCATTTGAAGTAATGGGAACACAAACGGCCTTTTTGCGGGCTACGGACCCGTCCACTCCGGTAAATGTTCTGATCTAAGGAATAGAGAGGTAATGTCCGGCGATTTCCATCGATCGAAATGCCAAGGTGTATTAAATGAAAAATCCCCGGCTGCATGACATGCACAGCCGGGGATATATTTCCGCTCAGGATATGAATTATTTGAGATCTTTGGCTTTGATGCGTACGACCTTGCCATCACGCATGACCACCAATTCGCCGTCCTCTTTCTTGGTCTTCTCGATCAGACGCTTTCGGGCGAGTAAAATCCCTGCATTGATCTTTTCCTGCATCTGTTTTATTTCAAGCTCGCTCATAGGTTGTAATCGCTTTATAGGATAACGTACCTACTATTGGGATTGTCGTCGTTGAAGTTCTTTATCCCGGAGAAATCGACGAAGCCCACATCGGGAGGTCATCGACGTAACGTTTCACCAGTTCCCCATTGCTCAAACGGAAAAGAAGCCGGGCCTCGACATCCTCTATGGAGTTGTCGTAAACGTACAGCCTGTCGACGTAAGGCGCGAGCGCCATGCAGTTTGCAATGGACTTGTCGTAACGGGATATGATCTTGCGGATGGGAACGTCATGGCCTCCGTTGAGCACACGGCTGGCCACACGCTTGGCATTGATAGTCGGAGAGTCGGTCGATACGAAGAACAGGCGTACGAAAAAACCCGCTTCCTTAGCCCGGAGAATATAATCGACCTTGTCGCTTGCCGACATCACGGTCTCGAATATATGGCTTTTCCGTTCGGCAAGACATCTTTCGCGCCACGCTTTGCAAAAATCGGCGGCACGGAGTACGGCATTCCGGTCGTTCCAGTCGCCGAACATATCGCGCGCCACATTGTCCGGATTGATATATTCGGAGTCTTCGAGCCATTCGTGATGAAGGATCTTCGATGTCACGGAGGTTTTGCCGGAGCCGTTAGGCCCGGCGATCACGATCAGCACGGGGCGGTGTTCACTTGCTGCCATTGCGGAGCCTGCTTATGGTTTCTTCCACTCTGGTACGCGCCTCTTGTGCGGCGGCCTCGATCCCGGCGGCCACACGCTCGGCAGCCCGGCGGGTGTTCTCGCGGGCATCCTCGGCTACCTCGCGCATGATCCGGGCCATGCGCTCGTCACCGGGTTCTTCCATCGACGTAAGCCGATAGCTGTTCATCTGTTCGTCCGACATATCTTTTTTTATTATAACGTTAAAGTTAAGAAAAAAGTGTGAAATACATATATCGTCAGGCGATATAGATCCACTTACAACGATTCGATGTCGTTATCGGATTCGGGAGCCACAAGTCTGAAAAAGCGGCGACAAATATTCGTCATGGATAATGGAATGGTCCCGGACAGGTTATTTGGCAACCGTGGCGCCCTTGGGCTGCGGGATGAGATGCTTGAGTTTCGGGTCGGCCTCGATGCGTTTGAGTTCCTTCTGGATGATTCGGTTCACCTCCTCGCGGATACGCTCGTAGTTTTCCATAACGATGCGTTCCATGCAATCCTTGCCGTTTTCGTCCCTGAAGGCGGTTATCTCGGGAATGGGAACGTAGGCGGCCGTCTCGCGGGCCACGGCCTCGTTGTCCACGACGATCTGGGCGTGAAAGATCTTCTGGTCGATCTTTTCTCCGAAGTTGTCGGCCACGGCCCCGACGAACATGCCTTGCGACAGGTTGCTGATCTTCGAGGGTGGAATGAGCGAATCGAGCTGCGTGCTGACCGAACGGGATTTCTGCTCCGGGGATATGGACATGGATTCGCGCCTTTGCAGGATCTTGCCGAAACGCTCGGAGAGCGTCTTGGCCGTTTCGCCCATAACTTGCCCGGCGAAGACGTTGCCCACGGTATTTTGTATCACGGCAGCTTCTTTATCGCCGTAATCGCGTTTGAGCTGCGAGTAGTCCTGAAAACCGAGGCATACGGCCACCTTGTTCGAACGGGCCGTGGCGATCAGGTTGTCCAATCCCCTGAAGTACATCGTAGGAACCTCGTCGATGACGACACCCGATTTGAGTTTGCCCTTTTGGTTGATAAGCCGTACGATGCGGCTGTTGTAGAGTCCGAGAGCCGCCGAGTAAATATTCTGGCGGTCCGGGTTGTTGCCTACGCAAAGTACCTTGGGCTCGTCGGGATTATTGATGTCGAGGGTGAAGTCATCGCCCGTCATCACCCAGTAGAGCTGGGGAGAGATCATGCGCGAGAGCGGTATCTTGGCCGAGGCGATCTGGCCCTGCAACTGGTCCTGCGCCCCGCCTTTCCATGCATCCATGAAGGGCGAAAGGTAGTTTTCGAGTGAGGGACGCGCGGTGAGGATCGTGAACAGGTCGGCATAGCGCTTGTTCAGCAGTTCGATAGCGTGCGGGAAGGTACAGTAGCGTCCGTCCTCATAGATCTTCAGGAACCAGATGACGGCGGCCAGCAGGATGATGGGCGATTCGACGAAGAAATCGCCCTGCTTGGTGATCCATGTTTTATTGAGGTTCAGCATGATCGTATAAGCGGACTCGTAGGCGTCCGAGATGTCGGTCATGAATCTGGCGTCGATCGGGTTGCAGCGATGCGAGCGGCGCGGGTCGTCGAAATTGATGACATAGAATTTCGGGGGCACCTTATAGCAGTGCAGGTGCGTACGCAGGTGGTTGTAGGCGATGACGGACAGATCGTCGAACTTGAAGTCGTAGATATACATCGAGAAACCTTTCTCGATCATCTGCTTGATATAGTTGTTGACGACGGCATAGCTCTTGCCGGAACCGGGCGTACCCAGCACGACGCTGGCCCTAAAGGGGTTGACGACATTGATCCAGCCGGAGTTCCACCGTTTCCGGTAGTAGAAGAGCGTGGGAAGATTGATCGAGTATTCGTTCTGGATCAGCCGCGTTTCCTGCATGAAACTTTCGTTCTCGTCGTTGAAAGGATCGTCCGTCATTCCGCCCGAGAGCAGCCGTCCGAGCCAGATGCCCGCCGTGAGCAAGCCGATATAGCCTGCACCGAGAGTTGCCGTATAAAGGAAACCCATGGCGACGGTTCCGAGGTGTAGGTGCAGCAGGAGGTCGCAGCCGAAAAAGAGCACGGCCCCGGTGGCGGCGACGGGCATGATGCGGCGCACGGTGATCCGTTCGCTGCATACGCTGCGCGTGCCCATGCAGGAGAGTCCGAGCAGCACGAGGCAGAAGAGCTTGGTGTAGAGCGGGGAGTTAAAGAGCCCCGAAGTACGTTGGAACCCGGCCAGTACCCGGTCGACGATGCCGGATGTTCAGCCGAGCTGTTCCAGTCAGCGGTAGCAGAACCAGTAAACGTGTATGACGAGTAGCAGAACGCTGATCGCCCGCATGAACTGCATGACCTTGGCCAATCCTCTCAGATCGTCTTCGTGTTGCATGGGATAAAGGAATTAGGCAGACAAAGATAACGGTACTTCCGTGAAAGGGAGATCTGAGGCGAAGGATGTCACCGTATGGCACCTTCCGGCACCCACAGGCCGCCGAAGCGGGAACATGGAGAAGGATCACGACTTTCCCGTTTCTGTGGTTCCTCGAAAAAAACGGGGTGCTCTACCGCGACGACGGATCGCGCCTCGTGGATAACAATACGCTCGTCGCCCTCGCGCCGATGACCGCCGAAAGCCGTACAGAGGAAAAGGAGATAATGACCAAAGTGGTGGTGAACCTGATTAACCGGAACGACTGATTTTGCCCCTATATACAGACGGGTCGTTACTTTCATGGTAACGGCCCGTCTTGTTTCATGTGCCGTGTGTCGTGGGTGAAGTCCGGCTTTACTCTAAGACACTCGTTCGTTTCACTAGTGGATAATTTCGGTGACCGTAATATCCCGGCCCCCGGAAGCGATGGACACCTCGTATGTACGGCTGTGGCCGCCGGAGTCGCTGATCGTGAACCGTCCCCGGTAATCGCCCGAGGGAGTGATGTCGACCGGAACGCTCAGGCCGGTGGCCGTGTTGTAATCGGTGGTCGTACTGCCTCCCGAGACGATCTTCGCCCCGTCGATCGAGACGCTCCCCGAACCCGACACGTTGCGGTAGGCGATCGTGAAGCGGCCCGTGTAACCCGGCTCGCCGATACGGAACGTGACGGTCGCTACCATGCCGACCTTGCTCGTACCGTAAGCGACCGTAAGCGGATTGGCCGCCCGGAATACGGTCGAGGCATCGACCGTTACGGGATTGCCGTAGGCGTCGCTCAGCGTGAAGCGCATCCGTACGTCCCCGGGCTCGGACTGCGTATAGCCCACCTCGAGCGGCGTATCGCTCACGACCCGTCGTCTTGTCCCCTGCGGAAAGTCGCTCCCGTCGAGGAGGGCGCGGCCCGTGCCCTCGACGAGCTCGTAACTCAGGTAGAGTGCGGCGTCGGGATCGTTCGTGCAGAAGGGCAGAAGCTTTAGTGCGGCCGTTTGCGAGCAGTCGTATTCCGGAGCGAAGCCCTCGGAGAGCAACAGCGTGGTCATCGAAACGCGGCAGTCGTCGTTGCTGACTCCTCGGACGGTCACCTCCATGCGGTAGTGACGGTTACGCCGCAGGTTGAAGTCGTCCGTCGTATTGCTGCCCAGAAAAATGTAATAGTTCAGCGGAACGCCCATGAAGCTCGCATGGATATGGACGAACGTCGCTCCTTCGGGGGCATGGGCCATGTCCCGCAGCCGGGGTTCGGTGACGGCCGGGTTCGTGCCGCGCAGGTTCTCGGGCAGGTAGTACGTGCGGGCGGGCACGCTGTTGTCCGCAATCTCCTGCTGGTCGAAGCCCGAAAGCAGTGTTTCCGTAGCAGGCCGGTTGTCGGCGAAGGGCGTGAGGGTGGCCGGCACGCTGCGCAGCGCAATGGAATGCAGTTCGAGACCCGGCGGGCACTCCTCTCCGAGCGAGACGCTCAGATCGAGCCGTGCGAGGCATCGCTCCAGCCGCAGGGGTATCTCGGTGGCTCCTTCCACGCGGACGCTTTGCCGGGCGGACATGGCGATACCCCCTCGGGCGAGCTCCTCGTCGTTGCGTAGCGGCAGCGTATAGGCGGCCAGTCGTTCGGCCGTCAGCTCGCCCGGATCGCCTCCCGTATTGGCCAGAGCGAACAGTTCGTAATCGCCCGTGGGCAGGCTCAGCGAAACGCGGCCACCGGGATTCTTGAGGTAGAGACGCTCGGAGGCTTCGGGCGTCGTTTTGTGGAAGAAGTAGAGGCTCAGATCGTGCACGGCGCTCTCCTGTACGGTGCCGTCGCCGCTGCGGGTCATGGCCTCCGGACTCAAACGCAAGGTCAGGGTCGTCTCCCGCTCCGTCTCGGGCACGGGCACATCGTGGGCCGAAAGGCAGCCTACCAGTGTGCAGCAGAGTGCGAGAAACGACTGAAACAGATATTTTCGGATTGTCATAGTAAGCGAAGATTATGGGCTGGGGTTATCGGGCCCCGGGCCGAAATGAAATAATGAGGAATGGATAGAATGAATCGGAAAACGGTGCTATGCGCCGATATCGATCGTCTGTGTGGTCGGGGTTTCCCAATCGGCGACGGTAATCGTGGCCATGATGTCCGCGAGTTCGACCTCGTAGGTCAGCGGAGCCTGATCGGCCGTCGTCGCGAAATCGCCGTCGCGGTCGTAGGTCGCATCGAGGGTCGGCAGCACTCGGCTGCCGGCGGCGAGCGATCCGTTCTCGAAGAGATAGAACAGGTTGTCGTATCGATCGCCGGATGCCTCTGCGTTTTGCGAGTGAGCGTACGACATGGCTCCTGTCGAGGCCGTGCCGCTGAAATACGGGGTTTGGGAAGCTGCTCTCGAAATGCGGGCCGCGTCGATGCGGACTTTGCCGGCATACTTCGATGCGAACTGGCTCGAGAGCGATGACTGAACGGCGATCTTGGCCACGTCCCGCTTCTGGACGATCGCGACGTCGGTCGTAGCTCCGGCGGCGAGATGGTTTTCGTGGCCGAACCGCTCATCGGAAAGCCGTCGGAACGCTTGGCTCGCGTGCTCGTTTCGGGGAATGTACCGTTATAGACGGAAGGGGTGGTTTCGAGAAGGGCCAGTAGCGATTTTTTCGTAGTGACGTCGTTACCTGCGGAAGTATTGGCTAAGGCATAGAATTCGACGCTCGTGCCGGCGGCGGTGTTAGGAAGGGCGAAAGTCGCCTTTTTGGCTGCGACTTCCGAGGAAGTGAAGTCGCGCCTTACGATCGACCGGTCGTCCCCGCCGAAGCAGAATACCGAAAGGGGCGACAGCGATTTTTCTCATGCCTCGGTCGTCGAGTTCGGATCGAAAAAGGCGCGGGTGGCGTTCGGTTCATCGGTAAACGATACGGTGACTTGTCCCTCTCCCGAAACCGGAGAATTCATTTCGTACGTTTCCTTGCCGCAAGAGGCAAACGTCCAAGCGGCCAGCATGGCCGTAATCCGACTTTTCATCTGAGATACTTTTAATGTAATGGGTTAATACTAAAAAATGCTTCGATGCAGCCGTTCGGGAACGAATGTATCATTGTTCTTCCAGCGATCTTACATATTCGCTGCCGGGGGCACATTGTTTTTTATAGATGAATTTCGGCTATCCGACTCATTGACAAACCGATATATTTATGTCAATAGCAAAAAACGATACGGTGGGCAAATAAAACGGACAAGCTGCAACAAAACCGCTTTTGCCGATGTCGATACCGATATAAACCATAACTGAAAGAATTTAAGTGAAACTACATCTTGTAAACCATCGTCGCGAACACGGGCTCTACATGGCTTAACGAACTGTCCGGTTCAGATGCAAGGCACGGGGACGGAACGCTACAGACGGTTTCTAAACCGACATTGAATCTGTCTTGCTTCATGCCTGATACTGTAGAAATAATTCAATTGTTAACTATGTACAAATGTACGACGTTGGAACCCGGCCAGTACCCGGTCGACGATGCCGGATGTTCAGCCGAGTTGTTCCAGTCAGCGGTAGCAGAACCAGTAAACGTGTATGACGAGTAGCAGAACGCTGATCGCCCGCATGAACTGCATGACCTTGGCCAATCCTCTCAGATCGTCTTCGTGTTGCATGGGATAAAGGAATTAGGCAGACAAAGATAACGGTACTCCCGTGAAAGGGAGATCTAAGACGAAGGATGTCACCGTGTGGCACCTTCCGGCACCCACAGGCCGCCGAAGCGGAGATATAGAGAAAGCCGTACCACTACGCCTCCCTCTTATGGAACATTGGGCGGTTAGGGAAGAGTCTCTACTTTCCGATGGATACATCCGATCCGTGACATTCGAGGAAAGAACTGTTTCTCAAATTTACAGAATGAGTCGAAAACAAATAATCCGGACATAATGTCCGGATTATTTGCAACGGTTAGAAAAACTATTTGGTTCTTACTCTTTTCAACTTAGTACGCTCATCGTACTGCAATTTATTCTTGTTGATTATTCTTATAATATGATCACTTGGGTCCCAATAAGGAGATGCTAATAATTCAGAAAGGTCATGTTTATAAGATTCCTCATAAATAAGACGGATACTATTTTCTGTTTCTTGAATCCATTTCCCTGTGTAACCTCTCCGATGATATGCCTGAATATTGAACGTACTGTCTTCCGACAGATGCAATTTCATAAGACGCGGTTTAAAACCTAAGAATTTTCCCTGAAAGGTTCCACTCATCGCATAGGGACGAGCCGTCGCACACGAAGATAGTCCGAACAAACCGATAACTGCGACAAACAAAAGCTGTTTCATTTTTTATAATATATATCGTTTAACATTTCTTTCAATGGGATATTATCGTCAAAACCACGGAATTCATGTATAGCTCGAGGATAAGCCTTTATCAACGCCGATTTTGTCGAATTGATATTAACCGGATAAAGTCCTGTTCCGGAACCTCGGTTATAGTCGTATTTATAGACTCCGGTAGCAGCATCCTGCAATCCCTGCACCCAAGCGGGATTGATATCCGTTAAGGAATTGACCTGTGTGGATGAACTCGGGAGAGAAAACGGATCGTATAAATATTGGGCCCGATATGCACTGACTTCATCGTAAATATCCTGAGCATACGTCATTTCTTTTCCCAATGACGATAAAGCAACATCCCCTGTTTCGAATTGCCCGGCATGGGTCACTTCGTGAACGAAGTTGGCCGTATTCGTATAATTGATCATTATTGTTTCACTTTCTGCATCGAACGAAAGGTGTCCTTCGTTTCCAGCGATAGTATTCAATGCATATTTTTGGGAACTGTTCTCTATGACATTCATCGTTTCCAACGTTGCACCGATACCGGCAATACGCTCGCTCAACCAATTGATTCTGTCTTGTTTGGCTCCCTTGAGGGTCAATTTTTCCAGCCTTTGGGATAACAGAGCCTGTTTCGATTGGATTTCGGCACTCAGTCTTCTCCATTCTCTCAAATCGGCTTCAACGATTATCATGCCGTCCGGATCGACAAACCTGATCGGATTATTTCTGCAATAAGCATACGGGCTGACCGAATAGTATTTCTCTGCCAATGGGTCCGGAACGAACCACCGGCCGATTCCGGCCTGATACATCCTCGCCCCGTAATCGAGCATCCCCAGATCGCCGACGGTCTGTTCCTCCTTTCCGTTATACTTGTATCGATTGACGGCGGAAACTGCATAGGTACTTTCGGGACAACGTTCTCCGAAAGGATAGTAGTCGTTCTGTTCCCGAACCGTTCCCGCTTGGTCCACGATCACGCGAACGCTGCCCAAATGGTCTTTCACGAAGTAATCGACCGCACCGTTCGGCCGCAGCGCGCCTCCGTCGAACAGCGCCCGATCCAGCGACAACGATCCGTTCGTACGTACATATATCAAAGAACCTAAGTAATCATAACCGTTAGCCCCGTCGCTCACCGACAGTTTCACCCCGTCGGCAGAGTAGGCGTACTTCGCTTTGGGCGTATCGTCCGCTCCCGTTACCTCTTGTAACAAATTTAGCAAATTGTAGCTGAATCGCAAGTCCCCGAGAGCATCTTTTTTCATATTGCCGTTGGCGTCGTATTCGCAGAGGGAGGACGCTCCCGCAAGGCCCAGCAGACGGTTTCCGTCGTACACGTAGCAATAGTCCGAGGCAACGCCTTCGGTATGGCGCGAAAGGGTCAGGATGTTTCCGTTGCGGTCGTAGGTAATCCCCTTTTCGGTGTAGCGGTCTGTGGCGGCGGTTCCCTCGTAGTGAGTCGCTCCGAGTAGCCGACCCAGACCGTCGTAGGCGAATGCATAGGTATCGACCGGATGATCGCCCTCCTTATGCTGCCATTCCCATTCGGAGATGTCGCCCGAATAACGGGTGGCACCGCCCAACGCCGGGTCTTGGTAACGGAGTTTCATATCGAACTTATCGCTGTTCTGCCGGGCGAGCCAGCCTCGCACGTTGTAGGCGCAGGTCTCGGTCAGCACGCCATCCCCGGGGCCGAACTGCCGCGAAGAAAGCCGCCCTAAAGCATTGTACCCGTAAGAGACACTGCCCGGAGCGCCATCGTTCAGGGAGGCCGTCGTACTCAGCAGGCGGCCGGCATGGTCGTAGGCGAACGTCGAGACCAGCACGTCGGGGGCACTTCCGGGACCGGGCGCGTGTTCTTCCCGGACTCCCAGCGGGTTGCCCGTAAAGTCGTAGCGATAGCTGCAACGGCTGACGCCTCCCAAATGGTTGGACGCGACGCTCTGTACGAAGCGGTGACGGAAATCGTAATAGTACGCCTCGCCGAGCGGCGTGCTTTCGTCCGTACCGAGCCGGGCCGTCAGGCTGCCCGTTCGCAGGGAGCGGGCTCCGTCGCTGCCGCTCCACTCTCCGTAGCCGTCTCGGGCGGAGTAAGCCAGAGCTTCGAAGCCGTCGCGCTCCATAAAGTCGTACCCGTCGTAATAGTCGGCGCTCAGAACCGAGGCCCCGGTCAGGGTACAAGAGCCTTCTTCGCAGGACAAGGCGTAACCGGCTAACGGACCGTCGGCACCGTAGATGACTTTCAGGGTTTTCCCTTCGAGGCATCCGGGCGCTATTTGCGAACCGGACATGCCTGTACAGATACCGGTAACCGCCTTGCGTCCCAGCCCGTCGGACAGGGCGAAAGACCATTCTTCGCGCGAGCGTTGTTCGCCGTCTTGTGTGAAAATGAGCTGGTCGGCATCGTCATAGACGTAGAGTATCTCTTCGGCCCCCGGCAGCTTTTTGCCGATACAGCGGTTGCGGGCGTCGTAACGATAGAAATAGCCCAGTCCCGTGCAAAAATCGGAAGTCGGGTCGATCGTTCCGGAGGCGGGCAGCTGTGCGGACGCCTCGGGCGGGAATACGGCCCGCAGGTTTCCGAAACAGTCATAAACGTAATAGGTGTCGAAAAACTCGGAGTCCGCGACGCTGCGCGTGAGCAAGAGCAGTCCGGCTTTGTCCCGGAATTCGTAACGGAGGCGTCCGTCTTCGTCGGAAAAACCGGTCACGTGAAGTTCCCCGGCGGGATAGTCGCCGGAACGAGAGAGGGAAAGGGTTTGCCGGTCACTGCCCGAAACGATGCGGGCGCAACGTAATTCTCCTGAAGCCGTATTGGTCAGGTAAGAGGTCCGCTGCGCTTTACCGGCTTCGCGCCACTGCGCTCCCGGACCGTACTGTTCGACGGGCCGCCCGAGCGGGGAGGCTTCGTAGCGGATTTCGGAATAGGGAACGGTATCGCCGAGGTTACTCGTTCGGGCCTGCGCCTCGAGCGTCGCGGGGGCCACGTAAGCGCCGTTGTTGCCGGGCAGGGAAGCCGGAAGCCAGCTCCGGGACTCGCGCCCGCACTGATCGTAGGTTTGCAGGCTTGCCAAGTCTCCGTAGCCCGGAGCGGCCCCGATCGCTATGCTCTGGACAGGGCGGCCCAGACCGTCGAAATAACGGACCGTCCGCATGCACTGGTCCGGAGCGGGGGTCTGCGAATCGAAAGTCTCGGTCAGGGGCGTGTATTCCTGAATGTAGTTCTCGTCGGAAAGTTTCACAGAGACAGTAACGCACACCACATTGGAATAGAAGCGGCCGACTTGCGAGACGACCACGCGGCGGAAATAGGTGGTGGCCGAAAGCGGTTCGGGCTGGTAGGAAACGTCCGAAGCCTCGGGAATCGCACTCCACTGCGTACCGTCGTTAGAAGATTCCCACGAAAGGGTATAGCTCCCGGACGAAACGGACGGATCGACGAGGCTTTCCAATCTGGCGGGCCGCTGCGAATCCTCGACGGTCTGGTCGCCGGAAATCGTGCCCGGGTCCACCGTAATGACCGTCACACAGACCGTGTTGGAATAGACCGTGGTAACGGGCGTAGTGAATCCCCGTCGGAAATAGGTGGTCACCGTCAGGGGACCGGGCCGATAGGAGGTTTCCGCAGCACCTGAGATCGTCTGCCACGGACCGGAAGACGCGGGGGCAGACTGCCAGAAATAGGAATGAGTGGCCGCCACCGTATTGGCCAACGAAACGTTCTGCAACAATCGGGGTTGTGTCGAGATTTCAATAGTCTGATTGCCGTCGATGCTTCCGGGCGTAGTTGCCACCGTTTCGACCCAGACCGAATTGGAATAGACCGTCTTGGTGGATGAACGGAAGACCCGGCGGAACCATGTGCTTTGCGCGAGAGAACCCGGCTGGTAACTCATTTGGCCCGTAGTGCCTGCAATCGTACTCCACTGGTCGCCGTTCAAGGACGACTCCCACGAGACCGTCCCGGAACCGTCCGTCGCGCTGGGATCGGTAACGCTTTGTAATACCGTCGGACTGGCACCCGTCTCGATGGTCTGTTCACCTGAGATCGTTCCCGGCGAGGTGGTGACGACCGTGACGCAAACGGTGTTGGAATAGACCGTTTTCGTCGCGGAAGTCGTAACGCGGCGGAACCAGGCCGTCGCAGTCAGGGCGCCGGGCTGATACGAAATTCCCGTAGCACCTGCTATCTTTGTCCAAGGTCCCGATGCCGATGCGGCGGACTCCCACGAAAGGGAGTAGTCTCCTCCCGAAAAGCTCGGAGATGTGCTGTTCGACAGGACTGTGGGCTGTGTTCCTTTCTCGATCTTCTGATTTCCGGAAATGGAACCCGGAGAGGTTGTGACGACCGTAACGCAAACTACGTTCGAGGAAGCCTGTTTGGATGTGGAACTGGTAATGGTACGACGGAAATAAGTCGTCGCGCTCAAAGGTCCGGGTTGATAGGCTTGCGAGCCCGAAGTTCCCGAAATATCGCTCCACGGACCGGAGGAAGCGGGTGCAGACTGCCACATGATCGTATAGAACCCGGACGATGCGCTGGCAGCGACGACGCTTTCCAACCGGGTCGGCTGAGTCGAGGATTCGATGGTCTGATTCCCGGAGATCGTTCCCGGAGTGAGCGTGATCTCCGCATCGCGGACTTTGACGAGCACCTCGTTGGAATAGGCTTTTTTGGTAACGGAGCCTTCCGTGTAATTGATTGCCCGCCTGTAATATGTCGAGCGCGACACCACCCCCGGATCGTAATACTCGGAAGTCGCTCCCGGAATCGGAGACCAAAATCCGGAGAGGTAATAGTCCTCCCAGCAATATTCCCAAGAGAAAGTATAAGGTACATTGCAGTAAGGCAACACGCCGTTTTTGATCCGCTGAGCTTGGGTGTTCGCATCGATGGTCTGGTCACCAGTAATGGTTCCCGGATTGGCGAACACGCTTTGTGCGCGGCATATGTTTCCCGTCCAATGGCAGCACGCCAGAAACAGGAAAAACAAATAAGAAATAACTATCTTTTTCATAACTCGAACGATAGAATCCCGGCTCCGCCGTTCCCATCATGTCCGGGCGGAATACCGTAAGAGCCGGAATTATTTTTTATAATTATAATCGTAGTATTTCAGCGTTCTCTTCGTGCCGTTCTCCATGAAGTAAACCTCCCGGAGCCGTCCCTGATCGTCGTAATCGTAGTACGTCGTGAGACCCTGCGGGTCGGTGGCCGAAACCATGCCGATGAGCGGCTCGTAGGTATAGGTGGTAATCTCCGCATTGCGGAAACGGGAATCGGACCGTAAGCCGTTCAAAACCGCCATATCTTTGCTTGAGAGTGTGTCGGCTGCATGGTCTATTGCGACGGAAGATGCTACCGAAGGATCTGCATTTTTGATTTCGGCCACCGGATGCAAGCCGTTGTATCCCCAGTAATAATAAGTTATGCGAGGCGCGGTTCTCGATCGGACGTACCGGGGATTGCCGTAAAGGTCGTATTCGGGAATGGCAAGCGTCTGCCGGTAACGGCTGTCCTTGCTGAAGGCGCTTCGGCCGTCGGCAGGAAGAAACTGGCCTGCCGAAGATTTGTTGGACAGCCGGAACGAAGACTCCTGCGTATCGTCCGACTCGAACACGTCCATCGCGGAGAGGTTCCCATCGGCGGTATAGGTGTACACCTCTCCCGAGACGATCTGTCCGTCTCTGCGTCGGATTTTTTCTATGGGCAGCGAAACGATATTTTTCGCTACGAGCGAATCGACCCATCCTCCGGCTCCGTAATCTTCCGCATAGAGGGTTTGTTCGGTCGAAACGGAACCGTCGCTGAGCAGACGTTCGATGCGGTTGGCCGTATAGGTGTTCGGATTATCGTAATGGTAACGGATCTCTTCTTTAAGAATATTTCCTTCGCTATCTTTCGTGTACTCTTCCGTCTTCTTTAACTGCATGCAGCCGATGTTCAGACCTTTCGTATAGAAATTGAAAGAAGATTTGGCCCTGTCGTAACGCCAGTCGTCTAAGCTGGCGACGGCGGATTGCGTGTAATAAAGCACTATCGGCTCGATGGAAGCCCAAAGTTTCGCTCTGAATATCTGGACGGAATCGACGTATTTATCATACGTGAATTTCTGCCTTTTTACCCAGTCGAACGTTCCGTTGCGGTATCGGTAATGGATGACCGAATCCAGAGAAGCCATATCCCACTCCTCGCTTTCGAGCGGGAAGGGCTGCGCCGGAGTGCCGGAGTTGTGCGGCAGTACCATCCGGTCGTACTTATACACGGTTTTACCGGAATACTCCCCTCCGGCGGTTTCGTACTCGGCGATTTCGGCATAGTTTACCGTGCTACCGTTCTCGAAAGAAACCCGTTGGTTACATCCCGATAAGAAAGTCCTTTTCCGGTAGGTCAGGATGTTGTAAGCTTCATCGTTCACGCCGAGAGAAGAATACGGATCGTCGTAATAATAATATTTGACCGTTTGTATCGTCAGGGCGGACTGCCGGGTTTCCCCGATCAGATCCTGCGTGAAATAAGGTTCGTTCTTGACGATTCCGCATCCGTCCTCGTTCGCTCCGTATTTGTAGATCTTCTCTTTTACGAGGGTAGCGTCGCTGTCCCGGTAGCGGATGCGCTCGATACGGTATCCCCCGGCCCCTTTGACCTGATTGTCGTATGCGCTCCTGTACTGATGCTGTCCCATAACGAACTCGACCGTCCCGCCTGTCGGGTATTCGATTTTCAGAGGAGTGATCTCGTTCGGATCGTACGCGAATACCTCCGAAGCGTTTTTCCGACCTATCGTCACTTCGTATTGGGCTGGAGCCGACGGGTCGTCATAAGTATCGTAGAAACTACTCGTGCCGTTTCCCCGGGACACTTCGGTATCGTGTATGACCACATTGGCATCCTGTTGCGAAGGATCGGCCCATAGCTGTGTGTATCCCCAGTAATCGGACATCCCGTCAGGACCACCCCCTACGTTGTGGGGATAGGTGAATGCGTACGATTCCTCCCCGATCTTCAGGGAGGTCAGTTTACGGTCGTAGTCGGGTTGCGAAGAGACGGAACGCTGCGTGAACAGAATCTCTTTGACGGCCTTGCCCGTGTTGTCTTCGATTGTCATGGAAGAGAGCGTTCGCTCGGAAGTATAGGAAAATACGATTCTCCCCCCGCGGAAAGCAATCGTATCGGTGAAACAGTAAGAGATATTTTTGACGGTACACGAAGGTATATCGTCTGCTGTCGGAGTGGTTGTATGGGTCGGATCGAGATCGGAAGCACGCTCGAATTTCCCGTCTTTGAAGAACAGCCAGGTCCTTCGATTCCCGGCAAACTCCTTGCCTTTGATTCCCGCTATCTTCCAGAACGGGTATTCGTCGATGAACTTAGTAGAAGACTTGAACTCCAGCGATATGGCCATATCGAGTGGATCGTTGGGACCGGGTCGAACGGCTTGAACGTTATCGTAGATTTCGATCCGGTCGTTGAAATTATATACGGTTTTCGGCAACCGGTTACCGTATGTAAACGACAGGGTTTCGTTGTCCGGACTTACGACCCGGCGGCATTTCCAAGACACGATTCGTTTCGTGTTATCCGTATCGGTCTGCTCCCAGTCCGTATCCGTGGCCGAATAGAAATATTTCGTACCGTCGGTATCGGTTACGGTAAATTCTCTCGAATTCTGGTTATAGTCGATTTTTACGCCGTTGGATGGCACGGGAACCGCTTTGACCGTTCCGTCTTTTCGGTGCTGGAAATAGAAAGCGCCGCTCTTGTTTATGAGCCTGTAATAAAAACGATCGGGCTCTTCGTCCCAACGGCCCCAATATAATTGTCTTTTTACCATGTCCGAACGGACGACAGGATCGCCCTTTTTATAGTCCGTCGGAATGCTGTCGTTGTAATAATATCCCAACTGACTCTGGGCCGGGCTCAGATCGTCGATACCGTTGATGAGCCGGGTGATTTGCAGTTCGGTACTCAGCGACCAGCCTTTACCGATGCTTCCGGCCAGTTGGTTCGGCCGCAGGTAATTATCCACATGGAAGCTCAGATCGACGGGAAAAGTCAGTCGGCCGGCTTTGATTTCATAAAGCGGGATCCGGATGTCGGGCACCCCGGTCAGATGGCTTACCGGGTAGTCGACGTAGCGCATCAGCGAAGCGGCTTCCGGAGGCAGGAACTCGATGCGGCCCGTCGGACTCGTCCGGTCGGCCTGGCCCCACAGCGTACAGGGAAGCAGCATACATAGGAAAGCGATTCGTTTGTGGATCATCTCGGTAGAAAGTTTAGGATTTCGGTTTCGTTCTTTTGTGTTCGTTTCTGTTCTGTTCTTTCTTTTCTGTTCATGCCCTTTTAGGCCGACTTTATCTGCGGAGATTCACGATTTCATAGGCCAAATAGTTTTTCAGGTTCGACATCGGTTATCGGTCGGGTGTCAGGTTCTATCCCATGATACCTCCGAGACGGAACATGGGCAGGTACATGGCGACGAGTATGACGGCCACGAGCAGGCCGACCAGCAGGATCAGCACGGGTTCGAGCAAGTTCCCCAGCGAGCGGAGGCGGTGCTCGAGCTCTGCGGTCAGTACGTCGCCTTCTCGGGCGAGCATTTCGGGCAGCCGGCCGGTCTGCTCTCCCACCCTCAGCAGCGTGACGAGCCGCCGGTCGTAGAGCTCCTCGAAGCGCTCCAGCGCCTCCGACAGGCAAGCTCCCCGCTCCAGCTCGCGGGCGACCCGGGCAAAGGAGACGCGGTAAGGATAAAACACGATGATCCCCTCGAGCATCCCGATGCCCTGCAACAGCGGGACTCCGGAGGAAGCAAGCAGGCCGAGCAGGCGGCAGAAACGGGCCTGCACGCTCTTTTTCAGCGTGTCGCCCGCCAGAGGAATCTTCAGCAGCCATCCGCAAACGAACCGCTGCACGGAAGGTCGGTCGCCATAGATCTTCCACCACAATAGGGTTCCCGCACCCGCGAGCGCCGCGACGGTCAGATAGGTCGGGAAAGCCCTCGACAGCGAGATGATCCACCGGGTCATCGTCGGCAGTTCGCCTCCCATGCGCGAGTAGACCTGCTCGAACATCGGCACGATCACCAGCACCATGAAAATCACGACGACGATTGCAGTAAAGAGGATAATCAGCGGATAGCTCACCGCGCCGCTGACCATACGCCGTTGCGCAATGCGCTTGCGGTAGTAATCGGCCAGAAAAGCCAGCGCCTCGTCGAGCCGGCCGGTCTGCTCGCCGATGCGCAGCACCCCGCAATCGAGCGGAGCGAAGCGTCCGCTCCGCTCGAAGGCGCGGGCCAATGCCTCGCCACGCACGACCGAGCGGTAGAGACCGGTGAGCAGCGCTTTCGTCTGTGCGTCCCGCTCCCCCTCGATCAGCAACGAGAACGAGCGGCTGAAATCGAGTCCGGAGCCGAGCAGCGAGTGCAGCTCGGCGAATATGGTCTCCTTGCGGGCGTCTTTGAGCGGTTGGCCTCCGTGCTTGGGTAAAGCGAAAGAATCGTTCGGGTTCATGGCAGTTCGATCGTTCGGTTTAGGATATTCTCGTTTTTGTTACAGTACGGGATCCCGTATTCGCTTGCGTTCCGGTGCAGAACCGGGTATCGGAACGTGCACGATGCCGCAGTCGACACGGAACGCTCTCGGCGGCAATCCGGATACCGATAGGCGATTCGGCCGTTTTCCGGCAGGGGCCGATAATGTCTCGTGCGGTGTTGTGGATCGAAGGTCGTTGGCGGCATAAGATTTTCGGATTCTTCATTTTCGGGGACGTGTTCATTTTATTTCGATTCCTCGTTCGATTCGTTTTCGTTTTCTTCGTATTTGTACCTCGCTTCCTGCTCGCTCAGCTTCTCGAGCAGCGGATCGGGCGGACGGCGGGACACGAATCCGATGTTCAGTACGGAATCCTGCTCGGTCCGCAGCTCGACGATCATCGTATCGATCCGCGCTCCGGGGGCGGGTTCGGGAACGGTCCGCAGTCGGACGACATACCGCAACAGCGTATCGGAGCGTTCGTCTTGCCGGACGATCAGCGCCGAGTCGGCCAGTGAGAGCCAGGCATGGATACCTCCTTTGCGATAAATCGCCAATGTTCTTTCGCTTTCCGAGATCAGGCTGTCCGAATCTCCCGCCAGATCGACCGTGCGGAAGTAGCCGGCATACTGCTCCGTACGCTCTGCTATCCGTTGCGAAGTGCGATCGAGAAAGCGACTCAGCAGTCCCAGTCCGTCCATGACCGACAGGAAGACGACTCCGCTGAGGATCATCAGGATCAGTACCTCGACCAGCGTCGAGGCAGGCAGTCCGTTCCCCGCGATCCGAAGCCGAGGCCGGTTTCCCGGCCCGGTTCGAGCTGCCCGCTTACGAGCACAGCGAGCGTCCGGCTGCCACCGCCGGTAAACTTCCTTCCTATCCGAAGCAGGACGTTGCTCGCTGTGCCCGGCACATGGCAATCGTCGCCCCGTAATCCGTTCCGGGCGGATAGCGCCCTGCGTGGAACGACCGGGACAACAGGTTCGAGCCCGTTCCGCAGAGCGCGCGGCCGGCCATAGTTGGCTCGGGCAGCCAGCGCGTCCTTCCGTCAGTCGCTTTCGTACGGTTTTGCAGTCGTACATTTGTACATTGTTAAACAATTGAATTATTTTTATAGCATCAGGCATGGAGCAAGACAGATTTGCTGTTGGTTTTAGAAACCGTGAATGACGTTCCGTCCCCATGCTTTACATCTCAAAACCGGACAGTTCGTTAGGCCATATAGAGCCCGTGTTTGCGACGATGGTTTACAAGATGTAGTTATCACTTAAATTCTTTTTATTATGGTTTACATCGGTATCGACATCAGCAAAAGCAGTTTTGTTGCAGCCTATCCGTCAGCGAAAGGTTATCGTACCCAGACTTTCCCGAACACAGCAGCGGGAGTGCGTAAATTCATTGCTACGCTTTTAGTAACAGAGTATCACTGCGTCATGGAAGCCACCGGTAATTACGGTTTTCTGCTGCTGTATCTGCTTCATCAGAGCGGTATTGCCGTCAGTCTGGTTAATCCCAAGCAGATCAAGCATTTTTCCCGGATGATGATGGCCGTTACCAAGACCGACGAAAAAGACGCCTGTATGATCGCCATGTACGGGGAGAAGATGAATCCTCCCATCTACAAAATGCCCTCGCAGGCTATTCTGCTGCTCAAACAGAAGAAGACCGTTATCCGTCAGTTGCGTAAACAACTCGTCGCATCGAAGAACCTGCGTGGATCGCTTATCGTACTACCTTATCGGGACAAAGCCTGTGTGCGCACACTAGACAAGACCATTGACTTTCTGACCAAGCAAATCGAGCAACTCGAAGCAGAACTGGCCGACATCGCATCATCCGAGTTCGACAAGCAACTCAAAGCCCTGACATCCATCAAAGGGATAGGCATTACGCTCGCTACGGCGCTGATCCTTACAACCGGAGGATTTACCTGCTTCGACAATGCAAAACAACTATCTCGCTTCATCGGAATATGTCCAACCCACCAACAATCAGGTACATCCGTAAATATCAAAGGACATATAAACCGGAATGGCGATGAACACCTACGATCTTTGCTTTATGTCGCCTCGTGGTCGGCTCTGAGATCAAATGCGGCCTGCAGGGAATGCTATCTCCGATTAAAGGCCAATGGAAAATCATCCAAAGTCGCTCTGATCGCTGTGGCTAACAAACTCGTCAGACAAGCTTTTGCAATCGTAACTACCAACTCAATCTATATCGACGGGTTTGTCTCGACTAAAAAATAATCTCTCGTCCATTTTTTTATCTTTTTACTTGTTTTTTAATACAGTTCGTCATTCATTGCCGATGATCGTGTTTCGGTCGAAACCGTCCGGACCGACCAAATACCGGTATTCCATTCTTTTGCGTCCGCCCGCGATTTTCACCGTCAGCGTCGCCTGCCATAGCGCCGGACAGGAAGCGTAGGGCTCGATGAGAACCGTCAGCGTTCCCCATCCGTAGGAGCGTTCGGTCTTGCCCTCGGAGAAAGCTCCCCGTCGGATTTCGCTCGCCGTGCAGGCGGCCCGGTAATCGGCTTCGGCGCAGACGATTCCGTCGGAGGGGCCCGCCGTTAGCCGGACGACGGTCTCCAGACTCGCGGCGAAGACGATCAGCAGCACGACTGAAGCGACGACCGCCTCCAGCAGCGAGGCGGCGGGAAGGCGGATCGACTGCCGTTTTGCCGGACTGCCGCATGAGCGGTACGGCGGCTGTCGCCGTCTCTTATCCCGGCTCCGTGCGTAGCAGGAACGCTCGGGGGACAGGAGGCGGCAGGCGCTTCCGCCGTCGGGCAGGCGAGCAATATCCGGCCATGCCCCTGTACACAGACATGGACCGGACGGGCAGACATTCCGTCGCCGAGCTCCGAGGCAGACCGGTCGCCGGTTCCGCACCGTCCTTTCGTTTCTTAGAGCACCCATCCCGCCTCCTTTCTCCGGTAGGCCGCCGCCCACAGCGGATAGGTCGCCGCCGGGTTTTCGAGCAGCGTCAGATCGTAAAGCATGTCTTCGTAGTACCCTTCGGGAGAGTAGTAGACCAGGCGGTTCGCCGCCATGCAGCCCGATACGATACCTTGCACCTGCGCCGCGCCGTCCGCCCACAGCAGTCCCCGCAGTACGGCCGTGCGGTCTTGTCGGTAGTTCGCGCGTTTTACATCGGGTCGACCTTCCCCGTCGACGATCGCATAGCCCTCGATGCGGCTGTCAGGGCCGATTTCGATGTAACGGTCGGGGTTCTCCCGCGCGACGAACACCCCCGACGGGTAATCGAGCGTCACCCGCCTCCCGATAAGCACCGTATCCGATGCAAACAGTTGGACCGTTCCGCAAAAGCCGTCCTCTACGCGGATCGTGCGTCCCACGACCAGCACATCGCGCAGACGGCAGGCGCTGTCGATGGACACCTCCTCTCCCAGCAGTACAGCCATGCCTTCGATCAGAGCTCCCGGCCCGAGGCTCCCGGCATCCAGCAGCCGGGGCTCCGTCTCGCCGAATCCGACGCTCAGACTGTCCGGCGTAGGCATCCATGCCCCGGGAGCTTCGAGCAGGCGCAACAGACTGTCGGTCATTCGGCGGGCATCGGTTCGGACCGGCGGAAGCTCCTTGCCGGCATAAGCGGTACGGGCTCCTTCGATCCGTTCGCCGCAGAAAAAGACCGAACGGATTTGTCCGTACTGCACGCCGTGGCGGGGAAGCCTCAAGCATCCGTGCAGCGAGGTGCGTCCCGCAAGCGACAGCGAAGCGGCATCAGTCGCATACCAGAGACCGCTTTCTTCGCCCGGCAAACATGCGAAGGGGGCGGCCGACCCGAACAGCCGGGTCGGAGCGATTCGGGGATCGGCCGCCTCGACGCGCACGGCCTCGTACAGTCCCCATGGCCGGACGGCGATCCGCACCCGACTGTCGGGCAGGCCGTCGTAAAGCCGCAGGCCGCCCTGCTCGTCGAGCCTTGCTGTCAGCGTGCTGTCGGCGGCGTACAGAACGAAGGCCGACTCGACGTTCGCCCGTTGCCGCGAGAGGTAGCCCGCGCGGGAAAAGAACAGGAAATCGGACTCCCACAGCGCGAGCACGCCCAGCACCGAGAGTAGCATCAGCGCCGAGACGACCAGCACCGTAGCCAGTACGCCGGCAGGAAGGCAGGCCGAACGGAAAGCAGACCGTCCGGCCGGTCGACACGGCCTCGGGACGACCGCCTTGCGACCGTGACCCGGCTCCGGGTTCTCCGCCGGAGGGAAAACATGCGGAACCCCTCGGCACAGCGGACGGTCGGTTCTTGCCGAGTATGGTCCGATTCCTTTCATCGTATTTTTCATCGTACTATTTACCTTAGCAGCTATAAAACAGAACAGTCGAGATATCGGAGTTCGGAGTACGGAACAAGTCCGAGTATTCATCGGTCTGCGAGACCGGGAGCCGTATTCCGGCTCCATATTCTTTGTATCGGAATCCGGGCAGTTCACAGTTCAGGGAATTTTCAATCCGTATTTCCGACCGTCCGCCGCGAGCCATAGCGAATCGGCTCCGACCGCATGCAGTCTGAAGCCTCCGGCCGACTCGCCCTGCCGCAGCAGATGGGTCCGACCGTCGATCGAAATCAGATAACGGTCGGTGCCCTGTTTGCGAATCCGGCCCGTACAGGTGAGCTTGACGGCAGGACGTTCGTTCTTCGCTTTCGACCGTACGGGCGCTCTTGCCGAAACGGACCCCGGGACGGAAGGTTTCGCCGCAGCCGCACGCAGAAACGGATCGGGATAGTCGAGTCGCAGCGTATCGATGTCCGCACGGGGATTGTTCCGGGCAACGGGCACGGCAGCCGGATCGGAAGCCGCAGGTTTCGGCCCGGAGAAAAAGAGCTTCCACGCCACGACGCCCCAAATACCGAGAGCTACGACGAGTAACAGGTATGTCAGCGGTCGCGATTTCATGGCTCGGAAAGAGTTTCGTGACCTGAAAAGCGTTTTTTCGCCGATAGCATATCGGAGCGGAGTGCCCATGTCGGACCGGCAGGCCGCAACCCGCCGTCGCTCTCCGTCGGCCATCGTCTCTCGGCCGGCCCGAACGCGATACCTGAAATAGACTGCCGTGGCGCGCGACACGTGATCGAAAGCATCCCATTCCTGTCACGGCAGGACTCGAATCGGTTCTCCGGACCGTTCGGACGCTCAGGCCCGACGCCCCCCGCAGATTCAGTCGAGGGATTCGGCATGGCGGGCCCATCGCTGCCGGAAAGACCCTCCCTACCCGGGACTGCGAACGCCTCCCGCATATCGTCCCCTTCCTCTGCGAGTTCTTGCGGATCGGAAAGCGATTGCGACGCGGGATCGACCCTCAGCGAATATACGCTCTCCTCGCTCCGGTAAACGCCGTTGAAAGCCTGCAGGCTCCACTGATAGTCTCCTTTGTCGAGCGTCAGCGAGAAGCGGTCGGCCGCATGGAGGGAATCGGCGCGCAATGTCGTGTCGGCCCATACGCGCGAAGCGCGGGCGAAGCTCGGCGAAACGACCGTGAGCCGATAGCTGCGAGCTCCTGAGAGGGGCCGCCAGAGAAAAGTCACCTCGCCGGCTTCGATATGCGCGTCGTGCTTCGGTGCGACCACTTCGATCCGGGCCCGGTCGATATCCTGCTCGAAAATGTCGTCGCAGCCCGAAAGCAACGGCAGCAAAAACAAAAGCGCGCAGGCCGTCCGGAACAGGTCGGCGGAGCCCGTTCGACGGATCGGGATCGTCCCGGACGTCGGCCGGGATTCGGACTCGCACGTATCGGCCCCGCCTGCCGGAAAGTCTGCGGAGAGCCTTTCTGTCCGGATCGGCGTTTTGCGGTCGGATCGACGGGTGTCGGGCCGAAACGGCCGGAGGGAACGGTTTGTCGGATCGGATTTCATATCACAAGGGTTTACGGTTTATCGGTCAGTTGCTGGACAACGAGGGTCAACAGCAGCGAGGTCTGCCGTCCCCGGCGGACCGTTTTGAACCCTGAAGAAAGCAAACGGCAGCCGGAGAGTTCCCGTTCAGCCGCATCGAGGGTCCACAGCAGCGGAACGAAGCCTCCCGAAAGCACGATCTCGGCCGTGCGCAGCGTGAAGTCGTCGCCCTTGCGGGTCAGATAAGGCGTGTAGCTGACGATTCGGACGGAGCTATCCGGGTCAAGGCGCTCCAACAGCTCGAGCAGGCCGCCGCCGGCGATCAGTTCCTCCGTATCGAGCATAGCGGCAGGAGTATCCGGTTGTATGGAAGCGGAATCCGTCTCCGCGAGCGTCCGTTCCGCCCGGCACACCTCGCCCCACAGTGCGACCGTACGCCCCAACGATAGCCGGTACACGGCCGCAGGCAGCACGACCAGCAGCAGGACCAGACGCACGACTCCTTCGTATTTGCCGATCCGGTTCATAAGGCGACGGTAATCTTGAATTCGGTCGCACCGCTTTCGCGGTTTTGCTTCAAGCCTTCGAGCCGAGCTTCGTGCAGCGGCGGTTCGGAGCGTAATTCGGTCATCAGTTCCGATACGGCCGACGCATCGTTCGTTACGCCCCGGATCGAAAGGGTTTCTGAAGCGAATACGGGGTCTTTGCCTTCTTCCAACGTTTTGGAAAGAGGCTGCACGGCCAGCGAGGTCAGCGTGACCGACAAAGGCACATGGGAGGCCGCCCGGTCCAGCAGCAGGGCGTGACGGTACGGCAGCCGATGCGAAAACGCCGCTACGGCCGCTCGCCGCTGCTCGGAGCGGGCCTGCGATGCGTCCTGCCTCTTTTCCCGGGCGGAAAGCACGGTCCGCTGCTGTGCGCGACGCTCTTGAAGCGAACCGGAAGCAAACGTATTGACTACGAGCAGAAGCAACATTAGGCCCAGCACGGGCAGCCGCAGGCGGCGTTCGGCCGCTTTAGCGACCATGCGGCCTTCGGGTATAGGGCGCAGCAGCGTGCGCCATTTCAACGTATCGCGATAAAAACGTTCCGCCTGCCGTAGGGCCTCTTGCTCGGGATCTGCCGCCGCTCGCCCGTAGCGAACATCCATGAAAGGAATGCCGTTCTCCGCGAGCCGTTGCCCGAGCGGTTCGACTTGCTCGCGGCGAACGAAGCTGATACTCCCTGAATCCTCCTTTTCGTCCGAAAAGCTCCATGCGAACGTTTCGGGATCCGAGGTTACCTTCCCGACGATCGCCGTATCTTCGGTCGGCTTCGTGACGATTCCGTACCCGGAGACCGAAATCAGGACGGGACGGCCCGAACACTCCTTTTTCAGCGCATCGGCGTCGGGATCGGCGCACTCCCGCAGGATTCGGAGACCGCTTCGATCGAGACCGAGTACGAACAGGCGCATCGCGTAGTTTTCCGCATCCCCGAAGCGGATGCAGAGCACGGTCGAAGGACCGACGAGTCGTTGCAGCAAAAATCTTTTCATACTATACGGTTTATTCCTTCCGACCGTCCTGGCTCGTAACCCGGAGCCGGAACATCCGGCCAACGCGAAGCGATCCGGTTCGTAGCCTATAGCTCCGCCGCCGGACAGGCCTCCGCGCGGCGGCAGGCCTTGAGTCACGCATTTCCCTTATGTCTTGTGACACATGCCTCAGGCGAGCGGTGCGGATGCCCGCCCGCACGGCAATGGCGGCGACTCCATTCGGTATCGAGGGTGGACCGCCCGGCCGGCTTTTCATAAGAGACATTCCCGATTCGTCGGACAAAGTGTCGTGGCGATCCGCTCTCATCGTACGAGTCCGACGGGAGTCCCTCCGATCCGGCAGACCCGGTCCGGGAACGAAGGTCGTTTTTATCCGTTCGAAGACATATCGTCCGAAATCGTTTCCCATAATTCCGATGTTTTTATTCGACTACGGTCGGTTTGATGAATACGTTCAGCCGGCGTTCCTGTTTGTTGTTCTTGTGCGTGCCGAAGATCCATTTGAGCACCGGCACGCGGGCGATGAAAGGCAGTCCCTGCGAGCTTTTCTCGCGCGACTGCCGGTCGATGCCGCCCAGCAGGACCGTTTCCTCGTTTTTCACGCGCACCATCGAGCGGAAGCTGCGCGTGGTGGTTCCCGGCGGAGCCTCCTTTTCGGTACGGTCGGTGAACTCGCTTTGCGACAGGTCGATCGTCATCGTGATATGGCCGTCCTCGCTCACATAGGGCGTGATCGAAAGGGTCATGTTCGCCTCGACGCTTTTCCAGACATAAGAGGTCGACTGCACGGGGTTCTGCGTCCCCATGTAAGTATTGTTCGTCTCCTTGTAATACTGCATCTGACCGCTGGTGAGCACCGCCTCGCGGCCGTTGAGCGTCGAGAGCCGGGGCGTCGAACGCAGCTCGATCGTGCCGTCCTGCTCCATCGCCTTCAGGCTGGCATAAAAGTTCGGCGTCACCTTTCCGAGCTTTACGAGACCTATCTTACTTGCCAGACTGTTGACGGCTTCCGCCCCGAGCGTCATGTCGAGACCCGGGGAGAGCGTGCCTGCGGTCTGCGTTGGCTCCGTACCCAATCCGAGGCCTAGACCCGCCTCCAGCAGCACGTCCTTCGAGGCGTCGACGATCATCACCTCGATCGTGATGAGCGGCACGGTCCGGTCGATCGAGCGCAAGAACTGCTCGATGCGGGCTACCTGTCGCTGGTCGCCGCTCAGGATCATGCTGTTCAGATCGCCGAAAGCGGCCGTCTGCACCCCTTTTTTCAGGTTGTCGGGGATCGCTTCCGTGAGCTTGTCCACCGTGCGGTAGCGCATCGGGACGATGCGCGTTGAGAACAGGCCCTCGCGTTTCGCCTCGCCGAACATATAGACGCCTCCCTCCTCGTAGTAGGTGTAAGCCGTGCCCGTGAGCAGCAGGTCGAACAGCGTTTTCGCGTCGGTGTTTTTCAGGTAGATGCTCGTCTGCGCATTGACGGGCGTGATAAAGAAATAGTCGAGTTTCAACTGCTCGCAGACATCGAGTATGATGTCGTATATGTTGCCCCGGTCGATCATGGCCGTGATCCGACCCGTGCTGTCCACCGAAAGCTGAGAGGCTGCGAACTGCCGGCGGCGGACATAGTTCGAGGCGGGAGCGGGCGAGCCTCCGGTCTCGGAGGGCGACTCGGAAAACGCCCAAGCCCCGCTGCCCTTGACGGGGGTAACCTCCAGTTTGTTGATCTCGGCCAGCGAGCCGAGCGCCTCGGCGAAAGGCATTGCTGCGATGTAGCCCGATACGGGCCGTTCGTACAGCGTCTGCGGGACGATCAGGTTCACGCCCGTGCTGTCGGTGATGCGCCGGGCCACCTCGCGCAGCGGCACGGCGATCAGGTCGTAGCTGAGCGTCGAGTCGGAGCGGTCGAACCGCACCGACGGTTCAGGCGGCGGAGCGACAGGCGCTTTGTACGGAAAGACGGAGACGATATTCCCGATGACCTGCACGTCCAGTCCGTACTGCTCGCACAGAAACAGCAACAGCTCGTCGATGCGGGCCCGCGTGAAGTTGCAGCTCACCGTCAGGTTCGCCCCGTCGCGCACGCTCAGGTTCACACCGCCCACTTGGGCCACCGAGCGCAGCAGCTCGGAGAGCGGAGCCTCGCCCACCGACAGATCCACCTCGCCGAGGTAGGCCTCGTCGCGCCGGGTCAGCGTGTCGAGCCGGGCGCGGATCGCAGCGATACGGTTCGCACCGTCGGTCTGCGCCGACACGGCGGCAGGAAGACACAGCGTCCAGACCAGCAGAATCGAAAAGAGGTATAGGTTCTTCATAAGTTGCGTTTAAGTTGCGAGTCGTATCGGGTCGTTGTTTAAAGGCGATTCGGAGTATGAGCGGCGTATGGATTATCGATGCGTGATCCGTATTCACTCCCTGAGCAGCGGCAGTACCTCCTCGAGCGACGTCTGCCCGGAAAGGAACAGATCGAGGGCCGAATCTTTCAGCGTGGTGATGCCACGTTTCTCGAGCAGCGGAGCGATGTCGGGACGGCTCTCGCGAATGGCCTCGGCGAGCTCGTCGTCGATCGGGATCACCTCGTAGATCGCCCGGCGGCCCCGGTAGCCCGTGTAGTAACATCGCTCGCAGCCGACGGGACGGTAATGCTTGTGCGAATGCGCCTCCGGGTCCTGTTTACCGGGGAGCACGGAGGTTTCTTGTTCCGTCTTCTGCATGAGATGGCCGTGTGTCCGGTCCTGTCGCGGCATGCGCTCGTAAGACTCTCCCCGCATCGTTTCGCAACAGGCGACGCTGGAGACCGGTGTTTTGTTCCCGGCCAAGCCGGCTGCGGCTTCTTCCGTCTTCCCGGCCGGCTGCGGCCCGGTTTTCTCCGAAGCGGAGATACCTGTGCTGTTGCGCGGGTCGGCCGGCGGGAAAGGCTCCGTCCGGTTCGCGTCCACATTGTCGACCGGGATTGCTGCTTCCGATATCCGTTCTCCCGCGCCGTCCTCCGCCTCCTTTCTATCGGAAGGAACCGGCCGAGGTCCGTACACCTGTTCCCGCTCCGACTCGGTCAGTTCCGCCTCCTTTTTACAGTCGGGACACAGCAGGCGGACGAGCCGCTGTGCGGCGCACAGAATCAGCGTGCCAGAGAGCAGGTACGGATGCACGCCCATGTCCCGCAGCCGCGAGACGCTGCCCCATGCGCTGTTCGTATGGATCGTCGAGAACACGAGATGGCCCGTCAGCGAGCTGCGGATCGCCATCGCCGCCGTATCGGCGTCGCGGATCTCGCCGAGCATGATGATGTCCGGGTCCTGACGCAGAAAGGTGCGCAGCGCAGCGCCGAAGGTCAGGCCGATCTCCTCTTTGAGCTGTACCTGGTTCACTCCCTCGAGCGTGTATTCGACCGGGTCCTCGATCGTAAGGATGTTGCCCGACTCGCGGTTCAGCCGCCGGAGCGTCGCATAGAGCGTCGTGCTCTTGCCCGAGCCGGTAGGTCCGGTGATCAGCGCCATGCCGTGCGGGCGCGCGATGGCCGACTCGTAGTCGGCGAGCTGCCGCTCCGAGAAACCGAGGTTCGAGAGCTCCAGCAACTCGGCATGGCGCGTCAGTAGGCGCAGCACGACTTTCTCTCCGTAAATCGTCGGAAGCGACGAGACGCGCAGGTCGAACTTGCGCTCGCCCCGGTGGTAGAGGATGCGCCCGTCCTGCGGCAGGCGGCGCTCCGAAATGTCCAAATTCGCCATGATCTTGATCTGATTGACCAACGAGGCATAGTTCCCGCTATCGATCACGTACTTTTCGACCAGTTTGCCGTCGATCCGCAGGCGGATGCGGCAACGCTCTTCGTAGGGCTCGAAATGGATATCGCTCGCGTACTTGTCGAACGCCTCGCCGATCAGTTCCGTGAGGAAGCCCTGCCCGCTGCCGATGCGGTTCAGGTCGGCCGTCCGCCCCGATACCGGGCGGGTCTCCTCCCGGCGGTAGTAGCGGTTCAGCAGCAGGGAGAGCTCGTCCGGCCCGACCGGCTCGACCCGTATCCGGAATCCCGACAGCACCTCGATCTCCTGCGATGCGGAAGCGTAGTCGCGCCCCCGTTCTCCGGCGCACAGCACGACCCCGTCCCTGCGGTCGTAAGGCACGAGCCGGTAGTTCCACGCCTCGGCGGAAGCGAACAACTGCACGATTTCGGTCGGTATGCGTTCGGGGAAGGTCATGGCAGCGAAAGGTAAAAGCGGTACGACAAATAAGCGGTCAGCGGCAGGCTCAGAAACGTAACCAGCGGAATCGTCGTCTCTCTCCGGGCGACGATCCGCACGGTGAGCCAGTAAAACAGTCCGGCCAAGCATCCCCCCAGCAGCAACAACAGATAGTGCGGCAACGGAGCGAGCGGTGTCAGCAGCAGTGCGAAAATCAGATCGCCGGAACCGACATATTGCCGAAGATGCTTTGACGGCCGTCGGTGGCGCAGCTTCAGATAGATCCGCGCTCCGCCGAAGACCCAGCCCAGCAGCAGGATGTTCGTCAGCATATTGCGCAGTATCGTTCCTACGGATGACAAAAACACGGACGGCAACAATACGCACGAGCCGAATGCGACGAGCCAGCTTACCGGAACAGTCCGGCGACGGAGATCGGAGACGGCCAGTACGGTCGCAGGAACGACCGGGAGCAGGTATGCGAACGGTTGCCAAAGCATAGTGAAAAGAGGTTAAGCGAGTCATCGGAGTGACCGGACCGACGATGGATCGGTCGTTTCTTTATAAAGCGAAGATTCCGGTTGTGTGTCGATCGTGTCGTGTGCGGGCGGATGAAAATCCGGAATCGCTCCCGGCCGCTCCGATTTCCGATTATAAAAAGGTTTGCGTGTTCGTCGTCCGGTCAGTCCTTGACGGTCTCTTTCAGGTTCTTGTCCTGGTCGATCTCCCAGACGTTGTACTCTCCGTCGCCGTCGAAATCCACCACGGCCGTGGCCGTAGCCCGAAATCCCCGCTCCGAAGCCTCGACGATCTCGATGCGGTAATTGGCATGGCCTCCGTCCGTAACCAGAGGCTGCTGCTCGAAGCCGAGCTCCTCGAGCGAGGCGGAATACTTCGAGTAGGTGTAGAAGTTGTTCTTCTCGAGCGTATGCAAAAAGACGAGCTGCTGCTGGGCTTCGGTGCTCTTGGCCCGCGAGATGAGCGGCATCAGGTTCGGCAGCGCGATCAGCACCAGAATCCCGATGATGACCAGCACCACCAGCAACTCCGGCAGCGAAAAAGCGGGAAAACGTCGGGAAGAGATCGTTCGTGTCATAATCCTAAGTTTGAATCAGCAGAAAAAGTTGTCGGGCGATTGCTGTACGAAGGTCGGAAACGGGATCGGGGAAAATATAGGAGTAGTATAGGAGTCCTATGTTTTTTATGTATTATATTCTTTTCTATTATTGATAATCAGTAGCTTAATATTTGACAAGCTGTCGATTCCGTATTTTTTTACGGGACAGGATATCCTGTCTTGCGATCCGTGATTTTGCCGTAATCATCATTATTTGTGATTTATAATAAACTACAAATCTGTAGATTAAAATTGAAGTTGGTCAAAAAAATATAGGAGTACCATACTACTCCTATATTTTTCCCATCCGGACCCCGGAACTTTACATACGGGAGAGAGCATGCTTTGCTACACAGTATGTTATCCTGATTTCGCCCGCCTTTTTCATCCCGACAAAGAGTAATTTCTAAACTTCAAAATAATCGCATATGAACCTACTTAGACCTAAACTGCTCGCTCTATTCCTGTTATTTGCGGGAATCGTTCCGTATAGTTACGGACAAGAGCAGCAATCGATTACTCCTCCTTCGCCGGAGGCTGCGGCCATGATGCGAAGTATCAATATCCCGGTAAGCCATTATACCGGAACGGCCTCGATCAACATTCCTTTTTACACGATTTCTGCCGGAGGCGTACAGGTTCCCGTGTCGCTGGGTTATCAGGCTTCGGGAATCAAGGTGAAAGATATGGAAACGTGGGTGGGCCTCGGATGGAGGCTCTCGACCGGCGGTCGCATCAGCCGCATGGTGCGGGGAGCTCAGGCCGACGAGGAAGGATACAGCAGAGTTTCAGGAACGCCGGACGGAGAGCAAGCCAATAACTTGAGTTCATGGAATACGGATAAAATCGATGAGCGGAATGATGCCGAGTTCGATAGCGAACCCGATCTGTTCTTTTTCGAGATTTCGGGCAAAAGCGGACAGTTCGTCGCCGATTATAACGGGGACGTACACCTGATACCTTATCAGGGAATTCAAGTGAAATGGAACAGGACTCCTTACAGCTCTACATTTACGGTCACTGATGAGAGCGGCAATCGTTACTATTTCAATGAGGTCGAAACGACCGTCTCTGAGGATCTGGATAATAAGGAAGATGTTAAAGATTGGATTACTTCATGGAATCTCTCGCGGATCGTGACCAGTCAGAACGATACGATCCGCTATTATTACACTTCAAACGCTCCGATCGTCGACGTCAATACCTCTCATACGATCATAAATTCGGCCAGTTGGGATGTCGGAACCGGATGGAGTATCGAAACCGTAGAAGAAAAAACCAATAGCCGCAGAGTCACGAACTATCCGCGCTACTTGCAGCGGATCGAATGGAACGGAGGGAAACTGGAGTTCGTTGCGGAAGAAAATACCGACAACAAACCTCCTCGTCTTACGGAAGTAAAACTGTATGCAGAGAATCGGTATCTTAAATCCACCGTGCTTTCCTACGGAACATTCGACAACGGTTCCACCAAACTCTCCTCGATCGACGAAAAGAATGGAGAGACGACCGAGCATGTCTGCCATTTCGAATACAATACGGCTTATCACCTGCCTTCCCGTTATTCTCTCGATTACGACCATTGGGGCTACTTCAACGGCACAGGCAGCAGCCAGGGCGGATATATTCCGACTTACGAAATACATGGGCACGTCGTCGAGGGCGCCGACCGTTCGCCGAAGTTTCCGCAAACGGCGGCCGATATGCTGACCGACATCGTTTACAAAGGGGGCGGACGTAAAAAATTCGAGTACGAAGCCAATGTAGCCGCTGATGGCTATTTCGGAGAAAAAACAATAATCGGCGGAGGGGTCCGCATCAAGCGGATCATCGAAGCATTGAACGGGAAAGAAAATGTGACCGAATATCGATACGTGAAATCGACCGGAGAGTCTTCAGGCGAAATATTCAAAGGAACGATTCTATACACCTCTACAGACTTCAAGGAACAAACCGTAGGCCGGCCTATCGGCTATGCAGTATATGAAAACAGCCAAAATTTGATTTTTGATTTCAACGGTGTTCCGGTCGTATATTCCGAGGTCAAGGAAATCAAACCCAACGGTTCCTATACGATCAACCGGTATACGTCTTTTTCGAATGGCCAACGGGATTCTTCCGCAGTTCTGTATTTTCCGAATTCTTACGGTCCGGGAGCTCCGAAAACGTTCGACTTCGGTGACGGAGTGCTTTTCCCGAAATCTTCACGCATGTGGAGACGGGGATTGCTGCTCGAACAGCAACACTATACGTCCGACGATGTACTGGTCTATTCGCAGTCCAATCGTTACAAGCTGACGGCTCCGGCCAAATCGAAAGTGTTGGGCTATGTGGGCCTGACCAGTAATTACGGTTCGATGGTCCGTCCCGAGACGCACCACGTATTGGGCGTATACGAATGGATGTCGCAACCGGTCTATCTGGACAGTACGATCGTCTCGAAAGGTCCGTATACTCTTCCGGCCTTGACAGCTGTTGCCTACGACACGACCTATATGACTTCCAAAACGTCCGAGCAACGGGACGCCGAGGATAACCTGTTCACCTCCGAAATGTCCTATCCGTTCGATTACGGCGCCCAGTCCGGATTCGCCACGCCGATGCAGAGCGCGCTTACGATCATGCAGCGGCGCAACATGCGGGCCGTGCCCATCGAGACGATTTCCTACAAAAACGGCAAGATCACGGGAGCCGAATTGACGCTTTTCCGCATGAGCGATCTGCCTGACAGCACGGTATTGGTCGATCGAAAGCTCGCTTTAAAACTTTTCAAGCCGATTTCGCCGAGCGATTTCACCAAGTCTTCGATCGACGCCTCCGGCCATTTCACTTACGACTCCCGCTACGAGGAGACGATGATCTTCGACAAGTACGATAATTGGGGCAATCCGACCTGTACCCATGCGCCGTACGGAAGTTATCAGGCCGTCATTTACGGCTACGACCATTCTCTGCCAATCGCACGGGTGAAAAATGCGCGAGGCGGCGGTCCGGAGGATTACATCACTTCGCAATCATACTCCTTTACCGGAAGCGCATCCGGTATCCAACGCACTTTTGTTTCCAATATGGATCAAACCCTCCGGCTGGAGATCGATATGAGCGCCGATTCGCTCATCACGGTCGAAAGCGATTGTACGATGAGTCTGGTCGTACACAACGCGACGACCGACCAAACAGCTACCTACTCTCCGCAGTTGCTATCGTCTTCGGGTAGCGCAAGCGATTTCAGCCTGCGTTTCGACGTTCCCATTACCTCCGGCAACTATACCATGACGCTGAATGTCCAAATGCCGCAGATCGTTTGGCATTTGACCGGCCGTTACGAGCTTTTCACGCTGCATAGCAACGATATTCGCGACAAGGAGGTCTTTCATACCAGCTTCGAAGAGGGCGACGAGGGAATAGAAACGGCGACAGCCAAAACCGGCAGCCGTGTGCTCAGTGGAACGTATTCGATAAACTTGCGGAATTTCATACCGGGAAGCTATCTTCTGTCCTACTGGGAGAGTTCCGATAACGGCGCATCATGGCAACGGGTCCAACAGATGCTGGAGGTGACCGAGGCCAGCACGAGCTACGAGCTCAGTGCCGCAGGTAAAATCATCGATGAATTGCGTATCCAGCCCACCGGCTCGGAAATGACGACTTATACCCATCTGCCGGGTGTCGGCATGACCTCTCAGACCGATCCTAACGGCTATACCACGTATTACGAATACGATGCCCTCGGCCGCCTCTCGGCCATCCGAGACAACGAGCGGCGATTGCTCAAAAGTTATCAGTACCAATAACCCAAAGTAAGCAGCAACGGTTATGAAAAAATATAGTTTATCCCTGTTATTTCTTTTTTGCGGCCTGTTCTTGTACGGTCAGCAGTACGTTTCAGTCAGTCCGAGCTCGATTTCCGTTCCGCTCGAAGGGGGAACCTATACCTGCTCGGTAGATTACACCATTTCTCCCGATTCGTTGATGAATATGGATTTTATCCGCTATGCCACCACATCTTCCCAAGTCAGCTCTGTAACCGGCAATAGTCATAAACAATTTACGATCGTATTTAAGGCGAACTCGGGTTATACTCCGGTATCGGGTACCGTAACGGTTTATTACCGGGATCCCCAGAATATGTCCAATGAAATTTTCGGTACTCTTTCTTTTACTCAGCCGGCCGCGACGCCCGATTATACGATCTCGATAGCGCCGGCCAGTATCTCGGTCGATCCGTATGGAGGCACCCAGAAACTGAAGGTCTCCTATGTGTACATGCAGGAGGCGGTCAATCTGACCTATCTGGGAGCGACGGGATTGCCTGCCGGATGTACGCTTTCGGCCGGCACGAACGGGGAGCTGACGCTTCGGTGCGACAGAAATGCGACGGGCACGGACCGTAACGCGACCGTAACGGTCCGGTACCAAAATCCCCGGGACGCAGCCCATCCTGTTACGGCAAGTTTCAAAATGTACCAGTCGACCGTTCCCTCATGGGTAGCCATTACGCCGGAAAGCGTGACTGTCAAGGGGACGGGAGAGGAAAAATCCTTTAATCTCCAGTATGCGGTGGATTCTACCGTTACCTACGAGTGTCTGGGTTACAGCGGTGATCAGGGGCAGGTGCAATCTTACCGTATCGCCAACAATCAACTGTATGTCAATTTCAAGAAAAACCAAACCAATTCGACAATTTCCGGAAATATTACATTTACTTTCCGGGATCCGGTCAACTCTGCGCTGACCATATCCGATGCGATCGCTTTTTCCCAGACTCCGGCCAGCTATGCCGTGACCCTGTCCGAAAATAGCGTGAGTATACCTTCTGCCGGAGGGAATAAAACCCTCACGGCATCCTATGTGGAGCGGGATAATCCGGTTACGTTGAGTTATCGATCCAGCTCGGGGTTGCCCTCATGGTGTACGCTGACGGCCGGAGCGAACGGAGCTTTAGCCCTCTCCTGCACAGCTAACACGACCAACGCGGCCCGAAGTGCGACCGTTACCGTTTCCTATAACAATCCGCTCAACGCTTCGCAACCCGTCACGGCATCGTTCTCGCTCTCCCAACAGCCGCTCAGCTACAATATCACCATTCCGAATAATAGCCTGAGCATTGCGGCAGCGGGTGAGACAAAAAACCTGTCGCTCGCCTATGTCGATCGTACCGGCACGGTCAGTCTTACCTATCAAAGCTGTTCGGGACTGCCCGCCGGGGCAACCGTAACAGCGGGCAGCAACGGGACTTTCTCCGTTGCCTTCCCCTCGAATACGACTTCAGCCACCCGCAGCGGAACAGCGACGATTTATTACACGAACCCGCTCAACAGCAGTCAGCCGGTATCGGCCACATTCACCTATTCTCAGCAGCCGCTCAGTTACAACATCACCATTCCGAACAATAGTTTGAGCGTTGCGGCAGCAGGTGAGACCAAAACCTTGTCGCTGGTGTATGTCGACCGCACGGGAACGGTCAGCCTCACGTATCAAAGCTGTACGGGACTGCCTGCCGGAGCAACTGTCACGGCAAATAGCAACGGAACCTTCTCCGTGGCTTTTCCTTCGAATACGACCAACACGACCCGTAGCGGTACGGCGACGATTTCCTACAACAATCCGATCAACAGCAGCCAGCCGGTATCGGCCACATTTACCTATTCGCAGCAACCTCTCAGTTACAATATCACCATTCCGAACAATAGTTTGAGTGTTGCGGCAGCGGGCGAAACCAAAACCCTGTCGCTCGCTTACGTGGACCGCACGGGGACGGTCAGTCTCACGTATCAAAGCTGTTCGGGATTGCCCGCCGGGGCTACCGTTACGGCAAACGGCAACGGCACTTTTTCCGTGACTTTTCCGGGTAATACGGCCAATACAGCGCTTAGCGGAACCGCAACGATCTATTACACGAACCCGCTCAACAGCAGCCAGCCGGTATCGGCCACATTTACCTATTCTCAGCAGCCGCTCAGTTACAACATCACCATTCCGAACAATAGTTTGAGCGTTGCGGCAGCGGGTGAGACAAAAAACCTGTCGCTCGCCTATGTGGACCGTACCGGCACGGTCGGCCTTACCTATCAAAGCTGTTCGGGACTGCCCTCCGGGGCAACCGTAACGGCGGGCAGTAACGGAACTTTCTCCGTTGCCTTTCCCTCGAATACGACCAATGCGACCCGTAGTGGGACAGCGACGATTTATTACACGAACCCGCTCAACAGCAGCCAACCGGTATCGGCCACATTTACCTATTCCCAGCAGCCGCTACCTTACAACATCACCATTCCGAACAATAGTTTGAGCGTTGCGGCAGCGGGCGAGACCAAAACCCTGTCGCTGGCGTATGTCGACCGCACGGGAACGGTCAGCCTCACGTATCAAAGCTGTACGGGACTGCCCGCCGGGGCTACCGTAACGGCAAACGGCAACGGCACTTTTTCCGTGACTTTTCCGGGTAATACGGCCAATACAGCGCTTAGCGGAACCGCAACGATCTATTACACGAACCCGCTCAACAGCAGCCAGCCGGTATCGGCCACATTTACCTATTCTCAGCAGCCGCTCAGTTACAACATCACCATTCCGAACAATAGTTTGAGCGTTGCGGCAGCGGGCGAAACCAAAACCGTCACGCTGGCTTACACGCAACGCCCCGGAACTGTCGAACTGACTTTCCAGAGCAGTTCGGGAGTGCCGGATTGGTGTACACTTACCCCCGGCAGCGGCGGAACGCTTTCCGCTTCATGCGCGGCCAACAGCGGTAATACGGTCCGCAGTGCCACGATAACGGTATCCTATGTCAATCCGCTCAACAGCGCCCAGCCGGTAACGGCTTCGTTCAGCCTCTCCCAACAACCGCAAAGCTATGCCATCCGCGCATCATCGTCCTCGTACTCTATCACCCCCGAGGGAGGAAGCACGACGGTATCCATCGTATATGCGGAGCGAACCGGAAGTATGGACCTGGCATATCAGGGATGTTCAGGTATTCCCGACTGGTGTGTATTTACAGCCGGCAGCGGAGGACGCCTGACTCTCTCCGCACAGAGAAATATCACCGGCGTAATACGCTATGCCGATCTTACCGTAAGCTATGCCAACCCGCTCAACAGCGCTCAGCCGGTAACGGCATCTTTCTCTGTATCGCAGGAGCCGATGAGTTCATGGGTAACCCTCACTCCCAAGAGTGTGGAAGTGAGCGGAGCCGGTGAAACCAAAACACTGTCTATCGCTTATTCGGTCGATTCGCTCGTGAGTTTCGAATGCACCGGTTACAACGGGGATCAAGGACAGATACAATCCTGTCGGGTAATCAATGGCAGCCAGCTGGCTGTCGAATTTAAAAAGAATCAGACGAGTTCGCCGCTTTCGGGAAATATTACTTTTAATTTCAAAGATCCTGCTGGTAGTGCTAAAACACTATCCGATGTCATTGCCTTCACCCAACAACCGGCCGAGTATCGCATCCGCTTCGAGCAAAGCAATGTCGATCTTGCCTCTGCGGGTGGAACGCAAGCATTGAGTGTCGTCTACGAGGACCGTACAGGTCCGGTCGCTCTGACCTATAAATCCGCAATCGGGCTTCCCGAAGGATGGTCGATCACTTCCGGAGCGGACGGTCAACTGACTCTTTCCTACGGGGCCAACGGCCTTACCTCGCTCGGCAGCGGGAGCATCACGGTCTATTACGAGAATCCGTTGGACGGAAACAATCCCGTCTCGGCGACGTTAGCCTACACCCAACAGCCGGACAATTACGCCGTTTCTTTCTCCACGTCGCAGGCGAGCGTTCCTGCCGGCGGGGGCGGTGCGGAAATCGATTTGGCCTACACGTACCGCACCGACGCTTTCGCCCTGAGTTACGATCATGCGGATAACCTGCCCGCATGGTGCACGATTTCACAGCAGGGAACGAAACTGAATCTTCAGGTGTCGGGTTCGAATGACGGCACACAGTCCCGCTCAGCAACCGTCACGGTCCATTTTACGAACCAGAGCGATGCCTCGAAGCCTGTCTCCGCGACCTTGACCGTCGAACAACCGCCGCTGGACTTCAGCCTGTCGGCTTCGCCGCAATATGTAACGATCGATCCTGAAGGAGGCTCACAGTCGGTTACGCTTTCATACCAAAATCGGGAAGGGAGCGTTACCCTCGATTATCTCGGCACGAGCGGGCTGCCGGAAGGGTGCTCGGCCTCATTCGCCAACTCGGCACTGAGCGTAACCGCCACGCCGAACTATCGGGGACCGGACCGATACGCAGAGGCCACGGCCTCCTTTACCGATCCGCTCGGCGGAAGCCCGGTGACGGTCTCTTTTAGCGTCAGTCAACCGACCTATGCCGGTTACTGGATCGAGATCCCGACCGAGCGCTTTACGGTCGATGCCGGCGGCGGAAGCTATGAGTACGACTTCGCCTTCGGCCCGACCGATTCGATTCAGACGATGCCGACACCGCGTCTGGGCGAGCCAGTGGATTCTCAAGTGGACAAGGCGAATTTCCGTCCAGCGACCCAAAACGGACAGAAGGGCATCATCGCTTTCAAATCCAATACGACCGGCCAGACCATCAACGGAACCGTCGTGCTGGAGTATCCCGACCCGACGGATCACTCGAAAATGCTGACCCACGCCATCTCGTTCACGCAGGCTTCGGCGCTTCCCACAGCGCAGCAGCAAAGTACGACCGAGCGTATCTATACCGATGAAACGGGCACGGCCTACAACTCGACCGTCACCTATTACGACGGACTCTACCGGCAGGAGCAGACCGTACAGGTAGGAACTTCTCCCGCAGGAGGGGATATCGTCTCGTTCGTCGAGTACGACTGCATGGGACGCGCCGATTCGGTCAGCTATCTACCTTTCGTTACCACTGCGGCATCCGGAGCCAAAGTCTCCGATCCGCTTAGCGAACAAACGGCTTTCTATTCGGCGAAATTCGGAACCGGGCATGGAGATTACGCCCGTTCGTACAAGACGTATGACGATTCCCCGTTGGGGTTTGTCCTGAACCAGACCTCGCCGGGAGAATACCGGAGCTTTTCGGGATACTATACGCATTTCGGCTACCGGCTCAATACGCAGGCCGATGCGATCCGCCGCTACCGTATGGAGGGCGATTCGTCCCTGAAGTTCGACGGCTATTACGCCGCCGAGCGACTGACCGTCAAACGGGTGCTGGCAACCAAAGACAACGCCACGGAGGCCGAACAGGCCCAGCGTCAGGAAAGCTACGAGTACACGAACGCGCAGGGACAGGTGATCGCCAAAGAGGTGCGGGTATCGGAGAGCGACCGTCGCATGACCTACTACGTCTATGACGATCTGGGGCAGCAACGCTACGTCCTGCCTCCGGCCCAGCACGAGGCGCTGACCGACGGAACGATCTACACGCCTTCGCAGTTGCATAAGCTCAGCTACTACACTGAATACGACGACAAGGGACAGGCCGTGCGCCAGTGGAACCCCGGTACGGACTGCGTATACTCGCTGTACGATTTGCGGGGACGTTTGTCCATGACCCAAAGCGGCAAGCAACGGACGGCTAACGAGTGGTCGTTCACCAAGTACGACCGGATGGATCGTCCCGTGCTTTCGGGTGTCGTCACGGGCGGCACTTTCGAATCGCATAAGGCGGCGCTGGACGCGGCAACCGTGCTCTACGAAGAAAGGGGATCGGCCGTGCACGGATATACGAACCAGAGCTATCCTTCGGCGACGGCAGAGAGCGCTTACCTGAGCGTCACCTATTACGACGATTACGATTGGCTGACGGAGAACGATCCGCACGGCTTCTCGACGGCCGATGCGCTGGGTGGCACGCCGAACTACCGGGTGCAGGGCCAAAGCACCGGAAGCAAGAGCAAGGTGCTGGGCATCGAGACCGACCGATGGCTGACCACGGCGGCCTATTTCGACAGCGACTATCAGGCGATCCAGTCGGTGGCCGATCTCTATCCCTCTGGTACGGAGATCACCTCCAACACCCACGACTTCACGGGCAACGTGACGCGGACGAAAGTGAAACAGACCGTGGACAATACGGTCTACGAATACGACAAATGGTTCGAGTTCGATGCGTTCGGGCGCTTGCAGCAGGTGAGCCAGCAGATCGCCGGGGACGGGGCCAACGGGAAAGTCGTCCTCGCCTCGTACACCTACGACGAACTGGGCCGCACGGCGGCCAAAGCGATCCACAACGGACTGGAAACGGAATCCTACGCTTACGACCTGACAGGACGCACGAACGCCGTCACCTCGCCTTCGTTCAGCTACGCGCTCGACTACGAGCAGAGCGCCGTGGCGGGAGCCGTGCCCCGTCTGGACGGGAACGTCAGCGCCATGCGTTGGGGCTCGGCCGCATCGACGGACAAAGCCTACGCCTATGCATACGACCGCGTGGGCCAGCTCCAATCGGCGGATTACAAACTGCTCTCCGGCGGCGTATGGAGTCCGTCCGCGAATTATAAGGAAAGTGGACTGACCTACGATCTGAACGGCAATATCCTCTCGGTTCAGCGGACCGGCGGCAGCGGGGAAAGCCTGCACGCGCTGACCAACACGTACGACGGCTACCGCCTGCTCTCGGTCGGCGTGAACGGAACCGCCTCGGACAGTTACCTGTACGATGCCGACGGCAACATGACTTTCGACGGGCGGCGCGGGCTGACGATCGCCTACAATACGCTCAATCTTCCCGAAGAAATCGTTGCAGGAAATCAAAAGATTAACTATATTTATAGCGCATCGGGCGAGAAGCTGGCCTGCGATGCGAACGGTTCTTTGACTTATTACCGCTCGGTGATGGTGTACGGCCATGACGACAAGTTGCTGTACATGCTCACCCCCGAGGGGACGGTATCCCGTAGCGAGGGTTCCGCCGGAACTTCCTACACCTACAACTATTTCAAGACCGACCATCTGGGCAGTACGCGCGTGATGCTCTCGGCAGTGGATGGGACGCTACAAGCCTCCCAGACGACCGATTTCTATCCCTTCGGCCTCGCGTTCGAGTACAGCAACCTGAACAAGAACAAATACCTGTTCTCAGGGAAGGAGTTGCAGGACGGAAACCTCGGAGGTTCGATGCTCGAATGGTACGACTTCGGGGCGCGGTTCTACGATCCCATGCTGGGGCGATGGTTCAATGTCGATCCGGCCGCGCAGGTGGCCAACCCCTATCTGTTCTGCGGAAACGCACCGATGATGTATATCGATAAGGACGGAAGGCTCTTTTGGCTGATACCTGTTTTAGGAGCTGTGATCGGAGGGGCGATGAACGTGATCAGCCATTTGGACGACATCCATAATTTCTGGGGAGCATTAGGTTATTTCGGTGTCGGTGCGGCAGTCGGAGCTGCTTCGGCCTATGCCGGCGGCTGGATAGCTGATGCATCGAAAGCATTGGGCCTTTTCCCCGGAATGCTTGTAGGAGGAGCTATGGGTGGTGCTACCGGCGCGGCAAGCAGTTTCCTGTTGACAGGCATGAGTAATGTTGTAGGAGGTCAAAACTTCATGAGCAATATGGGTGGAAGTGTTACGTCCGGTTTGTTAAGTGGGTTTATCTCCGGAGCTATCAGCGGAGGAATAAAAGGCTTTAAAGCAGCCAAAAAAGTTGGTGCTAATCCACTGACAGGGTCGAAAGTTATTGATGAAACGATTATTAATTATCCAAATGTGAAAAGCTTAAGTGATATTCAAGCTAAAACAGGCATACCTCCACAAGTTGATCCGACAAAACAGTGTTATGGTACGGCGATGGCATATGCTGATTCTGGTCATGGGAATCGTACAGCAGAATATTTTGTTGGAAAAGCTATGAATGCGGATGGTGCTGATCCGGGAACATTTGTAAAAGATGCTATACCTGAATCTTTTCCTACAGCTGCATACACCTCAAGGATGAAAATCAAAGAATGGCAACAATTGGGAGGTATGTTGAGCAATCCTCGAATTGAGGTTATCGGACTCCAAGGATCTGATATATTTCATGCGCATGCCGTTAATGTTTTGGGTTTACAATTGGGGAAAAAACTTAGCATATTTGGTGGTGGACTAACCAAATTGAAAGTGTTGAATAGTTTCATATGGAATCCCACCGGTGGTGTGACACAAACCATCAAACCAAATTTCAAAAAATTTATTATAATTAAGTACTAAACTCCCAACAAATGAAGATTATATTCATAATTTTTGCATTGTTCGTGGCAGATTACACGAGTTCGGCTCAAGATTGCGAAAAAGCATTTTTTAGCCAATTGGAGCAAACGTATCATAGGAAAAAAAACAAATTTGTCAGGATAATTAAAAAGGCTGCTCCCTGTCGAAATTGCGGCAATGCACCGGATTTAAAAATATTAACAGACAAAGATGTTATCTTAGTAAGTAAAGTTTTTTTTACTAAACAAACCATCAAACTCATTAGGCAAGGGGAAATTGATAAATCCAAATTTTTATGTTATATGAATCCCAAGTCTATGAATTTTGATTTTGCAATTTTTACCCATGAGAATGATAGTTTTTATGTAATAGAGGATTATTTGGGTGAAGGATATCAATGTTTTATTTCCGATACGAGACAAAACATCTTTCAATCTTTGGCAAATGCTGTAAAGAAGTATCAGCCAGACATAGTGTTTACTACAGGATGTGCGATATGGGATGGTTATGTTTTATTTTGCAAAGAAGGTAAAGTTCAGACCTTAAATTTGGAAACAGGTATTATGGAACCGATCACGGAAAATAGTACTTATGTGAAGGATAATCTGAACACGTCTTTGGGCATCATGACAAAGCCAGATAAAAGAGTAATTTGTTATTAAATTTTCTTTTAATACTCAACGAAGCGATAGCGGGTGTGACTTACACTATACCCGCTATCGTTTCATTTTAGTCAGAAGTATACGAGCTTCGTTACCGGTCCATATCTTCGATTCTCTGTTTCAATGCTTCGTACATTCGTTTAAGAAAAACTACCTGCTCTTTCTTTCGGCCTCGGATGGCCGCAAAGATTTTATACATCTGCGGCAAGGACAATCGCACATGAAATATGCCTCCGAGCGCCCGATGGATATCGTTCAGTGAGCAAGCGCCTCCGGAAATACAGCAGATGGCATGTATTCCATACACCATTTCCGTATAGTCACTGATGGTTGCGGTCCATCGCATTTGGGGATCGTCGACGATGAAATCGCATAGTTCTTTGTCCTGGGATTGATCACGTAGCAATTCTTCTTCCGCTTCCAACAATTTCAGAACGGTTCGGGCGCACCAACCCGAAACTTCGTATGTGTCCATTGCGATCGACAAGCGAATATGGGCCTGCCGGATCGACCGTTTCAGCAAGGCCGGAGTCTTTGCGGCGGCATACTGTTCATCGATCAGTTCATTGAAGTTTAGCATCAGACGGTCCACATCCGTTTCGGAGATCAATGACAAAATCTTGTTGCAAAAAGTTAAGTCTCTCATAATTAAAAAAGTTTGGGTTTAACATGATGAGTGAGCTTTTTTAATTATGAATATCAATTTACATAAATATCTATAAACTAACGTCTTTACATGGAGTTTGATTTATTATCGATGAGACTGTCAGAGAATTATTCTGTTTACAACCGATTAAAAGCCATATATTTGAAAGGATGAAAAATATCGCTTCTAAAGATTCTGTCTTACTCATGCCGAAATGTTCCGCACAACCGGAAAACCTCGTCAATATCTGCCCGGGGTATAATTAGTTCGCCATATTTTTCAGGCTTTAGCGATACGAGTCGTACAGAGGCTGCCGTTTCTCCCTTTCGGACGATTCTACAAAGCCGGATGGGCCCTGCGATAACAACATATACCTGTCCGAAAACGACGGATTCGACTGTGGTGCGGACCAGAAACATCCAGTCGCCGGGTATGAGACGAGGAATCATCGCATCGTTATGACAGATTGTTATCATTTCCGCCGACGGACAGAAAGTATCCGGGAATAAAAGCACATGATCCGGCTCGGACAAGGTGCCGTCATTTTCAAAATTCAATGAAGTATGCAGCGGTAACTCTTTAAAACCGTTCGGAAGAGGTGCACGGATCAATGGCTCTCCCTGACCCGTCGTTAGCCAAGTTATGCTGAACCGCGGGAAGCACTTAGCGATCCGGCAAGCCAAGTCCTTGCTGATACCGTTGTTTCCCTTCAGAATCTGATAGAGGTTCTCGCTGCGCTTCAGATCGAGGCTCCGGGCCAAGGCATTGATCGACGGCATGCCCGCATGTTTCTGTACGAAGCGGATTCTGTCTCCGGGTGACAGGACGGCCGTGTCGGATATATCGGGAGGTTCAGTCATGGCAAACAAAATCGGGTTGCAAGTCCTGCGGAGACCGAGATACGGGCCCCCGCAGGTTTCCTCGGAAATATGGTACAGGTACTGTCGGTGACGATGCCCGGATTCTTGGCCGCATATCACAGCGCCGAGAGCATCCGTCGTATTGCGTCGAATGCGCGGGTAGATTATTCCTCTGTCCGCTCGTAGACGAATTTCAGCACTGCTGCGGCCTCGCAGACCCGTGCGACGGGCTCTTGCACGAGGAGCTCCATGCGCGAGGATGTGAGCGAGACGATATAATGCTCGCAGTTCTCCCAGGTCAGAGTTTCGTGCTGCGGGTCGAGGAGGTAGGGACAGCGGCCCACCGCAAGCTCGGCCTCGTACTCTTCGGCCGTACCGTCCGTATGGAAGCGGATGCGGACCCGGTGGGAAGCGAGGGAGACCGGGTCCTCCCACGTTTCCCGATCCGGATCGTACAGGTAGGAATCGTTCAGTCGCCACAAGCCTGTGATCTGCGAGAGATCGATCCGTGCGGGCAGTCCGGCGAGGGTTCTTTCCCGGTCGAGCAGCTTGTCGAGATCGGTGGCCGGGAGCGTTTCGGTTCGGTTCATTGCGTTATATATTATGGTTTTCGGATGGATGAGCGGAGCGTGTCAATGGGTGTTCTCTGGAACGGTCAATTCGATTTCATGGCCTCGATGATCCGCATGAGTTTGAGAATCGTTCCCTGCGGACGGACGAATCCCTCCTTCCAAGCGTCCATTTCCCGCAGGATAGACTGCGCGTCGTACAGCGGTTTGATCTCGCACCGGAACGATAGGCCGGCCTCCCGAAAGTCGAAAATCTTTTGTAGTGTTGCCATAACCGTGTCGCCCGTCTCCGTATTGTCGAACACCAGAGAGCTCAGATACTGTTCTTTGTAAAAGAAGGTCACAACAGCGACCGTTCGGGTTTGTTCGTCGTTTGCCATGATTTACCGTTTTGAATGGTTAGAAGTGTAAAAGGAGCGCGGAGGACTGCATGCGATTACAACGACGGATAAGTCCTCCGCGCTCCTTCCGCTGCACGATTACGTTGGCGTCGCTCGTTTATTATCTTCGAAATAAGAACCGGCTGGCCTGCGGAGCGTCCCCTCCCGATATAATACTGCCGCAGGCCGTATCCGTCCCTTGTCTTTGTTATTAACTCGGTTCTCTGCCAAAAAGTTACAGTGCGAAGTAAAATCGGGGACGGCCAATCGGTCGCGGCGAGGGGCGACACACAGCCTTGCGAGCTTTACGAGTCCCTCGGCGGCGGAGCGCTCGTAGGCGTTGATAGCCCCGCAAAGGACCGTCCCCGATAAGTATAGCGAATGGTTCCGGATGTTTCGGGGAGGAATGCGGCGGCGGGTTACGGTCGGCGAAGTCCCTGTCCGTTTCGACGATAGCCGTGCATTCCTCCGTGTTAATGAGTACAAGAAAAAACGCACGGGGAACGGTTCTCCTCCGCTGTTGCCTATGGATCGAATGATTGGCGAAAGAGGTCCGAACCCCGTGCGGGGAAATATATTGAAAGTGTTGAAAAGGGTTAGAGGCAGACGAAAGGTCCGTACAGTCATGGAACGCCCCTGCCGCCGGATATTTCCGGCGATGGAGTACGTGAAGCGTATCTTGAGAAACGCGCGGGACCGTAACATATCGGAAGGGGTGGTAGTGTTTCAAAAAGTGTGTCTGGATAGGCGCCTTCAGATCTTTCAGATATGC